>ERZ827197.462-NODE-462-length-47874-cov-8.557205_pt1 | contig 47874 bp, 22 predicted proteins | sample MGYA00519867_ERZ827197 | MGnify/ENA primary metagenome ERZ827197 (study PRJEB31778, sample SAMEA3449278) | human gut metagenome | biome: human gut; feature: human-associated habitat; material: faeces | place: United Kingdom | collected 2010/2012 ...
ATAAGGACGGATACCTTCCGTTTCTTAGACTAAGTTCCATCCTTGTTTTTATCGGTGCGCTTGTGGTCTACGTGACAGGAAGCATTGATCTGCTGATTCACTCGCTGTTTGTCGTGGGATTCGGCATCGGAGGCGATTTTGCATTGGATTCCGACTATGTTGATGAAGTCATGCCGAAACGCTGGCAGGAAACGATGGTCGGTATCACCAAATCATTTTCTGCTCTCGGAAACTTGTCAGCTGGTGGAGGTTTCCTCGTTCTCTGTTCGATCGAGTGGACTGCAGAAATTTGGAGACAGATCTTCTTATTTGTGGTCTTTCTCTCATTTTTAATGATCATCAGCCGATTATTCTTCTTTAAAAGTCCCGGCTTTCTTATTGCAAAAGGGAATGCGACGGAGTATCGCCGCACGCATTCCCTTTGCTGTTACTTTTATGATTTTATGTAATTATTTCTGTACTTTTTTGCGTTTGAAAGCAACGAATCCAAACAGTGCTACAGCACAAAGAGCAACCATCAGAACGTATGGAAGAGTGTTCATGATAATACCAGTTGTTGGTACGTTGTTGAATCTGTTGGTTACGTCAACAATGTTCTTTTTCTGGCCGAGTTTACCACTGGCTGTAATTGCTTCATTGTATTTTTGTGCTGCTTTAGATGTCTCCACACCATTAAGTGTAACTACAGTGCTTCCCTTGTAGTTTGCTTTTGCAGCCTCAGTTACGGTAATCGTTGTTCCTACTGGAAGACCTGTGAATTTCATGTTCTCGCCATTTCCCAGCTGGAATGTACATTGTCCAGTCGCGTCTAACGTAACATCTTTACCATCTTTGTCTTTTACACCGCCAAGTGTTTTTGCATCTGTTCCTGCCGGGAATTCAAATTTTGCAGTAAAGTCGAATTTCTCAGTTGGAAGAGATTTTTCGGCATCTGTTACATTCTGAATAACCTTCTTGGATACGTTCAATGCACCGTTTGTTTTATAGTCAGGATCTGGCTTATTCGGATCTGGTTTCTCACCTGTACCAGCTTCCTGTACATAGGTGTTGACAAAGTTGAAACCATTCTTGCTTGCATCACCACCAATATCTACTTTACCTGTTGTTGCTTTACCTTTGTCATCTTTTGTCTTATTTACAATGATCTTATCAATTTCAAGTGTTCCACCAGTTTTCTCAACGACATATACATCCATTCTATACTCAGCATCGGACATAATCAGTTTTTCATATGCTGTCTCTGTAACAGACGGATTAGCCGTTTCGTTCTCTTCTACTGTATAGGAATATCTACCAGCTTCAGGAAAATCAGTGCCTACTAAATTAATTTTCTTAGTTTTTGTAGTTGTACCAAGATCAGTTGTTTCAAAACTGATTGTTGGTATTTCAACAGCATGAGCAGTATGTATTACATCATCCCCCTCCATAATCTGTGTAGCAGTAAAGCTAAATGTCTCTGCTTTTCCCACCTCAGTGTTGTAGGTCTTGCTGATATAGGCTTCCTTTGCATTATTTTTTGTGTCTGTCGTTGTTTGATCCGCTGCCATTGCCGGCATTGCCATTCCCATTGTCATAGCACCTGCTGCGACAATTGCGAGCATTTTCTTAGTGAATTTTTTCATGCTCATTTTAGTTCCTCCCTTGTAAATTATTTTGTTTTTTATTTGATTAACGGATCTGGTAATTAAATTCCCCTGCTCCGAATAATCGCGATGACTTTTCCTTTGACATCTTTTATATCAATGCAGCCATAAATTCGGCTGTCCGATGCCTGAGGCCTGTTATCTCCAAGTATAAATACCTGGCCGCTCCCGACTGTGACCGGGAAATCCACTCCATCTTTGAATTGGGTGGTATCAAAGTAAATGTCCTGAGATATCTGTTCTGCACCATTTATCTTCAGTCCGTTTTTTGTAATGTCAACGGTGTCTCCTGCTACTGCCACAACACGTCCGGTCGTGGTTCTGCCATCAGCTTCAAACACTGCAACATCACCGGAGATAAACCTTTTATCCAATCGGTAATACATGACCAGATCACCGTCTTTGATTGCCGGTTTCATGGAGACATCATTTATTCTTACAATTCCATAGAGAAATGTAAAAATAAGAAATACTGCTAAGATAATAAATGCAATCTTCAATAACAACTGAACAATATCCTGTGCTACAGATGTTTCCTGTATTATATTGTTGTTTTTATTTGACCGTTCAGTTTCGTTCTTCATCCTATCCTTCCATAAAAATGGATGCCCATAACCCTTCTAGGGGATTTATTTGTTTTAGGTCAACTCAGACATCCACGGTACTAGTTTGTACCCTTTATTATAGTGGTTTATTTTTTTATTCCAATGCAACAAACATGTAAAAAGGCGGATGTATTTTTGCAAGTTTTGTTCCATAGCAGTGTCTATTCCATTTTCCGTCTTCTCCAGAAAAACAGAACCATAACGATACTTATAGCGAGTAATAGCCATACATGCCTGCTTGTTCCCAGACGAACCCCTGTTTCCGGTATTGATTGTGTGTTTTCGTTTGTGATTTTTAACTCAATCACATCTCCTCGTGCAGCCTCAATCCGCTGTTTCATGACAGCCGTATTTTCATTCGATGTTGCCTGAACTGGATTTGAATACTTATCATTCTCTTCTTTTTTAGAAATCGAAACAGCGTATTTTGATGTATCAACAGTTTCTGTTATTATGATATCCGAAGATATATCTACATTTTTTAATGTAACTTTATCTCCATGTTTCAAAGAAGTTCTAATTGTCTTGCTACGCAGCTTTTGACCATCTTCCCAATAGAGAATTTCCATATCAAATGGCTTCTTGCGGTTTCCAAGTGGACCAGTGACTTCCTTTGTAATCTCAACCGTCACCCCGCCTTTTTGCGGATGATTGACGATATGTCTGTCCGAAACAGCTCTCCAGGTATTTGTCATCGGTGATTTCTCATATAGGAATAAAATATCGGATTCTACATCGACCATATATAAATTAAAGTTATCCTGATACTGTGTTTTGGTTTTATCTGCTTTGTCCTTTTTGTTTGGAGTAACAGATTCTACCATCCAGTATCGTCCGTTCTCAAAGTCCTCCGGTAATTGAAGCATTCCATTTTCATCTGTTTCTAAGGAACGATACGTCGTACACGTTTTTCCATCCTTTTTCAGAACGATATCGTCCTTGCTCTGTGTATTGTCATAATCTACTGTATATCCTGTATCATCCGCATATTCTTTTGTAACATCATCATACGGTACTTTGTAGAACAGAAAACCTGCACCAGCAAGTCGGTTTCTTGGAAGATCATCCGTCTTTAAGAAACTTCGTTCAGCAAGATTGAAATGCAGATTCTGCACTTCCAGTTCCATCTTGGAAACATCCTTGAACTCATTCTCATCCTTCGGGAATAATTGTTGCCCATTTGAATCGAAATACTGAATCTCTGGATAAATAACTTCATAATATAGGAAACCATCCCCGTAGTCCGAAGAATAATGTGTCTTTCCTATCTCGATTTCTTCCACCTTATATTCCACCGGATTTCTGTCCTGGAATAGTGGAACATTGTCGACTGTGTGTTCCCATCCGTTCTCTTCATTCAGCAAGAATTCCTGTCCTGTAGAAATTCCATTCTGATACAATCTGATTTTCACCTGTTTTTCCGTCAGTGCATCATTTGGATTTTCCCATGTCTTTTTGATATGCAGAGTGCCTGTTTTAGCAAAATTTCGGATATTAAGGCTGGTATCTCCTCGCTGAAGCAGAACAGATTTTCCGTCTATCTTACCATCAACTGGTGCCTTAACAGCCTCCTGATTTTCGTTAGCCTCCCTATCCACCAGTTTTGCATCAGTGATTTTGAATGCTCCATTGGCAATCTCAACTGTGATCTGTATATCTCCTGTGTCTACATATCCCGTCGGTAAGTTTGTCTCTCGCAACAAATACGTCTCAGTTGCTGTTCTGTTCTGTTTGTTTTCATCTTGTAACGGAATGTGAAGTTGTGCGATTCCGTATTTATCAGTTGTTACCGTTTCCTCCTCAAAACCGTTCTTACTGACAGCAAAATTGATCTTCTCCATTCCCCGTCCGGTAGACTCATCAAATTTGTTCAGTGTGAGTATTCCCTCTTTCTGATAACGGTTCTCCAATTCAATAGTAAGAGTCTCACCACCGCGTCCAATTCCACGTCCTGTGAATTGAATTCCACTTTCTGGATATGCTTCCCATGAATTTACATTATCTCCTTGTTCATGAGAATTGCGAACATTGTACCAACCTGAAAATTTCACATTCGAATCTTTTGGCTTATAGTTGTACTCTTTTAATGTGTATTTCCAGAATGAGTCCGCCTTAACGATCCACGTACAGCTTGTATGTGTATCATCTGTCCATGTACCTACAACTTCTATTGGAGCATCCTCCGCTTGCGGAGCTTCTGCATCCGGTTTCTGGCTATCTTCTGAAGGAAGCACAAGTTTCATATGCTCATGAAATGCAGGTGGCTGAGGTTTTCCATCTAAAAGCTTTTCATCCATATCTACCTGGATATAATAATCTTTCTTGACTTTCTCTATTGCTTCCGGCATTCCGACAAAATCTTTCTTTACTGTCAGGTAACCATTTTTTGCTACAATACGTCCGTCAATATGCCACCCATCGGACATTTCACTTTTGAAAGAATACCAATAAATGGTGAAGAATTCGGTATCTAATTTCGATGGCGGAATCTCCCTGTCTCCGATACGAATCATACGTCCGCTTTCACGAATTGTCTGGAATACCTCTTCATCGGAAGGAATTCTATCTATCTTGTAGATATAGTCTCCATTTCCAATATATCCCTCATCTGGTTTAGTTCCCTGCAAAAGTTCTTGCACTCTCTTATTTCCATCCGCATACTGTTCCCACGTAGATGGATTCTTATTTCCAAGAACTGGAACATCATGCAATATACTTGCCTTCACATTACAGTTTGCCACGGCAACCGCACTTGTATAATCGTCTACATTCGTGGTTGGTAATGCTACCGAACCATCTTCCGGCATCGCTGACTTACAGATATAAAACTGTACCTGTTTTCGATTTTGGTTACTCACCTTACGCCACGCTGCATAGAGGGTGATTGGCTGTCTTGCATTATTATTTATAAGATCAGAAATAGAATCCCCTGCACCGCATTCCTGCCACTTTCCGTCTTTGTTTCTGTAATCCCAATGATCGAATTCATACTGTTCCAACTCTTTGCTGTCATTATCTTCATGATCATAAACCAGAGGATATGGTGACTTAACGTTATGTTTTCCAGCTTCTATTTCATTCTCATAATCATCTGTATGTCTTGTCTTATTCTCAACCTGAGGGGTCAACTTAGCTTCCTTAGGAAGTTTCTTCATATAACGAGTTGTATTATAGATAACTCTGACTGCCCCAGACTCCAGCGGTTTGTCTGCGATCACCTCATAAGATGAGTTAACATTCGGAATTTCAAATTTTACCTTATCATCGCCGGACGGTTCCGGAAGAACCTCATTTTCGTCCCTGTCATTAGATGTACAACTCCAGACAATCTCCTTGCCATAATACTCACCTTCTAAACTTGCCCTCTTTGGTACTTCCACAGTATATGCTTCCCCATGGCCTACATACTGTCTCTTAATCGCCTCTCTTTTAGTCAGGTTCAGTGGATCCAACACTTCAATCAGATGAAAACTTCCCTCTACACTGAAATGTCTTCCTGCCAGCCCAACCTGAGAAGAAAGTCCTGTCAAACGATCAAAATAATTTTCGATTCTGTCTGGATTCAGTGGGTTTGGCTGTGAGAAATAATAGACAGATACATCTTTCCCGTTTTTCAGGACAGGAATATACCATGTACCATCGTTGTCCTTATAAGGGTGCTGTACAAACACACGGCTGTCTGTCGCATAACCAAACAGAATCTTCTCTTTCTGATCTGCACCGGGCTCCAGCTTGCTCGGAGTGAAACCAAACTCACTGTAAATTTTAGAAATCGTATCATCTGGTTTAGCTCGCAAATAATAACGACTGGCTCGGCCACTGTTTGCTTTGATTATGTAATGCTGCTCAGCATTGAGGTTCTTTATCAGCTTATAATGTCCATCGATAAATACATAAAAACTGATATTTGCTTCTTTTGTTGCTGCCGGTTTTTCTGTATTATCAGGAACAATCACATATGGACGTACTGCATCATCTGGCTTAATAGTAAAGCTCATGGTATGCTCTTCTTCATTTTTACTCCATGTAACTGCTGAAAGAGTACCATCTTCCTCTCTGCATTCCCAGTTTATATCCTGCGTTTGTTCTTCTACACGCGGCTTTGTACTAACTGTTCTTGTAAGTGTTGACTTTCTTGCAACAAAATCAATTGCCGGAAGATCACGCAAAGCTGTTTGGCTGTAAACCTGTCCATCGTCATCCTGTACTGTCACACTGTAAAAACCGTTATATCTATCATCGTCGTGTTCGAGTAAGGTCTTTGCACTCATTGTGGCAATATTCTGTCCGTCTGGCAGGTAATACACATCCATCGGCTCTCCGGACTTTCCTATATAAATACATTCATGACCTTCTATCGTGTATTTCCCTGCATTATGGATTGTATCGTAATCTCTCTTGGAATAATAAAAACGCTCTTTTGCTCCATTTTGAATAGAACCATCGTAATGAAATTTTTCAAAATGCTTTTTTAACTCATCATTAGAAATATAATAATAAACTGTTCCCGGCTTTGTTGTAGTATCTTTTATAACAGGAATTTCTTCGTTTAGAACATTATATCTCTCATAATTTACAAAAGTATAGAATTTAATGTTCAAGGTTGCTGGTGCAAAAGTGCTGCATGCAACCGTATATGGTTGCTCTATCTTCCCAATAGAAAAGGTTAGTTTATCGCCCTGTTTCACCGGAAAAATTGTTTCATTTTCATCCTCACTGGCACAAAGCCAGTCGCTTTCCTTCGTATCTCCTGGATCAACGGAAATTGTGACCGCAGAATCTTTCTTATAGTAACTCACCGTTCGATTTCCATCCGGATTGATCACTGTAACCGAATAGAAACTGTTCTTATTCTGCTTAATCTGGTCTGAATAATTATCCGGAATTTTTTCGCCATCAGATGCTCCTTTTGGCATATAATAAACGTCTGTTGGTACAGTTGTTTCCTGCTTGTCCAGGTTATAAGATACATATTGCTGTCCTTTATAAGTTACCACTGTCGCCTGTGCTAATGTCTTCTCACCACGGACTGTATATGGAAAATAATTTCCGGACTGTGTTTCCTCTGCATTCAAGCCGAACTCTCTATAAATCTCAGCAAGATCACTGACAGATAAATAGCATCTGCCCTGACGGTTCCATTTATACACCTTTTTCAGAGAATCAGCCGGCAGCTTTCGAACCTCATTGTCTGCATATATATAAAACTGAATGTCAAAGGCTGTCTGATCCGCTCTCTGGATCACATAAGACTGTGTGATCTTTCCGATTGTGAACCTCGTCTGGTTCCCTGATTCCCGTATACCATCTATCACCTTATCATCTGTTCCCATACAGGTCCATTCGATCTGGTCTGTCTGGTCCGACAATTGGGGATTAAAATCAGCCACAGCTTCTTCCACTACAGTTCCTGTTAATGCATAACGAATCCGATCCTGCCCTTCTCCCTTTACCTCTACGGAATAAAACGAGTTGTCCTTTTTTACAGAATCTTTTAAATTTAATGCAACGCCTTTTCCATTTGGAAGGTAGTAAACATCTATCGCTTCCCCTTGTTTATTCTGTCCATAATTGTAAGAAACATATGTCTTTCCGGATTCTGTGTCTGTATAAACTTTTCCGTATTCTATCCCGCTTTTTCCCCGGTATGCAGATACAAACTTATTATTTGCATCCGGATTCTGATTCTCACCATTTTTCACAAATCCAAATTCTTCATATATCAGGAGCAGGTCCTCCATGGAAACACCATAATAGGTAGTTCTTCCGTCTTTCCATGTTGCAATGCCAGTAATGTCATTATGCTGAAGCTTTACCTTGTTTCCGTCGATAATGACATAGAAATCAATATCAAAGCCTTCGGAAATCTCCTGAAGTTTCGGTGATTCCTCTTGTGCAATCTGCTCCTCGAAGGTTTTTTCTTCTTCTGAAAGCTCTCCCTGGGATGGAGTAATTTCTTCCTCCGGAATCTCTTCTAATGGCGGGGTGATTTCCTCTCCAGGAGTCTCTTCTGATGGCGAAGTATTTTCTTCTTTCGACGTCTCTTCCGACAATGATGTACTTTCCTCCGGAATAAAATCTTCTGTGCGCATTTCACCCTCTTGAGTACTATTTATATTTGGAATATTCTCTTCTTCCACTGAAACTGCCAAAACTGTCGTTCCTGCGCTATTCATGCACAAAACCAATAAAAGTGTCCAGGCTATCCATCTTAGCCATCTTTTTTTCCTCTTCACACAAATTCCTCCTAAAAACATATTTTCCTTTTCTCAACTATCTGCCTTTTTTATCCATTCCTTCTGCATTGCCGCTGCTATAAAGCACTGCAATAGTTTTTTTGAAAATACACCACATTCACCGTTGGCAATCATTCTTATGGCTTCTTCATGCTTTAATTTTCTTTTATAGGGGCGTACACTGACCAATGCATCATAAGCATCCACAAGGCCTACTATCTGAGCACAAAGTGGTATTTCATCACCTTTTAGTCCATCCGGGTAACCAGATCCATCATATCTTTCATGGTGATATCTGCATATTTCATAGCTATACTTATTAAGTTTTTCTGTCGTAGTTCCTTGTGGAAACCGCAATGTCATCTCTGCCCCTGTAAGAGGATGCTGCTTTACAATTTCCATCTCATCAGCTGTTAATTTACCGTTTTTGTTCAATATCTCTATCAGCACACGGATTTTTCCAATATCATGAATTGGAGCCAGATGAGAGACATTTTCTATTTCTTCCTCTGTAATCCCATACTCCGGATAGTTTTTCTGTAGTTGAAAATACACTTGTTTTGTATAAAAACAGATATCATCCTGATGTTCTGTTTCTATAAGATTATTGTGATTCAACACTGCAGCCAGAAGCGAAACCATTTTCCAATACTGTTTTGTCTCATCCTGTGCTTTTTGTCTTAATTCCCGTTCCATATTTACAATTGTGTTAGGGATAACTTTTGCATTATGGAATGTAATAACAGCAGTTTTCTCATTTTCATCCACAAATCTTTTTACTTCCATCCAAACATAAGTCTCTGAGTTTTTCTCGCTTCTTCTTTGATAAACGATATCTTCTTCTGAACAGCCCTTTTTCAAATGCTCTGTCAACGAATCGCTTTTCAAAAATTCCTGCAGTTTTTCACAATCTTTTTCACATACATATTTTTCACAATATACTTTCAGAAAATCATCATATGTTCCTGCATTTTTTACATCATCATAAATCCCCCTGTTATGAGAATAGATACATTCATAACTGTTTTCCGCTAAATTAACTTTCAGAATGATATAAAATCGCCCAAAATATTCATCTTTCCCCGGTCTGATAATATCAGAGATTTTCACATTTTCTAATCGGTTATTGTAAGTGTTCTGTAAGTCCAATAAGACTTGATGTACTTTACAGCAATCCGTATAGTTTCTGGAGCAAAATCCATCCTTTTCAAGACAGCGACTGATTGCCATTGTTGATTCCATACATGATATGACATCAAATAAAGAAATCTTTTCTGGATTTTTGGCAAGGGCATATCCTCCACTGATACCTTCAGAAGCTGAAATAATCTTCTCTTTTTTTAACTGCTTTGTGATTTTGGGAATATAGCTCTCCGGAATCTTTAATTCAGAAGCTAATTTTGCCGTTGTAACCCTGTGCTTTTTTATTGCCAAATAACAGACAATCCTGATTGCATAATCCGTTGTATTGGTAAGCTGCATAGGTGCTCACCTCTCTCTCTTTTCTTTGTTCCGTACATAAACTCATTGATTGAAAAAGGAAGAATCATACTTTTCACTCACACATTTCAAGCATAATTCTTCCTGTTTGTCTAATAACGCTTTTTCATTTTTCTAAGAAATGTCATGCCACCTGCACTTATAATCAATACAACAATCAGCAATAAAATCCATTCGCTATCATGAATGGTTCTTCCTGTTTCCGGAGGTGCCACTGTAGGTGCATTTGTAAACGTAACCTCATCATTTCCTGTTGTGGAAGTTCTGAATTTTGCTGTTCTTCCATCAGTTGCATTACTGCCATTCAATTTATAGCTTGTTTTGTAATTTTTTCCAGGATCAGTTTCCGTAACTGTATATGTCCATCCTGTTGGCAGACAACTAATGTCTACGTATTCACCTTTTGCCAGGTTAAACGTAGCCTGATTCTTTGTAAAGGTGAGATTCTCTACTTCATCATTTCCTTTTCTTATGAAAATCTGACCATCCGTTATAGTAGCGATACTTGCATCAGTTCCTGATGGTGGAACGGCTTTTATTTTAAACTCATACGATCTATTCGGTTCCATATTGTATCCGGTTACGGTTTTGCTTACCTTTAAAACAGTTGGTTTATAATACAGATTAAGTGTAATTGTATCAGAAGACGAATCATTTTTTACTTCTTTTTCTAATTTTTTGTTCCGAGGATCTTCTGTATCAAAAACATAACCTGGAAATGTTCCGTTTGCTTCTGGTTTTGCGTACGCTTTAACACTCTCATTTTCTGTTGCAAAGGAAATGGTTCCTGCTGTTGTCTTTCCCAATTTTTCTGTACCATCCGGTACCTTAAGCCAATGCTTCACTTCTACCTTTTTCGTATCAATTTTCTTCCACTGGGCTACAATCTGATATCCCACCTCATTATCCCATACAGACACTGGAAGGTCACGGTTTGCGGCAAATTCATAATTTTCCTCAGAAATGTTAAAGACTTCATTATGCTGATATAACTTTTCACTATATTGTGGAGTTCCAGTTCCAAAAAATGGTTTCAGACGTAGCTTCCAGCCAAGAAATTCATATCCCTCACAGGTTGGTTCTGGCCATTCCTCCCCTATTAGAAAGGTGCTTCCCATACCTCTTATCCCCTCATGGGTGTTTGGATTTTCTCCATAAGACTGCATTGGTTTGTTTGTTCTAGTATCAAGTTCCTCATTATACGGAATATTTTTCACAACTGCATCTGCCGGAAGCACACCTTCGCCGGCACCAGAATTGTAATGTACATAGACGCTTTCTTTCGTAGACATGAAATAGCCTGCATACAATTCCCAATCGGTATCATGTGTTGTCTTCTCTCCTGCATATGCCAAAAATTTTTCATACCCTGCACTACTTGCTGCATTTTTAGCTGCTTCCCAAATTTCATCATAAACTTTAAATTCTCCTTTTTTTCCAAGAGAAGTAGCATTCATATTATTCAGATCACCTACAGCAGCTTTAGATTTTCCGCCATCAGTATTAACTCCACCTGACGGCTGTGCACTTTCTACACCCACTCCTGCAAATTGATATCCTGGTTTTGGCTTTGCAAAAAAGATTCTCACTTGTCTTTTGTTTAAAGATACTGCTAATGCATCTCCCACAGGATCCATATTTACCGTATCATTATCTCTCATTGGAACCAACTTCTTCTGATCAGGATCCCACATGACAACATCGATACCTTCACCACTTCGACGGTTGTCTGTTTTTAAACGTACGGTTAAAACCTGATGCCCTGTTTGATACGGAGCTAAATTAAAATTAAAATCTCTCCCTCCTCCGTCTTTACATTGCACATTGAAACTGTATTCAAAGCTACAATCTGTTTCGTCACCTATATTTTTAGTATATTCATTAGTTATTTGGGCATTTACAATAAGTTTACCTGCATGTCCTTTTACACCCTGATTCGATCCCACACCATCCGGAACTTCTTTGTTACTATCTGCAGCTGCTACCGTTTCTCCATTTAATACCATATGAACCAATCTATATCCTCTTTTTATATGGAATTTTGGAAGATCAACAGATCCATCGGACTTCACTTGATCTTCCGTATATGTCCATACAAGTTTATGTTGTTCTGGTAAATAGTCCCATCCATTCTTTTTACTATGCTCAATATTGATATATTCAAATCCATTATTGTCTTCGGTGTTAATCGTTACACGATATACACCCGTTTTATCATATGCAACCGTTACTGTATCGTCTTTCTGAAAATTTGCTTCATAATTGGCTTCATATTCATCTCCAGATACTCGTTTAATACTTGTAGACGCATCTGCTGCTGTAACGCTTCCAATTTTATATCTGACTTTATTAGCTGTTCCTGGTTTCACGGTGAACTTCCACGTTTCTCCAGCATTTACACGTATCGTTTCAGCAGTATTTACCTTTACCGTTCCTGCTTTTGTCGTAATCGTACCAGCAACTCCACCTTCCGGGATTTCTTCATTGACTTTAATATTGTAATATTCCTGATAAGTCATTGTAAGTTTCTGACCATCATCCAATTTGATGGCAATCACGCCATCAGTGCTGTAATATACAGTGTCATTATATTTTCCGATATAGACACAATCTTTCCCATTTACTCTTGCACTCTTGAATTCATAGTTTTTCCCGGAACCACTAATCGTAAGTTCTTTGTGGTCTTCGATATTTCCAAGCTCAATCGTAGTCGGAGCACCGTCAATTGCTTTTCCGTTCGCATCAACATATTCTACACGATCTGTCGTCTGTTCATCACCATTCGCAACACTTCTCTGCATTGCGATATTCAAACTCTGTACAGATATCGTATCTGGAAGCTGCTCATCACTTGCCTGTTCTGTAGATTTTTCATTGTCAATAATCTGCTCTGAAGACTTCTCTGATATTTCTGTTTCAGATTCTGTAGTTTCTGTAGTATCTGTTTCCTGCTCCGGGTCTTCTGTCTTCGATATTTCTGACTCTTTTTCCTTTTCTTTCAATGCATAAGTCATAGTCAGTTTTTGCCCATCTGTAAACTTATTGGCATTGATATTATCGGAACTCCAATAAACCGTATCTTTATATACTCCTATAAAGGAACAGTCTGCATCATTTACTTTTGCACTCTTAAATTCATAATCTTTGTCAGAAATATTTAACTCTGAATGATCTGATATTTTTCCAAGCTCAATGGTCTCTGGTGCTCCTTCAATCGCATTGCCGGATTCATCTACATATTCCACCAATTTTGTGGTCGGTACCTGACCATTTGAAGTTGCTTCCTGTATTTCTTTCTCCAGCTTCTCCACTTCTATGCTATCCGGAATCTGTTCCTCAGTTTCTGCCGATGTCTCAGTTTCTGTTTCTGATGTAAATTGCTCCGAAGTTTGCTCGGTTTCTGTCTGTTGTGCATCTGTCTCACTTGTAAATGCTTCTGTATCTTGTGTTTCTTCCTGCTCTGTAACCACTGATGTTTCATCTTCTGATGCACTTACGGTTTCCAGATTCATAAAACAAATAGAAAAGATTAGAAGCCAGGAACATGCTATTTTCAAATATGTTTTCCAATTCTTATGCCTCATTTTTCGCATCTTCCTTCCTGTTCTTCTGCTTCTCCATGAGTAATCCGCAAAGGCAGATAACTGAGCCAAAGAATAAGAACAAATAGCCTGCAACCGGACTATCATCACCTGTCTTTACCGGCGAACCATTATGAATAATATCCTTTGATCTTTGGGAAGATGGAACCGGGTTTTGATTTTTACCAGTTTGACCGGTATACGAGTTTTTGAATGAAACCTTCGATACTTTATCTCCATTTTCATTTTTGACCACTGTTACCGCCATCAGTTCATTATTGGAATCAAAGAATCCTTCAATCGTTACATCATAGGTTTTTGAATCATATGTATAATTTTCTTTATTCTCTGTTGCCTGGTACAGCTTGTAATGATATTCTCCTACCTGTCCGACATTCATAATCAGCTCTGTAGAAGAATTACCACTCATATTCCAGGTAAATGTTCTTCTATTGCTTCCCTCCGGCATTGGATTTTGTATCTGATCTGCTATTAAAACATAAGAGCCTGTTTTGTCAGCATCTGCAGAATTGTTTACTTCAAATATCTGTTCCACTGGTATTTTCACTGTTGTGTTTCTGTCAGCTGCCAGTACTGGTCTTTGAACACCCAGAAAGAATATCATGGACAGGAATATAACCATGGCTATTTTTGTCAAACGTGTTGTTCTCATGCTTCTCCCTCTCCTTCTTTCTTCTTGTTTCTTTTCTTTTCTATCTGTCTTGCTATCAGAATCAGTACAAGGACAATCAGGATAAACCATACAATAACTGGCACTTTTCCTACTGCATTTTTCAGTTCATCAATTCCTGTACCTACGTTTTTGGCTTTTTCTTTTTCCGGATATATCTGATCTGTTAAGCGTCCCACCAGGATATTTCTTCCATTTGTCATATCCGATGTACAGGTGGTCAGCAAAACCAGATGATCATCTTCCGTTATATTCATATCTCTTTTATATAAAACATTGTTCTCGATTTCCTGCAGATACTCCTGTTTCGCTTCTGGTGTGTCCAGACACACATTGAAAATCGTTTCATTATAGGCATCTACCTGCATCAATGCATAGAATTCGATTCCATGGTCTTTTCCGTCAAAGAACAGATTTCCATATGGATGTTCGTTGAAATACTGTTCTTTTGTAAATTCACCGATATCTCCAAACATCATGTGTTTTTCCATATGGTGGCCATATATAATATTATCAAAATCCGAAAAATCCGGCTTATTTGCACAATGTAAAAAGATTGCTCCGCTTAAGGAATAGTTTCCTTCCGCATCTGTATTCATATAAGTATCATCATTGTCCGTCTGCACCAATGGATAATTGATATTTGTGTCATTCACTCGTATCCATCCAATCACATCCGGATTGATTTTCTGTAATTCTTCAAAAGATTTCGTACTCTTTTCAGTAGGAATATATGCTTCATAATTTTTTGCATCTGCAGTCTGATATACCTGATGGGAATCCCACAGCATATAACCGGAGAGAAACATAGCTGCAAGAATCAGCGATAAGGCTGTGAAGTTTACAATATGGTCTAATCCTCTGATAATTCCTTTCAGCACTTTCTTCATCCGAAGCATATGTACAAGTTCCTTTCACCATTTCTGTTTCTTTTATATTTATCAAAACTGGTTCATCTGACCAATTTGCTCGCAAAATTAGCAAAAAGGGATGCGGCGGAGCAACGCCGCACACATCCCCTTTCCTGGTTGCTATATTTTATTATTTCTGTAATCTTCTGCGTTTGAATCCTACAAAAGCAATCAGTGCTACACCGCAAAGTGCAATCATCAGAACGTATGGAAGAGTGTTCATGATGATACCAGTTACAGGTACATCGTTGTATGTATTGGTTACATCAACGGTATTCTGTTTCTGACCTAACTTCTGGTTAGTTACTGCTGTAAGTTCTCTGTTGTATGATGTTTCAGCAACAGGAGTCAGCTTAGAACCATTGATAGTGATTTCAGCACTACCTTTATAGTTTTTAGCTGCAGACTCTTTTACAGTAATTGTTGTTCCTACTGGAACACCAGTGAACTTCATGTTTTCATTTGCTTTCAACTTGAATGTGTATGTTCCGCCCTCAACAGATGTAACAGTATCTCCATTAGCAGCCTTGATTCCGCCAAGTGTGTTTGCATCTGTTCCAGTCGGGAATGCAAATGTTGCTGTGAAAGCGAACTCATCGTCAGGAGTTGTTGTTGTACCATTTGCATTAACAATCTTTTTAGACACATTCAAAGAGCCAAACTTATTATAAGTCGGATCTGGATCTGTAGGATCTGTACCTGTACCAGCTTCCTGTACATAAGTGTTAGTAAAGTTGAAAGTATTAGTATCGGTATTTCCAATATCTACTTTACCAGTTTCTGTCTGACCTGCATCATCTTTCACTTTATTTACAACGATATTAGAAATTTCTGTACCAGTTGCACCATCTGTAACATATACATCCATTGTATACTCAGCCTGTGACATGATCATTTTTTCATGCTCACTGTTTGCTACTATTGGATCTGCTGTCTGTGTCTCTTTTACAGTATACTCATACTTTCCTGCTTCTGGATATGTCGGAAATGTAATCTGAGCTCTCTTAGAAATTTTTCCTGTTTCAGTATCGGTAAATGATATCTCCGGCATAGTAACCGCTGCATCTGTTGTAATGATACCAGTTCCTGTCTTGACCTGCTCTGCTGTAAAGCTAAACTTCTCAGCCTTTCCGACCTCTGTGTTGTAGGTCTTAGTAATCCATGCCTCCGTTGTCTTGCCCTCATCTGCCGCAAATGTTGGCATTGCCATTCCCATCGTCATGGCACCAGCAGCAACAACTGCGAGCACTTTTTTGAACATTTTGTTCATGCTCATAATGCTTCCTCCCTTGTAAATAATATTGTTTGTTTCTATTTGATTAACGGAGGAGGGGATTAGAGTCCTCTGGTCCGAATAACCGCAATCGCTTTTCCTTTGACATCTTTTACATTGATACAGCCATAGATTCTGCTGTCTGACGCCTCCGGTCTGTTATCACCCAGTACAAATATCTGACCTTCTCCAACGGTGATTGGGAAGTCAACTCCATTTTGAAACTGTGTAGTATCAAAGTATATATCCTGTGAAATCTGCGTAGCACCGTTAATCATCAAACCGTCTTTTGTAATATCCACGGTATCACCTGCTACTGCTACAACCCTGCCTGTGGTTGTTCTGCCATCTTTCTTAAATACTGCAATATCACCGGACACAAAACGCTTGTCCAGTCGATAATACATGACCAGATCACCATCTTTTATTGCTGGTTTCATAGATACGTCATTGATTCTCGCCATCCCGTACATAAATGTAAAAACAAGGATGACCGCCAAAATGATAAGAACAATCTTCAATAACAGTTGAAAGATATCTTCTCCCAGTGTCGTTTCCTGTCTGGGAAGCTGTTTCTCATTATTCTGTTCTTTCTCAACCTGTTTCTTTTTCATGTTTCATTCCTGCTTCATATCAACTTAGATAATCAAGGTATCCTTTTATGTACTGGTTAAAGTATAGCACTTGTTTTTTGCAAAAATAATACAGAGAATAGGAAGATATTTTCACGTTTTGCTACAAAAAATTTGTAGTTATCGGTTTTTCGCAAAAAAAAGAAACCATACCATAGAGATATAGTTTCTCTTTGAATTACAGTGTTTCTGCCATTTTGAATAAAACGATTCCATTTCTAACAGCCAGCATCTCAGCAGAATTCTTGAAATCAATGCCGGAAATATCTTTTATTTTTTTCAATCGCCCTGAAAGAGTACGATAATTTACATAGAGTTTTTCAGCTGCTTTATTCGCACTCTTATCACAGTCCAGATACGCCTGCAACGTTTCAATCAGTTCTCCATCATGTTCTTTATCATACCAATATAATTTCACAAGTGACTCTGGCACATATTCCATCAGTTCATCACGATTTTTGATTTTTTCAAAAATCTGGAAAAAACCGAGCTTAGAAAAATCGGCTACCGATATATTCTTATCACCATAGAGATATCTGAGCATATCCATATAGTCTATGATTTTCTTTGAATCCTTAAAAGATTTTTTCAAATCTCCATATCCATTAACAATACTTCCAATGCCAATCTGAAAATCCGTTGTCTTATTTCTGTGAAAAATCTGCTTCTGTACTGTCTGATATAATTTTTCCATTTCTTCCCGGAACCCTGCTTGTGTTTCCCCAGGCTTAATTTCATGAATACACACAATCTGATTCAGATTCCGGTAAATATGTTCATCCTGAAGTAATCTCTGAATCTCGCCTTCTATCACTCCGATTTCTTCTAATTCTTCTTTTGTATAATAATCTTCGCTATTGCTTGAAATCGTATGAAAACTTACCACACAATATTGAGCTGTATCTTTCAATTTTAGCATTCTTGCAGCTTTACTCAATTCATCGCCCGTTAATAAACCATTAAGCAAGCTATATTCAATATCTCGTTGATATTTTTTTTCTATCTCATTTTTAGCATATGTTTCCATAAAACTATACTGTAAAGTAATAACAGCATTTTCCAATGCCATATAGTCCAGTATTGTTAATGGCATATTCACTTCCGTGACTACCAAATAAATTTCTGTTCGACCTAACACATGTATTTTTGTAATATATTGCGTATGCTCTTTTCTCTGTTTTTTGTATTCAAATCTGGTAACAATATCCGGTTTATATTTCTCAACATTTTTCTCAAATACAAAATCAGACAGATCCTGCGTTGTGGACGCACAGCAAGTTAAGTTACTATAATATAACGCTACCGGATTGCCAATCATGGAAGACAATAGAAACAAAATATTTTTAGTTGGATCTTCAAAATCCTCTCCATCCAATAACATGTTAGAAATATTGTCGTGTGTCAATTTGAAATAAATCAACCGTGCGATATTTTCATCATAGATCTGCAGAATAACATATTTTATAATACCCCAATAATACTCATCTTCCGCAATTTCTATCACTGGAATATTACGTTCCGAACAAAACTTTAATAAAATATCATAATAATTGACTTTCTGTACCATGTCCGGATGCTGCTTTATAATAAATCCACTGACCTGTTTCTTCTCCAGTTCATTCAAATGTTTCCGAAACTCTCTGTCCGTTTCTCCGAAATACACTTTCATATTTGTAAGAAGAAGCTCTCCTCCAGTCAGATATCTTTCCATATCTTCTATTTCGATAATTCGTATACCTTTAATTTCCTGATTCAGATTTTCTTTACATGTCACTAATCTCATATCAGGAAATTGTTTCGATTCTAATAATTGTTTTACCGTATAAGCCATTCAGCACCTCGTCAAATTCGTCTTTTGTTGTCTACTTTGGTTGTACCAGCATCTGATGTTGTGTTTTCAAAAGTGGCATAAGTATACAGTGTAATTATACCCCCCCGAAATTTTCTGTCAATTTCTTCATGCGTATAAAATGCATATTTTATATAGATTCAAATAAAAAAGACAGCTCGCATCTTTGTGAACTGTCCATTACTTCTTCAGGCTGCGGATAAAAGTCATAAAAATTTCTCTTTCCTTCTCCTCCAAGCCATCCCAAATCTCAAGTATTTCTTTTTGCTCTTTTGTCAGATCCAATCTGCTTTCATCATCTGAAAAAAATTGTGCGATTGTAATTTCAAATGCATCACATATTTTTTCCAGATTAGCCATCGTCGGCATACTCTTCTGATTCAGCATATTTCCCAGAGCCGTCTGCGTTATTCCTGTAAGCTGAGCTAACCTATATTTTGTATATCCTCGCTTCCGGCATAGTTCCGCAATTCTTAACGGAATATACTCTTCCACACACAAGTATATACACCTCTCTTCTAGTCTATGATACCAATATTGTACCTGTTGACCAGAAGATTTATTAGACATTTATTTATTGATTATATACTCTTGTACACAAGACTATTCAAGTAAAAAAATATAGCTGGACAGTCCACGATATTCAGTTGTTGCATATATTTATGATACTTTCTACGAGGAAATCTGTCAAATACATATTGATATAAAAGCAAACAATTTCATAAACCAAACCTGATGGACAACCATATTTATGATTATCCATCAGGCTCTTACTTTATCTTACACCACGATCAGCTCCTCTCTCCGGCTTATCTTTTCCCTGCTTTTCTTGAATTTTCCTCTTATTGATTTCCAGTCTTTCATGAATGGAAGGCTTCTTTGCTTTCGCAGCCACATTTTTATCTTCTGTCCGCACAATCGAAGCCTCTTTCCCGGCAGTCCTCGTATTTTTCACTTTCGTCTCTGCGGTTGCTCTTTCCCTTCCTGTCAAACCGCCCTGTTTTTCTGCGATCTGTTGTTCTCTCCGCTCTTGTACACCTTTTTCTTCCAGACTGCAAAAACTCTGCAGATACGGCAATACATGATCCTGCATATCCGTCAGTTCTTCCAAATACTTCTGAAATTCTTCATTTCCTTTATTTTTCATAAATGAGAGCCAGCTTTCATCTGTCAGTTTCATTTCATTCTGTAGCTTCAGCTGGCTAAGGATGCCGCCATTTCCTGTTCCAATATCAATTTTACTTTTAAACTGCCGCAACATCTTATCGTCTTTTTCCGCATAATATACGGTAAAAAACATCTGGGCTGTCATAGTAGGCTCATTAGTCCTCGGATTACGGTCTGCATACCATTCTTTATCCTGTTTGGCAACAAGGGCATCCAAATCTGAGAATTTCTGACAGCGTAGTTCTATCAGTTCGCGCTCTTCACAGTAATTCACATACACCATCGGCTCTGTTTCTTCGGATATATCCGGTTCATAGAATTTTAACCGTTCTATCAACACTCCGGCTCGTACAGACTGCTCACACTCTTCCTCCACAATGTCTTTCAGATAGGAAATATAAGAACCAATATTTCCGCTTTGCAGATCCAGTATGACTTCCTGCACGGTGTCCTGCCCCGGTTCTATATGATCCCGATACTCATACGGATCAAATGCTTCTGCAATCTCATCCAGTGCCTCTGCCAGCTGTTCTGTAGTCATCTTCTCTGGATACATTGCTTCTCGAACATCCCGCATCGGTACGTACTTATAGTCCGGCAATGCTTCATGAATTTTCTCAATCCCTTCCCGTACCAGTGCAAGTTCTCCATAAAATCGAACATCGTCCATCAGATTTCCAAGTACTGTATTTCCTTTTACGATTGCAAATTCAGCATCATCGTAGTAACTGTCTTCCGGATTACGATAGATAATCCCCATACTGCATACTCGATAGGCATTTTCAGGATTTTCCCTATATTTTTCATAGACCGCAGCAATCTGATTAACATCGGTACTTTTTTCATAAGCTCCCATATCATGGAACTCATCGCATTCTGCCGCAAAGTATTCCAGATACGGTTCTTTCTTCGGTGGCATATTATTGAGGACATTATCAATCATGTTATAATTTGCCTCTTCCAGTTCTTCTACCTTTGCCAATGGCTTATATTCGCCCTGACTTTTCTGAATCTCTGCCATTACAACCTCATCCATTTCTTCTACCTTTTCCATCAACTGATCATAATCCCCACGGATGCGTTCTCCAGTCCATCCTTCCTCTTCCAGAAGTTCCTCTGCCGCTTCTTCGATAGAGATTTCATCATTTTCATGCACACCGCCATCCATCAAGCGGAAATCTTCGTCGTAAAAGGAGTAATCATATCCTTCTTCTGTGGTCTGAATTGCAAAATACCGTTCGCCCACCTCGTATGCCAGTTCGCTAAGAGATTGCTCTTCCAGTTCCAGGAAATGATCTAGCTGCTCAAAGCTGATGCTGTCTACAAAATGTGCTGTTACATTTTCTCCGTCATTTAAAACCACGATATCACTGACGGACAGAGAATGTCCTCGGAAGTCTTCTGGTCTGTCGATGTTGAATCTTTCAAAAATATCATCCAGTGACATATTTCCGAATAGTTCTCCCACATAGACCAGTTCATAATCTTCTTTTTTTATCTGCATACCATGACTTTCAATAAAACTCATATTCATAAATGCATAGTTTTCGCCTGGTGAATCGTCCTTGATCTGATAAATACCAAAGGTTCGCCTTGTTCCTAACAACAGGTTTGCCTCTTTCAAAGACCGAATCTGCGGATATTTTTGCATTTCCCATTCCAGGTTACGAAAACGCTCCCGTTCTGCCATGGACATCTGATAATGCTCCGGTCCTCGTTCGATTTCCTTGCGTTCCGTAACATAGACCGGTGATGAAAAATTAGTAATCAGATAGATATCTGCTCCTGTATCGTATAATTTCAGTGCTTCTTCCTGATCTATGACACTCATAGGCTCCTGAAATGCTCCAAAATCTTCATCTGCATAATCCAGATCCTGATCCCTTATCCGTTCCCACATCTGTAATTCCATACCAAACAGCCCTTCGTGTGCCTGTATCATTTCTTTACTTGCATACTCTCCCTTACCGCCATCGCTGTCCAGGCAATAAATCTTAGAACCCATTCTGTGATAATCCAAAGCTGCTTCTTTTCTGAGCGGCACCATGTCTTCTGCTGTATATCCATAATCACGTAATTCCAGCTTACCTATGGTTGGATCTGGTAGGTCCTGAATATCCATTTTTGCATCATCCAGAAGTTCCTCTACTTTATCTTCATCTGCCTGATTGATTGCATCTGTCAGATTTCTTACCAACGTCCTTACTTTCTCTTCCTCGCCAATCAGATTTGCATATTCAAAAATCTGTTCTTTTACATCCGCTGGAATCTCTATTCCCATGTGTTCTGCACGATCTATCTGTTCCTGCGTAAATTCCTGCATTTTCTGCGTTTCTTTTCCTGTTATCATATTTCTCGCCATTCAAATTCCCCCTGTGTTCTAAAAAATGGCATAACCGGCAGAACCTTCTTCTACCAAATTATGCCATCTTTCCTGTTTATTTATTCCAGACCGAAGTCCCGTTTTCTGGTTTCCCTGCCAGTTTCACTTTCCCGCTGGCTTTTTTCTTTATAAATCTGCAATTTCTCATGGATAGAACCATGTGCCGGTCTTTCTTCTTTCTCTTTTGATTCTGGCTGCTCTGCTTCTGTATCTTCCCTTTCATCCATATTGAGAAGCGCATTTAACTCTGACAACCGCTCCAGTTTCTGGTTCAGTTCCTCTTCTTTTGGGAATGGCTTTCCAACTTCCGCTTTCGCATTTGCCAGCTGCTCCTGTACCGTTTCCAGCCGTTGCTCTGCTTCTGCCAGTTTCTCCGGATAGCTTTCCAAAAGATTATTGATACGAGTGATATTTCCCAGGGCATCTGCCCCCAACCGAACTTTAGCTACCGATTCATGCTTTACAGACAGGATAAACTCTTTGCTCCAGCTGTCGAATTGGATTCTCATGTTGAATCCCTGATAGCTTCCAATGTCCATAGCTGCATCTACAGACTTAATGTCTTTGCAGACCGCCAGAAGTGCCGCACCTGCCTCTTTCTTTTCTGTGAACACTTTTCCACTGATTTCCATAGAAAACTGCTCTGGATCTGTGATTTTATGCTCGGAAAAGTGTGCGATGTCTGCCTTGTAGCTGTCAATGATCTCTGTCAGTTTTGCGATCTGTTGCGGAAAATTCCTTGCAATATCATCTTCCAGTCGGTACTGGTTATTCATATGGTTCGCTTTTAAAAGTTTCAACTTTGCTACGTCCACATCCAATGCCATCTTCTCTTTTACTGCCGGATTTCCGGTTGCAAGTGCTTTGACCTCCGCATAGGAAAGTGCAGCTTCATCCACATCTTCGCAGCTTCGGACAGGTGCTTTGCTGGTCATGATCTGGGAAATAAACTTCTGTTTATTTTCGATCAGCTGCCACATGTAGCTGTCAAATGTGGATTCTGTTACATACCGGAAGATATGAACCTTTTTATTATGGTTTCCCTGACGGATAATACGTCCTTCCCTCTGTTCCAAGTCAGATGGTTTCCAACCAATATCCAGATGATGCAGGGCAATCAGACGGTCCTGCACATTGGTTCCAGCACCCATTTTTGCTGTCGAACCAATCAAAAAACGAACCTGTCCGGATTTTACTTTTCCAAACAACTCCGTCTTCTTTACTTCTGTATTTGCATCATGAATAAAAGCAATCTCTTTTTCCGGTACACCTTTCTCCATCAGTTTCTGCTTCAAGTCATCATAAACATTAAAACTGCCATCGCCTTTCGGTGTGCTCAAGTCACAGAAAATCAACTGTGCAGATTTCTGTGCTGCTGTGTCTTTCCATATTTCATAGCTTTTCTCTGCACAAACTGATATTTTACTTTCTGGATTATCTGGCAATAATTCATTCACCAAACGCTGATCCAATGCTAACTTCCTTCCGTCATTGGTGATTTTCAGCATATTATCAACCGAGGCATCTACCCCACCGTTTCTGACAACCTCTGCACGTTCTCCCAGACTTTCTACGATTTCTTTCTGCTGTTCTGTTGGTTTCAGCACCACTGTTTCATATTCCGCTTCCGGCACTGGAAGCTTTAACTGATCGGAAGTCTTGATATCTGCAATCTCCTTGAACATATTCATCAGTTCCGGGATATTATAGAATCTGGCGAATCTTGATTTTGCTCGATATCCTGTTCCTTCCGGTGCAAGTTCGATGCTCGTGACAACTTCTCCAAAAGTGGAAGCCCAGGAATCAAACAATCCAAGTCCCATATTCTGCAATTTGCTGTTCTGCAGATACCGCTGCATAACATATAATTCCGTCATGCTATTGCTGATCGGTGTGCCCGTAGCAAAGGTAATGCCTTTTCCTCCGGTAATCTCATCCAGATACTGACATTTATTGAACATATCCGCCGACTTCTGTGCTTCGTTCTGTGCAATCCCAGCTACATTCCTCATTTTTGTATAGAGAAACGCATTTTTATAACTGTGTGCTTCATCGACATACAAGTGATCCACTCCTAGTTCTTCAAACGTAACTACCTGATCTTTCTTCTCTTTCTGATTCAGTTTTTCCAGCCTTGTCTGCAGTGTCTTTCTGGTCTTTTCAATCTGTTTGACGGTATAACGCCCGCCGTCCTGTTCATACCTTGCACTCTGGATTGCCATTTCCAGATCATCAATCTGCTTCCGCAGCATAGCTTCCTGCCTCTCATCAGAGATTGGAATACGCTCAAACTGGGAATGTCCAATGATAATAGCATCGTAATTTCCCATAGCGATTCTTGCACAGAACTTTTTCCGGTTTGCCGGTTCAAAATCTTTCTTGGTTGCTACCAGGATATTGGCTCCCGGATATAACTGCAGGAATTCTGCTCCCCACTGCTCCGTCAAATGGTTTGGCACGACAAAGAGATTCTTCTGTGATAATCCCAGTCTTTTACTTTCCATTGCAGCTGCTACCATTTCGTAGGTTTTCCCAGCTCCTACTACATGTGCCAGAAGTACATTTTCTCCGTAAAGCTGGTGTGCAACTGCATTTTTCTGATGCGGACGAAGCTCTATTTCCGGATTCATTCCTGGGAAAGTCAAATGACTACCATCGTATTCACGGGGACGGATGCTGTTAAATCGTTCATTGTACACCTTTACCAGTCGTTCACGCCTCTGCTGGTCTTTAAAAATCCAGTCCTTAAATGCTGCTTTCATGGCATCCTGCTTCTGTGATGCCAGCATGGTTTCTTTCTTATTAAGGACACGGATCTCATCACCATTTTCATTGATACTCTTATCATAGATGCGTACATCTTTCAGGTTCAGGGTATCTTCCAGAATCTTATAGGCATTTGCTCTCTTAGTTCCATACGTTGCATAGGCAAACGCATTTTGGGGACTGTCGGCATTCTTTCCTGTAATCCTCCACTCACCATTTACCTCAGAGAATTTCACCTGTATTTCTTTCTGAAGCAGATACCATGGTGTATGCAATGTTTCTTGCATAAAATCCTGATAATCCGAAGGTTCAATCCAGGTAGCTCCAATACGCACTTCAATCTCCGATGCTTCCAGATCTCTCGGCTGAACTGCCTCTAGTGCACGCACATTCGATGTGAATTCCGGATGATTCTCTGCAAAAGTTCTCGCAGTATTTAATTTATCCCTAACATTTCCGGAGAGATATTCATCTCCGCTTTCCCACTGGTCTGTCAGTGGATTTTTGAAGATAACTCCAACCAGCTCTTCTGTAATTTTCTCTTCGGTCTTTCCGGTCAGCTGTGCCATATATGGGAGATCTACTTTAGCCCTTTCATTTAAAGACAGAGCAAGTGCTTCTGTGGCTGTCTCCACACTTGTCACAGCAACCGCCTTTTTGATGGTTCGTTTGGTGAACATGTCCGCTTTCCGCTTCAATGTTCCATCTTCATTCAAGTCTTCCAGGGAACACAGCAGACAATAAGAAGAGTCATCAGAAAATGCCCGTTTATTAGCATTACTTCCAATAACTCCATACTTTGCTGTGTAGGTATCATACACCTGATTCAGTTTTTCCTGCTGTTTTTGGATTTCTTCGTCTGTGACAAATTCTTCCATCTGCATGGCGATCAGCTCACGAACGGTATCACGGATTGCAACCATGCCTTTTACACGTTCTGCAGTGGCTGCAGGCATTTTCACCTGATTCATCAAAGAGTTGACACGATAATATACCTGATCATCTACCACCGTATAGCTGTAATTTCTAACATTCGGATCAGCCGGAATACTCTCTGGCATCTCATCCAGTTCTGTTTCCACATCTACTGCCGGTACCATGCTTCCCTTAATTTGTTTCACAGCTTCTTGTAACTGTAATTCCAAATCAGCTCCTTCCATTGGAGCACAGGTTGTTTCCATACCATACGGACCGGACACTTCTTCCATCTCACCCAGAATCATTTCCGGATGCTGAACAAAATACTGATTGACCGTAATTCCATTGACATCACTATCCAGATTTATCCATTCCGGCATTTCTTTCGTAAGGCTTTCCCTCTTTTGGAAAAACAAGATATCAGCACTGACTTCTGTTCCCGCATTTGCCTTAAAAGCTGTGTTCGGCAGTCGAATTGCTCCCAACAGATCTGCCCGCTCTGCCAGATATTTCCGGACTTCCGGTGACGCCTTATCCATAGTTCCCTTTGTTGTGATCAGTGCCGCCACGCCACCTGGACGTAACTGATCTATCGTCTTGGCGAGAAAGTAATCATGGATCATGAAATTGTAGCGATCATACTGACGGTCATTGACCTTGTATGCACCAAATGGCACATTTCCAATCGCCACATCAAAAAAATCATTAGGATAATCTGTCTTCTCAAAACCTTTGATCTGAATATTGGCATCTGGATAGAGTAGCTTTGCAATTCTACCGCTGATACTGTCCAGTTCCACACCATAGAGTTTGGACTGATTTAGATTCTCTGGAAGCATTCCAAAGAAGTTCCCGACTCCCATAGATGGCTCCAGGATATTTCCTTTTGTAAATCCCAGATTCTCCAACACCTGATACATACTTTCAATCACAATCGGCTGTGTATAATGAGCATTTAAGGTGGAAGCTCTGGCTGCAGCATATTCCTCTGGTGTAAGAACCGTCTTTAATTCCAGATATTCTGTCTCCCATGCAGCTTTTGTCTCATCAAATGCATCTGCAAGACCTCCCCAGCCGACGTACCTGGATAAGATTTTCTGTTCCTCTGATGTCGCATTGCGGTTCTCATCCTCACATTTCTTTAACAACTGGATAGCCATGATATTGGCTCGGAATTTCTCCTTCGGTGTTCCCTGTCCAAGTTCATCATCTGTGATGCGGAAGTTCGTTGCTGGAATCGGTTCTGCTATTCCGTTAATCTCTTCCAAAGATTCTTTTTCTTCCGATACCTCAGCTTCTCCCGATAATTCTTTTTCCTTTTTATCATAATTTGTCCACACACGTTGAGAAATAGCAGTAAAATACGAGGACTCTTCCTCCATAATTTCTTCCCTGATTTCCCGTAATTCATCTAAAGTATCCGCATTTACAGTTTTGTTGTGATAATGATAATAAAGTACTTCTTGTCCGAGTTTTACATCCAGACGTTCCAATTCTTGTGTTGACATTCGATTCCAAATATCATCTTTTTCCGTATGAATCGTGAAACCTTCTCCATCATCATGATATTCTAATGTGTATTGAAGTCGATTCGCTTCTCCCTTAACTTTGCAATCAAAATCGTGGATTTTTGTTCTGGTACCAGACATATATTCTGAATCAACTAATCGCAAATCAGTTATATCTTCCGCTGTCAAAGTATCCTGCTCCAGCTGTTCTCCTAACATCTGCTGTGCTTCTTCCAAATCTGCCAGTCTTTGTGCTTCCTGTCGTTCTTCGTACTTTTCCATTTCTTCCGGTGACAAATAATCATCTGTGCGGATTAACTGGCGAACACGTTCTGCAACCTTGTTCCACTTTAATAAAACTTCTACCTCTGGACTGCCAATTTTCCCTTTTGCAAGTTTTAATCCTTTTGCATCATGGGATGCGTCGGAAGCATCTGCTCCTGGTATTCCGGGTGAGGAACCACCTGTTCCATACTCATTTTTCAGGAATTCAGCTGCATCTTTCATATCATGATGTTCCATGAAATACTCATAGATTCGGTTACGTCCTCCTGCAGTAATGCCGCCTCTTCTTAACACTGCGTCAATTTCATCCTGAGTGATAAAGGATAGTGCCGGACGTTCGACCGTAAATTTCTGGTCTACCCAGGAACGCTCCCTCTGAAGATCCTGAAAGCGTTGGAAATATTCCGGATTATGCTGAATCTCCCAGCGGTGATAATCTCCCGGATTCTCATCCATATATTTCTGCAGCCATTCAAAACGATAGACAATCGCATCTGCTTCCTCTTGATCTGTCCATGCTCCACTCACTACATCCTGCCAGTCTGAATATGATTGTTTCTTTTCCCAGTTTCTGCAAGTATCCCGAAAATGAAGTGCAAGAAGATTGGTCATTTCTTCCTGCTCCTGTTCAATGGCATTATTGGAAATCAAATTATCCACGTAATTTCCATCCTCATACATATCCCGAATTCTGTTCGCTGCTTCTTCCCACGTAACCATGCGGTCAAAGTTTCTTCTGGCAGAGTCCCCTCGCCGGATACGGATACCATCATTGTCATACCAGATACTGATTTTCTGACCATCTATGGTAAATCCTTTGCCACCAGTTCCATATTCATCTTTCAGAAAACTCCGCATTTCTTCATTATCCAGACCTTCAATCAGTCTTGCTGTAATATGAAACAGTGTATTTTTCTGTCCGCTTCCCGTGCGGAGAATATCATTTACCACTTCATCGGAAATAAGAAAAGCGGCTGGCTGTTCCAATGCAGCTGCCGCTTTCCTTATTTCTCCTAACTGTTCCTCTTCTGTTGGGAACAGACTTAACTGTAAATAATCTCCTGAATCACCAGCTCCTCTGCCTGTGCCTTGATCTGGTTCATGTGTCTGGTCCATGCCATCCCGTCTGCCATTTTGTCCGGTGCCGGATCTTTCTCCAGAAGTTCGTTCATCAGGTCGTCTACTCTCTGTCTTGCCTGGCTGTCGATCTCCATCAGATGACTGTCCAGACGGTTCTGCAGTGTCAGAATGTTGAACCTGGCTACCTTGTGATTTCTCAGATACTCTTTCCGCATCATTCCGTACTTGCCGATGGTTCCTCTCGTCTCTTCCAGGCTGATATCTGGAATCTGATACTCTCCGTTCTGGCTGTAACTGATCTCTCTCATAGTCTGTTTCCTCCTTTTTTTCTTCTCTATCTTCTGTGTTATCTGTATTACTTTCACGAATTAACGTGTTAAATTCATTATAAGCTACTTCTTTTTCTTTTGCAACCGTTTTCAGGTCATTTTCCAGATCATTCAGAACATATCGTCCAATCTGCATCAGAACTGGTCTGCTGATCTCGTTGACTGCACTTCCCAGATGTCCTAATATTTTCAGCTGATTGAAGTCCGTTATATGCCGAAAATCCTCTGCATCCAGATATTCCTGTACATCCAGTCCACACCTGTTTAGTAATACATACCAGACACTATTGGTCATCAGTTCCCGGAATTCTACTTCCTGATTCTGTTCGTCCAGTTCTTCCAAAAATGTCCCTGTCACATCCAGTCTCAGTTCTTCCAATGCATCTGGAAGCCATTCCTGCATACTCTCCTTCGCTGCCTGATGCAGACTTTCAGCAAGTCCTCCTTCTGTATCTTCCAGTGATAACTGCTCCTGCAGATAATCTGCCACCAGATGTTCTCCTTCTACTGGAAGATTCCATAACTGAGGATCCTTTCCAAGATTCCGCACTTTATAAGTGTCCTGCACATCAAATACATACCGAAGTTTTGTTTTCGGTCCGGAAGTATTGTCAATCAAGGCAATCCCCTTAGATCCCTTTTTGATCCATCGGTACATCTTCTGATTCCAGATTTCCATGGATGCTACAGCAGTTGCTTCCGGTCGCTGTGCATAAATTAAAAGCTGTTCTGGAAAAGTATACTTATACAGTTTGGATGCAATGTCAAGGAACCGCATCCATTCCTGCGGACTGGCAGCTACATCTTTTGCCACCTCTTCCGTCAGCTGTTCCATTGCATATAATTTATTTGCCATGTGCTACTCCTTTTCATAAAATCAGGGACTGCTTGGCACAGTCCCCTTAAAATCATCGTTACTTCTCTTTATAATGCTGCGGCAAGATCTTTCGACTTATTCTTTGGCACTTTGTCTGCCTCTTTTGCCTTGATTTCTGCCTTAGCTTTCTCCAGTCTTCCATGGATTCCACCTTTTACTTCCGCTTTTTCGGCTGCTTTTTCTTTCTCCAAACGAGCTTCCCTGCGCTCAGCATTTTCCATTACTGCGGTCTTTTTGTCACAGAACTGAACCTTATCAGAAAGCTGTTCCTGCCTTTCCACCTGTGTCTCATTGACTTCCTGTACCATCGCATTTAATTCTGGAACCTGAAAAATACCATTGTCAGGGAGAATCAGCACTTCATGAACGGAAGATGGAATAACAAAGAAATCGCTTCCCAGGCATTCCCCAATCTGTTTTCGAATATCTTCCTGCAATAATAGAGAAGCTCCATTCATCTTTGATTCATTGGTAAGGCAGAACATTGGATTCTCCACGGTTTCCATATCCAGTTTTTCATTCAAAAGATTCTTCGGTGTTCCTCCAAAAATCATGGATTCGACAATCTGTGTCATATCCACCAGTTGCACTCCTCTGTTCTTATCTGCCATCATCGCGTCTGCCTGAATCTGTTCGACAGATACTCCCCATTCGTTCATCAGAGAAACAGTTACTGGAATACTGCTGATCCCTTCTCCATTTTCCTCCAGGTTTACTGCATAATAAGCTGCAAAATCTCCGTGTTCTGTGACTACTTTATCTGCCAGACGATCGGTATTCCATTCTTTGTCACAAATTCTTACCTGTAACTTATTTTTCATCTTTTCATAATCCAAAATATCTGGAACTCCCATATCAAGAAATTCCGCTTTTCCCTGTGCCTCAATACGCATATCAGCCACATCCCCAACACAAGAGTCTACATCTTTTCCATGGATATATTCCTGGTAGAGGGAATCCAGATAGACTGTCGGTACGATTCTCTGATCTCCGTTTGGAATCGTAATACCTGTCAACTTCAACCCGTTGTTTTTTTCTACTTCCTGCAGTTTAATTTCTGCGTCCTTATAAGACTCTGGCAGATACTCCTTTACATTGTCTTTGACATATTCATAAAATTCTTTTCTGTTCATCATACGCTTTTACCCCTTTCTGATCATGTGATGGTTCATTCTTTTTCTGCTGACCATCTGCTCGGCTTTCTTCTGATAAGCCATCATTCTCTTTAAAGTTTTCTCCTGGTTTTTTCGTGCTTTCTGTCTTTTTTCCATTGCTTTCATCATAGTTTTCTGTTCCTTTCTGTGATTTTTTTGTATGAAAAAGGGAGCCTCACATAGAAGCTCCCAATCATAACCGTTGATTTCCTTATTTGTTTTTCCTTTTTCTGCAGATATAAAGTCCTGCCATACCTCCTGTGGAGATTACCAGAAGCAGAATCGGCAGCCAAATATTCGTGCTGTCACCTGTTTTTGGTGCATTTGATACTTTTGTCTCTTCATGGGACTGTGGTGTATCCGGTGTGTTCGGTGTTTCTGGAACTTCCGGTTTCTCATTTGTCAGATTGAAAGTGACTTCCACGACCGGCGTACTGTCATTCGCATAAGCAAATGTCACTTCATGCTTGGTCTGATCCAGGGTGTATCCATCCAGTGTCTTTGTTTCCACCAGATAATACTTGATAGCGGTATCATATTTGCCGTTCTTAAATGTGGCAATCTCATACAGCTTACTTTCTGCATGACCGGCAGCATCTGTCTTTAAGGTTTCCAGAACCTTTCCTTTGCTGTCACGGAGTTCAAATTCTACCCCTTTCAGTGGTTCTCCTGACGATTTATCTGTCTTATTGAGAATCACTTTTCCCTTGGCAGTATCATCTTTCATAGCCACTTTCTGGATTTCTCCGGTATCTTTCACCTCAAATGTCACATCGGCTGTCAGAAGATATCCTTTCGGTGCCTGCTCTTCACGTAAGGTATATTTACCGATTGGAAGTTTTTCGATATAGTGTGCTTCCTCTGTAGAAGTCCAGCTCTCTACTACCTGATCATCCTTATCGAGAATCGTCAGTTTCGCACCTGGAATCTCAGTTTCTCCTGTGATATCAGTCTTACTGATCTCTACTTTTGTCACATCATCTTTCATCTCATGCTTCTGAACCTCTGCTGTATTCTCTACTGTAAAGGTAATACTTTCTGCAGTGACATATCCATCTGCCGGTTTTGTCTCTGTCATGGTGTATTCCTTACCAACAACCAGTTCTTTGATCACATGGGATTCCTCCGTAGAAGTCCATTCATCTACTGTATTGCCATCTGAATCCGTCACTTTCAGGTGTGCACCTGGAAGTTCTTTACCTGTTGTCAGGTCTGTTTTGGTCAGCTCCACTGTGGTTGGCTGATTTTCAAAAGTAAAATCGTAGCTTACTTCTGTCTGGTCTTCTCCAGCATATTCAAAGGTAAACTCCTGTACTTCTTCTGTTGTAACAAATCCGTCCGGTGCAAAGATCTCTTTCACATAGTATTTTCCGTCTACCGGAAGATCTGCCGTAAAAGTAATCTGTCCTTTTTCATCTGTTACTCGCTGCTCGATCAAACTGTCTTTCTCAAGAAGTACCTCGCCCTTTGCATTTTTGATATCTTCACTGGTATAAAGACCGAAGACACCACCTGCAAGAACACGTTCTGTGTCTTTTTCTTTCTTCAGAACCGTAACCTTTACTTTCTGACGGGCATTCTGCCATTTTTCATCATAAGTGATGACTGGTGTATTCTGGTCCCGGTAGGAAAGGTCAACATATCTCGGCTCTCCGTCCAGCACATAACCATGGGCAGTTTTTACTTCCTTCACATAGTACTTGCCAGCCGGTAGATCTCCCATCTGTGCAATACCATTGGAATCCGTAGTAATGGTTCCTACTTTTTCATCTGCTTTGAAATAATCTTCACTGACACCATCTGCCGCTTTGATATCTTCCGCAGCAAATACATCGAAAGTTACATCTGTAAGACTTCCAATTACATATTCAAAGAGATGCTCCACAGTACCTTTTACATTGTCCAGAAGTGTCACTTTATCCAAAAACTCTCCATTTTTGTTGATGATCAGAAGTCCTGTCGGTACTTCATCTTTCATCTCTACTTTCTGAATCTCTGCGGTATCTTCCAGCGTGAACTTCACATCCGTTGCTTTCAGATAACCATAAGGTGCCATTTCCTCACGAAGGGTGTATTCCTCTCCAACTGTCAGTCGTTTGATCACATGTGGCTGATCTTTTACAGAAATCCACTGATCCACAACATTTCCTTCTTTATCAAGAACGGTGAGTTTTGCCCCATCCAGTTCCACACCTGTTGTTACATCAGATTTTGTGATTTCAACTGTTGTTGGCTGGTTCTTTTTCACAGTTTTCAGTTTTACTGCCTTCACATCCTGTCCCTGATAAGAAGCATTCAGATTCAGAACTTCATCAGAGGATACAAATCCAGCCGGTGCTTTTAACTCTTTCACATAATACTGTCCAAGTGGCAGATCCAGCGTACATACTGCAAGACCATCATTATCAGAAGTCATTTCCTGTAAAAGTGTCTCTGCTTTCACGATTACTTTTCCATCTGCCTTGATATCTTCTTTGTTATAGATACCAAAGACAGCGCCTGCTACGGTTGCACCATTTTCTGCATCCTGTTTTTCTACCTGGATTGCAACTTTCTGTCGGTCATCGCCAACAGTCACTTCCTGTTCAATCACAGGTGTATCCTGATCTGCATAGACAAATGTGACATCAGATCTGTCATGGTTCAGAACGAATCCTTCCGGTGCAGTCTTTTCTACCACATAGTAAGAACCAAGCGGCAGATTCTCTGCAACTGCTTTTCCATCTTCCCCGGTCGTTACCGTTGTTACCAGTGCATCTTTTGCATAGATCAGCTGTCTGTTTCCGTTTTCAGCTTTCTGATAATCCGGCGTAAAGATATTTTCAGCTGCATAGACATTAAATGATGCACCTTTCAGATATCTTTCTTCATAAACAAAATCCTTTTTAAATCGGGTCAGCATCTCACCTTTTTTATAGATCGTCAGCTTTCCTTTTACCGGATGGTTCTCGTAATCTACCGTAATAATGGCATCTCCGCTCTCAGAATCCATCTGGTATGCTGTGTTTGCATCCACCACAATCTCTACATAGTTCTTGTTAATTGTGTACCCTTCCGGTGCGTTGACTTCCTCAATCCGGTAATGTCCGATCTTCAGATTCTTCGGCATGATCAGATATCCCTGACTGTCCGTAAAATAGGACTTGTGAGTGGTTGTCACTGGGTAAGTTGTTACCTGTTCCACGTACTTTTTGTTGTCAAGGTCGTACACTTTAAATTCTGTTCCTGCAATCAGGACGGATTTCTTTGTTTCATCGTCTTTTTTCACAATTTTCAGTTTTGCCTTAAACTCTTCATCCAGAAGCACACGCCAGATCTGTGGCTCATTCGGATGATGTTCTGTGATATTCACTTCAAAATCATCGACTGGCTTGTAGTTGTGCGGTGTTGTAGTTTCACGCACGATATAGCTTCCAAATGGTAATGGAACACTGCAGGCATATCCTTTTTCATCTGTGAAAATCTCCGTTGCTCCATTTTCGCCACTCACTACAGGTTTGGCAGAATCAAAATCATAACTTCCGTCTGCTTTTTTTGTGAGGGAAGATTTCAGATAAACTGTAAATCCAGCTCCGGATAACAGATCTGCATCTGTCTTTCCATTGTTGGCTGCTTTAATGATCTGGAATGGCTGCTTGATGACCTGCTCACTGGAAGTGCACTCTCTTTTTACTTCTGCTGTCATATCTCCTTCATAACTGCACACAAGATCATGCTCTTCTGTATCTGCCAGGTATCCGGTCGGCGGTGTGATCTCTTTGATATAATATTTGCCAAGATATAAGCCTTTTACAGAAGCCTGTCCTTTGTCATCCGTTGTTAGAGAAGCTACCTGCTCTCCTGCTTTATAAATAGTTCCCGTTGCTCCATCCGGGTGCACGATATCTTCACGGGCATATAGTCCATAAACTGCACCTTTCAGTGTGGCATCTCCCTGCGGTACTGCTTTTCCTGTCTCTTTATCCACTTTATAAAGATTGATCTTTGCTGTCACACGGTCATTGCTGAAGGTATGGGCAAAAGATACGGTTGCTTCTTTATCATTGGTGTAAGAAAACTGGAACGTATACACATCTTCTGTATTTCTTACATAACCTTCCGGTGCCTGATCTTCTTTTACAGAATAGGAATATCCGATTGGCAGGTCTGCTGTGAATTTTGCAGTTCCATCTGCTCCAGTAGTTGCTTTCTCAATCAGTGTTCCTTTTTTCACAACAACGGTTCCGTCTGCATTTCTAATATCATCGGATGCATACAGAGCAAAAATACCGCCTTTCAGTGGTTTCTTGGTGTCTTTATCCTGTTTTACTACAGAAACATCTGCTTTCTGTCTCTCGTTGTTAAAAGTCACATCTGCAAATACAACTTCTTTGTTCTGACCAGCATAAGTTAGAGTCACTGACTTTTCTTCGCTGCCGTTATAGAAAGAGTCCGGTGCTTTTGTTTCTTTTACCACGTAGGTTCCAAGATGCAGGTTTTTCAGTGTGACAGAACCATTCTCACCTGTTGTCAGGTTTTCTTTTACAAGGTCACCTTTGCTGTACACTTTTGTACCATAAGCAGTTACGATATCTGCCCCGGCATACACGTTATACACTGCATTTTTCTGTCTGCGGTTTTCATACTGAAATACCGTTCCATTTTCACTGACATCTGCTCCGGTCAGAACCTGTCCTTCTTTGTAAATGGTAAGCTCTGCCAGCTGTTCCTTATTTTCCACGGTTACAGCTGAGGTCTTACTTGCTACCAGTTTTACATTTGTTGCCGTTGCATTTACTACATATCCCTGTGGTGCTGTGATCTCTTTCAGATAAACAGTATCCTGTGTCTTGATGATCGTAACAGAAGATTTTCCATTCTTATCTGTTGCCGGCATCTGAGTGATCAGCTTTGTACAAGCCTCATCGCTGTATACACCGAATACTGCACCTGCAAGATTGACCTCCGCTGTATCGTCTTTCTTTACGATTTCGATCGTAGCCAGTTCAATCCAGGACACCTTTAAGCTTACATATTTTTCATCAGCAACACCTTCTCCAAATACAAATGCCAAATCCTGAACACTTGCATTCGTAGTCAGTTTATATGCTGAGTAATCTTTTGTAATACTTCCCTTCATTTTTGCAGAAAAAGTAGCATTTACATCTTTTGTCTGTGTCAGAGGCGCAGAAAGATAAAACGTGGTTCCTCCTCCAATTGTTACGCTTGCACCTGCCGCACTTACATTTCCAGTAGATACATTATGGAGCTTTACTCCTTTTGGTAAGTCCATTGTGATTTTCTGCTGGGAAGATGCGTTGAACTGAATGTTCTCCGTTCTCTGAACATTTCCATCTACATAAGCTTTTACATCCGGCTTTGAAAATGACATCGCTACATCTGGTATTTCCGGCTTATTCACACAATAATTATAGAGTTCTTTTGCCAAAGCCTCTCCTGTAGCATTTGTTCCGTAAAATGCATCACTACTTCCGTTGGCATATGATGCAGCCATGTGAATAATGATGAATCTTTTTCCTTCTGAAAAATCCGTGTGTTTATTCGCAAAAAAGCTTTCACTTCCTGCGGCATCTGTACCGTAATAACACACTTTTGCTAACGCCTGATTGTCTCCAATCTTTGTGATTGTATAATTTCCAGATCCAGGTCCAGGTTTTGCTGGCTGTACACAATACGCAGTTGCTCTGACGCTTCCGTAGCTGATATAGTACGGCTCTGTCAGATAGGTTCCAAGATTATAATCTGCATATCTATACAGAGGTCCTTTTTCGATTGTTACTTGCTGTGTACTTCTTGCTGAATAAGCCGAAACTGCTTCAAATGTTGCAATCTCTCCTTCTTCCATAGCATCAAGATCCACACCTTCGTCTCCTGCCTGTTCCAAAACATCATGAAGCTCTAACCCTGATTCTTCATCATAGGTATCCTGATTCTGTGCCTGCTCTACCAAATCATCAAATTCATCAGCGTCAATATCGGTAATTTCCGAGTCTGCTTCTGAATCCTCCGCTTCCTCTGTCTGCTGTTCACTGCCAGCTGTTTCGGACTCAGTCACTGCTTCACTCCCTGCCGCCTCTGTCTGTACTTCTGTTTCTTTATCACGCACAATCAGTTTTCGGCTGATCTGGTACTTCGGATGCTCCTGATTTACCGGTTCCACATAATAGACCGCTTTGTAAGTGTCCGCATGATCTGTCGTAAAATCCTCATTCTTTTCGTTCTTTGCTTCCTCAAATGTGACTTTAACCTTGTTATCATCCTTGATTTCCAGTCCTGTGTAGTCTGATTTCACATCAAATACACTGCCTGTTTCGATTTCATAATCTTTGGCAGTCACCACCTCATCTTCATCCAGAAGGTCTTTCACTTCCTCATAAAGCGGAGGTTTTTCCTCTGGCTGGATTTCCGCTGCATATGCCGTCATCGGAGACAACACTGTACTAAGCATTGTCATGCCTGCCAGCAAACCAGATACTACTTTTCTAAAATTACCTTTTTTCTTCATGCTAAGGTCCTCTCTTTCATATATTTGTATTAAAACAGACAGTCCTTAGACTGCCTGCAATACACTACTTATCGTTGTGGAAAAATAAGATTGAACTGTACATTTCCCTCTCCGGGATCGACCATCTCCACAGTTGCTTCATACTGTCTCCCTGTTTTTCTGGATACCAAATCCTTATAATGGATTTTTCCTTTAGACAGGAACTTCTTTGCTGCCACCTTATCCATCTTTTCTCCCTGACTTGCAAGAAATTTATCATTTTTCCATAAGGTAAAAGCACAGTTCCGGTCAGAACAGTAAAAATTTACTTTTCCTTCCCTGACATCTGCTCCACAGCGGGGACATTTGCCAATGACTTCTCCTTTTGCCTTTCCCTGAAACTGATTTTTCTTCTCTTCTGAAATCCCCTGATACCTGGCAACCAGTTCCTGCATCAGCTCTGTAATCCCATTTAGGAATTCATCTGCTGTCTCTGTATTCTGGGCAATATGATTCAATGCCATTTCCCACTCTGCGGTCATCTTCGGAGATTTAATCTCATCCGGCAGAACCGTAATCAGTACATTTCCATCATCTGTCGGCACCAGATTTTTCTTTTCCCTTTTCACAAAGCCAGACTGAATCAGTTTTTCAATGATTGCTGCCCTTGTTGCAGGAGTACCAAGTCCTTTCTTTTCTGTATCCTCGGTCAGCTCTTCATTCCCTGCACGTTCCATCGCAGAAAGCAGGGTATCTTCTGTGTACTGTTTCGGTGGCTGTGTAAAATGTTCCGATACAAAAGAATCACAGGGACCATAATGCTTGCCTGCCCAGATATCCAACTCCGGCTCTTCTTTTTCTGCAATGATTCCAAAGAACTGTTTCAGTTTTTTCTCAATTGTCTTGAACCCTTCCTGTTTTGTTTTCTTTGCATTGAGATAAAACGTATGGTAATTGCAGGTAATCTGACATTTATGACTTTCATAAATATAAGGATCTGCGGTTGCTGTCAGTACCCTGGCACTGATCAGATACAAAATCTTACAGTTTCGTTCTTTCAGTTCACCTATATCTGCCTTTGCTACTTCCACGGTCGGGATAATTGCATGATGATCAGATACTTTCTTTGAATTTAATACCTTACTCACGTCCGGCTGATATTCCAGCCCTTCGGCATAGGGCATTTTTCCAAGTAACATCTGAATCAGAGTTTCTGTGTTTTCTCCCATCTCATCTGTCAGATACTGGCTGTCTGTTCTCGGATAAGTAACAAGCTTCTGCTCATACATCTCCTGCACGGCATCCAGTGTCTGCTGTGCGGTATAACCAAACATTCTGTTTGCTTCCCTCTGAAGGGTTGTCAGATCATAGAGCTTCGGTGGACGAACTGTTTTCTCCTTCACATCGTCCTTCTCTACTTCACACATACGCTCCGCACAATCCGCAGCCACTTTATCTGCATCCTCTTTTTTCTGAAAATGCTCTGTAACCGCATCCATATCGTCAAACTTGATATGAGCCATATAATATTTTTCTTTGGTAAATTCCTTGATCTTCTGATTTCGATCCACGATCATAGCAAGTGTTGGTGTCTGTACTCTTCCAACTTTCAGATTCTGGTTATACAGAACGGAAAAAAGACGGCTCGCATTGATTCCCACCAACCAGTCTGCCTTTGCCCTGCAAAGTGCTGACTGATAGAGACTGTCATAACACGAACCGTCTTTTAATGACGCAAATCCATCTTTAATTGCCTGTTCTTCCATCGATGAGATCCAGAGCCGCTTCATCGGCTTTTGACATCCTGCCTGCTCATACACCAAACGAAAGATTAACTCTCCTTCCCGCCCAGCATCTGTCGCACAGATTACTTCATCTACTTTTGAATCTCTCATCAGTTTCTTTAAGATTCCAAACTGTTTCTTTGTGCCATCCAGTACCTTGTGTTTCCACTGTTCTGGTACAATCGGCAGATCTTCATATCTCCATTTTTTATATTTTTCATCGTATTCCGATGCATCACATAATCCAACCAGATGTCCTACGCACCAGGAAACGATATAACTGTTTCCCTCCACGTAGCCATCTTTTCTTGTTCTGGCTCCAAGCACGGAAGCCAGTGCCATCGCAACCGATGGCTTTTCTGCAATTACTAATTTCATTTACTCCTGCTCCTCCTCTTCATCTTCCAGCACATTATCGTCAAAATCTTCATCTCTCAGGATTTCCGGTTCTGTACTTTCTTCCTGCTCATCTGCATCGTCTACTTCACGCTTTTCAGACTCTGAATCTTCGGATTCATCTTCATCCTCTTCCATCTCATCCTCGTCATCATATTCATGTTTCGGTTTGTAGACTTTCAAGTAATAACCACCTGCCGCAGCTCCAACAGTAACCAATCCGATCAGCAGATAAGTCCCTGCTGAACTTTTGTCTTCTGGCATCTGAATTTCATCCTCTACCTTATCTTTCTCATCTGTCTCTGTCGTTTCCGGCTTTTCTTCTTCAGCCTGTTTCTCTGGTTCTGCATAAACAGTATCTACTTCTGGAAGTGTCACGGAATCAGAAAGTGTGAAGTTCATCAGATCTTTCTCGCTGACTTCGGTAAGAAAATACACATTATCCTGTGATTTTGAATTGTCGATAATCAGATAAAAAACCTTACCACTCTTAGTTGAAATGGTATAAAACTCTTTTGTGCCTTCCGTAGCTGTTTTGGTAACAGAATCTGCCGTCTCGCCTTCTTTATTAAGCTGCTCCTCAATACCTGTCACTGTCCGATCATCCACAGTTCCTTTTGCATCTGTCGACTCAGAAGCCTGTGCATCCTGCGGAAGTGGTGAAGTCGTTGTTTTCTCAGTCCCAGTTGCATCTGCACTGGTCGTGGTTGCCATCGCACCATTGCTGTCACTTGAAGTTTTCTGTTTCTCTGCCTGCTTCTTTGCCCATTCATAATAAGGATTCTGCAGTATATACTTCTCAGAAGTATTTCCGGCACCATCCGTTACCGTGATTTCAATCTGTTTTGTTGTAAAATCTTTCTGTGTCAGTTGCACTCTCAGCATTCCATCCTTCAAATCTGTATAAGTGGTGCCATTGACTGTTACAGTAGCAATGCCGGAAACGGTATCATTTCCCTGAATCGTCAGCACACCATCTGTCAGGGAAGCAGAGAGTGTCGGCTTTTCCGTGTCATAACACTTAATAGAGCGATTCTGCTCATAGACCTTCCCCTCACCATCTGTCACACGCACGTACACCGTCCGGTTTCCAGTAATCGAGATACTTCCACTTCCAGTTACATCCTGCCAGCTTCCATCTTTTCCTGCTTTTGCTTCAATTTTTGCTATTGAGAAACCTTCCGGCATATGACTGGCATCTACCGTAACAGTAATGGTTGTTTCGCCCTGTTTCCAGCCATCCGGTTTCTCAATCGTAATCGCAGGTGTTGTATTCTCAGCTGCATAAGCAGTCTGTGCCTGGAGTAAAGGTGTTGTAAGGCAAAGAAATGTCGTTGCTGCAAGCAGACTCTTTTTAACCCTGCTTTTAGTAATTATTCTCTTCTTCTGTTTCATTTTTTCCAGATTCATCATCGGCTTTTGTTTCCTCCTTCTTTATTTCTACCCTGCCGGGTAGTTCATTTTTCATTCTCTTTTTAAAAGCTTCCAGCTCTGGAATGCTCATATCCATTGCACGGATAATTTTTACAATTTCCAGATTTTCCGCTTCTGTTTTTGCAATCTCCGCAGCCTTGAACCGCTTTAAATCTGCTTCATATCTGGCTTTGGATGCTTCCATTTTTCCCTTGGCTTTCTCATAATCTGCCGTTGCTTTTTCAAGACTTTTCATCGCTTCTCCTTTCCGGACGGCTGTTACACCGCCCTTTTCCTTACCATCGTCCGAATCCATAGAAATGGCTCTGCCAGTATGGAGAGTTGATGGACGTATACTGAACCGGATGCCCACAATGGATCATTTGACCATTGCCCACATAGATTCCGATATGCGTTACTGGTTCTCCTGCATCGTAGGTTCCTGTAAAGAAGATCAGATCTCCCGGCTGTGCCTCTGACTGTGATACAGGTGTACAAATGTTGTACAATCCCTGTGCTGTCAACCTTCCGGTGTTTCTAACCCCAGAATGAACTAGGCAGTAACTTACAAATCCAGAACAGTCAAATCCACTTGGCGAATATCCACCCCACACATATGGTGTTCCAAGATATCTCGCTGCTTCATTTAACAAACGCTGTGCTGCTTCACTGGTATATTCATTACCGCCAAAGCCTGCCCCTTCTCCTGTTTCCAGATAAAAGATCGGGTTTAACCGTTCTCCATTTTTTAACAGTTCAATATGAAGATGGCTTCCTGTCGAATTTCCAGTGTTTCCTACCAGACCAATTTCATCACCTTTGCTAACAGATGCTCCTGCAGATACGCTCCGGCTGCTAAGGTGTGCATAGCGAAGCTCATAACCTTTGCTGTCTTTGATAATGACGTAATTTCCATAGCTGTCATTATAAGCAGAAGTCGTAACCGTTCCAGTCAGTCCTGCCATCACTTTTGTTCCTTCCGGTGCACCAATATCCATACCATTGTGTAGCTGGTTTGCACCTGAAATCGGGTGAATCCGATAACCATAATAGCTTGTCACACTGGAATACCAGTTAAAATCAACCGGTGTCGCAAACATCTGTAAATTACCTTTCGTATCGTTATAGGCACTGAACAGTTCTTTCTGGAAAAATCCCAGCCTTTCCTGACAGATCGACATCAGATTTCCACTGTTTAAGGTAACATTCAGCACATCTACATCTCTTGTCCTGGTCACTTCCACTTCCTGGCTTCCATTATCATCTGCCAGATAACATTCCCAGGTCTTATGACCATGTGCGGATGCTGCTGCATGACTGTCATAATAGACATCAAACTGTACACCGTATCTTGCGAAAGCTCCGGTATCTTCTACCGTATATTCGACACCATTCATTACCACCTTTGTCCCCATTGGAACAAACGGATTGGAAGCATCTACTGCTAAGGTATGATTGGCTGTTGGATATGCTCCACTGGCAGTCGGTCCTCCGCTCCAAATACCACAACAGATCGGACAGTTTGAAATATTTAAAATCAAAATTATTTACTAGTTTATTCGCAACTTTATTAATATTAAGCTTCTGTATGGCTAAGCCTGCACAGGTTCATGCCAGTAATGCAGATTCTGCTAAGATGGCTCGCTGGATGAGCATTTGCAGTTCCATGGCTGACAATATCGAAAAGAAACATTTCGTTTACAGCAATGGCGGAACAGCAAGAACTTACAACTCTGCAGTTAAAAGAAGCAGACGTTCTAACTGTGCATTATATGTTTCCTGGTGCTTACAGAAATACGGCGCATTAGGTTCAGGTCAGACATTCTACATCCGCCGTGGAAGTTCTTCTATCAGAAAAAACTTCGGACACTGGAAAAAGAAAAAAGTACAGGTTATCAGAGTTAACAAACGTGCTTCCCGCGTAAACTTAAAGAAGGGTGACGTTGTTCTCTGGTCCGGACTTGGACACACAAACATTTACGCTGGTAAGAATTCTTCTGGTGAACGCTTATGGTTTGACGCTGGTAAAGCTGCCACATATGGTCACCACTCAGGAAGCCGCTTTAACAATATCGGAAAGAAAACTCAGGGATATTTAAATTCTAAAACTGTTTCTTATATCATCCGAATTAAGGGACTTTAAGATTTCATACATAATTTAGATTAAATATTTCAAAACCGATTATATATAGTAAATATAACCCCCACGGAATTTTTCGTGGGGTTTTTTATTTGTAAAATACTACTTATTCATAATTGCATCAATCGCATCAATAAATCCAGCCCTGATTCCTGCATGCTCTAATGCATCCACACCACAGATTGTTGTTCCTGCCGGTGAACATACATTATCCTTTAACACACCTGGATGCTCGCCGGTCTCAAGCTGCAATTTGGCACTCCCAAGTATCATCTGAGATACCATTTCATACGCCTGCTTTCTAGGTACTCCATATTTTACCCCGGCGTCTCCTAACGCTTCAATTATCAAATCTACAAAAGCAGGGCCACAGCCTGTAAGTGCTCCACCGATTCCCATCAAATGAACTGGCAGCTCAATTACAATTCCCAATGCTTCAAATAACTTTTTAATTTCTTCTCTTTCTTCTGGTAAAAGTGAATTTTTCTCTTCAAATAAAAGAACACCCTCTCCTACCATTGCCGGTGTATTTGGCATGATAAACTGAAGTCTTGTACTTTTATCAAGATATTTCTCATACTTGTCATAATTCCAGCCTGCCGCGATAGAAATTAATGCCTTTCCTTTTAACTCTTCCTTAATCTCAGAAAGAACTCCTTCTATCTGATATGGTTTACAAGCCATCACTAAAGTATCTGCTTTTGCTGTTAATCCTTTTAAATCCTTGCATGGAACAAAACCAATTTTTTCTGCATTTGCCTCAAGCTTTTCATAATGCGGTGCGTAGGCAAATACTTCTTCTTTTTTCATTAAACCTTTTTGTAATATTCCTGCTGCTATTGCTCCTGCCATGTTTCCCATTCCAATAAATCCTAATGTTTTCATGTTGTCCTCCTGTCTGTCAATTCTATGATTTTAGATATACATATCTTTCACAATATTAAAATAAAATTATGAAAATGTATTGTCTATGGCTTCTTTATTCCAAGAAATAAAATCTCTCAGAACTTTATTTGCAGATAGTTTACCATATTTTTTGTTATCTCTCACTCTTTTTTCCTGTTTTTGTGATATGATGCTAAAGGAAACAAAAAATGAATTGTAAACTGTACAGCCTTGTTTCTTTTCTCATATCGTTTGCGTAAAACAACGGGCTGACTACAATCACACAATGCGTCTTTATGCAGGAATGATTTTTCAAACACTCTAGAACTACAAATTTATTACAATAGGATTTTGACTATGGATTTTACAAAAAATACAAATTTATCAATTGAGAAAATATCTGAAAACAAAACATCAGGCACTGAACTATCTGTTACCAAAATATACGATAGTACAGCCGAAAAAACATTTACGAATAATGCTTTTTCTCATTTTGTTACAGATACTATGACTATTCTCTGGGAACCTGCCGATTCGGGCTGTCGGCTGCTTCGCTGTTTTGGCAACAGCCCCATATTGAATGTTCCAGATATGATTGACGGACGGACAGTCAGTGAAATGGGAGCTTACTGTTTTTCCCGTTCTCGCCCCAGATTTCCTGAGAAAATTTACAAAACTATTTTTATAGATATAGAAAATCAGGAAACTACACTGGAAAGCGGACAGGCTTTTAACCAGAAAGATTTTGATTTTTCAGCTTTTGGAACAGAGCTTGATGGTACCTTTCTTGAAGAAATCACTCTTCCTGACTGTGCAACAACACTTCACAATGCCGCATTTTATAACTGCCGTAAATTAAAAAAACTTTCTGTAGGAACTGCAATTTCCGGCATTGGAAGCGATGAATTTATGAATGATTCCCAGCTGGAGCATCTGATCATTCGTGGAAAAGATTCTGAAGCAACCGGTTTACCTCTTATTTTGGAGCGAATCGCAGAAAATATTACCGTTTCTTTCTGTCCGAATTCCTCCTCATCACCAGAAAGTATTGTGTTCTTCCCTGAATATTATGAATGGTTAGACGAGATTTCCCCGGCTCATATTTTTAGCAGAAGTATTCATGGTGAAGGCTTCCGCATGAGAAAGAGCTTTGAAAACGGTATTCTCAATTACAGAAAGTATGATTCCTGCCTTGAAAATGCTCTTACGGTCGAATCGCCGGAGTCTTTATGTAAAATTGCTTTAAACCGCCTTCGCTGGCCTTCTCGGCTGGAAGACATTTTTAGAGAAAAATATGAAAATGTCATAAAAAAATATATGGGCACTGCTTTTACCCTTGCCGTAAAAGATCAGGACTTTCCGATGCTTCAATTTATCTGCGAGCATTTTTCTCCCGATGCATCCGCTCTCGCTTCTGCCATCGACCAGTGCATAGAAAAAGAATGGGGAGAGGGAAATGCTTTTTTAATAGAAGCAAAACATAAGTCTTTTTCTAAAAAAACATTTGATTTTGACCTGGATTTTTAGGAGGTGATACAATGACACAAACTGAATGGGAAAATGAAATGTGTATTAAAATTCTCGAACTTATTCAAAATGAACTATACGTAGATTTTCGTTATCTTGATGTTGCCGTTTCCGCACTTACCTTAACACCAAATGATTCTCTTCGTTCGACAGCAACCGACGGAATCTCCTTCTTTTTCCCGCCAGAACAGATTCTTCGGGTATTCCGCTCCAACCCGCTTTTCTTAAATCGCGCTGTACTGCACAGCGTATTTCACTGTATTTTTCGGCATCTGTGGATTCGTGGAAGCCGCGATCCAGATTTGTGGAACCTTTCCTGCGACATTGCTGTAGAGTGGATTATTGATTCTTTTGAGAAGAAAAGCGTAAAGCGTGCTCTCTCTGGAATACGCACAAATATTTATAACGATTTTCGTCAATATAAAATTCCCATCACGGCCGCAAATATTTATAGGTATCTTTTACCCGATATCGCTGACAATCCAGACCGATTAAATCAACTTATGATGGAGTTTTTTACCGATGATCACCGTTTCTGGCCAAAAAAACCGTCAACTTCGCCTTCCGCCGCAAAGGCAGGACAATCATGGGATAAAATCAGCCGCCGCATGGAACAGGAATTAAATCTTCGTGGCGATGATTCCGCCTCCGGCATTGATGCTATGAAAACGCAGATCAAAGAGGGAAAAAGCCGCCGTTCCTATAAAGACTTCCTTCGAAAATTCACCGTACTTAAGGAAGAACTTCACTGTGACTATGATGAATTTGACTTAAATTATTACTCTTATGGTCTGCGGCTTTATAAAAATATGCCGCTGATTGAACCATTAGAAAGCCGGGAAGTAACTAAGATTTCTGAGTTTGTCATTGTCATTGACACCAGTATGTCCTGTTCCGGGGAACTGGTACAGCGGTTTTTAGAGGAAACCTATGATGTGCTTTCCCAGTCAGAGACTTATTTCAGAAAAGTGCAGATCCATGTGATCCAATGTGATGACAAGGTGCAGTCAGATGTGGTCCTTACCTGCGCTGATGACCTGAAATCCTATATGGAGCATTTTCAGATCAAAGGATATGGAGGAACAGATTTCAGACCGGCTTTTGAGTATGTAAATACTTTAAAGGCAATGGGGCAGTTAAATGGGCTGAAGGGACTTATTTATTTTACAGACGGAAAAGGTATTTATCCGGTGGCGGCACCGGTTTACGATACGGCTTTTGTGTTTATCAGGGAGAGGTTTTGCGAAGAAGGGTTTCCGGCATGGGCTATGCGGGTAGTGTTAGATGATAATGAGTGCAGGCAAAAACAAGCGGCTGCGTCAGCAGACATTTGTTTTTCACAAGCCATTAACGAAGATCCCGCCTGCGAAAGCAGGCAGTAGAGCACGTCAGTGCGTGAATCTGAGTATAAAAAAGCTCCAGTCCAACCGGACCGGAGCTTTTTTCAGGAATTTCTTTTTATCAAAGCGGATCAGCCAAAGTATCTCTTTAACAGACCCTCGAATGCTCTGCCATGACGAGCTTCATCTTTAGCCATCTCATGAACGGTGTCATGGATCGCATCCAGGTTAGCTGCTTTTGCTCTCTTAGCCAGGTCAAATTTACCAGCAGTAGCGCCGTTCTCAGCAGCAACTCTCATTTCCAGATTCTTCTTGGTAGATGGGGTAACAACTTCACCTAACAGTTCAGCAAACTTAGCCGCATGCTCAGCTTCTTCGTAAGCTGCCTTCTCCCAGTACAGGCCGATCTCAGGATAGCCTTCTCTGTGAGCAACACGAGCCATAGCCAGATACATACCAACCTCTGAACATTCACCTTCAAAGTTTGCTCTTAAATCAGCTAAGATGTCTTCGCTGA
>ERZ827197.468-NODE-468-length-47322-cov-9.077940_pt1 | contig 47322 bp, 49 predicted proteins | sample MGYA00519867_ERZ827197 | MGnify/ENA primary metagenome ERZ827197 (study PRJEB31778, sample SAMEA3449278) | human gut metagenome | biome: human gut; feature: human-associated habitat; material: faeces | place: United Kingdom | collected 2010/2012 ...
CCGGAAACGCCCAGCAAACAACAAGTTCAAACGGGGGTGGATGAACCGCATAAATAATATTTCTTATGTTGGCTAAGGTTATGAACTGGATAAGCCGGCACATATTGCTGGCTCCCTTCATGTGTCTGTTCCTGCTGTTCGGATCATGTGGCAGCTCGCATAAGGCTGTCAAGTCCGATGTAGAAGTAATCAGCAAGGATAGTACACGTGAATCTGTCAACATCGTACACGGATCAAGTACGTCTTTGAGCGAACTCATTACCACTAATGGTAACTATGTGATTGATTTTCGAGTTTATGACACAAGAAAACCGCCCGATAGCCTGACCGGGAAACCTCCGTTATTGGCGGACGGGCAAATAGAGGGAAATTTCAATCAGGCAAAAGACAAGAAATCGGTTATAAACGATACTATAAAACTCAATGCCGACAAGAAACGCTCTTCCGATATCCATGAGAAAGAGTACACTGAAATGATGAAGGATAAAAGAGAATCCAAATTGCTTGAACAAATAGTTCTGGCATGTGTTAGTGGGGCAGTTCTTGTTGTTATCGTACTGGCGGTGGTCAGGCGACAACGTGGAAACGATTTCTTATAATAAGACTTTAAATTTATGATTAAGACTTCCCTGCTTGTGATAAGTCGGGAAGTTTTTTTTATTTCCATGAACAATTCGGTTTTGCCTGTGTTTGTGTAACCATACTGATTATTGTTGCGCTGTTGGCGAAAAAAACATTGGCGTAATAATGATTCCTCATAATAAAACTTGAAATTCATAAGTTGAATACTCTGGCTCGTGATGAGTCGGGGTGTTTTTTTATACAATTGTTATCGAAATTTATATAGCAAAAAATACAATTTTCCAATAGGATTATATATATTTGCAATTGTTACAGTAGTACTTTTATGTCGTAACGCCGATGTTTATATGGTGTTGCGACACTTTTTTTTGTCAAAACACCAATGTATAATTTAAATCAAATAAATTATGAGAAAAGATTTATCTCAAATTATTGGTGAAGCAACAGAGAGACTTCCCAAGCAGGAACAGGTAATTGATGATTATTGGTCAATAATGATTGATGACGGAATTGGTGGTGTGGTAACCGTAACTTTTATGAAGTATTATTATGGATGGAATCTTTATTCGACTAATTATTAAAAATGTATGTCCCAGCCGTTATAGCTGGGACTTTTTCTATTAGCTACGTTGAAATATAAATCTTATAGGTAATCTTGAATTGTTTTATCTTCAGATATATATCCAAGTTTTTTATTTTTGTCTAATAGAGTAATTGCCAATCGGAAAAAATCCTGTGGAGTTTCTGACCATTCGGATAAAACTTCTATTAAATTTTCCATATCAGTAGTTTTGGCTTGTCTAGAATCTCCATGCCTTATTCCTTTTTTATCTTTTTCTTTATGTGATAATAGAATACAAACCAGCTCTCGAATAGGCTTACTTATCTCATTGTCTTTGGGCAAAAAACTGTTTAAAAACTTTTGAATATTCCCATAATATAAATCGTAAGATTTTTCAGGGTCTTGTATTGGTACATCGAGAATCTTAGCAATATCTGTTGGGGCTGACAACTCATCAAACAGGCTAGGTTCTTGTTGACTGTTGGCCGCAACAATTTTATCTACAGCACTTATTAAATCTTCTAATTTCTTTTTTGAAAGTTCCATAATTTAAATATTTAGACAGATATACGAAATAATTCTTTTTTCATTTTATCAATTGCTCCATTAAGCGAATGTTTGGGCACAGCGTCAAATTCAACTCGACGAACTGCAATGTCAGAGGATTTCAACATTCCTCCATATTTAGCAAATTCTTTGTTCTTTTTTTCGCCCTTAGGTAAGGTTTCTAAATATATGCCATATAATATACTTACATCCACATTAAGTTTATTTGCTAATTGATTCATTTTATATGGCAGGGCTACAATTCTACTCAACTCTTTTTGTATAGTCGGATTAACTAATGCATCTAATGCAAATTTATCTGCACGTTCTTCATTCAATAATAGTTCTGGATTTTCAGAATCAGATATATGATATAGAAGATTCTCTAATATGTCAAAATCATTTATGACATGATATAATTCATGCAATAAATTAATCCATAGCTTATGATATTTTTTATTCATATCAGTAATAACTATACATGGCTTACCTTCAAGTATCATTGTAACGCCGAATGCTCTAGTGCCAGATATATACGGTTGGGTTAGAACAGTGACTCCCAATCTAAAAAGAATTAGAACAACTTTTTCATATCCGTGTACTTTGTCCAAGGTAAATTCACTTATCCTTTTTAATAATTCAATTAATAAATCACGGTTATATTCGTACGGATTATTAATTTGCGAAAAAGAATAGATGGAACATTTAAGCCAAAAATCATTCATCTTCTTTTCTTTCTCTTGAGCAACAAATGCTTTTGACTTACTGAAAAGTGTTGGCATCAATGACGTATCGTCATATTCATAAATGGATTTAAAGTTAAAAAAGTCACAAATCTGTTTCTCATAATCTTCAATTTTTGACCTTGATTTAATGATTCCTATTTTTTTTAATGTTGGTATATCAAAATTCCTTAGCACATAAGACAATCTTTCAGACTTTTCAATATTTGCCAAATCCTTTTCGCTAACTTCTTTATTATAAGCTGAAACAAGTTGAGCTTCTGTGATATCAAGCAATTTCATAACCTTTATAGCCTGATTCAGCTTCAACTCGTAATTCCCTTTTAAATATTCAGAAAAGGAATCTTTATTTATACCTATTTCTTCGGCAACGGCAGTTACTGCAACATCGCTTTCTATTAATAATTCATTTAACATTTCTCTCAAAGATTTATCTTGAGATACCGTATTGAGGGTCGTTTTTTTTATAGTTACATACATAATTCACCGCTATTTTCCTGCAAAAATAGCATTTTTAAGCAATAAAATACTATTTTCGCTTCTTATTTTTAGCGGTGAGTTGGTTTTTGTGTTTTTATAAATATCAATTGTAGATTCAATTCAGCCGTAACTGAGGGCTTTTTTTTGTCATTTTGCAAGGGTGAGCAAATAGATAGTTTCGCCAAAAGCGAAGAGTACCACAGAATTGTACATGAAGAAATGGAATAGGGAAGCCGAATAGACAGCCTTTAATTTTTCGAACAGATTATATATTCGACTAAAAAATAGAATTTTTCGTATCTTTGGCCTGTGATTTTGGAGTAGAAGCCAATCTCATAATAAAAGTTTGGGGGGCTCGTGATGCACGATGCCCTCCTTTTTTGTAATACGTAATAATGTGACAACAAATATTTTTAGAAATAGGCAAATCCCTTTGAACAAATCCATTGGTATCTTATTCAATAAAATATGAAGTAGATTGTCAAAAACGAAAATAATCTGAACCGTTCCGGCTTGTGATAAGTAGGGACGGTTTTATTTTGATAATATTTCTGTTAAAAGATAACCCATGAATTATATGTTCCTTTATCTTTGCACACTATTAACATCAACTTATGTATTATGGCTGAAAAAAAAGAATCTTATTCCGAAGAGGAATTAAATGAAATGATCATATGGTTCAATAACCATGCTGATGAACTTCCAAAAGAAATGCAGATTAACAAAGCGGCTTTTACCCCGGATTTGAAACTTACTGTTGAAAGTTGTATCATGCAGGCTAAACAATGTCTGGGCAACTATAAGATGGCCGGAGCTTTCCGAATGCTCCAACAAATTAGAGAGAACCTTGAAAACAATCATACTTGTTAACACAATTCAAAATGTGATTTTAAATCCGATTTAAATATAGTTTTAATAAAAAAATAACCAGCAATAAAATGCTCTGCCGAATAGATAGCCATCAACCGGGTGATTGACTGCATAAACAATTCGGAGAAATCAAAACTACATAGAAATGAGGGCGGAGATCATGAAAATGAAAGGGTAAAAGTAAGGCAACTTATTGGGCTGCCTTACTCATTTCTTCGTGTACTAGTCTGCGAAACTCCTCACTTTTTGCAAAATTTCCTATCTGTTCGCCTTTGCACATATCGTAAGTTATGAAGGTTTTTAAGAGAAAGACATCCAACCCTACAGCCTTGAATCCCATCGCAATGCCTTCCCGGCAGGTGGCGAACACATTTTCACGGTGCCCACCATCTACTTTTTCGGTCGAGAAGTTAAACGAATAGCTATTATTCATCTCGAAGTACCGTTTCATCAGTTTTGTGCCTGCAAAGTTAATTTCCATCCGCTCGGCAAATCGGGAAAAGATGTGCGGAGGAAACGCAAGAAGAACCATTTTACCTTTGACGAAGGTAGGCATATAGGCATACTTGCCATGCTCGGTATCGTGGTAGCAGACGAAGGAGATACGGCAATCATCTCCTATCTCTTTTTTGCTGTGAGCCTCCCATAATATCAGCCACTTGTTTTTTCGCACAGTAGTGACAAAAGAGTGGATACGCACCGGAAACAGAACGGATTTTTTGATTATCCGGATGACCTTAGCGTCCTTGCCATCGGAGATAGTGAGCACGTTTGGATAATCAGCTCTTATTTCGTCAAGCAATTCTTCTGCTGTCATGGTTGATGTTATCATAATAATAGCTATCTTTGTATCGATTCTTTGTAGTTTATACTATGAAAGATTAATTGACAATGAAGCCGGGAGTGATTGCCCGGCTCTTTTTTTTAGAACTTCGCCCATTTATCTATGTTTTCAGGGTTTGCCCAAAACGATTCCACCCGTGTATAAAGTGCATCAATATTCGCGCCTTTCAACGACTTTATTTTCTCGCAAAGAACTACTATATCTACACCCCACTTGGATGCAGCGCCATCGTATCGCTCTGCATCTTCACAGTGTGCTACCAGTGCGGATACATTGCATCTGAATAGTTCGTTGACCACAGTACCATTCAGACTATCAGCGAAGAATTTCCATTCATTCTCTGTGAATACTCCTTTCAACTCGCCTGTACTTACGCTTCTTATTCTGCGCATGGTTTCAGCGCATGAGATAACGGCTTGATTGACGCTCTCGCCGTTAGAGGTTAACCACTCGGCTAAGTCGAGCGGCAACCTCAATGTTACGTTCTTGGTTTCTGCCATACTATCCGATGAAATCTATTTTATTTTTTATTAACAAATCCTTGTAGTAGTCCATTTCTTCTTGCATCTCGGCTATTGCACCAAAACGCGGATTTATTTCTCTTGCGCATATTATTCCCCATGCTTGCCATGAGCAACCTTTAGGCTTTCTTTCAAATTGTTTTTCCCATGTCTGCTGTACTGTAAACCTTCCAGTCCACCCACCTGCTGATTCGTAGCCGATAAACCACTTGCCAAATGCGCTTCTCTTGTTGATTCTATAACCTTGTACATTCATAATTCTTTGTTTTAATGATTAATACTATGATTGATTAATTGACACTGCAAAGATAAACGTTAAATTCGATATGCGCAAACACTTTGCACATATTTTTATGTGCAAAGTGATACGGTATACACAATATATTTTCTTATATTGTGCAATATTTAACATTTAAATACAAAAAAAAGAACGACCACCAGCGAAAAGCACAGCAGCCGTTCAATCCACGCCCTACTCTCTATTCCATTATTCCGAGAAGACAATAACAAAGATATCAATTCTAAAACGAAATACAAAAAGAAAACTATATTAATTAGTTATAAGAAGCCAATGTTGAAACAAAAACCAATCTTCTTAAAAAATTGCCATTAATGCAATATTTTTTACTTGCAAGATGAATGAAGAGAATTAATAGAACGGCAAGACTGGCGAGTTTGTATTTTTATTGACAGGAAACGAATTTTATGGAATGGGATCGGAAAAACAAGTATAAAACAGATAGCTTTTATAGATTTCTACTGCCTGATGTATTTTTCCGGGGATTTTTGAGATTTTATTTGATTTTGTTTTACATTTCTACGTTTAGAATACTTCTGGTTAGCCCTTGTCAGATCCTTGATGATTGTTTCATCAAACACTTCCGAATATATCTCTGTTGTCTTGACCGATGTATGCCCCAAGAGTTTTTGGACGGTGGTTATCGGAACGCCTTGATGTACCAACAGAGTAGCACAAGTGTGACGACTTGTATGGTAGGTGAACTTCTTGTTAATACGCGCCATCCTTCCCAATTTCTGCAACGTCCTGTTAGTGTCCGAATTGCAACCTAATGCAGCCAGTTGTTCGATACTGTCGTATTTCCGCATTATACCCAGAGCCTTCCCGTTAAACAGCAGATATAGCGGAATATTGAGTTTTACGCCTGTTTTGATGCTATTCATAACTAGCCATTCCTTTCCGTCAACTGTTACGAGATTTTTATAAGTCAATTGCTTAAAATCAGAGAATCTCAATCCGCAATAGCAGCAGAAGAGAAATGCGTCCAGTATGTGCCGACTGTTGTTCTTCCTGTCCGGCAGTTCAAGATTCTCCAGCTTCTCCAAGTCTGCGGGCATCAGGAAGTTATGTTCCTTCTTCTCTTTCTTGATCTTAAACTTACGGAAAGGGTATGCCTCCTGTAATATATAACCTTCGTTTATTGCTTCGTTGACCAATGTACGAAGTATTCTCATGTGCTTTCCGACTGTGTTTACTTTCAGATTCTTGTTTCGCAAAAATGCGTCAAACTCTTTCAAAAACGTATAATTTATATCAGTAAACTCTATCACGTTCCGGAATTCCTTCAAAGTGGCTACCGTGCCCAGCATGTTATCCTTGGTTCCCGGTTTCCTATCTGAATTCTCTATCGTTTGTATCGCAAACTTTAAAAACGACACAACTGGTTTAATTCCCTTTTTTACAGCCTCCTTTAACGTGGAAAGGTTTGATTCAAGCCCTCTTTTCCAATAGCTAAGTTCTATAGCCTGCAACTCCAGTATTTTCTCATATAGCATTGCGTTAAGCTCATTCGATTGCGGATGGTTGATTACTTGAGCGCCATCCTTACTCCAACACTCCGGCTTGAGATAGATGTTTGTTTTAAAATATGATTTCCGCTGGTTAAGATAGGCTTCAATCTGTACTAATGCGGTTCCCTGTCGATTTAGTCTGTTTTGTCGGTTATAAACCAAACGGTATCTGATCTTCTCTAACATACTCAACTTTTTGTTTTAAAGTTAAAAAAATCTTCTGTATTTACAAAATAAACCACAAAAAATGCTTCTGGGAGAACTGCTCACTAGTTTGAAGCTGTATCCTTTCATGTACAAAGGGATAGTAGAAAATAGAAGTTATAATGATATGATCGAAGCTGGCTTTTATAAAATACAAAATAACATGATTGATGGACCTAACACTTATTGGGGAACACTTGTTGTTTTTAATGATAGTGCTCACATAACACAAGTGTTCTATCCAAACATAGACAGTGCAGAAATATCCACTAGAAAAGGTAGTATTAATAATTTTGCAAAGTCAGCGTGGAGAAGCATTTCTTTTACATAAATTCGCTTTAAAATCAGAGCTGGGAGAACTGTTAGGGATAAATGATACGTGGTTAAGGTTCAGAGATCAGAAAGAAATGGAATCTCAAGACGAATTAGATTCTATGCAATATAGCGGAATATACTTACTATCACAAAATTCAAAATTAGAATATGTCCGTAATTGTGTATTAGTTGTAATCGGCAAACCTAATGCCTGTTGTGTTCAGAACCTATATAATTATAGCGGAGATATCTATAAATATCGAGTGAAATGGTTTAGTAATACTTGGGGTAAATGGAAAACTTTTTCTTTAACATGATTAAAAAACGGGTGGTCCGGTACAAGCCGGTGCCACCCGATCCTGATATGCACAACGCCATGTGCGGTGCAAAGGTAATCCATGTTTCTAAGAAGCCAATACAAAAGACCTAAAATCTCCCCATTCCCCATTATAATTACGGCGGAAACCAACAACATCCTCACCTAGACGGAATGTCATTTGAATGACATATCCTTGTCCATCGTTAAAAACTATCATTATGGAATAATTTGAAACAACACCAATTCCGTCTCGTCCGAATACATGATACATTCCGCTTGCAGTTGCACTATTTACCTCTTCGTCTGTACTTAATATACCTTTGGGCATAAACGGGAACAGCTTCAAACTGTTCATTAGTCCTCCCAGAAGTACAAAATATAAGAGCTTAAGTTATAATTTCTATACAAAAACACCTTCGTATTTTGCCCATTTTCCCCAATTATCTCCTAATTTTTGTCTTATATAAAAAACATTATCATTCATCGGAATGTATATTTGAGTTATAAACAAACGCCCAAAAACCAATAATCCTCCCCATGCCCTATGACCGTTAGGGGTATCTCTGTCAGTTAATCTGTCGTCAATAGTATAATATCCAACCTCAGTTGCCGATGCAAATGATGTTGGATATCCTTTATCTCCTAACATTTGATTTATCCCTAACAGTTCTCCCAGGTCGGAATTGTGATAAAAATTATGTCATAATTATATTATTCCATCCTTGCCAGCGATCATTTTCTATATCATATCGTCTGATAAATAATTTACGACTACTTATATCAATGATAATTTGAGTAATATAATACCCAGATGAAAATATAAGCAGTTGTGCCCAAGATGTAGGAACATTGTTCCCTTCAACATTGAACAATGAATAGGCACCTGCATCTTTAAAATCATCCAAATTTATTTCGCCTCTAATGCTACCTCGATCTCTGAACCAAGTTTCATTTACTCCTAGCAGTCCTCCCAGGTCAGTGCTATATCTTTTGTCACGTCAATATATTGGTACTTCAATCGCCTCACTAGGGATAGCATTGATTGATTCTATTTTGCTCGTGTTCACAAGACCTAATCGTGACACTACTATTTTCGCATACCAATTAGCTTTTATGTAAAAGCAAAATCTATCTGTATCAACTGTATAATACATATTAATGTTACTAACTTTGGTCCCGTTTATCAATTTGCAAAAGACTTTATTTGCATTCCATCTAATCATAGACACTGCGACAGAGAACGAGTCTCCACCAACATTTGTAACACTAATTACAGACTCATTTATTGATCCGGCATTTGGCATAAATACACTAATCTTACAATATTGATTATTATCTTTAGATAATTCTAAAGGTACCATACCGGAACTCATCAACCCGCTTTTATTTGATGTTGCATTCCCAATCAGTTCTCCCAGTTTTGATGCAAGCGACTGCATCGTCATTTTTGCCGCATCCCCGCTACTTTGTAAAACTCTTACATTTGCGGCATCCGTCACTGTCGGAAGTTCATTCTCATACACGTCATTCCCTGTTGCGGCAGCGGCGGCAAATGTTGAAGTTTCAGACAAAGCCATAACCATTCTTGTGGAAACCATATCCACCATTTCATCTACTGTCACATTTTGTTCGTTGCCGTCTTTATCCACAGCCTTAAAGCCAACTATATTTTCTAAATTCAAATCACTCATAATATCAATTTTATAAAGTTCTTATATAAGTTTTCCACGCTTTAGAAGTGCCGCCAACCGATTTGTACAGCTTCTTCCTGCCACTTTTTATCTTGTACCGGGAAAGGTTGCTTCCGTCATAGTTCACGGGATAATCCAAATTGCCCTCGTTGGCATACGCTTCCATTTCGTATGAGATGGTATAATATGCCGAACTCGCAGGATGGCAGATAGGGTTTCCCTTAACCCACTCGACAAAATACCGCCAGTAGTATTTTACCCATGAGCCGATAACCTGTGCCTGACGCAGGTGTATGGTTTCGTGCGTCAGGCTTTCCTTACCCGCATAGGTCTGCATATACCTATCTATGTTCTCCTTGTTCTCAGCACGGTATATCATCCGTCCGCACCACATCATGAAACGGTATCCCTTGAAAGGATAATGCTTCATGGGAAGCAGCTCAGGAGTATCAAAATCACCCGGCTTGCTTGAGAACAGCATCTTGATTAATTGCCATAATTCTTTCATAGCGTTTCTATTTCAGATTCAAGTTCAGCGATATGGTTATCAATACACGTGCTCACCTCGCCATTGAAGTTTGCTATATCCAGTTCCACACATCCGGCACTTGACCGGGCGCTGCTGTAGATACGGACATAGCCTCCGTTATTCAACGTTTCCTTAGCCAGCTTCAGTTTCGCCAGTTCGTCATTGATTCGGCTGGCGCGTTCCAAATTCTCAATCTTCATGTTGTTCCTCCTTCTTTTTATCCAGATAATCATTCAACGAATCGGCCAGCAAGCCGGACAACATAGGGGTAGAACGTCTTATGATATCCACCTCCTCTTCGTCAAGTTCCACACCATCTACAGTCGACTTGAAGATTTTCTCCGCAAGGAGATGCGCCTTCAAACCCGCTACGTTCTTGTATATCCAGTCACCGTAGGCCTCAGTGATGTCGTTGGCTATCAGTTTTTCTTTCTTAATCCCGTCGTAAATAGGGAATTGTGCAAAATTTATTCTCATACTTTAATATTTTAAATGTTATAAATCCACCCAGGTACTTCCTCCATTCGTTGACTTGCGAATCCCGTTTCGCCCGACTGAAAAAATATAACTTCCACATCTTACATACAGAGTATCATTCGCTGTTGAAACATCCCCGGTTGATGATACAGTTATACTTCCACTTCTAATTATTGTATCCAAAATTCCTTGGTATAAATGTCCGTCTATAGACTGGAACCGTTCGTATTTCATTTCAAATTTATCATATTGAAGCAACAAATTATCAACATTCACAGCCGACATATTAGTGCTGCCGATAAAATTATTACCGATATTGAATCCGCCAATTGTCCCCTTTGTCGCTATGATAGTCCCGGTGATATTCGCTTTCTGACAAAGAATCTCTCCGGTCTTTGTGTCCATCCTCAGATTAGGCTGGCCGTTAGTGCTGTCCTGTGACTGCATGATACCGTAAGGTGCCCCGTCCGGTGTGTATCCGTTCAACTTGAACATAAAACCGGCTATGTTCGCCTTATCAGCAAGGAATATGTCGGTTACCAGACTTTTGTATTTCTGCATGGCTTCCCAGTTGGAATCTCCGTTAGCGGATGTAGGAGCCGCTGATACAGAACTTCCATAGTTGCGCACAAGAAAATTGTAATAAACTTCACCTATTTTGTGAATGATCTTGTCACGCTGTTTTGCATTCCATACGTATGTCTGTCCGGACGCCCATACTCCTCTGTCATAAGGGAACGCACCCGTAGCTCCTGTTGCTCCTATGGAACCATCATTAGCAACACCCACCCCTTTTTCAGCGATAAAATTATTATTCCATGCGTTCGCGTCCGATGCGGATTGATAAGCCCGGACGGCAAACTGGGTGTATCCGGCTGTCGCTGGAACGGATATCTGATTGCTTAGGATAGCACCTACATGAGCCAGCCAGCTTCCGTTATATTTGCGTGCGACAAGATAGAACCTGTTCGTATCGCTCACATTACCGCCTACATTCTGTTTCATGGTAACGACAAACGCTGACGGTGATGGTGTGCCCGTACTGGTAAAGTTTATTGTGCTTACCGGGCTGTCAAGCCAGTACGAAGCGGACGGTTCGACACCGGAAGTCATTTCCTGCCAGTCGGAGTTGACAGCCTTGTCCGATCTCTTCCCGGAAAGTATGTAACCGCCATCCTTCTTCCTTAGATAACGTCCACCTCTCACACGAAGAAGCGGAAGTGGCGGATTGGATGTTTGAACCTTGCTTAAGTAAGATCCCCCGGCAAACGATACTGTACTGTTCTTTGCATACGGGGTTTTGGCGGATTCCCAATGACCTGCGGCTGTGATGCTCTCACCGTCAGCACCGTCCTTACCGTCAGAAAGCATGGGAACGGTTTCAACATCCACTATCTGGTCATTCACGTAAAAGATAAACTTCAATGTCTTCGTAAAGTTTCCGCTTGATATGGCTGTATTGTTGTTTATGGTAGTTTCTGCTCCACCGTCTATGCTGTATTTCAATGTACCGTCCGTTGTGGTGGATATCACGCCACCCACTGACTTTTGCCTGTAACATGATACGGAAGACACGCTGTAGTTCCCATTCTTGTCCTTGCTTACAGAAGTGGCAGAAACGATTATACTGTATAGCACGGCATCTGAACCGTCCGCACCTCCACGGACCCCGGCTACAGTGAATGACAGATCACGGGAATACTGCTGCCCGTTCTTTGTAGCCCTGATTGTGATCTTCACCGTGTTTGTCGCAGCAAGAGTAGCTCCGGCAGATACCGATATTGTCACCACTCCCGTATTCTTGTCTGTCGCACACAGAAGATTTGTGTCAGGTGTACAGGTGATGCTGTCAAGCGTGAGCTTCTCCGTTCCATACCACATACTAACAGTTGTATTCCAAGTCTGTGAGGATACGACCTTTCCATCTGAAGTAAGGGCTGCATTGACCATCTCGTTATCAAAGTCTGCCATGATGGCACTCTCTCCGTCCTTACTCCAGCGATGCACCACAGCCGGATCACTGAACTCAGACCATACGCCATTTTCCTTAAAACGTGTACAACCCCATTCAACCTGATGGTCTGCGTCCGTACCAAGATAATTATCCGTCCAGCCTTCCGGAACATAACCATCTTTCTGCTGACTGTCCGGCTTTTCAGGAGTGTTATCTATGATATTGCCTCTTGTATATATATACTCATAACCCTTACCGTCTTTTCCGTCCGATATCATAAGCTGCCATCTTCCGTCCTGATAGATGTAGGTAGCACGATCAGTCGTGTTACGGTATGAATCACCGTTTTTCGGATTGGCAGGAGCCGTGGCAAATTCACCAAGGAAAGTGATACTCTCACCTTTCAGTTCACGCCCGTCAAGCAGCATATCCCAGTCTTCGTTAACCTCCCAGTCGGCAGGTTTCCCGGCAAGATAATAACCACCGTCCTTCTTTCTTAAGAAATTGCCACCTTTGATACGCAATATTCTGATGGGAGGATTGGAGGTTTCCACCTTGGATAAAAAGACACAGTTGGCAAGAGTGACCATTGTATTGGCTTTGTACGGGACCTTGGACGATTCCCAATGACCGCCACCTATTACAGACAAACCGTCAGCACCGTCCTTACCTTTGAACAACGACCATGTATAATCGGAAGGGTTGCTGCTCTCTGTGGCGGTTTCCTTGTTTACTGCGATTCCTATATATTTTGTAGTATCCTTCGGTTGCTGGTACATGCCCGTACCGTCCGCATTGTCCGAATAGGCTATCCATGTGTAATAGGTCTTTCCATCCGCTCCGGGTGCACCGGGAACACCCTGCTCACCCTTTATCTCACTCCATGTGTAGTCAGAAGGGGTGTTGCTCTCCACCGCACTCGTCTTGTTGTAGGCGAATCCGATATACGCTTTCCCTGTAGGATTATTGCTGATACCTCCGCCTTGTGCGTTGTCGGCGTATCTTATCCATGTATAGTAAGTAACACCGTCCTTTCCCGGCGTTCCGGGAACACCTTGCGGACCTGTCGCTCCGTCCGCTCCTTTGTCCACTTGTTTCAACCACGCCGGATTACCTTCTGAAGGTTCTGTTGTCGTTCCGTTGTCATCAACACACAACCACAAAGCCCCGTTATGTGACACCCGGTCATAGTAGGCGTACTTCCCTGCAACCCATTCACCCTTGTCCAAGGGTACACGAACCTTGTTTCCCGTTATCTCATCTATCTGGAAGATAAGCCCAGTCAATAAGACCTGTTGCAACACGGCTGAATATTTCTCGCAATCAATTCCGTTAACAGTCATGCCTTTTTTCTTGCCGAACCACGCAGGCATCTGCGCCGGTTCCGGGTCCCAAGTGTTGGCATTGTCAAAGAATGTAATACAGTTGTTTCCGTTGACTGAATCAATAAGTATATAAGTCTGACGTTCCGGGTCCGTAAAGTTACCTGTTTGTGCCAATACCATCTGCTCGGCAGGTTTCCAGTCAGAATGCCCCGGACGGGGAATGACAGTAAACTTCTTGGCTGTATAATCTGCGGCAGTCACCCGGAATTTCATTTCTTCAAATCCATTCAGCTTGCCTTCGCTATTCTTAGTCACAAAATAGGTGGTAAGGATATCATCAACAAACTGGCTCAATCCGTCCGCGTCCGTCAGATCGGGAGTGATGGTGTAGGTTCCATCTCCGTTATCCACATATGACAATACGGTACAACCACCACCGGGGGAGTTTACCATACGTCCTTTGAAATAGGTTGTACGGTTATAAGCTATTTCAGGTACAAACAAACGCTTACGAAATACACCGCTTTCCATTTCAAGATTGCCCTTTTCGTCTATGTATCCACCTGAAACGCCGGTTATGAACTCACCTATCTTAAGATACGACTTGACAATGATACCTTTCAAGAAAGTGATCAGACCGTTGGAGGTGTCTGAAATAAGTTTACTAAGAAAGAAGCTGCTCCCAAAAGACTTTATCAAACTCTTTATCTGATTTGAGTTGTATCCTCCACTTCCTTGACCGCCACTTACTATCGAATCAATCTGATTCTGAATTTTCTCCAATGTGCCTACCGTCTTTTCATCTTTAAGGGTGATGGTATATTGGGGAATTATCCCCTCTCCTTCCTTTATTATAAGGGTATCAATAATAATACTTCCATCAATACCAAGATCAGTATCCGTAAACAACATCAAATCACCTTCTTTTAATGTATCATGGATACTCACCTCTCCCCTTGCGATAGCCTCATCATGTTGGCGTGCCATGAAAATATCATCCACCTTCGGTTCATACGAATAGTGCACATAATCATTCTTTGCAAGATATTTTTTCGCGGCAGCAAGCAACCGTTGTGAAGCGGCCTGAATATAAACGTCCGGCATATCAATATAAAGTAGGACAAACTTGTCACCACCCCTTATATTATAATCTTTATACGGGAAATACAATTTTAAACCTTCATCATAAATACGATTACAGGTCAATATATATTTATTGCCTTTCTTCTCACATTTTGTTATTTCAAAATCCCGTCCACCACACATGCCGTTTTTCATACTGATGGTGGCTGTTTCATCATTTATATCAAAGCCAATGTCTTTTAATGTAATTGTAAAGGGGGGGATATCCTCACCGTCTTTTAGGTTATCCATTGTACCATCATCGGTCAGCTGTTCAGCATCAGACACTTCATCAAGATTGCCATTATCCCCGGCATCCAACGAAACATGAATACCTGCATCTTCCAACTGCTTAGCTGTCATACCTTCCATTGAAGGACATATCTCTTCCAAATCGCCAGTACCATCAAAATAAACACTTCCTTCCCGGACACCAAGAACAGCAATATTCTTGCTGTCAATATATGGATCAAGCGTTGTCTTAGGAAAATCAGGTAACATCAAATTTTCCACGGCCATATTATTCGGCAAATAATTGGCAAGGGAACTATTTGAGATCTTATTATAATACCGATTAGGCATATTTCTTGTACTGCCGTATGCACGTAACCGAGTGATAATCTGCTGATCCGCATCAGCTGTACGCTGAATTTCGTACAGACCGTTTCCACGCCCGTATCTGAAAATATTATCTGCGGCAATGCCGGCAGTACCGATTGTTATTGTCCGTCCACGAATTATAAAGTTCGCACCAAATTTTGAATTGAACAACTCCAATGCACCCCATACCTTTATATTATTCACATCAATGTTTACATTGGTAGTGCTCACATATTCAGGGTGTACAACAACCGTCCATTTTTGTACTCCAGTATATATACGGTCAAGATTTACTTGAACACGATCTGCCAAATCTTGTATAGACGAAGCGAAAAAACTGAACTTAGGTAAAGAAGTAAAGTGTATCTGATTATCACTTTTCACATAATCAAGAAAATCACATCGTGTCAATTCATCTCCCGCCCCGTTGAACTTTACGTTATCATAGACAAAAGCTTCTCCCGAAGTTTTTCTTGCCGCCTTTTTTAATGCCGTAGGATCGTAGTTTATCTCAAATTTTTCACCACGGTACATAACATAGTCACCTATCTCAAAAAGAATGGGTACGGCACTTTTCAGAGTGCTTGTTACAAAACACGCACCCATCCATGTACCATTATACTCCAAACTTTTCAAGGTACAACGTACCGTATTGCCTGTTTTATCATAAACTTTCCATGACATACAGCTATACTTTTTCAACCAATGCAACTATTTTTGTCGGCTCCATAACACTATACGATGGGATTAATTGAGTTCGAGGATCAGTCACTCTGAATTTTACCGGAAAGATCAAGACTTCATCCACATTGGACTTGTTAAATTCAAAATCTCCAACCTCCAGTAAGTAAAGTCCTTGCCGCCCAATACCCGTATGCAAGTTATATATTTTCAAAGTGGCACCGTCACCATTCTCTCCCGTGAGATAGTTTTGAAAAGCCATAATTTTATCATATGCAGTACCCAAATCCCCCTTATAGCACATCTCGGCCTCCAAGTCATATGCCTTTAATGGTAGCTTATCGGGTATGTAAGTATCTTCACCATCTTCATCCGGCCAATCCCGTTTGGGTAAATCTTTCGTTTCCCCACTCGGCTTGAACGGAAATTCAGTGCACACAATTCCAAAATGCGCCAAGCTGTCTTTGACTGGAGCATTCTCGGTAGTTTTCTGCATCAAAATAGAATACGGTTCGTTCATATACACATATTAAAAAAGAACTTGTCGCAGAGATATTTAATCTCCACAACAAGCTCTATGGCTTTTATTACAAGAATAATGGAAAATACTTCAATGCAAATATAGTTGTATTTTCTATATTATCATAGAAAATAATATCATAAAAACATTTTTAAGTAGATTATCATACTCATAATAGTATTAGTCTGCAATATATATGTTGAAAAACATGAGAAGAACTGATTTATAGCATATTAATTATTAATACTTTTGCATAAAATTATAAAAGAGATTGTTATGTGTTAGGAGTTTTAGTTTGGATAGTAGTGATTCTACTGATTTGCTTTAGTGTTTTCGGAGGACCATGGCTATTACCACTATACGTACTTTTTGTAGTGGTGTTAGGTTTTTACTTTGGCATTAAATATTTAGATATATAGGTTATGTGGAAATGTGAATCATGTGGATGTGCAAATGATGACAGTTTTACCATTTGCAAGTATTGTGGGTATAACCCAATGAAGAAAAAAGATAGTTCAATAGTTGAATCTAATAATGAAAACCAACTTGAATTTTCAGGAAGTGGTGTCATAGGATTAAGGAGATTATATGACTTATCAGTGATAATGCTTATCATATCAGCTTTAATCTTTGTTGTTACGCTATTTGCATGTGAATTTGAAGCCTATAAAATAGAACGTCATTTGGGGTGGTTCATAATAGGACTGGCTGGAATAATATCCAACATAATAGCGATGCCAATACTGAAAGCATTAGCAACAATCACAGAAGCTGCATTTATTTACAAATCAAAACATAAACAGAATTAAAATGAAAAATATAATACTTATTTTTAGCATATTATCTATGCTTTTTACATCGTGTTCATCTGATAATGAGAAAGAAAATATCTATATTGATAAAAATAAAGAGTGGCTTGATGAAAATATTATTGGAGTATGGAAAGTTACGCATTTGTGGAATAGTATAAGTGATATATGGGTAGATGCAAATTGGGGATATTCTGATGCTAAATTTACATTCAATCCCGATAAAACTGTCAAAATAGAAAACTTTGACATTGATAATGGGACTTGGAACTATAATATTGCATCAGAAGATTACACCACTTTTATTATAATAAATGATGTAAAAAGAATGGTTTTTAGTTTAAATATGAATGATAAAACACTTACATTATATAACTATGCTAAATTGAAAAAGAAATAGTAATAGACACATGGAATGTTTTATTCTATTTTGACAAGATTAGGGCTGGCTCCAAAGTCAGCCCAATTTATTTGTTATGTATTGAAAAGAACCGCAAGTTTGCTTTCGTCCTTTATTCTGTTAAAAAAATCGTATCGTATTACCATAATATTGATAATTTTAGTATATGAGTGAAACGGATTGTCAAATGATCGCTTAATAATGAACGTTATGCTGCTGGTATTGATTCACCCCCTAATCTGCTTTATGGCTTTCTTTACGTCCCAACCGCTTTCGCATAATGCGATGATAAAACGTACACCTTTCGTAGTCCATACAGTATAAACATTCGTTCCTATCGAGCCATCCGAACGTGTGTACGTCTGTGTACGTGTAGAGTGTAGTCCCCAAGTAGAATAGGGAGTATGCAATAACCATTGTCCGCTTTGTCGATAGATGAATCCGATTTCTTTCAGCTTCTTGTGCAGCTTTTCGGCATCCATTCCTATCTGCTTGGCGACTTGTGTGCTCGTCTGTGTGTTCACACTCTGCAAATGGTTGTCGTAGTAGCTGACTTTCGGAGCGGATTTTTGCAATTCTTTTGTTTGTAGATCAACCGTTTCGGAAAGATGATTGTTTTCTAATAAAAGTCTCTCTTTCTCCTCTTCGGCTTGAAGAACCATCAAAGCAAGATCTTTACGGGAAAGTTCACGCTTGTTTTCTTCAAGTTCTTCCCAACGATTAATAATTTTGGCTCGTAAGTTTGCATCATAACCACTTGCAAGAAGCAAGCAGTCTTTTTTAGTGAGAAGATAATAAGGGTCTTTTCTTTCTGCGTTATTCCCTAACTTTGTGATTTTGAACATCAATTCAAAATTGAATTTATGTTTTTCTTCCAGTTGTTCAAGGATATTGCGAATATCTCGCATTACATTTGAATGAGTTTTGCCCGTAATTTCTGCAATCTGCAAGGAGGTCATTATTCTTTTTTTACCTTTTCCCTCATCAATAGGTATTAACTGATTAAAATTTTCCATATCTTTGCTCTTAAAGTTAATGTTTTCCCCATCAGCGGCTCGGACATTTCCGCTTTTGGGGAATTATTCTGTCCGATCTTGTAGTAAGCAGGGAATCGAACCCCAATACGCCATTACTCGTACCTACTGAACCCTCCTTAATATAATAGTCACGCTTGACATAATAATAAAGAGAAAGGGCAAATCCCGATGAAGCCTAATGTGGTTGCCTGCCTCAAAGAGAATGCCCTATAATATTTTACTCCAGTTCATGACAACCACGAAATGAACCTAATAGCATTGTTTCCGGCACAAATATAAAAACGATATTTTCACCATACAACAACCTAAAAATCAATAAAATAAATTCGGTAAACATCAGTAACAAACGGTAAGAATCGGCAAATAAAAACAGTTATATTTACTCTAAAATTTAGACATAATATAAATAATGCACGTATCTACCGTATTGTGACGAGATGTTGGTTGCGATTTATGATACCGTTCAAATAATTTAGGAATATAAAATACTGTAAATAAATATATTGCAGAAAACGTGTTAGTCCCCATTCTTTTTATATCTTACCATAACATTGCCTTCGGATTCTATTTTACAGTTTCCACTATGAACATATACATAAACTTTAGCCACATCGCTTTGCCTTACATGTAGTTTAGCCCGATCATATACACTCACAAAAATTTTGGCACAACCCTCCACTTCAAGAGTCAATTCACTATCATGCCGCAAATGGAGAGTAACAACTGTAAATTTTCCGAAAGAAAGTTTGCCTGAACATTTACCGTTCAACACATATACACCATTGTCGCCTCCGGTCACTGGTTCATCAACAAAAATATGGTTTTGATGAAGCAGACTTCGGTCAAAATTGCCTTTTATATATTCCACCGTCGGATAATTGTGTTCAATACAAAAATCAATGCCCCGTATATACATTCCGATCAATTCTTGCTGGCTTTTATTGTTGTGCCAGTCACCTTGCCATTGTGTGCAGAGGCCATACGATACGGCATAGCCTCTCAATTCACTATTCAATCTGTTCATAATCATACATTAAATTTGTTTACACCGTTTATATTCCTATGCAGTATATTTCTGATCTCTTCCACAAATTCCATATTCTTTGCTGTATTTATCTGTATCATTGTCAGTTGTTTCAATTGCGCTTGTGCTATTACATTATATGCCGGGAACAATTCTTCAACCAATCTGCGCACATACTCCCGTTTGATACTTACATCAGCTCGGATTGCATTTATATAAGAGGCCAAAAGATTAGCTGTATTTTCAGTAACATTCTGTATGCCTTTAGATAAGCCACTACCACTTTCCTCTTCCTTCATGCTGATTCCATATTTCTTTTCCATATAGTTATTCAGCTTGTCAAGCATGGAATAGTAATCATCGGTTTTCTCACTGACACCCATTAGATAGTCCGCAATACTTTCCAACTCCCTTTCATCAAGAGAGAAATCCTTGCCGAAATAACCACTCATTCCGTCCTCACCGAAAAGCATCTTTTGAAGCTGTTGCATGGCCGGTTCCAAAATACTTATTTTGAGAATGGAGTTCATGACATCACCCATAATGTCGGCAACCTTATTTTTAAAAGCTTCGGCACCATCCTCACCTTTCTGCCATGCCTCATATAAGGCATCCCCCAACTGCGAAGCCCAATCTTTCAAATTAATACCATAAAGTGACTCGGCTGTTTCCTCTGCAAAAGCGATTATCTGCTGCTTCATTTCCGCAATCTGATTCTCATAGTCAGCCACCTTGCTATCATCCGTCTTCTTCTTGTCAATTTCAGCTTGCCGTTGTTTTTCCAACTCTGAAAGTTGTTCTTGCATTAAGACCCGTTGATACCCGTATGCACCACCTTCATCGTATGCTGAAACACGTTTTTGAAGTTTTTCCACTTCCTGCTTATATTCCTGCAAGGACTTCAAATCAAAGATGTTAATCTTTCTCTTATTGCGTATTTCCTCAATCTGATTATTTAACTGATTCAATCGGATACGGTCATTTTCCGCATCTACAAGTTTTAGCTCTGTGCCACTACCTAAGAAACGTTCAAGAATACCATCAATCTGTTCGTATATATACTGCAACTGTTGAGCACGAAGTTTACTCTTTTCAATAGCTTTATCAAGTTTCTTGTCATGTGCTTGTGCTATCTTTCCAATCCATTTCACAGCCTCACCGGCAGCAGCGGCAATACCACCAACAATTCCACCTTTGGCGAATCCCTGCCCGATATTGCTTATAGAAGACATGGCATCCTGCACATTACCCATCGTGTCGGCCATCCTCTCATTACCCAAAGCGTCAAACATGGAAGACATTTGCCCTGCAAAATTACCAACAAGATCAGCACTTTCAGCGGCACTTTCTCCTAACCGTCCGATTTTCTTTTCCAATTTATCGCTGTCTTTTTCAGAAGTAAAAAGTTCTTTTACATTCTTCGCTAAGGTTTTGAATGGATTTACAGCCAACTGTGCATCTTGCAACTGGGGGATGGCTTTTATCAATTTATCCAACAAAGAATAAGCACCCTTAACATTTTCAATACTACCATCATCTTTCGTAAAAAAAGAAGTAAATCCATTGGGCTTTCCATCGTTATCATAGGAAACCTTTGCATTATTCTTGATTTCCCTTGCGATACGTTCAGCCTCTTTCAAATCAGAGAATGAACGTTGCTCTTTATCTCCAAATATTTTCTCCCATTCAGGTAACAATTGTAATAAGGTCGATTTTAATTCAATCAGCTTCCTATTATATTCATCAAGGTAAGCCTTCTGAACATTGTTTAGACCTGATGTATCACCAACCAACTCCCCATTTTTTCCAACACTTAATCCTGTCTTTGATGCGTACTGTTCACTTAATATTCGTATCTTTTCTATCGTTGATCTTGCATTGGCAATAACCTTTGTATCATCAAGTGCAATACTTACCTTATCTTTCTCAAATGCCTCTTTAGCATCCTTCCACACCTTAAAAAATTGCTTATATAATGGGCTGTCTTTACCTCCTAATATACTTTCTGCTTCATCGTCACTCAAGGTGAATGGAAGATCAACACCCTTTTCTTTGAGTTTCTTCTGTACTGTATCTATTAAATATTGCGCTTCATTCTCATAATCAGTCAAAAAACCAAAAGCATAAGTTGAAGCATCCTTTTTACTTGCACCGGCATTGATAAGTTGCTTGTATATATCCCATTTCTTTGAAACATCAGATACGTACCTTTCAAGTTCTTTTGCAGCCTTATCCGAAGCTTCTTTCATAGCATTGGCATCAATATCGAAAAGGATTTTCTGTATGGAAACTTTCAATTCCCTACGCTTTTCTGTCTTATCGTCAAGCTGATTAAGAATCTTGTTTAACTCATCCCGATAATCGTCAATATCCACTGGTTCCTTCCCTTTAAACAAGGGATCAAAAATACCCGATCCTTTAACCTTATTGGCAGCTTCTTTCTTTCCAACAAGAGAAGTCCACTTCTTATATTCAGAATATGCGTCCTTTAGTAAGTTTACCCGTTCTTTCAATCTTTCGGCAAAAGCATCCTTTTTGCTTTTATCCTTATTTGGATCTGTGAGGGAAAAACCGATTTCTTTGGCCCCTTTCTCACCGGCTTGCATTGTGTCGAAAGCCTTTTTATAATCTGATACAATTTGCTTCTGCCAGTCGGGAAGTTTTGACAAGTCAATAGCTCCAATACCAGACAAATCTATTCCGGCTTTAATCAATACCGGCTTCAATTGATTTGTTGTCTCTTTAGCTTCCTTATACGCTTTTTGTATTCCTTCAATGATTTTCTCTGAATCCGTAGAAACCTTTATTTGAGCTTCAAATTGCCCATCTGTGGCTTCATTGAACTTTTTCTGCAAGTCAGACAAGCTCTGAATAGGTTCCGTATATTCAGCATTAATTTTGATATTAAACTCTTCTTCAAGAGTCTTCTCGTTAAAGAAGTCTCGCATATATTTCGGCATCTTCTCGAACGTATCAAAGAAAGAACTTATATCCAAACTGATAGCTATTTTCTGTGCATCACTCAAATTGTCTAAATTCCAACCGGCAGACTGTAATCGTGACTTATATTCAGATATGAAACTCTGCATATCCGGTGATACTTCTTCCTCAAAAACACGTTTAGAGTATTTCCATGCTTTCCGTAATTGAAAAATATCTTCTCTATATCCTCCAGTGAAAGGCAACTCATTATTCAGGCTGGCCAATGCTTTGGGGTATTCTTTGAGAATGGATAGCTGCTCTTTCAATGATTTGCCCGAAGCGACTTTAGCAAAATCATCATACTTGGCTATAACTTTCTGCATTGCAGTATAATACTCTATATAGCTACCAGCCATACGGTCTATAATCTTGTCTATCCGCTTCTCTGCCTTGATGTAGTCTTCAATATTTTCACTAAAGCTTTCATCAAAATAACCATCAGTAACATCATTCGCATATTCAGATGTACCTCTTATGGCATTCAACAGCCTATAAGCCTCTTTGGTATCATTCAAAGCATTCCGAAGCAATACATATTGTTCTGCAAGGCTTTTAACCGTATTTCCTTCATCATCAGTCTTAAACGTTTCATTAAAAGTGTCTGCCCAAACTGGAGAATAATCCTTTAATGCTGTTTTCATTTCTTCAATGGAAGAAATCAGTGAGGCATCATTCGCCTTAAAAGGATCAACATCTGCAAATTTTTGAGCTTCTTTCGTTAGATTCTTGAAACCGTCTTGTGCTCTTGTTGTCAACTCGGAAATACGCTCGTTCATTTCGTCAGCCTTTTGCCCGGACTTATACCATAATTCAGCAATGGCAAAAAGTCCAGCGAACAAATACATGTATGGATTGAACAAACCCTTAAAAGCAGTCCAAACTTGTTTGGCTCCATAACTAAGCATTGTCATTGCCACACGAGCTTTTCCAGCGGACATAGCTACTTGAAGTTCAGCTTTTGATATATTAAGTAATTGGGTAATATGTCCTGCCTGACCTAATTTAATTTTCCCAAGTGTTATCAACCTCAACGCTTGTTCTTTGTTCAATGCACCACTAACAGCCAATGCCCTCCATTCTGCGGTAGTCATGGCATTTCTTGAAGCAATCAATCCTTTTTCAGCGGCAGTTAAAGTGCGGTAATTGGAAACCATCACTAAATCCGCAGCTGTTTTCTGTTTGGCTGCAAGTGTTCCTTTTATTAATGTAGCATTTGCCACTCCCATGGCACGTGATCCTGCATAAACCGCAACCCTATATGTTCCAAACACAGCTGTGGCCGCTGTTATAAAAGGTACAACTTCTTTCCAATTTTGTGCAAGGGTGGTAAGACTTTCAGCAGTCCATTTCAATGTACTACCCATTGACTCCACAATATCACCAAGCATAATGTCAATCGCATCAGCCAAGTTCTTCCATTTGGATTTAACTGATTCTGAAAGAACTTCCTGCATGTTATTAAACATGCCACCATCATCCGTAAGTTCCCAAAGAACATCTTTTACATCCTCAAACGTAACCTTCTTTTTCGAGATCATATCAAGCACTTCACCGGCACTGACTATTCGGCCTTCCAGTTTGCTGAATCGCTCGGCCAGTTTATCAACCATAGGAATGTTCGCTTCTGTCAATTGCCGTAATTCCGTTCCTTTCAAGAATTTAGCAGCCTTTATCTGGCCGTAAGCCAATATGATACGCCCCATATCAACGCCTACACCAGCTGATATATCAGCCAGCCTTTTCATAGTATCATACAATTCATTGTATGGTATAGAATATGCGGAAAGTTGCTTGGCATACTGATTCAAGTCCATAACCCCGAACGGAGAGGCAACAGCCAGTTTCTTAATCTGATTGAATATGACCGTAGCTTTGCCTTCATCTTGTAGGATGGAGGCCATTGCAATTTTCTGATTCTCCAACTCACCACCTATATCAACCACTGCACGTAAGAAATTTTGTGCCGCATAAATGGAGTATAACCCTAGAAATTCATTTCTTAGTTGTCCGACAATACTCAACTGACTGTTCATTGCTCCATTCATATTAAGAGTGGCTGTCATGTGCCGTCTTGCTGCATTGGCTGATCTCTCACGGGCATTGGCTAAATCCAGTTCCGCTTTGGCGGCACGGGCAGCTCTTTGTCGCGCAAGCTCACGGGCGGCAGCGGCAGAAGCCTCCGCTTTAGTTTGGACAGCTGCTGCTCTAGCTGCGCGTAAATCACTTCCTGTAAAATTGGTATTCAAACCGGCAGCTCGCAAAGCAGCACGAACAGCTTGTGTGGTGCTGGCCTTATCCACTACCACATTGATTTTAAATTTCTCACTTTGAAGCAAAGTCTTCATATCGCCAACCAACTTCTTTTTGTCAAAACCCACATCAAGTTTTGCTTGCAAGTCTTTGGTGATTTCCGCTTTCAGCTTTTTACGTTGTTCCGCTGTCTTATCACGGAATAAAATGTCAAAGTATAAATTTCCGAGATCAGCCATATATTATTGTGTTTGTGCTACTTATAATCATTAATACTAATTGTTGTTTCCCCATTACCATATTTGTCTTTCCAGCGTTTGGCAGCATCTTCTATATCACTTACGGAAGGGGATTTGAAGTTTTTTGTATCGTGTCTCTTTCCCTTGCTATCCTTGTCACAATCTGTAACCACAATAGAAACATCCATTGCTAACAATTCAATTTGGGCATTTGTAAGTACCCAATAAATACCAAACAAAGGCTTACTTATGGGAATTCCAAACAATCTCAAAGGCTCTGTCAACCACGGATAGGACTTACTTATTTCCCACGTTTGTCCGTAGCTGGTTCGTGAAGGATATGCTCTGCTTCCTCTTTTGTCATTGTCATCATCGTGTCCTTCATCGCGGTCAGATATATGGTAGCTGTCAAGTAATCTTCCACTGGAATTTTTTTTTTGCCAACAGCTATAACTTTCATCAGTTCATGATCTCCATATTGTTTTACATAAAAGAACCAACGCCACAAAAAGGGATAGAAGAACTTGATCTTCCAATATCCGTTCAGAATGATAGCTGCTGCACATTGACAACTGATCTTATCATCATTTCCTGACTTCTGCATGGTACTGGTGAATTTACGGATAGTTCCTCTTTTCAGCCATGAGATACCATATTTCTTTCCCCGAACTTCCACATAATCCACACTGTCCTCCATCACATCATTCAATAATTTTTCATCCTCTGATACAGGCAGTGTTATATCATTCTTTTTTGCCATATTTTATTGTGTTTTATACGTAAAAAGGTGGTGGCCGGTATCAAATAGCTCACCACCTTTTCACAGATATGAATTTTGCAAAATATTATATTCTAATCTCTTAATCGGATATTTTTTTTCGCAAGATGTAAATAGATGCACCTTTAGCATCATTCAATGGAGAAACAGATAAATTAAAGTATCCAGGCTTATCTTGCTCGCTAACGAAGTTGCTATACCCCTCAATATTCGGCAAGAACAAGGCTGTTTGACGGTCTTCACTACGCATGAACAATCCTCCGGTTACTTTCTTCGGTTCGGTATTATAACCTTCACCTTCATAAGTATTACCATCAATGGTAGCAGTCATAGTCACTGTTTCCGCTTTCTTGTTCAGTAACAAGTCATTGATCTTTCCTGCCACGGAAGGCACTTGAAACTGGATATCGGAATCTCCGGCATTAGCAAAAGATGTCCAAGTGGCTCCGGTTGTCAATTTGATCTTGGTAATATCGGCAGCTCCGGTATCAAATGTAACTCCGTCAGAGAGTATCGGCAGCTCCATATCAAAAGCCGCTAAAGTTGCAAGGTCACTATTGACTTTGGACACATAATAAACCTCCTTCATCTGATTAAAGAGCATCTTCAGCTCTTCCAGTTTAGTCGTGATAGTAATTTCTGCCATAATCGTATTATTTAAGTTTGTGTCATTTATTTATTATTAATTTCGCTTGTATCATCAAGAAATGAAAACCTAGTCCATCATTTCCTCCGGGAAGCAACCGTGGACTTACAGCCGAAAACAATTCAGTCACTATTGGAAATTTTGAAATCACATCCATTTGCATTTCCTCCAAACGAATCGTATTTTCAATGCCTTTTGAACGGTCACGCGCAAAAACATTAATCTGACAATAGGTATCCTGATAGGTACTTCCTTTGTCCTGAATAGTTTGTGGAAGCCGGACAACAACAAAGTCCTTCATTGCCTTTTGTTCAGCAGCAGGACGATCCGTTATAAAAACTTTCTCACCAATACCAGTTACAGTATCAGAGATTTGTTTCAATATATCCATACGCCTATAAACTGTCCGTTCCATCATTTCATTGGTTTAAAGTTCTTGAACAATGTATTTTGTGCCCTTTGAAATGTTCCAGTCAGTACATCCGCATTCAACACATTCTCCAAATAGGTTGAATATTCAGTACCCGTACACATCACAATCTCAAATCCATTACGTGATGCAGATTTGTATCTTTTCAAGAACTTGAAAGAAAACATCTCACCATAACCCTTGTCTGTTTCCACTGTTCCGGTAAAATGTCTGTTCTGATTATCATAACTGATACCGACCAATGTTTCACCCTTAGTCAATTTCACTCGTACAGGTTGTTTCATCGAATCACCACTACAAATGAAATAGGAAAATCTACCATCCATGAATAATCCACACGCATAACTGGTTATTGTATTACCCGTAAGATTACGAAAGCCCGACTTATTATCAAGCGCATCTTGGATAAGATCTTCACAGCATTTAGTTAGGACATCAAAGATATATCCTGAAACAAGCTCCTTCGCTTTTTTCATTCCTTTATCAAACAGTATATCATTACTTCGGTTATCCATGTGTCAATTCTTTGCAAGATTGAAATATACCGTGGTTCCTAAATTTCCAGCATAGCTATCAGTAACCATACATTGAGTAAAAGTACCTTGTCTGTCTGTAACATCTATCAAATCACCGGCCAGTATACCTTCGACAGTTCCGGGAAGGCTCAACAGATAATCGCTCTTTACCACATTATCGGTTTTGAACGTCCTCAGATTTGTACTGCCTTCCTTTCGACATATACCTTCATACAATATTACCTTCTCACCATCACTGAAAGAATCCTCACCTATAATTCGGTAAACAGTACATTTGTGAGGATGCCGTGGATTATTCACCTTCATACTCAAAAATTGATTATTCTGATTTTGCTGCCTTTAACAACCTCTTCACCCCATTTCTCGTATAGCTCTTTTGCCATTTCACGAAGTTGCCGCTTATCGTATGCGCTGGTCTGCCAACCACCTTCCTTATGCTTCCATCCCCCGTCACTGTCCTCGGTATCATTCTTACTGCTTGGAGTGCTCGCGCACCACATGTAGATATCGGCAGTGGCAAGATCAAGCTGCATTTCGGTCAGTTCGCTCACCATTGTTCCAAAAGCAATTTTCCGCTTAACAAGAACCCTTTTGAGGGCGTTATCCGCTATTTCATAAGCGGTTGCGCCACTCAAATAGTCCTCAATGGGCATATCTTCCGTATGAGAAAGTTCCTCACTCATTCTTGCATGAAGTTAAGAGTTACACGGTCACAGTAGAGATAAACATATACTGCGGCATTCTCGGCACACACAATTGGGCGGCTTCACTTTCAATATAGATTGAATGAGTTTCAGGATTGGCTCTCTGTGTCAGTTTCAAACGTCCACCGTCATAAGAAGCGACCTTGTTTGCCTCATAACCCAAAGTCAAAGGCTCCACACCTTGAATGGTACCAATCTGACCTATCGGTATAAATGCAATATTAGTAGCCTTAAAGTTCTCCACTTGTTCAGTGATAAGATCAGGCTGTCCGTCCGTATCCTTGCCGGGTTTGTCAACAAAAGCATAGCTGTCACGTGGTACGATTTCATCTACCTTAACCAATTTCTTGAAAATGGCTTTCAGACGATCTTCATCCTCATTCTGCGCATTGGCAATAACTGTATTGTCGTCCGTTACAGTAGGATAAAGAGAATGCCCGATACGTTTGAGGACTGCGGTATGAGTCATTAAATCATCCCACAGGTCTTGAGCAATCTCCATTCTGATCTTACCTAGATAATGATATTTACGGCGTATTTCTTTCACTCTATTCTTCACATCCATTATAGGATCAGAAGCGGAACCTTCATTAGCCGGAGTATGTTCAACATTAGTCCACCAGCGTTTTGTACCGTCCAAAGTCTGATAGTGCTCTTTTGGTATGTTAAAATCAATAGTGATACCTTTCAAACCACGCGGGTTGTTATCAGTATCAATAGTGAACTTACCCGTAGAAACAATTCTCATTCGCTGGTGAGTAAGCGCATTATAATACGATCCGATAAGACCGTCAGCACTTTCATCAAGCAAACCTAGAAAAACATTCTGCATCTCTTCCGTCAATGCAGACATGCCTACTCTTTGCAACAGTTGTAATTGCTGCCTCACGGTCACACGGTTCAAACGATAGAACTTCTTTTGAGTCGGGATATTGCCCGTCCTTCCTTCAAGTTCTCCCAATGCAGCCTCATAACCCGGACTTTCCGGATCAACGTAAGCTGGCAGCGTTTTCACGCCGAGGCTCGTTATAAGCTGGGAGAAGGTATAATCCAACTTGGTTGCCTCAAATTCAAAACCATCAATCTGGAGAAGGTCATACTTCTCTTTATAGCGGTCTATAAATTCTTGCCAAGTGTCTCCACCAAGCCCATATTCGATAACCTTGTACAAATCAATAGGAAGTGTATTCATACAATTGTCGTGTTTTAAATGTTATTTTCAAATTCTTTTACTGCACCCATACAATTTGAGGAAGTGTAGTGATCTTTTGCAGGATAGCGATAACTTCTTCATCAAACATGTACTGATAAAGTTCTCCGGCATAAACCACTGTTCCACTAGCCTTTGTGTTTTCACTGGTCACAAGAATATCCTCTTGCAGATATCCATTGATACCGAGAGTAGTGATATCGGCAGTGGCAGCCTTTATCTGTTCATCCGTATAGGCTTTCAATGTTTTGTTAGAAAGATCAAATTTCACAGCTGTACCGGCAGGAATCTTACCAGCCGAAGTCCAATCGGAAATGTTACTCACCATACCGCCTCCCGGATAACGGTGGCGGATTTCACGCCACACTTTTCGGGCATGTCCGTATTTTACGGTATTCACATCAAACGTGTTACCCATTGTTCCCATACATTTACTGTTTTAGAGTTAATAATTTCAATTCTTTTTCCAGCCTTCCTTCTTGCCTTTACGCTCAAAGTATCTGCTAGCCGCATTGTGTTGTGTTCCACCTGAACCGTCAGAAGTTCTTGGGGCAGTGCCATACCCCCTACACGCCTTATATTCTGCATCATATTTCGGCAGGAATTCAGTAACCAGTTCATCCACAGTTTTCTTGGTATCGAAAGTTACCCCCTGTAAAGTCTTGCCCAATACGTAATCATCATTCGCTTGTTTGGTCTTCATTGCAGCCATAACCTTCTTCAACAGATCAGCTTGAACCTTTTTGCTGTCTTCCGCGTCTAAACGTGCTTCCAGTTCTTTCAGTTTTTTCTCCAATTCATCATCGTTTTTCGGTGGTGTCGGGGGAGTTGGTGGTGTCGGGGGAGTCGGTTGGGGCTTATAGTTTTTCTTAAAGTCCTCAACTTTGGTTGCGACATCATGGTTGTACTGTCCTTGCATCCCTTTCAGAAAATTCACAGCCTTGTTCCAATAAGCCTCGTCAGGCTCCGAACCTTCGGCCACGGGACAAAGTTCTACATACTTCTGTAATGTCTGCGGTGAAAAACTAGTTTCTCCAAGTTTCTCGCTTAATGTGGATAAGATTTTTTCTTGTTCCATCGCATTTATTTTGTGTTTATGTTGAATAAAAAAAGAGTCAGATAATGCTTTTTGCATCAATCTGACTCTTTGGTCTTATATCTTTAATTGCGGAAGCAGAAGGATTCAAACCTCCGAAGCCTTTCAGCTTGCCTCTTTAGCAAAGAGGTGGTATCATTCACTCACCCATACTTCCAAATGTGCGGACTACAATACATCTCTGTGAAACTACCGCACCTCCATTGTACTTCGGACGTTATTCATTTTGTGTAGCGTATCAGAGAATCGAACTCTGATTTCCACCGTGAAAAGGTGACGACCTAACCGTTAGTCGAATACGCCATTTGTTGAGATACAAGGATTTGAACCTTGAATAGCAGAACCAAAATCTGCTGTGTTACCATTACACCATATCTCAATATGCGCGAAGAGAAGGATTCGAACCCCCGACAATCAGGTTTGGAATCTGACGTTCTTCCAACTGAACTATCTTCGCCTCATTGCGCCCGGTGATAGAATCGAACTACCGACCTTTACATTAACAGTGTATTGCTCTACCAATTGAGCTAACCGGACAATATACCTATACTCACCTGACCTGCGATACCCCATTATGGCGTACCAGTGGGAATTGAACCGCACCGTATAGGTTTTGTGGAAAGAGATGAAATCGAATCACCTTACCCGGATTTTCAGTCCGGTGCATACACCATGTCTGCCATCTTTCCATATTCTCCCTTTATCCCCATACACCACATCGAAGGGAGAAACAATGTGGCAATCCCATCCATTGTAGCGGAGATCCGACTCGAACGAATGACCTTTGGGCTATGACCCCAATGAGCTACCATCTGCTCCACTCCGCGATATTATCCTGAAAACTACTTTGTACCTGTAATATCCACATTTATATAGTTCTTGCATCTACGACACTTCACTCTCAATATAACAACACCATTGACATAGCTAATATCAGTTAGTTTCTGACCGCATATCGGACATAAAACTATCTTGTTGCATATTTCCCTTTGATCTGCATCTTTATCCGCACTAACTTTTATCATACTCCATGTTTTCGTTGCAAATATATGTACTGGATTTCTTATTTCAAAACATTTTTAATATTATTTTCTATTAAAATGTAGAAAATAATACTCTTTATACGTATTTTTGTACTGTAATATTGGAATCAGAGCTTATAGGCCGGTCTTCACTTGTACATTGTGAGGATCGGTTTTCTTTTTTATGGAGAAATATAGTGGAATAAAAACGGTTAATGACAACTTGGTGCTTGATTATGAGTATATCCAAATGTTAAGGGATGCGGATAGGAAAATTCCTAATCCGAATAAGATAATCGCACAAGGTGGAGGGCAGGAAAACATGCTTTCCACTCCAGCCGATATTACCATCTGTGGGGGATGTCGTGGAGGAAGTAAGACTTTCACTCTTCTTATGGAAGCATTGAAAGATATAAAAAATAAAAACTTCCGTTCTGTGCTTCTCCGACATGAGATAGACGATCTCTCTGATATGATAGAAACATCATCCACCTTATATGATGATTTTGGGGAATACAACAAGTCCAAAAACGACATGCGTTGGAATTTCTATAAAGGTGGATTTTTAAAATTCAGCTATCATGCTGACACACTTGACGATTTCAAAAAGCGTTTTCAAGGTAAACAGTTCGCATATATAGGTGTGGATGAAATAACCCACATGGAATATCTCAAATTCAAATACCTTATCACTTGTAACCGTAACGCCTTTCATATCCGTAACCGCTTTATCGGAACATGTAACCCTGATCCTGACAGCTGGGTTGCAAAATTCATTGACTGGTGGATCGGAGAAGACGGTCTTCCAATCCCGGAACGTGATGGCAGAGTCCGATATTGCTTTATGGACGGGGACAATGTTTCAGGTATATATTGGGGAGATACCCGTGAGGAAGTATATGAGCAATGCAAGGATATTATACACGCCTACTGGAAGCCGGAGTATGAGCAATATGGTACACCACAAGAACTGTTTATCAAGTCGGTTACTTTTATTGAAGCAAAACTTTCCGATAATGTAAAACTGATGTCTTCTGATCCAACTTATTTGGCTAACCTTGTCAACCAGTCAGACGAACAACGCGCACGCGATCTTGACGGTAACTGGAAATACAAAGCTGCCGGAGATGATATAATAAAGCTGACTCACATGGAAGCCTTATACCGCAACTCCATGCAGACTGGTGATGGAATACGCCGGGTATCGTGTGATGCGGCATTTGAGGGTGGCGACAGTCTTGTCATGTGGCTGTGGGAAGGATGGCATATAAAAGACATATTCGTTTGCAAACTTGACAGCAAAAAAACAGTCGATACCGTAAAAGCAATGCTGGAAGAATGGCATGTAAGAGAAGAATATTTTACCTATGACCTTAACGGACTCGGACAAATATTCAAAGGTTTTTTCCCGAATGCAATTCCTTTCAACAACAAAGAAGCCGTGGAAGAGAAATTCAAATACATCTATGCGAATTTAAAATCACAAGCGGCATATCTGTTCGCACAAAAAATTATCAACCGGGAGATTTCCATTGAACCGACTCTTCTTGAACGCAAGTTCTCCGGCAAAGGGTTTGAGAAAGTTCCCCTTAGACAGATTCTCGACAAGGAAAGGAAAGCGATACGAAAGGATGAAGACAGTGAAGAGAAAGGCTGGACTATTATCAAGAAGATTATAATGAAAAAATTAGTAGGCCATTCTCCCGACTTCATAGAAGCATTGCTTATGCGAATGATTTTTGAAATTAAACATAAACGCAAACACATAAAAGGTTTAGGATTAATATGATAGCAGAGATTCTTACAAAAAAGCCTTTTGCAAGGGTTACTCCCGAAGGTTACTTGCAAGGCAAGATTACGAGCGATTTAAGAAACGTACCGTTCACAAACAACAGTGATAGGCTGACATGGCAGCTCATTTCACAGGCTGATTTTATCCGTGAGTTTTATCCTTCAGGACACAAGATCAATTCGGAATTGTTTTACCCGGATAGACTGAAATATGACGAAGAGAAGAAACGGTTCTTCCGAGAAAAAGTATTCCGTGCCTCTTTTCCCTTTCAGATGATAATCACTATTCAACAGCTTGTACATCTATGTGGCAATGACATTCATCATGAGCTGACCGATACCAAAGTCGATGAAAGTTCACGGGAAATATTTCTCGAATTTCAAAAAGGATGGCTGGATAAGAATATGGAGATTGCATTTTACGAATATGCCAAAAGTGTAAAAATAACGGGAGATGCAGCAGTCGTATTCTATATGAATGAAGGTAAGGTATTCACCAAGAATCTCTCCTATTTTGATGGTGACACTCTTTATCCTCACTACGACTCCATAACCGGTCAAATGACACTGTTTGCCCGGCGATATAGCGACTATGACGAAGAGGGAAAGGAACTCATTTCTTGGGTGGAAGTGTGGGATAATAAAAAAATGTACCGTTACCGTCAGGATAAAATGGGAATAGCTGGAGCAATAAACAAAGTGAAACGGTATTTCGGTATTGAAGGATATACATTAGTGGAAGAACACGATCATGGATTTACCGAATGTCCGGTTGTATATTATCGGGACAAACACGGTGCCTGCTGGAGCTTTTCACAAGATAATATCGACAAGTACGAACTGGCTATTTCCCATTTGTGTCAAAACAATATGGCATACGCATTCCCGATCATGTTACTTAAAGGTGAAGACGTTGAGATTAAAGGAGATATGTATGGTGCGGTAAAAGCTATCACTATGGGAAAGGATGATGATGCAGGCTTTATGAATCGTCCCGAAGCATCACAATCATTTGAACTTCAAATTAATACATTACTTAAAATGATTTTTATGGGGAGTTTTATTGTCATGCCTCCCGAAGTAAAGTCAGGAGATTTGCCAGGCGTGGCCATCAAACTGATATATTCACCATCTTTGGAAAAAGCCATGATTGACTGCAAGGAATTTGACGAATCAATAGACAAAATGAAACGGCTGTTCCTGCACGGATATGGAACAGAAAAAGGCCAACTTACCAAATTCCTCAATTTAAAAATTTTTTCGTGGGCGGTTCCATACGTCCACCAAAATGCAGCAGAATTGGTATCAAACTTGGTACAATTGGTCAGTGCCGGTATTTTATCAAAAGAAACCGGCTCGGAAGAATCCGGTTATGGGAAAAACAATGAATGGGATCGTATCATGCGTGAATATAAGGAACAGCAACAAGCCGACTTGCTCTATCAACTGAAAATCAAGAAAAATGAAAACAAAGAGGATAATGCAAAATGATCTGTACCAAAACGCGGAGCGCGAAAGCAATCCCGTACTCCGCGCTCCGAATCCAATGTAACTATACATCGGAAAAAGCCGCCTCTGTCTATGTTATGTAGGCAGAGGCTTTACTTTCTCAACAACTTGGTTGATAAGCTTGTATTATAACAAGTCAGCTTCTACATTGCAAATGTAATGAAAAAGTCAGACACAGCAACTATTTACGATGCAATTTCCTGTTGTAAAGCTTTCGAGGATATTTCCGGTTAAGCTTCTTTTGCAGATCATCATTGATACTTTCATTCAGAAGGATTTTAGAATTTAATACCTTGACTTCTCCAGCAAGTTCCTTAATAGTTCTGGCTTGTGTCGCATTTTGTTTTGAAAGCTCAACGTTGGCAATAGCCAGCTTGCTGCATTCTGATGCAAGATGGTTGAGCTTCTTTGTGCTGATTAATGATATTCCAAACATAATATTCTGATATTTAATTTATTAAAACAATCATATTGCTGATATAGGAACGACAAAGCATTTGCAATGACCGTGATATGGTGGTAATTTATCCCACTCTGTATGAAATCCGACTTTATCGTCACAGATATTGCATAGATAAGAACTACCACGCATGACAAAGAATCCGACTGCTCCACTAGCTTTAGTCTGTAATTCCCAATGCTTCATCCAACCCTCTGCCACAGCATACTCCGTCAAATCTGACAGTGCAGTCCAAGAACTTACAGTACGCCCTACTCCAAAAGATTCCTGAACTCCAACTCTTGAAACAATCGGATAACCATCTGAAATCACTTTCTGTATATATTCATTAAGTAATGGCGTTTTTGCCGACTGCCTGATAGATGAAAGCAGTCTGTCTTTGGAAAGGTTCAGTAGCAGTCCAGCGGCAATGGCCGTTTCAACCTCCTTTGAAAACCGGTCAACATATTCCCTTGTACGTTGTGCGAAGGTTTTACCGTATGATTCTCTCGTTATATATGTTACGATTGCATTCTTATTATCCTCATGTGTCGCTACCGCCAAAGTATAAGTATAGTCTTCAATTATTTCAAGAAGGGATAAAATAATGGCATCCACTTCCTTCTGCAATTGTCTGTTTGCTGAAAAGCGAAATAGCTCAGGGCTTATTTTGTATCGGTATGAAATATCTATAATTTGCTTTGCCGCCTCAATCATCACAATTTGAAGATTGGTACGCATGGACAGTTCCGCATCTAACCGTTGACGGAGATATTCTTTACCCTCTTCAATTTCCTTATCAGTCGGTGCCCTCATTGTTACGTTCCTCCTTAATCCCTTCCTTGATACTATTCATGTTTCTCTCTTCTTCCAGTATCTTGGCATCATCTTCCGGTAATACCGGTTGCTGCAAACCTCGTAGCCGTTCGGTAAGATCAGAATAGCTTTTAAAGAACTCTTCCATAAACTTAACATCAGGGGTTGCATTACTGATAAGAAAACAGACTTTGATCCACGTTTCCAAATATTCTCGAAGTTCCTTATTGTTGGCTAACTCCCGGATCCGAGAGAACATTCCATTATCATCCCGAAAACGCATACTCCAAAAACCTGACACTGCCTTAATACTGATCCAATCATGTTCACTACCATTATCCCTCGTAACAATAAAGTTACCTACCTGAATACCATTTGTTTTTTTACTCATTTCGTTCTTAATTTTAATTGTTTAATAATCTTCTCCACAGCATCCAAATCAAATACCGTTGTTCTCCCCTCCATATGGTACGCCCCTTCCAGTCTCTTTTCTCGGAATAAACGAGTAATTTGATAAATGCTTAATGCCAAGTAGGCTGCAAGCCCTTCATGGGTATAAACATACCGCTTGCCATCTTTATAGACCGGCTTGGAAATCCTTTGTCTATAGCTGCCTCGCAGGTCTTCCCGTTTCTCATAGTAGAGTTTTTCTTTCAAAGCAGCCCCATACAAGCCATAAACCTGACCGTTGGGGGTTCTCTTTTTACGATAACCGGCTTCCGAAAGAATACGTCCGAACACTGTCACATTCTCTTCTTTGGCATTATTATCCTTACACCATTTACAATATCTTCGGTACAGGACAGCCGAAGACATCCATTTGGGTTCAGCGTCAGCAATTTCCTCATAACGGCACAAATAGTTCATCTGATACATGAACTTCATTACTGTGCTACTTTCCGACTGGTATTCATCCATGACTTTCTCAAGTTCCTTACTGTCCGTCAGCTTATAACCATTGGCAATAAAACGGTCACGACCTTCCAATATCCAATTGAATATAGCCGGATATTCAGCTTCCAAATCCCGTGACAGCTCTTTTTTCTGCCGGGCTTTGGGAATCTCCACTTCAAAGGGAATAATACAGATACGCCGCCTCATTCCATAGCTCCAATCTTTCAAATACGGCATTTGGTTGGCATTTGCCATAAGCAGAGGGATATTGTAAGCAGTGAAGTTATCACCATAGATAGGCCGAGCTTCGGTAGGCTCACCACTGATAAGGCTCTTCAATGTGTCACTATCCTTACCAAACTCCAACGCTTGTATTTCAGAACAGTAGTTTAACCGCTTGCCATTAATGAAAGCGATATTCTTTTTTCTCTCATTTCCGGTAATCAATGCACCTATGCCGAAATTACTGACATTCTCCCGACCAAGTATGCCCATGATCGTTTCAAAAACTACACTTTTGCCATTGGAGCCAGAGCCACGAAGGACCAACATCGTTTCCATTTTCGCCACACGCCGATCAACAAAAATGCTCCCAAGAAATTCCTGTAAGACTTTTTGCATATTTTTATCCGGCAAAACTTCATCCAAGAACATTCTCCAAAGAAAGACGTGTTCTTCCGGTTTGTAGTCATAGGGAACGCATGTGGTCTGTACCCAACGGCGATTGAAAGAATACGCACGGCGAGCACCCATATCAAACACGCAATTATTGAACACCACAATGGCGTTATCTGGCTGCAATGCTTTTCCTGCCACCACACGCTTACAAACCTTCAGTACCCCCTCCACACGGGAATAATCGCCATTGGGCATCTTGCATTTACGCATCAAGTCATATATCAGGTTGCCAAAATCATCCCAGGCCATTTCTTCATATATCCGACCACTAAAATAGTAAGGCGTACCATTGAACTTACAAATCGAAGACTGTATAATAGCTGAACGCATCAAGTCCTGCACAGCGTCAACACGCGCTGCACTTTTGGACTCTTGTAAGGCAGCATCCAGTTTCTCGCCTTTCATAAGCCCGAAGACCTCGTTCAACAACTTCCTATACTTTCCTTCCTCCATGTACAATCTATGAATTTGAATACCCAGCACGGGTTAAGGCCTCAACCATATATACTGACAGATTATTTACAGCAACATCTCCTGAATATCCGCATCGCCACAAATCAGTACGCCAGTCCTCTAAAGATGTGTCACAAGGTATATGATATTTTTGCATAATATCTCGCATCACCGCACAATCTTCATATCTTTCCTCTTCCTGCGCTTTTCTGAATACAGAAACAAAAACATATCGCCCATAATCAAACAATATAGACTCAAACTTATTCATATCACAGCTTTTATACCCGAAAACAAAGCATTTCTTATTGTTTTTATGCTATTTTTCAAGTGTTTTATGCTACAAATATAGCTTATTTTCTACATAAAACCCATATAAACACTACTATTTTCTACTTAAATATAGAATATACACACTGTTTTTTGATACTTTTCTCCTTTAATTCAATTCAAACCATTATCAAGTAAAAAAAGACATAAAACATTGAAAAACAGCAAACAACAGCAATATCTCAAAGGAAAACACATACAAAAAACTTACCTCGAAATGTATAGTTTATGTATAGTTTTTATAGAAACCATACATATATAACACATTGAAAATCAAACCAATGAAAAAATAGTGTATAGTATGTATAGTTTTTCAAGAAAACCATATTATATATATTTTTTTTCATACGCAATTTACATATAAACTATACATACTATACATAAAATTTCCATTGATTTGATAATGAGATATTTATATATGTATAGTTTACACCAAAACCATACACTAACTATACATTTTCAACAGTAAAACTATACATGAAAAATTCATTCTTGTAATTTATGATTGGAAAAAACTTAAAATTATCCATTATTGGCTCCAAAAAGAAAAAAAAATAAAAATCTTGACCGGGATTGAAACATGCTTGGTGTCTTGGGTAGCTAGGGGGGGGTGCCCCCTTATTCGTTCTACATCCACATCAAAAGAAGAAAAAAGATACATACTATATTATTATCTTTATATTATACCTATAATATTAAACATTACCCGGCTTTTCCGCTTTTCTCTTTGCTCGATCAGCTATAAAAAGGCTACATCTATAACATTGCATTGGAAGATAATAATGTACTGTTTCCTCTTCTTCTGTATTCTCATCTTTTTTCATTTGCTGGAGATCTGCAATTTTCATTAAAACATCTGCACGATCTTTCCCCTTTAAATATGGCAAAGTTTGTTCGAGACCTGTTAAAACCGAATCCTTATCACGATATTGTACAATATTTTCGCAATTATTTTCATCTTCATTATCTGTATTTTTCTTTTTTTTCTTTCCTTTTGTACTGTCGTTATTGATTACAAAGCATGTTCTATTCTCTTCAAAAGATTGTATCAATTTATTAATGCCCGGTTTATCCTTAGCAAGTTGGGATGCTCCGCGTTGCGCTGTTTCTATCTTGGTGGATCTTGGTTTAAATATAACGGCGTATGCTTCTCCCCGGCTGGCACCGGATGCGACAAGCATACAAAAGAAAACCTCATCCGGGGTTAATTGATAAATTTGTTGAAGGTCTGTTATTCGCTTGCTATACACCATAATATAAAGCTATTATAAATAGGTTTATTAATGGCTTCTTGCGCTCTGGATTTGTTGCTACAAAGTTAAACAAAGACTATAAATAAAGCAAATACGGGTAATAAAAGGCCACACATCTACAATATATAATTACACAAACACTTATAAAAACGCATTTACACAACAATACGCAATATATTAATTATCAACATATTACACATTACACAAGTAAAGGTAAAAAACGAAGAGTTTCTTAAAAATAAAAGTACACATCATTGTGTATTACAAATAAAAGTAGTATATTTGTAATACAGAAAAGGAGATGGAAGGTACTTGTAATATCTGGTTCTCCTGAGTATGTAAAGCGTGTTATTAAAATGCTGGAATAAAAAAGAGAGCCTTAATACTGGTAATATTAAAGCTCTCAAAGGATCAAAATACTTTCGTATCTTTCTCCCCATCACACGGAGCAAAGGTACTTCTCTATTTCGATTCTTGCAAATATTCTCCCATTTAATTTTCTTGGTTTACTGATATTACGATAGTATTCAGCTATTGAGTGTATAGGCTGTATCTGGTATACAGTAGGCTATTAATCACGCTATAAGGTTGAATTATTAACAATTTAAACTATAGCATTATGAAAGCAATGAATTTCTACACCGCAAATGGTTGGGCTGGTTCAAACTATGACAGCAAGTTAAGTACAAAGGAAATCGCCGCAAAGGTTAGATCTTATGCAAAGAAGAATTTCCCGGAGTTTAAATTCTCTGTTCGCTCTGAATGGAGCATGTACACTGATTCAATGTATATCGAATTAAAATCCGGTCCTTGTGTTCCTTTCGTTGAAGGCTCAAGAAGCGCGGAACGTGGTTATATGTCCACAATGTCCAGCGTGAAGGCATGGAAAGACGAGTTAACACCGGAAGTATTCGCATCGCTAAATGCTGTATCAAATTACGCTAGTTCTTTTCGCTATGATGATTCGGACGGTATGCAAGACTATTTTGACACAAATTTCTATATCCATATAGAAGTAAGCGATGAATATAAGGTTATAGAGCCGAAAGCGAAGAAAAGCAGCGTTAAGCCTGAAAAGGTTGAGGAAGCCAAAGAAGTGGAAGCCGTGACGGTTGAAGGCCTGGAAATCGTGGACTATTCCGAAAAGGCTATCGCGGTGTTTGGCAATACAAAAGCGATCAAAGAGCAATTAAAGGAATTAGGCGGACGCTTTAATCCGTCTTTAAATTACAACGGTGAAAAGCGTGCCGGGTGGATATTCAGCAAGAAGCAAGCGGACAAGGTGAAAGAATTGATAACGCCTACAGAGTTGCCGGCGCTTCCTGAAGAAATATATATCCCGGAACTAGCAGAAGGAACGGAACAACCCAAAACGCTAGAAAAGTCTTCAATATGGAACAATCTAAAAACGCTTGATTATACCCTGTATGATGATTATAAAGCCGGTTTGCTGACATTGGAAGATTGTGCAAAGGAGTTTTGTAAAAGCGGATGGACAAATTTTGTTGATATAGAGTATTCTAAGATAGTTTTTGATCGGATAGAAAAACAAATAGAAGTTAATCCAACTTACACAGTTGAAGCCTACGAGAAGAAAGTAAAGGGAAAACGATACATAACGGGAAACAAGCCTAAATGCGGTTATTATTCCGTCATAGATACCTTGGATAATTGCCCGGTAGGATTCTTCCAAACAAAAGAAGAAGCCGAAAGAGAGGCGGAAACACTTAACGGGTTTACGGATGGTAACGGACGATTAAGACGGTCATTTAATTAGTTGAATATGGTTTTGTTGGTTTTGTTATTCGGTGCTGTGATATTCATTTCCGGCACCGATCCCCAAAAATTAAAAGACTTTATAAACAAAAGTAATGAATCAGATAAATTTTAAAGGATATGAAAGAATATAAGTTAACAGTAGAGTTCCATAATGGGGCGCGTTATTGCTATTACGGCAAGACGAAGAAAGAAGCGTTAGCAGCGTTTAGAAAATCGTTTGGCAACTTTAAAGGCTTCGTAAAAAAAGAGTGGACGATAGAACAAGATTAACCAATGTGGGAAGGCGGAGCGACACCGCCGCCGGGAACTATTATAAACCAATAAAAAATAGAACAATGAGAACGTATTTTGCACAAGTAAAAACAAGGTATCAAGCAATTAAAGAATGTCCGTTTACTCCGTCTAAAATCGCCAAAGTATATGGCGGTTTCATGTGTTTTGAGTCCACGAATGACTACAAGATTTGGAAAAACCAAAAGTAACCTATTTCCCCGGCAGGCTTGATTTGCAGCCGGGAACTATTTACTAACTTAAACAATAAAGAATATGAATTCATTAAGAAAAATTTCATTTGATTATTTTAACGAACAAATAATAATATCCGAAAAAGTGAACAATGAAGTACAAAAACTATGGCTTGACGGCAACGAGTTTAGCCAAATAGTGAAAAAAATAATCAATACTGAATTAATGATTAAATCAGTAAAACAGTGCAAGGTATTTATATTAACTGCATCAATATTGATATAAACAGCAAAGAAAATACAATGCAAATAATATACGGCTTTATCGATTATTTACAAAGCATATATGACAGATTAGAAAAACTATGCAAATAAATTATAGTAACAGTAAACAATCAGGGCGAAATAACAAACCGCGCCAGGCGACTTCCTGGCATTCCTTTAAACTTTGATATTATGACTACTTATATAATAGAATCCCCAAACGGAGAAACACACAAATTAGAAGTATTCCGCACCGCAACTGGGTTTAATGTTTATGTTGATGACTCAAATATATGTGAGAGCATAACGGAGGAAGATTTTTTGCAAGAACTTGAAAACCCTACTTTCTAAACATGGTAGGTATGATTATTTGGCTAATAGTAGTTTTATTAATCTGCTTTAGCGTGTTTGGCGGTCTTTGGCTGCTTCCTGTTTACTTGATTTTCTGCCTTATTGTAGGCTTTTACTTTGGTGTAAAATATCTAACTATTTAATGTTATGAATGAAAAAGAATTTAACGGCCTCATCTTGTCCGAATTGATTAGAATAGCAAACGAAGTTTTTACAAATGAAATAGAAATAGCTCCCGGCACTTATACAGCCGCGGAGCTTGCAAAGCTGAAAGATGCCAACGGTAATGAGATAAATATAAAATATCTTTGCGTTGATAACAAACTAAATATAACTGATTTTAGAACTGTACAAATAAACAGCTTTAAATGTTCCTTTCCAGTGGATCAGGTTTTTAATCTTGTTTGGAAATTTGAAAAGCTGATAGACACCAAACAAGCCAATAAAACAAGGTTTACCAAAATGGAAGAGCGCGAAAATATTGTTTGCTCCTTTGATATGTGGATTACAAAGGAACATCTAAACATCACTAAATTAGTAACAAAAGATCCTCTAAGAACGGTATTTAATTATATTTATCTTGATCCTTACAAATCGGCTTTAGTTGCTTCTGACGGGCGTACATTAAAAGAATACCCCGTAATTATTGAAACATCCGGGCTTTTGCCTGACAGCCTAAAATTATTTATCAATCCCAAACATTTAAAAGAAATGGTTGGTCGGTGTTCTGTTTGTGTTTGTAATCAGGAAGGCGGCAATATTACAGAAATAACCAACGATAAGAAACAAACCTTTGTTTGTGATTTTGCCGGATATTTCCCTAATTACCGGATTGTGTACCCCAATCTATCAAAAGACGGATTTATAAAGATTCAGAAAAGCGAATTAAAAGCGGTTGCCGGTTTTGTAAAAGAGATAGCAAAACGAAACAAAAAAAGCGGTTTTTCACTTCGTACTATTGCCGGAGAAAGTAAGGTTTATTTATCTTATAATGATGCAGACAATAATAGACACAAAGAACTTTGTGTAACATTAGAAAAAGCCGCTTTAATTAATATAAAGTTAGGTTTATTTGCATCAAACGTTATCCCTTTGCTTTCCGGCTGGACTGGTGGCGTATGGCTGGTGGCACCTGATCAGGCGGTGGTCTTTGATGATAAGGCAGCGCGTATCGGTGTGGTTATGCCTGCCTTTATAAATGATTCTATTTACCCGAACTTAAAATGTAATATAAAGGCTTTGGATCGTGCCAAAGTTCCTACCATCCCGGAAAAAGAATCGGTAAGAGAGCCGGAGAAACATTTACCGGCCTTATATGTGGATGTACAAACAAAAACACCGGCTTTTGTCTTTGCTTTGGTAGCTCTGATAGATTTTATTTCCCGTTGGTTTTATCAGGATCAAATAAACAAAGCATTACAGAGGCTAACAATGCTAACCGAACTATCCGGCATTTCTTTACCTGAACTATTGGCCGAACCAGTAAGCGAAGAAACAAACGCGAACAGTCCCGAACCAATAACAGAGGGTGAACCATCACACGCATACACACCCGAACCATTGTATATTGACCGGCCTTTGGTTTTCCCGGTGCCTATCTTCATACATAAACATGAACGAACTACCAACCGAACCATTGTACCCAAACTATTGAATCACCAGTGTATAACATTACTGTTTGTTTCCATAATGCTGCCCGAACTATTACAACGATATGTTTGGGGAACAATCCGATCAAAGGCGAATGAACTATTTGGGGACAATTCCAAACGTTTCCACGATAATGGTAATAATCGAATCAGGGACGGAACAAATGAGGTCTACAAAGCCCGAATTATAACCGTTTCAAACGAATTATTAAATAATCAATGAATCATTATGGAAAAGAATAAACAAACTAAAATAAGTTGTCACCGGAACAAACCGACAACAAAAAGCAAGGTCTATTCTATTAGACTAGATATTGATTTGGTTGATTTTGTCAGGAAACAACCGAACATGAGCAAATTTATTAATGAACTAATCCGTAAAGAGAAAATAATACAAGAATAATTTTTATAAAAATGGAAAGCAAGGAATACAATTTTAAAAAAGTGAAACCATAAAAAACATTTCGACAAATGAATACTTTAAGAGAAGCATTTTTAAAAAAATACCCGAAATATGAGATCATATTGAGAATGTTTGAGGAAGCCACAGGACATCCGGCGACATGGGATAATCTCTCAAAAATCCGTTTACAGGCATTCATCGACTACATGGGTGAACGACTGGCACAAAGTTCAGTCCGCCAGTATGCGGCAAAATTAAAAGCCGTCATGAACCTGTACAATGAAGAAGTTGAACTACCCAACGGATATGTAAAAATTTTAACCATAAGGGATGAAAAGCCTGTTTCGGTGTGGCTAAACGATGAAGAACTTGCAAGACTCACCGAATACAAAGCTAAAGACGGTAATGAACGGCTTGTTCAGGCTCAATTCCTGTTAGGCGCATATTCAGGTGCAAGACATTCGGATTATTGCCGCTTTACTTCAACAAACATTGTGAACGGCTACATCTCCTATGTAAGCCAGAAAACAAAGACACATGCCACCGTACCATTAAAACCTATAGTGGCCGAACTGCTGAAAAAAGTCTGCATAACCCGTGAGTTATCCGATCCAGCTTTCAATGAAATTTTGCGGAGAATCTGCAAGGCATCAGGAATTGTCGCTCCAGTGAAGGTATTCAAGGCTGGAAAAGAAAGAGAAGGTGAGAAATGGGAATTCGTATCAAGCCATACAGCACGCCGGAGTTTTGCGTCAAACTTATATTTACGCGGTGCGGATCTATACAGTATCAGCAAGATGATGGGACATTCAAGCGTTGAAATGACTGCACAGAACTATATATGCTGTGGCCTCCGTGAGCAATCGGCCCAAGTTATGGAATATTTCAAATAAAATAAGCCACGCTAAATTCGACAAAACTATTTTAGCGTGGCTCTCTTATACTATGATAAAATCCTTTCCAGCATCTCAAAGTCTTTTTCCACTTCAGTATTCAGAACTTTAGCATATTGTTGTGTGGTACGTACATTTGTATGACCGAGCATTTTACTCACATTTTCCATCTTAACCCCATTATTCAGGCACATTGTTGCAAATGTATGACGGGCCATGTGAACGGTAAGATTTCTATCAAACCCAGCATAATCAGCAACTATTTTAAGTCGCAAATTGTATTGTTGGTTAGTTATTTTCGGCAAAACGAAATCATATTTCCTCAGAATCTCCATAGCTGGGGAAAGCAGTACAATAAAATAATTTTCATCCGTCTTTACCCGTGCATCCAATATGACATACTTATCCCCACGCTTCTGTAACTCATGTTTAAAGTCAAATTTAGCAAGATCAGCATACGCAATGCCAGTATATGCCTGAAAAACAAAAAGGTCACGGACTCTACAAATCGTTTCCGAATCTATTTGAGCATTTTTCACCTTCTTTAATTCTTCGGCGGTCAAATATTTCCTGATAGCATGTTTGCCACGGGAAAAACGCTCACCCTTATACGGATCTTCTTTTAATAAATCAAACCTCATAGCCTCGTGGATATAACGTTTGTTACGCTTATGATAGTTATATATTGTTGGCTGTGAATAGCCCTTAGAATGTAACCAATCATCATACAATGTGATATTAGCTTTTGTGAGATCAGAAAAATATATTATCCTGTCAAATTCACGTAATGAAGCCGCAAAAGTCCGATGGGAAGCTTTGGTGCTTTCCGTTATATCTCCACGTTCCTCAATTCTTCTTTCTACAAAATCAACATAACTTTCTGATTTATTAGTATATTTTAAAAATCTATCCAGTTTATCAAAATCAAAGGCCTCTTTTTTGTTGATAAGCTCATTGATCCAATTTTGAATAACCCGGATTTGTTCATCTAAACATTGGTTTAACTGAATCATTTCAATCGAATTGATTATTTTCTTTCGATCATCCCATTGGTCAGAATAGACTTTAACGCCGGTGCCAATCCATTTTCTCTTACCTTCGCTCAAAACTTCAATTTGAACGAGTCCCTTGTGTGTTTTCGTTGCAACCTTCTTGCGATCGAAAACGAATCTCATTGTTGGATATTTCATATTTTTTTGAGTTTTGGTATCTATTTTATCATTACAATAAAAAAACGGTATCAGATGGTATCAAGGTAGTATCAAGGCGGTATCGGCAACGGTATCAAAGACGGTATCATAATAGGTAAAAATATCGGTAAAAATCGGTAAATACTAGTAAGATTTTGGTAAATATATACTCAATTTTTATATATTATTTATCTATGATTTATCACCTTAATTACTTGATATACAACAAAAAAGGGAGCAACTTATGTTACTCCCTTTCGCGGTGCGTACGGGACTCGAACCCGTGACCCCATGCGTGACAGGCATGTA
>ERZ827197.470-NODE-470-length-47176-cov-6.446913_pt1 | contig 47176 bp, 37 predicted proteins | sample MGYA00519867_ERZ827197 | MGnify/ENA primary metagenome ERZ827197 (study PRJEB31778, sample SAMEA3449278) | human gut metagenome | biome: human gut; feature: human-associated habitat; material: faeces | place: United Kingdom | collected 2010/2012 ...
CCAGCGGATTAGAGCAGCTGACTACGGATCAGCAGGTCGCAGGTTCGAATCCTGTTCGGCGCACAAAAAGCCCTTGAAAGCGAATGCTTCCGAGGGCTTTTCCAATGGATGGGCGCACAGCAGACAGGCGCAACGAGGAGCATCCGCCCACGACCGTGTTCCGGCGCCATCGAATACATACGAGGAGCAGACGTGTACGATTTCCAGTCCGTGGTCGAACGGCGCGGCACCACATCCATCAAATGGCACATGATCGAGGATGACATGGGTGTGGGAAGCGAGGACGTGATCGCCATGTCCGTTGCCGACATGGAATTCAAGCCGGCTCCGGAAATCGTAGAAGCGCTGGTCGAAGCCGCCCAACATGACATCTTCGGATACGATTACGCGACCGACGGGTATTTCCGCGCGCTGACGGCATGGATGAGTCGTCGGCACAACTGGGACATCGACCCGGCCTGGGTGAGCCTGTCGGACGGGGTCATGCCCGCGGTCAACACCGCACTGCGTGCGGTCACCCATCCCGGCGACAAGGTGATCCTGCAAGGACCCGTCTACTATCCTTTCACCGCCGCCGCGGAGCACAACGGCCTGACCATACTCGACAACCGCCTCGTCCTGGGTGACGACGGACGTTACGTCATGGATTTCGACGATCTGGAGGCCAAGGCGTCCGATCCGCGGTGCACGGCGCTGATGCTGTGCAACCCGCACAACCCGGTCGGCCGCGTGTGGAGCGCCGACGAGCTGCGTCGTCTGGGCGACATCTGCATCGCCCACGGCGTGACCATTCTGGCCGATGAGATCCATGCGGACTTCGCCTACCCCGGACACGACGTGACGATGTTCGGCACGCTGGGGGAGCGCTACGCCGGCCACTGCTATGAGTTCACCGCCCCGACCAAGACCTTCAACATCGCCGGCCTGCTGTGCTCCAACGTCATCACCGTCAACCCCGAACTCAAGCGGGAGTTCGACGTGGCGGCGGAGAACATCGCCGGCCTGACCGTCAGCCATTTCGGACTCGTCGCGTGCCAGGCGGCATATGAGCGGGCCGAACCGTGGCTGGATGCGCTCATGGGCGTGCTCGCCGACAACCTTTCGCTGCTGCGCGAGTTCGCGGAACGCACGCCTGGACTTCGGCTCATCGAGCCGGAAGGCACGTATCTGGCATGGCTGGACTGCCGCGGTCTTGGCTTCGGTTCGGCGGACGAGCTGCGCGATTTCATGCGCGACCGCGCTCGAGTGTATTTTGATGAGGGCGTGCTGTTCGGCGAGAACGGAGCCGGATTCGAGCGCGTCAACCTCGCCTGCCCGAAGGCGCTGCTTAAGCAGGTGCTGGACAACATCGCCGTAGCCCTGTCACAGCGCGCCTGATTTCGGCAACCGGGATTGCCTCTCGGCCCGCTGGCGGGGCGAGCCGTTAGGCAAACAGCGGGGCGCCCGGCATTATCGCCCCCGCTGGCGGAGGGCTGGCATGCGCGGCATGACTGGGGGTGGTTCTCAGTCTGGCGGGACAGTCCATACTCAGTCCCTATCCATCCGTCCGGCTGATTCGCTCCCATCCCGTGTGCCACACCAGGCGAAAAACACCCCAGAATCGCATGGTGTGGCACAGCAGAGAGCCACACCATGCGATGTGAGCCTTCACATCACGTGGTGTGGCAAAGCACGGGTCGCGGAAACCGCCATTTTTCAATGACCGGTGAATGGGCCCGGAATCGCCCTTGGCCACACCAGCCCCAAAACCGTCAAAAATCGCATGGTGTGGTACAGGCGATAGCCGGATGGCGGTCGGCAGGGAATCATCCTCACGCCTTCCCCGCGAAAGTCCCATCCGGCGACGAATAAATGGGACTTCCGCCGGATTGGATTGTCCGTCGCCTCCCTTTCCCCGCTCCTCGCCTACAAGCAGCTCTGCTGTTTCTTCACGGCTCGCCTTTGGCCCCTGTGATTGTGGTCTCGCTTCGTTAGGCTCAGCCCGGGGCGTAGAGTGGGATGGGGGTCTGTAAAATGAGGAGTCGGTCTGATGGCACCGAATCCTGACATGTCAGGCATACGTCCGCGTCAGGCTGTTCACCTGGTATGGAATTGAGGGTTCATGAATAGCACGGGTAGGGTTTGGGCCAGGATCCGGCGAATCGCCGCGTCCGATCGTATTTCCGGCCTGATTATGCTCGCGTTCGCGTTTGCTGGTCTGGTTCTGGCTAATCTGCCATGGACGTCGCACATGTTCGAGGCGGTGGCGGAGACGCAGCTGGGCATTCCCGGCACCAACATCATCCTGCCGATCGGGCATTGGGCGCAGGATGGCCTGCTGACGATATTCTTCCTCACGGTCGGATTGGATCTCAAACAGGAGCTGACCACCGGTTCGCTCGCCAATCCGAAAGCCGCCGCCGTGCCTATGCTGTGCGCCGTGGGCGGTATGCTGATGCCGCCGGTGCTGTTCATCACGGTCATCTCCCTGTTCTCCCGGTTCGCGCCGCCTGCGCCGGGAATCGTCACCATCCCGACCGGCGCGGATATCCCGTTCGCCGAAGCGGCGCAGGGGTGGGCGATTCCCACAGCGACGGACATCGCCTTCTCGCTGGCGGTGCTTGCGTTGTTCGCCAAGGCGCTGCCCGGTTCGATCCGAGCATTCCTGATGACGCTCGCCACGGTCGATGACCTGCTGGCGATCATCCTGATCGCGGTGTTCTTCTCGTCGCTCAACGCATGGTACTGGTTCATCGGCATCGCCATATGCGCGGCCATCTGGGCGTTCCTGGTGAGATTGCGCCGCGTCCCATGGCTGCTGGTCGCCGTGATAGGCGTACTGGCATGGGTGATGATGTTCGAGGCCGGCGTGCACCCCACGCTGGCGGGCGTGCTGGTCGGCCTGCTGACGCCGTCGCGTGAAATGCACAGTGAGAAGTCGCCGCGCGCGCAACGCTATGCGAGCAAGCTGCAGCCGTTCTCTTCGCTGCTCGCACTGCCGATATTCGCGCTGTTCGCCACCGGCGTGCACTTCGCCGAGCTGTCCCCGGCGCTGATGCTGTCGCCCGTGGTCATCGGCATCATCGTGGCGCTGGCGATCGGCAAGCCGCTCGGCATCATGATCACGGCATGGCTGTCCACGCACGTGGCTGGGCTGACGATGGCGAAGGGACTGCGCGTGCGCGACATGTTCCCCGCAGCCTGCGCGTGCGGCATCGGCTTCACGGTATCGTTCCTGATCGCCTCTCTGGCCTACACGAACACGGAGCTGTCTGCGGAAGGACGGTTCGGCGTGCTGATGGCATCCCTGATCGCGGCGCTCATCAGCGGCATCCTACTAAGCCGTCAGTCCAAGCGGTTCGAGAAGGAGGAGCTGGAGTCGGTGTCGTAACGGAGCTTCTGCTGGTATGTTGGAGACATCCAAGACAAGGAGTGCGTGATCATGTCGAAAACGGATGCGTCGAAGAAAAGCGGCAAGAAAAAGAAGCTGCGTAAACTGGCCGCGCAGAAGCTCGCCCACGCGGCGGCGAACAACGCGCTGAACGACATCATCGCCGCGGCAGGTGCCGAACGAGGGAAATCATCGGCCGCCGGGCGGCAGACGGGTGACGCGGCGGTACGCGCCGCCGTCTCCGGCGTTCAGCAGGATGCATCGCCGTTGGGCGACACCTATCACCGGGGCCCGGTGATTCTGCGCGGCCCGATGATTCCGAACGACAACACTACGGCCAACCTGCTCAAACCCAATCAGGAGACTGATTGGCTCCACATGGATCCGTGGCGTGTGCTGCGCATCCAATCCGAGTTCGTCGACGGGTTCGGGGCGCTCGCCGAGCTCGGGCCGGCGGTCAGCGTGTTCGGCTCCGCCCGCACGCCGCGCACCGACCCGGACTATAAGGCGGCGCGGCGCATGGGGCGTGGAATCGCAAAGCATGGCGTGGCCGTCATCACCGGGGGAGGGCCGGGCATCATGGAGGCCGCGAACCGTGGTACGGCGCTTGCCGGCGGCAAATCGGTCGGACTGGGCATCGAACTGCCGCACGAGCAGGGGCTCAACCAATGGGTGAACCTGGGCATGAGCTTCCGCTATTTCTTCGTGCGCAAGACCATGTTCGTCAAATACTCGTCCGGCGTGATCGTATGCCCCGGAGGATTCGGCACATTCGATGAGATGTTCGAGCTGCTGACCCTGGTGCAGACGCACAAGGTCATGTCGATGCCGATCGTCCTGTACGGCACCGAATACTGGCGCGGCCTGTTCGAATGGCTGACGTCGACCGTGCAGGATCACGGCATGATCTCGCCGCTCGACCCGAGTCTGGTACTGATCACGGACGACCCCGACGAGGCCGTGGAAGTGGCGGTCAGCCGGATCGCCTCCTAGCGCTTGACGGCGATGAGCAGGCCGGTGCCGGTCGGAGTCAGAGAGGATTCGAAACGGTCGTCGTCCTGAACCATGTCCAGCAATTGCCGCATGGCCACCGCCTTGTCGCTGCGGTCGGCGGGATTGGGTACACCGCCGTTCGCCTCGTCGCCCTCGAACGCGAGCATGTCGGTGAACACGATGACGCCGTGCTCCCGGAGCAGCCGCGGCGCCTGGGCAAACGTGTCCAAATAGTTCGCCGCATCGCCGGAGACGACGATCAGGTCGTAATCCGTGCCGTTGAGACGCGGCAGAAACACGTTCACCGGCGCGTTCACCGCGCGCAGCGTCGTTTGTGTCGTGTCGGACAGGGCGAAGAACATCTTGCGGATGAGCGCGATTCCCTGCGTCGAGGAATCCACCGCCGTCAACTGGCCGGTACCGTGCAGCGCATCGACAAGCTGGACGATCTCCACGAGTGAGCCGGAGCCGATGGTGATCACCGAGGTGCTGCGCATCATGCATGCCAGCGTATGCAGCAGCTGCGCCTGAGCTGCGGAACCCTGCGCAAGACCGCACTGGGCGGCCTGTTCGCGCGCGTCCAGCAGCGCTTGCGTCTGCCGGGAATAGGCGTGATCCTCGACGTACTCCCATGCCCTGGCGAGATTCGCATATGAGGTCTTATCCATAAACAATCCCCTGAACCGTTGTCGAATGGTGTCTGTTTCGGTCTGTCAGCGCTCTCGGACGCGGGCGACGATCTGCCACATCTCCTCGCCGACGTCGATGCCGCGGGGACAGTGGCGCGAGCAGGCGCGCACGGATTGGCAAGCGGCCACGCCGTCGGCGGTGTCGATGGCGTCCAGTCGCTCGTCGGTTGCGGTGTCCCTCGAATCGTTCACGAAGCGGGAGGCCGAGATCAGGGCCGCCGGCCCAATGAAGGCGTCGCCGCCGGCGTAGACCGGGCAGGCTCCCTCGCACACGCCACAGGCGATGCAGTTGCTGAGCAGCTCGTATTTCGCCAGCTGCTCTGGCCGCTGAAGGTATTCGAACACGTCCACCTTGCCTTCGCTGGTGGTCGCGAGCACGCCATCGGCCTGCAGATACGGCTTGAGCTTCCTGATCTGGTCGAGCATCGGGTCGATGTCCGCGATCAGATCGCGCTGAACGGGGAATCCCGGCAGCGGTGCCAGTTCGATGATGCCGAGTTCGTGGGATTGCGCGCCTGCGTTGTCTTCGCAAGAGTTTCCTTCGGGAGCGGTCGTGTCCGCGCTCCGCTTATCACCCGCGTCGCCGGTGCGGCGGAATCCCTCGCCATCGGCGAGGGGAATCGGCGTCGCCGGTTTCGCCCAGTCGCCGACGGTCGCGGTGCACAGGAGCGTCGGCGTGCCGTTGATCGCCACCGCGTCGGAACCGCACATGCCATGCCCGCACGAATAACGGAACGCCAGGGTCGGATCCACAGTGCGCTTGATCTTCAGCAGACAGTCCAGCACCGTATCCTCCCGGCGAACCGGCAGCGTGTACTCCTGAACCCACTGCTTGCCGCGGGGACGCCGACGCGCCGAAGCGGAGGCGCCGCCGAATGGCGAGCTTTTCTTGGCGAAGGGGCTGCCGGAGCGGGCCGGGCGATCACGCTCGGGACGCGGCGTGAACCTGTTCACCCGCAAGGTCACCGTGGCCAGCGCGTCACTTGAGCCGCTCATATATATGCCTCCTGAAGTCAAAGAATCGTCAACCAGTTTGCCATAAGGCATGGCCTTGGCGGGCGCGCCCATGCCTCAGCTCAGCGCACGGAATCGTCGTCGTGCCGGCGATGTGGATAAGTGGATATTCATCCACATTCCATCCACAACACGCCGAAGGGCAAGCCTTCGACCACATTGGACGAAAACCATGTGGTCGAAGGCGGTTTTATGGTGCACTGATGGTCATGGACACCTGTTTGACAAGCCGAGCGGAACACGCAGGCGCTACGACCGATCATGATCCTCCCGTGGCGGGGCTGAGCGATATGCTGTGCCGGCTGTGCGACGGCTCGCTCAAACCCAAGCAGCTGGGGGTGCTGGGGGAGCAATATGCGGCGGATTGGCTGGAACGGCACGGATACACGATTCTGGGGCGCAACTGGCATTCGCGGTACGGGGAGCTCGACATCGTCATGATGACGCCCGACCGCGTCATCGCGTTCGTCGAGGTCAAGACCAGGCGGACCGACCATTTCGGCACGCCGCAGGAGGCCGTCACCCTGCACAAGCAGACGAATCTCAGACGCGCCGGCGTGCAGTGGCTGCTCGAGCCGGACCACCGCATCAGGCATACGGGGGTGCGGTTCGACGTGCTCACCATCGTCGCGCGTGCGGGCATGGTGTCGGTGCACCACATACCGGGGGCGTTCTGATGGCTATCGGCGGTTCCCTTTCGGTCGGCCTGATTGGTCTCAAGGCCTTCATCATCCAGATTCAGGCGTTCATCTCGCCCGGTCTGCCGTATTTCAGCGTCATCGGCCTGCCGGACGCCTCGCTCAGCGAATCGCGGGAACGGGTCAAATCCGCCTGCCAGGCGAGCGGGTTCAAATGGCCGGACACCCGCGTCACCGTCAACATGTCTCCCGCGTCGATGCCCAAGCGGGGCGCCTCGCACGATCTCGCCATCGCGGCCGGCGTGCTGAGCGCGGCGGGGGCGATTCCGCACGACAGCCTGGAGGAGACGATCGTTCTGGGGGAGGTGAACCTCGACGGCACCGTGCTGCCGATCCATGGTCTGCTGCCGATCATGCTGCATGCCAAGGAGCGGGGGATACGGCGACTGATCGTGCCTTACGGCAACGAGGACGAGTCCCGCCTGGTGCCGCAGATGGACGTGACCTGCGTCCGTCATGTGGGCGAACTCATCGAGCTGGCGGGAGGCCGAGCGTCGTATACGCTTGGCGTCGACCGGGCGACGGTCTCGTGCACGGTCGAGGACACGCCGGCCTTCAGCGGATTGGGCGACATGAGCGAGGTGGTCGGCCAGGATCATGTCAAGTGGGCGTTGCAGGTGGCGGCGGCCGGGAAACACCATCTGCTGATGACCGGCCCGCCGGGCTCGGGCAAGACGATGTTGGCCTCCAGGATGCCGAGCATCATGTGCCCGCTTACGCCGGAGGAACAGCTCGAAGTGGCGTCGATACGCTCCCTGTGCGGCACGCTGCAGCATTATGGCATCTCCGATATGCCGCCCTTCGAGGCGCCTCACCATACGGCGTCGACCGCGTCGCTGGTGGGTGGCGGATCAGGGCTTGCGATGCCGGGGGCGATTACGCGCGCCCACCGCGGGATCCTGTTCATGGACGAGGCCCCTGAATTCTCCGCGAGGGCGCTGCAGACGTTGCGCGAGCCGATGGAATCCGGGTACGTGGCCCTGTCTCGCACGAAGGGGACGACCTACTATCCGGCGATGTTCCAGATGGTCATGGCAGCCAACCCGTGCCCGTGCGGTTACGCCTACGGCAACGGGGAGCGCTGCGTGTGCAAGGAGAAGGACCGTATCCGGTATTTCGCCAGACTATCCGGTCCGATTCTCGACCGGATCGATATTCAGGTGGAGGTGCCGCCGGTCCCGTGCATAGCCTCGGCGCCGACCCGCGATTCGATTGGCAGCCACGTCATGCAGCAGCAGGTGATCGCGGCGCGGGCGGCGGCCGGCGAACGGTATTCCAAATACGGGTGGGGCTGCAACGCCGAAGTGCCGGGGTCGTGGATGCGCGCCAACACGTCGGTGAAGGCGCTGGAACTCGCCAACAGGGCGCTGGCGTCGCATCGGCTGAGCCTGCGTGGAGTGGATCGGGCCATGCGACTGGCATGGACGCTGGCCGATCTGGCGGGCAAAACGTCGCCGGGGCCGGACGAGATGTCGCAAGGCATCATGTTGAGAGCGAGGATGTCATGACTGTATGCGAGTCGGATAGCGGCCTTTGCTGGGACCTTGACGAGGAGACGCTCGCTCGGGCCATCCTGACTTTCTGCCTCAATACCGCAGACGCGCTGATGACCGCGCTCCTCAAGGGCACGGCCGATGCGTGGGAAGCGCTCACCCTCATCCGGGACAGCGACCCGGAACTGCGCACGTCGGCCGGCGCGGGGAAGGTCATCGAGCAGGCGTTCTGCATCGGCATGACCCGATGGGGGAGCAAGCCCACGCCGCAGGCGGTGCGTTCGTTTCGCTCCGCGTTGGCGACATGGCAGCAGCGATTGCGAACTCTCCCCACGTGGGACAGGGATTATCTCTGCGGCTGGTTCACCATGGAGGGGAGGCAATGGATCATCGCGCCGCATGACGTATGGTGGCCCACCCGTCTCAACGACCTGGCGTTGCTGGGTCGTTGCGCGCCCCCGCTGTGCCTGTGGGGCAGTGGCGATCGCGCGGCATTGACCAGTTGCCCGCAGCCCGTCGGCATCGTTGGCTCGCGCGGCGTCAACGAGTATGGGCGCCGACTGACGACGGACATAGCCGTGCATGCCGCGCAAGCCGGGCATCTGGTGGTTTCAGGGGGAGCCATGGGGGCGGACGCCGCCGCCCATAGGGGAGCATTGGACGCGATGCGGGCGTACGGCATCGGACGGGCCGGGCGCACGGTGGCCGTGTTCGCCGGAGGCCTCAACCATGCCGGTCCGCAGTGCAACAGCGAGTTGTTCGACGGGATTGCGGAAAACGGGGGAGCACTGGTCAGCGAACTGTGCCCGGGAACCATTCCGGAGGCGAGGCGGTTCCTGTCGCGCAACCGCATCATAGCCGCGCTTTCGTCAACGCTGGTGGTCACTCAGGCGAGACTGCGTTCAGGGGCGCTGAACACCGTGAACTGGGGAAGCGAACTGCAGCGGGACATCCATGCGGTGCCCGGCAACATTGACATGCCGGGCAACGGCGGCTGCAACCGGCTCATTCAGGAGCACCGGGCCACCATCGTGTGCTCCGTCGACGACATGGATGACGTCTGGCATGCCCCGCATCCGCCGGAGTCGTTCCACGACGTGGCCACTCAACGGAAAGACGGCTCGGACTGCGATGTCGGGACGCCTCGTGATGCCGGCATATTGCGCGACAGCAGCCCATCGGGCGGCAACAGGTCATCGGCGATGACCGAGAGCCAGCGGGCGATCATCGATGCCATCCGATGGTGCCGTCGCCGGCGGATAGCCCCGACCGCGCAATCCGTCGCCGAACAGCTGCGCACCCGGTCAGGTGAAAAAGGCCTTGAGACGGGCGCGACAGAAGGGAAGCCAACGGAAGGGAAGTCAACGGAAGGAAAGGGAGCGGATGCGGTGCCGGAACGCGGCATGCATGAGTTGGTCGCCCATGTGCTCTCGCAATTGGGGGCGATGGAGCTCATCGGACTGATAACCGTCGAGAACGGTCGCATCTCCATCGTTCCGGAAACCGGAGGGAGACGGAGATCATGATGATGATACTCACTCGTGGCGGAGGGTACAGGCGAAAGCATGGTGCCTTGGCGTGCGTTACGCCTGCCATTGGCATCGTGCCAGGTCGACACGCCATCCACCGTCACCGGCATTGTCGTGGCCCGCCCGCGGCGGGATGAACGGCACACCCTCCTCTTCGAGCATCGCGCGCTGCCGCTCCGGGCCGCCGAACGCGAAGCCGGGCGCCAGCGAACCGTCACGGAACACGACGCGATGGCAGGGAATCACGCCGGGTTCGGGATTGGCGTGCAGCGCGAAGCCGACGAACCTCGCATTGCGTGGGCGGCCGGCCAGCGTCGCGACCTGGCCGTAGGTCGCGACCGCTCCGCGCGGGATCCGCCGGACGATGTCATACACCGCACTGTTGAACGATGTCGCACTGTTGGACGACGCTGTGCTGCCGGATGACGCTGTGCCGTTGGATGTTGCCGCATTGCCGGGCGTCGCCGTGTTGCCGGGCGTTGTCGTGCTGTCGGATATTTCTTCCATGAACGGTATTATCCGCCGTGCCCCCGTCACGTGCGCGGCGAACGTCAGCCCTTGTGCGACAATCTTGGATATGAGTCCGAAACATGTGGAAGAAATGTATGACGCGGTGATCGTCGGCGCCGGGGCGGCCGGACTGTCGGCGGCGCTGGGGCTGATGCACTCCCCTGACATCGAACAGTTGAAGGAGTCCGGCATCGAGCCGAAGGTCCTGGTGATATCCAAACTGCAGCCGTTGCGCTCGCACACCGGTTCAGCGGAGGGCGGCATCGCGGCGAGTCTGGGCAATGTGGAACAGGACGATTGGCATTGGCATTACTACGACACCGTCAAGGGCGGCGACTGGCTGGTTGATCAGGATGCGGCCAAGCTGCTCGCCGAGTACGCCCCGCAGACCGTGATCAACCTGGAGCGTATGGGCGTGGCGTTCTCCCGCACCGATGACGGCCACATCGCGCAGCGACGGTTCGGCGGTCACACCGCGGATTTCGGCAAGATGCCCGTGCGCAGGGCGGCATATGCGGCGGACCGCATCGGCCATCAGATCCTGCACTCGCTGTGGCAGCAGTGCGTCGCGGCCGGCATCGAATTCGCCGAGGAATGGTACGTGACCGATGTGGTGCTTGACAAGTCGGGGAGCGCCGTTGCGGGCGTGGTCGCCTATGACACGCACGCCGGCGTCACCCACGCAATTCATGCGCACAACGTGATGTTCGCCACCGGCGGTGCAGGACGACTGTTCCACACCACGTCGAATTCATGGGATCTGACCGGCGACGGCATGGCCTTGGCGTTGTCCGCCGGACTCCAGCTGGAAGACATCGAATTCGTCCAATTCCATCCGACGGGTCTCGCGCACACGGGCATACTCCTGTCGGAGGCCGCCCGTGCGGAGGGCGGCGTGCTGCGCAACGCCGACGGTGAGGCGTTCATGGAACGTTATGCGCCGGAGCATCGCGACCTCGCCGCGCGTGACGTGGTGAGCCGTTCGATCATGGCCGAGATCGACGGCGGACGCGGCGTCGCGGACCCGAAAGACCCGGACGGTCCGAAGGACTGCGTGTGGCTCGATATGACTGGCATCGATCCGGATCATATGAATGCGGTGCTGCCGCAGGTGGTGGAGACCATCAAGGCGTACGCGAACCTCGATCCGGCCAAGGACATGGTGCCGGTCAAACCGACCGCGCATTACACGATGGGTGGCATCCCGATCACCACGGATGGAGAGGTGTATCGCTGGGCGGAGTCAGGGAGCCAGAACGGCGACGCCGATTCCGGTACCCGCACGGTCGTGGAAGGCTTGTTCGCCGCGGGCGAATGCTCGTGCGTGTCGGTGCATGGGGCGAACCGTCTGGGCGGCAACTCGCTGCTCGACGCATGCCTGTTCGGCACGCGCGCAGGTGAGTCGCTGGCGGCCCGCATCGCACAGTCGCCGGTCGACGACCCGATGCGCGGCGCCGATGCGGATGACGGTCCCGCCGAGGCGGCAGCCGCGCTGGTGGACGACGTCGCCCGTTCGCGCAAGCAGGATGTCGCCACGATGCTTGCGGGCAGACCGGACGCGGACGATGACGCGGCAGACGATACGTCTGATGGTATGCCGCAGGCAGCGGAGCTCGGCGGCTCAGATGCTTCCGCGCAGCCCGGTTCCGAGGAGGACAACCCGTATCGGCTCGCCGCCGATCTGGGAACGCTGATGGAACATGCGCTGGCGGTGCGTTGCGACGCCCGTTCCATCAGCGAGGCCCTGAACCTGCTCGATACTGTGATCCGTCCCCGCGCCAGCCGTCTCACGGCGCATTCGGAGACGCCCGCGTTCAATCAGGAGATAACCGCGATCTGGGAGGTACGGCACCTGACACTGCTCGCCGAAGCCATGCTGCGCGCATCCGAGGCGCGCCACGAATCGCGCGGTTCCCTGCAAAGGCTCGATTATCCGGCGCGTGACGACGAACGTTTCCTCGCACATTCGATGATCGGGATGGCCGATGCCGCCGATGCCGAGGCTTCATCGGCACCTCACGCCTCCATCCTGTGGCAGTCCGTGCACATCAATGACTTCCCGCCCAAGACGCGCGAATACTGAGAGCTGCGATACGGGAGTGGCCTGACGCCTTCCCCTCAGGCCGGATTCCTTGGTCCCGAGTCAGAGTGGTTCTGATACAAAACTGCGCCGAAGGCCCAGCCAGGGCTTCGGCGCAGTTCCGTTTTGCCGGCTTTGCGGCACGGTCTCACTTCACCAGCGAAGTGAGCTCACCGAGATCGAGCTCGAAACTGACCCCGCGCTCCTCGAAATGCGGCTGATTGCGGGTGCTTTCCATTGCATGACGTACGAATTCGCCCGCGATCCGAGCCGATTCGGCCAGGCCGCGGCCGGCCATCACCGCACCGCACAGTGCGGACGCGAAAGCGTCACCCGTACCGTGGATCATGTACGGCAGCTTGTCGTGCACAAGCTCGACCTTCTCGGCAGCGCCCTTTTCGGCGCTCGCCACGTAGTTGATGATCTTGCCGTCACCGTGGTCGATGCCCTTGAGCACCACGTTCTTGGCACCGAGTCCCAGCAGCGCGTCCAGCAGTTCGGTCACGGCGGCGTCATCGAGATCCTGCCCGGGGTAGTCGCGCTTGGTCAGGATGCTCGCTTCGGTCAGGTTCGGCATCAGCACGTCCGCGCCGTCCGCCAGAGCCCCCATCGCCTCGCACAGTTCCGGCGTGTACGTCGGGTACATCTGCCCGGCGTCGCCCATAACCGGGTCGACCAGCCGCAGCGCGGACGGATATTCGCGGTACAGGCGCTGGATGATGGACACCTGGTCGGGGGAGCCGAGGAAGCCGCTGTACACGCCGTCCAGCTCGACGTTCTCCTTGCGCCAGGCGTCCAGATATCCGGAGAGAATGTCCGTCGTGTCATGGAACGTGAACACGGCGTACTTGGTGTGTGCGGAGAACAGGGCCGTCGGCACCGGGCACACGTCGCAGCCGGCCGCCGACAGGATCGGGATCGCCGCGGTCAGCGAGCACTTGCCATACCCGCACATGTCGTGCACGGCGGCCACGCGCGGAATGTAATGTGGGTCGCGGTCATACAGCGTCACATCATCGGTCATTCGGAAACACCCCTTACTGGTAGGCAATGACGATACACAACAGAGACTAGCATCGTCGGGCGCACACCGCGTAACGCGGTCCCGCCCAGCGCGCCACCGGTGGCGGGCGGCCGGGAAGTGCCACCTGCATCGTATCGACGGCATGGGAGCGGAAGCCGGAACGTGACGCCTCGCGCTAGAGTTGTCTGATACACGTGACGACGGGACGAAGCCCGATGCGGCGGTTCCGTCCGCATGATCGCAAGGAGGATGCCATGACGCCCATGGATGTTCTGATTGTCGTGGAACGCTTCTTCCTGTATTGGCTGGCGTACTCGTTCGCGGGATGGGTGTGGGAGACCGGCCTGAGCGTCGTGCTGCGCAAGCGGTTCGAGGATCGGGGTATGCTCAACGGGCCGATATGCCCGATCTACGGGTTCGGCGGTCTGCTGGTCGTCGTGCTGCTGCATGACGTGAACAATCCGCTGTCGCTGTTCCTGTCCAGCGGCGTGCTCGCATGCACGCTGGAATATGCGTCGAGCTGGGCGATCGAGAAACTGTACCACATGCGTTTCTGGGATTATTCCGGCAAGCCGTTCAACATCAACGGGCGCGTGTATCTCAACGGGTTCCTGGCGTTCGGCGCGGGGGCGACGTGCATCAAACTGGTGGTCCAGCCGTGGATGTCCGACATCGTCCGGTCCTGGCCGATATGGCTGCTTCACGCCGTCGCGGGACTGTCGTTCGTCGTGGTGGTAATCGATGCGGCCATCACCCAGGCCGGTCTGCGCAGTCTCGACTCGCGTCTGGCGAAGGTCAGCGAGGGCATCAAGGCGCTCAAATCGCAGCAGATCAGACAGATCGACACACGCATCAGCGAGGCCGACGAGCAGTGGCGCGAAACGTCCGCCAAACTGCGCGGGCAGGCGGAGCAGGCGTATGACCGGTTCGCGGCCGGAGCCCAGCAGGGCATTCGTGCGGCATCCAGACCGGTTGCGGATGCCGGCGAGCTGGTCCGTCGCTCGCTCAACCGCCAGCAGCGCCGTCTGATCCGCACGTTCCCGAAGATGGTATCCCTGCGCGACCTGACCATCACCGACATGATCCGTGACCTGTGGAACCGGCTCTGACGGCAGCGGCGTGTCGCATCGTGGATAGTCGGTTCTAGGGCTCCTGTTACGACCTGCGACACCAATGATGCCAACGGCTTTTAAAGGGTTATAGGCAACCGCGATAACGCCGGACTTGCGATGCCGCATCCATGTGCCCTATGGTCTAAACCAACACCTCGCCAGACGCTGGAAACCGCCGACGGGTGGCGACAAGAAAGACACGGAAACCACAGCATCCCGACATGGGAAAAGGAGCAACCACCATGACCGAAGCCAACAAGAAGTACCGTTTTGAAACCCTGCAGCTGCACGTCGGCCAGGAGCAGGCTGACCCGGCCACCGACTCCCGCGCAGTGCCGATCTACGCGACCACCAGCTACGTCTTCCACAACTTCGACCACGCCGAGGCCCGCTTCGGACTCGCCGACCCGGGTAACATCTACGGTCGTCTGACCAACTCCACCCAGGGCGTGTTCGAGGACCGCATCGCCGCCCTTGAAGGCGGCACCGCCGGCATCGCGGTCGCCTCGGGCGCCGCGGCCGTCGAGTACGCCGTGCGCAACATCACCCAGTCCGGTGACCACATCGTCTCCTCCAAGAACATCTACGGCGGCACCTTCAACCTGCTCAAGCACACGCTGCCGCGCGACGGCATCACCACTACTTTCGTCGATCCGGAGGTTCCGCAGAACTTCGAGGACGCCATCCAGGAGAACACCAAGCTCGTCTACTTCGAGACCTTCGGCAATCCAAACGCCGACCTGCCCGACTTCGAGGCCATCTCCGCAATCGCCCACAAGCATCATCTGCCGGTGATCGTCGACAACACCTTCGCCACCCCGTACCTGTTCCGCCCGCTGGAGCACGGCGCCGACGTCGTGGTCGAGTCCGCGACCAAGTTCATCGGCGGCCACGGCACCACGCTGGGTGGTGTCGTCGTGGAAGGCGGCAACTTCAACTGGGCTGAGGTGCCGGGCAAGTTCCCGACCCTGACCGAGCCGGATCCCTCCTACCACGGTCTGAACTTCTACGAGGCCCTTGGTGGAGCCGCCTTCGTGACCCGCATCCGCGCCATCCTGCTGCGCGACACCGGTGCCACCCTGTCCCCGTTCGCCGCGTTCCTGCTGCTGCAGGGCACCGAGACCCTGTCGCTGCGCGTCGAGCGCCACGTGCAGAACGCGCTGAAGGTTGTCGAGTACCTGCAGACCGTGCCTGAGGTCGAGTCCGTCTCGCACCCGTCCATCGAGGGGCGCCGCGACCACGAGCTGTACAAGAAGTACTTCCCGAACGGCGCCGGCTCCATCTTCACCTTCGACATCAAGGGCGGCAAGGACGCGGCGCGTGTCTTCATCGACAACCTGCACCTGTTCTCTCTGCTGGCGAACGTGGCCGACGTGAAGTCGCTGGTCATCCACCCGGCCTCCACCACGCACTCCCAGGAGACGCTGGAGGAGCTGGAGGATCAGGGCATCCACCAGGGCACCATCCGCCTGTCCATCGGCACCGAGAACATCGAGGACATCCTCGACGACCTCAAGGGCGGCTTCGAGGCGCTGCGCGCCTCCGGACTGGCCAAGTGATGGTCTTGGCTAGATAGCCGCAAGGATTTTCCGCGTCGCCGGTCGGGGAACCGTGACGCGGAACGAGAAGGGGAACCCGTACAAACCCGCGCTGACGTCATGCAGCGCGGGTTTGTTGCATATAGCCCTTGCTGGCTGGGCTGTAGTGAAGCGGGTGGGATGTCGCCGCACAACCACCCTCCGGCGCTTCGCGCCACCTCCCGCCAGCGGGAGGGCGTATGGTCCGATCCTGCTGTTCAGCTCCGTTCCGACCACATTTTGGCTTTTTTGTCTTGAACAGTGATGCAAGCAGGGGGTTTCGTGCCACGAAACGGTAAAAATCGCTGTTTTCGGCATTTCGTGGCATTCCCTGTGCCACGAAATCGTTTTTAACCGGTTACATGCCGTTTCGGGGCGTGAGGACAAATCTAAGAATCATTGGAAAATGGACGTTTCGCCATTCTCGTTCTCAACACTGTTCTCGCTCATCGTACAATTCTTCTTGCCAGGCATCCCCTATCATCCCCCCCGTCATCGCCACGGGCCCGTGCGTTCCCGGCCGAGAGAGGCCGCCGAGCGCAGTGAAACCGCGCACAATGTTCGAGCGCGTAATACTCAAGGATGATGGGCACGATGGCGATTCACCCCGCCGCATGATGCCGGTCCGAGCCCGCCATCCGTATGGTGAAAGTAACGTTCAGGGAAAATCCCTGTATTGATATGGAAGAGGACGTTATGGAACAGCAGATCATGCAGCCGCAGACCAATGCCGGTGCGGCGCAGGAACAGCGGCACCCCATCGCCATCGAGGCGATCGACCTGGTCAAGGACTACGGGCATGGCGAAAACGCGGTGCATGCGCTGCGCGGCGTCAATGTGCGGTTCGAGCAAGGGAGGTTCACCGCGATCATGGGCCCGTCCGGCTCCGGCAAGTCCACGCTCATGCACACGCTCGCCGGACTCGACTCGGCCACGAGCGGTCATATCGTGTTCGACGGCGCCGACATCACCACCATGAACGACAATCAGCTGACCATGCTGCGCCGCCACAAGATCGGCTTCATCTTCCAGAGCTTCAACCTGCTGCCGATGTTCACCGCCGAGCAGAACATCCTCATGCCGTTGACTCTGGCGGGTCAGAAGCCCGACCGTCAGTGGTTCGACATGCTGACGACGACGCTGGGACTCAAGGAACGTCTCACGCACCGGCCGAATGAACTGTCTGGCGGCCAGCAGCAGCGCGTCGCCATCGCGCGTGCGCTCATCACCAAACCGTCGCTGGTGTTCGCCGACGAGCCCACCGGCAACCTCGATTCCGTCTCCAGCGCCGAAGTGCTGAGCTTCCTGAAGCGATCCGTCAAGGAACTTGGGCAGACCGTCATCATGGTCACCCATGACGCCGTCGCCGCATCCTATGCCGATCGTGCGATCGTGTTCGCCGACGGCCAGATCGTCGCCGACGAGCAGCGCCCGACCGCCGAGAGCATGAACCAACTGTTGATGAACGAGCGCGAGCGGGCCACCCAACTGGTCGGCGGGCCGTCCGCGGGCACCACCGTTCCAAGACCGCCGGTGGCGGCCCTCAAGGGGCACACCGAAAAGGCGTCTTTCGTTCCGGGTGCTCCAAGCGTTCCGGGCGCTCCGCAGCACGCCGCCGTCGCCCAGCACCGCCGCTGACCCGCTCACAGCATTAAGGACTTCTCATGTTCTCCATCACCATCAAACTCATGAAAAAAAGCGCGAGGATGCTCATCCCCGCAGGCATAGCCATCCTTATCGGCACGGCGTTCATCGCCGCCACGTTCCTGTTCTCCAACTCCATGGATGACTCGCTGCGCAGGCAGAGGACCGCCCAGCTCGGCGAAGCGAACTACATCGCCACGATGAAAACAAACAGCAACGGCGCGGTCTCCGAGAACGGCTCGGCCGACAGAACCACCGTCGCCGATTTCAACCTCGACCGGATACGCGCCACGAAAGGCGTGAAGGGCGCCCGCGTCGACACGTCCGTCAGCGTTTCGATCTCCGCAGCGGGCAAGCGCTCGAACGGATACGCCGTCGGCACGTCAACCGACCGCAAGCTGCTGCCGGTCCGCATCGTCTCCGGCGACCAGCCGGTCGACAACAACGAGGTGGCGTTGCCAAAATCCGTCGCCAAACAACTTGGAGTGGGTGTCGGCGACAAGGTGGACGTCGCTCCGATATCCAACGGCAGCGCTCTGAGCGGCACCGCGGTGCGTGACGTGCGCGTCGTTGGCCTGACCAGCGACCCGTTTGGTGTGTACTCGTTTTACGGTGGCGCTTCGGTGCTGTCGGAGAACGTCGTCGCTGCGGTATACGGCGTGGATGATTTCGACCATATGCAGGCGTACATGCTCCTGCTTGACATCGACGACGCCGACGCCGCTGCCGCGCAGCGGACCGTCGACGAGGTCTCCGGGCTCCTGCCGAAATCCTATGGCGTGGAATCGCGCCGATCGGTCGAGGCGGAGGCCGTCAGGGACCTCAGCTCGAACAACACCAGTTTCCCCACCATATTCCTGCTGAGCTTCGGTGTGCTCGCACTGTTCGTTGCCGCCCTGGTCATCGCCAACACGTTCCAGGTGCTGGTGGCGCAACGCAGGCGCACGCTGGCGTTGCTGCGCACAATCGGCGCGAAGAAGGGCCAGCTGTACACATCCGTACTGATGGAGGCCGGATTGCTTGGCCTGATTGCGTCGGTGCTGGGCGTCGGCTTCGGCGTCGGTCTGATCGCGCTGGTCACGAACACGGGCGTAATGGAAATGATGGGAATGCAGGCCAGGCTGATTCTCTCGTGGCAAGCGTTCGTGGTTCCGATCGCATTCGGCCTGATCATGACTGTACTCGCCTCACTCGGCTCCGCACGGTCCGCCACCAGCGTGACGCCGCTTGAGGCCCTGCGCCCGATCGAGCTGACCGATACATCACGCGCCGGAAAGGTCCGCGCCACGATTGGCGTTCTGACGATCATCGCCGGATTGGCACTGGCTGGCGTCGCCGTATGGCAGCTGTCCGGCATGCTGAACGGTCTGGACACCATGGCCAGCGACAATTACAGCAGTGTGCTGCTGATGTCCATCGGCGGGGCCGCGCTGGTGTTCCTCGGGCTCGTACTCACCGCCACGTTCTGGCTGCCGGTGCTGATGCGCGGCGTCGGCGCGCTCGTCTCGATGTGCGGTCCGAGCGCCAAAGTTGCCCACGCCAACATCCAGAAGAACCCGCGTCGCGTCGCCGCCACCGGCACCGCGCTGCTGATCGGCGTGACCCTGGTCGCCACCATCGCCACCGGTGCAGCCAGCGCCAAGCAGACCATGGGGGAGGCGCTCGCGTCCCGGTACAGTGTCGACATGATCGCCACCGGCGACGGCCTGAAGACCAGCGCAGTCAAGGAAGCGGCCCAGGTCAAGGGCGTCGCGGCCACCATGTACGCGCCCACGGCGACGGTGACCGCGGAAGGCGTGAACGGGGGAACGATGTCCCTGCTGCTCGTCGGCGTCAAGAACACCTCCGAACTCGCCGGCGTCATGCACGCCGACCTGAGCGGCGTCACCGTCGGCGACGACACCGTGCTGCTGCCGAAATACCGCGCCACCTCAGGCAAGGAGATCACATTCGGCTCCGATGCGAAGCTGCGGTTCACTGCTGCGGAATCGAATGGCATTGCGGCAAGCACCGAACAAGACGGGTCCGCCAGCGCAAGCTCGACGAACGGAGGCGTTTCCTCATCAATGCGTCTCAAGCCGGTGCAATCCGATTACCGCCGCGTCTCGTCCAACTATGATGCCGTCGCCTTCATCAACACCAGCCATTTCAACAACGGCGACGTCACCGCGACCAGCCACATGCTGCTCATGCGTGTGGATACCCAGTCGGCCGGCGTCTCCCTGAGTGACGTGTTCAACAAGATTCAGGACGTATTTTCGTATGACTCCACCGTGTCCATCACCGGTCCCGTGGCGCAACGCGCACAATGGGAGACCATCATCAACTCGATGCTGATGCTTCTGGTCGCGCTGATCGCCGTCGCGGTGCTCATCGCGCTGATCGGCGTGGCGAACACGCTGAGTCTGTCGGTGATTGAACGCACCCGCGAATCCGCGACATTGCGGGCCATCGGCATGACCCGCGGGCAGCTGCGGCGCTCGCTGGCCGTCGAGGCGCTGCTGCTGTCGCTCGTCGCAGGTGTGGTCGGCGTGGTGCTCGGCACGCTGTTCGGATGGCTGGGGTCGTACATGGTGTTCAGCCTGTACGGCAAGACGGTGTTCCCCTTCGAATGGGGCATGAACGGCATCGTGCTTGTGGTGGCCGCCATCGCAGCCCTGCTCGCCAGCGTGTTCCCGGCCCGTCGCGCAGTCAAGACGCCGCCTGTCGAGGCTCTGGCTGAAGCCTGAGCCTCTTAGGCGGCCTTCGCGGCAAGCCGCTCACTTCACCTACAGACAGTCCACCGGACTGTCTGTTTGACGGTTCAGCCTGTCGAGGCTCTGGCTGAAGCCTAGTTCGTAGAGCCGGTGGGTGGTCAACACAGCCGCCAGTGCAATGAGGTCCCTTCTTTCACTCAAAAGAAGGGACCTCATCGCCTATATGGCGTTATACCGCACGACCCGTGACACGCGGCTCCCGACGCGCGATGTTATAACCTGAACACGCAAAAAATCGGTACGTTGCAAAATGAACTGTTCATTAATCGAAGGTGATTTTCATTATCTTTCAGCGGTCGGAACCTGACAGTTGGTCTACAACAGAATCGGTTCCATATCAACCAACACACAATGGAAGCTGAAAGAATGCACAAGACAATGCGTAAGTCCGCGGTCCTCAAGGGCGCCGTGGCAGGCATCGCATCCATCGCGATGCTGATGTCCGTGAGCGTCACCGCGAACGCCGCGGACACTCCCTCGTACGGCAGTGCGGTCAAGCCGAACATCACCTCGCTGCTCGGCGAGTATTACAACTGGTGGACCCCGAAGAAGGTCGTGAACAACACGCCGCAGGGCGATGCCTTCCGCGGCAAGGTCACCGATGCCGGCAAGAGCGTGCTCGGACAGAACGACAAGACCGTCGTGGCCATCAACAACAAGGCCGCCGCCGACACCACCAAGGTCGACGGCACCTACACGCAGGCCGAGCGCGCCGCTCTCGACGCGAGCGACGGCGACGCACTGCGCATCTACAAGGACGCGTTCGGGCCGATCATCGGCCAGTACGTGGCCGAGGGCGTCGCGCAGGGCGAGCTGCCCAAGACCTCCGACCTGGTGTTCAGCAAAAGCAGCAAGGACTCGTTCGCGGGCTTCGTCGGCACCGGCAGCGCCAAGAAGGACTTCAACTACCCGCGTCCGTACTTCAACAAGGAGAACGAAGGCGTCGACCGCACGATCGGCGGTGACACCGACCTCAACGGTCTGAGCCCGACGCTCGACATCAAGCGCATCCCGATGATCAATATCGACGGCCAGGAATACGGCGAGGATTACACCGACTATCAGGAGCCGTCGCAGTCCTTCCCGTCCGGCCACACCACCAAGACCTACAACCGCGGTCTGGGATTGGCCACGCTGCTGCCCGAGCTCGGACCGGAACTCGTGGCCCGCGCCGCCGAAGGCGGCAACAACCGCGTCGTGCTCGGCGTGCACTACCCGATGGACGTGATCGGCGGACGCATCTCCGCCAGCGCATCCGTCACCGCTCTGTGGTCTGATGCCACGTTCCGCCAGAACGTGCTGCTGCCGGCCCATGACGAACTTGAGAACTACATCGCCGCACGCTGCAAGGCCGACGGCAACGGCGACACCGTCGCCGCGTGTGTGAGCAAGACCGGCGCCAACGACAAGAACGGATACAAGAACACCTTCACCGACGCGGTGTCCACCGAACCGGTGACCGACCGCGCGTCCGCCATCGACGCCTACACCGCACGCATGACCTACGGATTCTCGCAGACCTCGGCCGCCGGTCAGGCGCCCGTCGTGCCGCAAGGCGCGGAGAACCTGCTGCTCACCGCGTTCCCCGACCTGACCGACGCCCAGCGTCGTCAGGTGCTCGAAGCCTCCGAAATTGACTCCGGCAACCCGCTGGACGCCAGCTCCAACGGATTCGAGCGCATCAACCTCGCCAAGGCTTTCAGCGCCAAGGTGACGCTGAGCGAAGACGGCAGCACCATCACCGCCATCTCCTTCGGCGCCAAGGCGCCGACCGTGGTGAAGACCGCATCCTCCAAGGACACGATCACCGGACTGCTGACCGACTTCAACGAGTACTACGTCGCAGGCAAGGGCGTGACCGATGAGGGCAAGTCGGTGCTCGCGCACGACGACCAGCTCACCGAAGACATCAACAACAAGGCGTACGGCACCGACGGCAACACCGCGCAGGACCAGCGCGCCCTGTCCGACGCCCAGATGAACTCTACCAACACGCTGTACGACGCGCTCGGTCCGGTGCTCGGCAAGTACTACAAGGACGCCGCCGACGCTGGTAAGTTGCCGAAGACCGCCCAGTTCCTGTCCGACATGAACAAGTCCGCTTCCACCGGCGTCGCCAAGGCCACATACCAGCACCCGCGCCCCTACGTGGACCGCGTGAACTTCAACGGCACGACGCTGAACATGAACGGTCTGAAGCAGACGCTGAACATCAAGAAGGTCCCCGGTTACGAGAACTTCGACTGGGGAGACGGCGAAGCGCCCGACAACGAGTATGACGGACTGTACAACTCCGGCTCGTTCCCGTCCGGCCACACCACCTTCGCGTTCACGCAGGGCGCCGGCCTGGCGTACCTGCTGCCCGAGCTCGGCCCGGAGATCATGACCCGCGTGTCCGAGGCCGGCAACAACCGCATCGTGCTCGGCGTGCACTACCCGCTCGACATCATGGGCGGCCACATCGCCGGCCAGTACGGCGTCGCCACCGCGGTGAGCGACGAGAAGACCGCACAGGAAGGCGCGGCCGCCCGCGCCGAGCTCGTCGATTACCTGACCGCGCAGTGCAAGGCCGACAACCACGGCGATACGCTCGACGCCTGCATCACGAACACCGGCGCGAACGCCGCCAACGGCTACCGCAACGATTTCACCGACGAGGTTTCGACCAAGCCGGTGACCGACCGCGCCTCCGCACTGGCCGCGTACAAGGCCCGCATGACCTATGGCTTCCAGGCCACGGGCACGACCGGACAGGCGCCGGTGGTGCCTGACTCGGCCGTCCGCATGCTCGACAACGTCGCCGCGTTCAAGTCGCTGGATTCCGCGCAGAAGAAGGCCGTGCTCGCCGCGACCGAAAGCGACTCCGGCTATCCGCTGGACGCCTCGTCGCAGGGCTGGGCGCGAGTCAACCTCGCCGCGGCCTACAGCGCCAAGGTCACGCTGAGCGCCGACGGCAAGAACGTCGTCAAGGTCGAGCCCGGCCAGGCGCAGGCCTCGGTCGTGCGCGAGACGAGTGACAACAACGGCAACAACGGCGGCAACGGTAACGGCGGTAGCAATGCCGGCAACACCGGTGTCAACAATGCCGCTGGCCGCAACCCCTCCGGCACGCAGCCGCTGTCGAAGACCGGCGCGGACGTGTCCGGCATCGCCTCGGCGTTCATCCTGATCGCCGCCGCCGGCGTCACGATCATGATGATCCGCCGCAAGCACGCGATCTGACAACTAGCGCCCCCGCTGGCGGACTGAGCATCGCGCCCCGCCAGCGGGGGCGATTTTTTATATTCGCCTTATACCAGACCGTTGTCGTAGGCGAAGACGACGGCCTGGACGCGGTCGCGCGCATTGATTTTGGCAAGGATATGCGCCACGTGCGTTTTCGCGGTTGGCAGGCTGATGAACAGCTTGTCGGCGATTTCCTGATTCGACAATCCATGGGCGATCTCCACCAGCACCTCACGCTCCCGCTCGGTCAGCAGGTTCAGTTCCGGGTCAGTGTATGCCACCGGCCGGGCGCCGGGCATCGTGGACGAACCGTCCGCATAGCCGTCAGTCGCCGTCAACCCATGCTTGGTGTACCCGTCCTCCATCATCTTTTCGATGAGTCGCTTCGTCGCCGAAGGCGCAATAATCGCGTTGCCCTGATATACCGTGCGAATAGAACTCAGCAGCGTCTCCGGCTCGGTGTCCTTGAGCAGGAATCCGGATGCGCCGGCGTTGATGGCCGCCATCACGTACTCGTCCAGGTCGAACGTCGTCAGGATGATCACGCGGGTCTTGCGCGGTGCGTCTCCGGCGGCCGCTTCCAGCGCGCTGATGCGGCTGGTCGCTTCCAGTCCGTCCATGCCGGGCATGCGCACGTCCATCAGCACCACATCGGGGTGCAGCGATTCGGCCAACGACACCGCCTGGGCGCCATCGCCCGCCTGCCCGACCACCTGTATGTCCGGCTGGGATCCGATCACCATTGCGAATCCCGCTCGCACCAGTTCCTGATCGTCGGCGATGACCACCCGAATTCTTTGCAACTCACTCATGCCTTCCACTGTATCCAACATCGGCGAACAAGTCCCGCATCACGCCCCCTGATTTAACCCTGAATTCATGTCGGATGATCCCCGGCGGGCCGTGGAGCGCCGTCTCATTACGACGCGATGCCGTGCAGCTGACTATCGTGCAGCTGCTTGTCGAGCGATGCCGCGGGCCTGAGCTGCATGCCGGGCTGCTCTTGCCGGTGAGCCTCATCGCTGAATCCGGTCTCGCGCAGCACGCCCAGCAGCTTGCGCATGTGGGCCAGCGCCGCACGGCCCTGTGATCCGATGGCCGCGAACGCCTCGGAGATGGACCCGGACGACGGTTGTTCACCGTGACGCTCGCAATCGTCAAGTATGCGCAGGCCGGCGACCGCCTGGTCGATCACGCTGGTCAGCGTCATCGTCACCTCGGACTGGATGCTCTCGCTGATGCGGTCACGTTCCATGTTCGCCGCCAGGATGCGCTGCTTGGCCTGCTCCGCGCGCAACGCCTCCTCGCGGGCTTGCAGCACCAGCGCGTTCGATCCGCTGGATCGGTCCCATCGTGCCATGGCCGTCGCGCTTATGCACAACGCCAGCGATATCACCATGAACATGATTGCCGATGCGAACGCGGCGGGCGTCGTCGCGAGGGAATATGCCGGGCGGGGATGAGTCAGCATGCTGAAGATGCTTCGATACCCGGTTTGAGCGGCGAAGATCTTGCAGCCGAACAGCACGGAATCCGATATTGCGGCGATCCCCGTCCATCGCCATGCCTTGTCACGGCCGTACAACACCGCGGAATACAGGGCCACAAGGGAAGCGAGGATATCGGCCAGGCTGACCGGCTCGAAGAACAGCAGCTGAAGCGCGGCGAGGATGGCCACCGCCAGCGCGCTGGATTCCGGGAACCTGCGTCGGAAGATCAACGGAATCAGGATGATGATCGTCAATGCGCGGTCGAAACGGTTGTCGAGCTGCAGTCCCTCGGCGTATATGACGGATGGATTGATGGAAAGTAGCATCCAGGCCACCAGTATGGTGAGCAGCAGGTCGGTTAGCAGATAATGCCGCTCGGTCCACTGCGACATGCGCTCGATCCAGTTGAGCCGCTGCTCCCCGGTAGCGGATGCCTGCTGGATCGGCTTCGAACGCAGGGCGGACAGAATCGTGCGCAGGCGTATGGTGATGGGCGCCGGCGGCGCTTGTGTCGGGACCGATGACATCTGCGACACCGGACGGGGCATCTTTACACCGGCCGGTTGGACGACACCGACTTGACTGGCGACGGCGGATTGCGGGGCGTTCGCGACATTACTGACGACCCCGGCATTCCCGGTATCCGTCGCCATTGAAACCGTTCCGGTCGTCGGGGCCGCCATCGGCATGATTGCCGCGCCCGAAGACACCGCAGCGGAAGACGCCGCGTTCGAGCTTTCGGACGCCGGCGCAGCATCCTCGGACTGCGTTGAGACAGTGCTGTACGGCACGAAGCCGGACACCACGAAGCCGCCGCCAAGCTGCGGGCCACTGGTCACGCTGCCGCCGATCGCGCCGATTCGCTCGCGCATGCCGATCAGTCCGTAACCGGGCTTGTGGCCGTCCAACGACGATGACGCGCCGCGGCCATTGTCGGCAACGGTGACGTGCAGTCCGTCAGCCCTCCAGATCTCGCTGATCTGCACGGTGACGTTCGGGCCGCCGTATTTGCGCACGTTCGTCAGCGCCTCCTGCACCATGCGGTACATTGCGGTGCTCGCCTGTGCGCCGAGCGCGGCGGCCCGCGGCTGGCCGGACACGGTCTTGCGAATCGTGCACCCCATGCCGGCCGCCGCCCTCGCCTGGTCGATCAGCGCGTCCACATCCGCGTAATCGGCATGGTCCGACCCTCCGAACACGCCCAGCAGACGTTTCATGTCGTGCAGCGCGCGCTCCGATTCATGACGGATCGTCTCCATGGTCTGCCGGGCCAGCGCCGGATTGTTGGCGCCCGCGTACCGGCCCCCATCGGATTGGATGATGATGATCGACAGTGTGTGCGCCACCACGTCATGCATGTCACGCGCGATGCGGGCGCGTTCGGCGAGCGCCGCGATATGGCGTTCCTCATCCTCTTTTGCCTGCAAGGCGTCGTTGCGCTCATGCATCATGCTGACGGTGATGCGCCGGGCCCGCTGCCAGTACGCGACGATGATCGCCGCGAACAGATACACGGCGATGAAGATGAATATGGCCACTGAGCTTGTCGTCATGGTGGTGGCGCAATCACCGCTCAGACCATAGATGTATGTCCCCGAACATGTCTCCAGGGGGCTGAGTCCATCGAAGGGCACGCCCTGATTGAGGATGGGACCTGCATCGGCGGACCAGATGATGACGGGCGACGCCAAGGCCCCGATGGCGACGGCGAGTACGATGAACGCCTTCGAATTGCGCGGATCCGCATATACGATGGCTGAATACAGCATCCATGGCGCCATCAGGTCGGCATATACCATCGACGGCCCGAACGCCAGTTGGACGACCACCAGACCGGCGAACAGCAGTGTAGCCATCTGCGGCTTCCACCGGCGCATCGCGACGGGAACCATCAGAACGAAGCTCCAGAAGGCCATTACCGTATGGTCGAAATAGGCGATGATGCCGGGATTGCTGTCATTGGTACCGGCCATGAGCGTGAAAAAGATGGAGATGATCACCGCATACAGGGCATCTGCGAGCAGCACATGCTTCCTGTTCCACGTGGTGATTCGTTCCATGATTCCCATACGGTTCAGCGTATCGCGTGCGGTGACCCGACCCACATCGGTCGGCCGGATGATTCATTGCGATGCGGCGTGTCGGGCGGGGTGCGTTTCGTTGGTGGGAATCCCCTCGGGTTTCCGCCGCCGGTCGGCTACAGTGGTACCGAGAATGGTACGGCATCGTGGGATGCCGGGGTGCATCAATGAAAGGGAATGTATGACGCTGCTTGCCGAATATTACGTGCCGGGGCTGCATATCGAGGATCGGTCGGCCAAGGTGCCGCTTGATTGGGCCGGCCATGAGCCGGGGCGCGGCTTTGACGGGGAATCGATCAGCCTGTTCTACCGCGTGGTGACCGCCCCCGAGCACGTGCATGACGATCTGCCTCTGCTGGTGTTCCTGCAGGGTGGTCCGGGAGGGGCCGGACCCAGGCTGCTGAACCCGTCGAGCGACGGATGGATTGCGGAGGCGGTCAAGCATTTCCGTGTGGTGCTGCCGGATCAGCGCGGCACGGGCCGCTCGTCGCGCGTCGACTCGCATGCCATGGCGAGGCTCGCCGCCGGGGGAGCGCGTGCGCAAGCGGATTACCTCAAGCGGTTCCTCGCGGATTCGATCGTGCGGGACTTCGAACATCTGCGCCGCACCGAGTTCGGCGGCTCGCCGTGGGTGACGCTTGGCCAGAGCTATGGCGGATTCCTGACGCTGACCTACCTGTCGCTGTTCCCCGAAGGAGTGGCCGCGAGCTTCACCTGCGGCGGCATCCCGCATGTCCCGGCGAACGCGACCGAGGTCTATGAGCACACGTTCCCGCGCATGGCCCGCAAGACCGCGCAGTTTTACGAGCGCTACGGCGTCGATGCCGATCGTGTCGCCGCCGTCGCGGATCAGCTGCCGACCGTGGCTGAGATCGCGGAAGCCGGCGGCATCGGTGGCGATTCCGGCTCGCTGCCCGAGGGAACCCCGCTGCTGCCGAACGGCGACCCGCTGACCGTGGAGCGCCTGCAATGCCTCGGCTCCGACTTCGGCATGAAGCCAAGCTTCGAGCGCGTGCACTGGATTTTCGACGATGCGTTCGTCGACGGCGACGGTTCGGTCTCAGCCTGGGCGGCGTTGTCCGACGAGTTCTTGGCGAAGGTCATGAACGCGACCTCCTCGCGTCCCCTGTACTGGCCGCTGCAGGAGTTCATCTACGCGAACGGTGAACTGGACGAGCCGATTCGCTGGGCGGCACAGCGCGTGCGCGACACCATGCCCCGGTTCTCGACCGGCGAACGCCCGCTGGCCTTCACCGGCGAGGCGATGTTCCCGTGGATGTTCGAGCAGGAGTCCGCGCTGCGGCCGTTCAAGCCGGCGATGGACCTGCTGATGGAGGATACGAGATTCGGTGTGATCTATGACGCCGACCAGCTGGCCCGCAACGAGGTTCCGCTGCAATCGGCCGTGTATTTCGACGACATGTACGTGGATTCCGGCATGCAGCTCGACACGCTGAGCCGTGTCGGCAACTCGCATTACTGGGTCACCAACGAGTTCGAGCATGACGGGCTGCACGGCGATCTCGTGTTCCGCCATCTCTACGACGAGGCCCTCAACCGCGGTGACCTGGAATCGCTGTTCTAGCGTGCGGGCGTACGCTTCGCGGCTATGCGCGGCGGGGCATGACGAACTGCATCTGTTTCGTATGAACAACACAACAAGGAGCATCATGGCGCAGAACATCACCATAGGATTCATCGGCTATGGCAACATGGCGCAGGCCATCGCGCAGGGTCTCGTCGACGCGGGCGTCGTCAACGGCGGCGACATCGTCGCCTGCGCGGCGCATTACGACAAGCTGGAAGCCAGCACTGCGAAGCTCGGGGCGCGTCCACTGCACAACGCGCGTGAGGTCGCCGCCGCGGCCGACGTGGTGATCATCGCCATCAAGCCGTATCAGATCGAATCCGTCATCAAGCCCATCGCAGACGAGTTCGCCAAGAACGGACGGTTCGTGGTGTCGATCGCCGCCGGCTGGGATCTGGCGAAGTACCAGAAGCTGTTCGGCGATCTGGCTCAGAGCATCCATATCCAGTGCACGATTCCGAACACGCCGATGGCCGTCGGCAAGGGCGTGCTCGTCACCGAGACCGACAACACGCTCACCGACATGCAGACGGAGGTCTTCGAATCGCTGTTCGGCCCGATTTCGCTGATCGAGCGCGTCGACACCGCACACATGACCATCGCCATGGTGGTGGTCGGCTGCGCACCCGCCTTCACCGACATGTACATTGAGGCGCTGGGTGACGCCGGCGTGCAGTACGGACTGCAGCGGGCCACCGCATACCGGCTCGCCGCGAAGATGGTCGAGGGCGTGGGAGCGCTGTACATGGCCACCGGGACCCATCCCGGAGCGATGAAGGATGCCGTCTGCTCGCCCGGCGGCACCACGATCCGCGGCGTCGCCAAGCTGGAGAAGGACGGCTTCCGCGGAGCCGTCATCGACGCCGTCGACGCCATCGTAGGCTGACCCCGCAAAAGGGTCCATCGGACGGTCGTCATCCGCGGTGTAGCTCGATATCGTCCGGTGCCCTATTCCGCGAAAGTTCCATATCGCACGCCGCAAATGGGACTTTCGCGGGATAGGCGGAAGCTGTCGTCGGATGGCGCAGGCCGTCTGTTGTTATTCGGCGCCGTGAACGACGCGGACGCCGTCGGCGGTGACGTATCCGTAGTTCATTGTCTCGCTGTTGTAGGCGATGACGCCGTCGCCGCTGACCGGCATGACGATGACGCCGCCGTCGCCGCGCCGGGCCGCCACGTCATCCAGTGCGGCCTGAGCGGCCTCCTGCACTGACTGGCCGGCGAACCGCACACGATCCGCGATTTGATGCGCCGCGACAGACCTCACGAACGCCTCGCCGATACCCGTGCATGACACGGCGACGCTGTCATCGGCCGCGTACGTGCCGCATCCGGGCAGCGGCGAATCCCCGACGCGCCCCGGCATCTGGTTCGTGATGCCGCCCGTGGACGTCCCCGCCGCCACATGTCCGGCGGCATCCCTCGCCACCGCGCCGATCGTGCCGTGCTTCTCCCAGGCGTCGCCCTCGGATTGGGCGCGTGCCAGCGAACGCCGGCGTTCCTCGGTCACGAAATACGACGGATCGCGCAATTCGATGCCCCACGAGCGCAGCAGGTCCTCGCCCGGCAGCGCGAACATCGTGTGCTTGGCGCGCTCCTTGACCGCCCGGGCCACATCGATCGGATGCCGGGCCGTGGTCAGCCCGGCGGCGGAGCCGACCTCGCCGTCGCCGGTCATCAGGCAGGCGTCCATCGACACCTTTCCCTCGCTGGTCAGCGCCGCGCCCCGACCGGCGTTGAACTCCGGCGCATCCTCCATCACATGAATCGCGGCGCATACCGCATCCTCGGCGGGCGCGCCCTGTTCGAGCAGCGCGTAGCCGGCGTCCAGCGCCCGACGCAGATCGCGCTCGGCCTGCGCAGTCTTCTGCGCGTTGCCATCCTTGCTCCGGTCGCCGGCTCCCGCGTGGATCGCCAGCAGAATGCCGTTGACAGGACTGCCGGACGCCGTTGATGCGCCGGATACGGTGGTGATGATCATGTTCCCTCCCTTGCACGGTTTCGCCGTGACTGATGTTTTCCGCGTGTATTATGCCACCGTCTCCGGGACCGGTCCATTCGAGGCGATTCGGTTACGGCGCTGGATTCTGCCGGCGAATCCGACGAGATGACGGCTTTTATGTCTCAATATGTGAGACTGGTGGTGGCCTACGCGCCGCCCGGGCGCGCATTCGCCGGCCGTGCGGCATACGCGCATGATAGCGGCATATAGATTTCGGCGATAGCCCTGTTCGATGCAATCGCAAGAACCGCGTGAAAACGCGCATTACGCTGAACATTGTTCGCGAAAACGGCCGGCATCCCGCCGGAACGCAGCGGGCGCACAAGATCAATGTGCACGATCAGCAATCTTAGCATCCAAACACACGGCACAAACCAAACACGATACCAGGGGGAACGAAGAGACATGAAGATCAGGAGAATCGCTGCGGCGGTATTGGCGGTCACATCGCTTGTCGGCGGTCTGACGGCGTGCGGGAACAGCAGCTCGGCAGACTCCGGCACCACCGTCAAGGTCGGCGTGGTCGGCGACAGCAACGAGGTCTGGGATCAGGTCGTCATCCCGAACCTGAAGAAGGAGGGCATCAACGTCGAACTGGTGAAGTTCTCCGACTACATCCAGCCGAACGAGGCGCTCGCCAAGGGAGACATCGACCTCAACGCCTACCAGGGCTACATCCTCATGGACGACTTCAACAAGACGCACGACAACGCGCTCGCCGCAGTCGGCGAGACGGTGCTCAACCCGATCAGCCTGTACTCCGACAAGGCCAAGAAGGTCGAAGACATTCCGGAAGGCTCCGAAGTCACCATCGCCAACGACTCCGTCAACGCGGCCCGCGGCCTGCTGCTGCTCCAGTCCGCCGGCCTGATCAAGCTCGACTACAAGGAAGGTACGAACCCCACGCCGGACGACATCGTGTCCAACCCGAAGAACCTGAAGATCACCGAGCTGGAAGCCTCGCAGACCGCCCGTTCGCTGCCCGACGTCGGAGCCAGCGTCATCAACGTGTTCATGGCCCTCGACGCGGGACTCAACCCCAAGTCGGACGCCATCTACATCGAGCCGGTCAACGAGCAGTCCAAGCCGTACTACAACATCATCGTCTCCCGCGCCAAGGATAAGGACAACGCCACCTACAAGAAGATCGTGGACGCCTACCGCAGCGACGACGTCAAGAAACTGATCGACAAGCTGTACAAGGGGGCCGTCATTCCGCTGTGGTGACATGCGGCGAATGCCGCCGCAACCGCAGCACGCAACATAACAACACACACGACAAGCGACGCGAACGGGGAACGTCGACGCATCTCGGCTGAAGGGGAGTGCTCGCCGAGAAGACATGATGCCAGCCGGACGGGATGGCGCGGACCAAGGGGACGGTCCGCGCCGCGGCGGCCTTCCGGCCGGCATCATGGCAGGTCGGCCATATGGCCCGGCATGGCATCCGTGAAGGACGGCCACACAGGTCGTCAGACGGACCATGCAGGAGACGGCCATGCCGCGACGATTCCCGCGCAAGGCCCGGCACAAGTCGGGACGGGCCCACGCGCCGCCCACATCCAACAGGAAACAAACCAAGGAACATGCGAAAGCCCGCACATCATGAGCACACCATTGACCACGCAGCAGGCCGTTGACCTCTACACCACCATGCGCAAGATCCGCCGGTTCGAGGAAACCGTCAAGGCGCACATCGGCAAGGGGATCGTCGGACCCGCCCACCTGTACATCGGCGAGGAGGCCGTCGCCACCGGCGTATGCAGCAACCTCACCCACCACGATTACGTGACCAGCACCCACCGCGGCCACGGCCACACCCTCGCCAAAGGCGCCCGCGTCGACCGTTCGCTCGCCGAGCTCTACGGCCGCGCCACCGGATACTGCAAGGGCAAGGGCGGCTCCATGCATCTCGCAGACTTCAGCGTCGGCATGCTGGGCGCGAACGGCGTGGTCGGCGGCGGCTTCAACATCGCCACCGGCGCGGCGCTCGCCATCAAGCAGCGGCACGGCAGCGACGTGGCCGTGTGCTTCTTCGGCGACGGCGCATCTAGCCGAGGCACCTTCCACGAGGCCGTGAACCTCGCCGCCAGCTGGAAACTGCCGGTCATCTACGTGTGCGAGAACAACGCGTGGGCATCCACCACCCGCTTCGACGACATCAAGAACGTGGACTACCTGTCGGAACGCGCTCAGGGATACGGCATCCCCGGTGTCACCGTCGACGGCAACGACGTCGAATCCGTGCGAGACGCCTCCGCCAAGCTCATCGACCGCGCCCGCCGCGGCGACGGCCCCTCCATCCTGGAATGCAAGACCTACCGGCGCGACGGCCACTTCATCACCGACCCGCAGAAGTACCGTTCCCAGGAGGAGGTCGAGGAATGGAAACTCTACAACGACCCGATTGACCGGTTCCGGCGCAAGATCCTGCTCGAAGGCGTCGTCGCGCAGGACGACCTCGACGCCGCGGAGGAGCGGCTCGACCAGGAGTTCGCACAGGCTCTGGAATTTGCGGTAAACAGTCCATTCCCCAAGGCCGAGGACGCCTTGGACGACGTATTCAGCGATGAGGTGAACCTGTATGAGTGAGCGAATCATCACATTCGGCGAGGCGACTCGCGAGGCCATGCTCGAAGAGATGCGAGCCGACGAACGTGTGTTCGTCTACGGCGAGGACATCGCCAAGCAGGGCGGCATCTTCGGCCAGTTCGCCGGCATGAAGGACGAATTCCCCGAGCGCGTGCTTGACACGCCGATCTCCGAGACGGCGCTCGTCGGCGCGGGCGTCGGCGCGGCCATCGCCGGCGCCAAGCCGGTCATCGACCTGCATTTCGCGGATTTCATCGGCATCGCCATGGACGAGGTGCTCAACCAGATGGCCAAGGCGCACTACATGTTCGGCGGACAGGCCACCATGTCGCTGGTGCTGCGCGCGCCCGACGGCCTGATGAAGCACGGCGCCGCCCAGCATTCCCAGTCGCTGGAGACGTGGTTCACCAACATCCCCGGCATCCGCGTGGTCGTGCCCTCGACGCCGGCCAACGGCAAGCAGCTGCTCAAGGCGGCTATCAAGGATCCTAACCCGGTCATCTACTTCGAGAACAAGGGACTGTTCCCGGTCAAGGGCGACGTGCCCGAGGACCTGCCGCCCATCGACCTGAGCCGTGCGGAGGTCGTGCGCGAAGGCGCCGACGTGACGCTGGTCTCCTACGGTCTGATGCTCACCAAGGCGCTCGCTGCCGCGGATGTTGCACGGCGCGAATACGGCGTGAGCGTGGAGGTCATCGACCTGCGATCCATCACGCCGCTCGACATGCCGACCATCTATGCGTCGGTGAAGAAGACCGGTCATCTGGTCATCGCGCACGAGGCCATCAAGATCGGCGGCGTGGGCGGCGAGATCGCGGCGCGCGTGGCCGAGAACCATTTCGATTATCTGCGCGGGCCGGTGCTGCGCGTCGGCGCGCGGTTCACGCCGCTGCCGTTCAGCCCGGTGATGGAGGACTTCGTGCTGTCCGGCGAGAAGGAGATCCTCGACGCCGTGCTCGCGGCGGCCGGCAAGTCCGCCGTCGATGGGGCGGATGGTGCTGCGGGTCGGGCGGGTGAGGCCGCGTGAGCGATGCAACCGTCAACGCAACCGCAGCCGCAGCGGCGGAGGCTTCGGATTCCGTCGCCGCCGGCGCCCCTCTGATCTCGCTTGACCACGTCACCGTCGAATTCGGCCGCGGCAAAAACCGCTTCCGCGCCGTCGACGACGTGTCCCTGACCATCAACAAGGGCTCCATATACGGCATCATCGGTTTCTCCGGCGCCGGAAAATCGACGCTGGTGCGCACGATGAACGTCCTGCAGCGTCCGACCAGCGGCACCGTGACCTTCAACGGAACCACCATCAGCACGCTCGGCGAGGGCCGGCTGCTACCGCTGCGCCGCAAGATTGCGATGATCTTCCAGCACTTCAACCTGATGCCATCCAGAACCGTGCTTGACAATGTCACCCTGCCGCTCATCCACGAGAAGGTATCCCGCAAGGACGCCCGCGCGAAGGCCATGCATCTGCTGGAACTCGTCGGTATCGCCGACAAGGCCAAGGCGTATCCGCGGCAGCTTTCCGGTGGCCAGCAGCAGCGCGTCGCCATCGCGCGTGCGCTGATCGGCGACCCGGAGGTGCTGCTGTGCGACGAGGCGACCAGCGCGCTCGACCCGCGCACCACCCGGTCGATCCTCGCCCTGCTCAAGGACCTCAATGCACGGCTCGGCCTGACCATCGTGCTCATCACCCACCAGATGCAGGTCGTCAAGGACATCTGCACCGACCTGGCGGTCATGAGCCACGGCAAGGTCGTCGACGACGGGTCCATCCTCGACGTGTTCGACCACCCGTCCAACGAACTGACCCGCGAGTTCATCTACACGTCCGGCAACATGAACAAGGGCATCACGCTCGTCCAGGAGCACCCGCTGTTCAGCAAGGAGCGGGAGAGCGGCAGCGTGTATCTGCTGTTCTCGGTCGGCTCCGGTGCGGAGGAGACGCTGATGGCCGACATACGCGAACGGTTCGGCGTGAGAGGCAACATCATGTTCGGCAACGTGGACGTGATTCACGGCACGCCGGTCGGCATGATCCTGGTCAGTCTGGATGGTCCGGCCGAGGCGGTCAGCAAGGCGCTCGCGTATTTCCCGACGGTCGGGGTGAGCGCGACGCCGCTCGCCGACCTGCATGTGAACGAGGTGGAGGAGAACGACAATGAATGATCTGCTGGAGACATGGCTGCCGAATGTGTCGATGATCTGGCCGGAGGTCTGGGACGCGACCTACGAGACCCTGTACATGGTGATCGTCGGCGCGGTGATCGGATACGCGATCGGCCTTGTGCTCGGTCTGCTGCTGTTGCTTACCAGACGCGGCGGGCTCACGCAGAACGTGATCGTCTACAACATCCTCGACAAGATCGTCAACATCGTGCGATCCATCCCGTTCATCATCCTCATGGCCCTGCTGGTCGGCGTGACGCGAGTGATCGTCGGCACCTCCATCGGCACCGAGGCGATGATCGTGCCGATCGTGGGCGCGACCGTGCCGTTCTACGCCCGGCAGGTCGAGAACGCGCTGCTGGAGATAGATCCCGGCCTGGTCGAAGCGGCCAAGGCATCCGGCCTGGGCACGCTCGACATCATATGGCGCGTGTACCTGCGCGAAGGGCGCGTGCCGATCATCCGCGTGTCGGCGCTGTCGTTCATCAACGTGGTCGCCTTCTCCGCCATGGCTGGCGTGGTCGGTGGAGGTGGTTTGGGTAACCTCGCGATCATCCGCGGCTACAACCGGTTCCAGAGCGACGTGACGCTGGTGGCTACACTGATCATTCTCGTCATCGTGTTCGTCAGCCAGCTGATATGCAACCTGCTCGCCAAGCGGCTGCAGCACTGAGATTCGCTTCCTCCCCGGACCGCCCGAAGTCGGCTACGCCGACAGTCCTTCGCCAGTGGGGCGACGGCATGCCATCTCCCGCTGGCGGGAGATGGCGCGTAACGCCGGAGGGCGGTCCTTGCCACATGTCCCCTCTTTTCCCGTTCCTATATAACCCCCATCCCAAAGGAGCAATACCGCAATGAGCGCCGCACAAGACGACGACACCCGCGATGGCGTATGGGAGCCCCGGTTCGCGCCGGTCGCCCAGATCATCCCGCCGAACGTGTTCGCCGACATGGACGTGAAGGTCGCCGCAGCCGTGGCGTCCGGCGCCGACGTGATCGATCTGGCGAAGGGCAACCCCGACGCATACCCGGCCGAATTCATCCGCGACGTTGCCAAATCGTCGGTCGACGACCCGCTCAACGCGCGATACACGCCGTTCGATGGTAAGCCGGCGTTCCTGCAGGCCGCCGCGAACTGGTACCGCAACGTGCATGGTGTCGAACTGGACTGGCGTTCCCAGCTGTTCGCCGTGGAAGGCGCGGTCGACGGGCTCGCCGGACTGTTCGCGATTCTGATCGACCGCGGTGACGCCGTCGCGTTCGCCGACCCCTACTATCCGTCGTACCATTGCATGTCCGTCATGCACGGGGCGGAGGAGATACTGCTGCCCGCCCGCGCCGAACTCGGCTGGCTGCCCGACCTGGACGCGGTGGACGAATCGGTGTGGCGCCGGCTGCGCATGCTGATACTCAACTATCCGAACAACCCCACGGGCGCGCAGGCGCCGGCGTCATTCTTCGAGCACGCGGTGGAGCTCGCCAAGCGGTACGGCTTCCTCATCGTGCATGACTTCGCATACACGGGACTCGGCGTGAGCGACCAGCAGGTCAGCCTGCTGACGGTGCCGGGCGCGTCCGACGTGTTCGTTGAAGTGGATTCACTGTCGAAGATGTACGCGATGGCCGGGTGGAGGGCCGGGTTCGTCGCCGGAAACCGGGACGTGGTCGCACGGCTCAAGCAATACCATTATCAGATGGGTTCGATGGTCACCGGCATGATCCAGGATGCCGGCGCCGTGGCACTGAACAGCGACCAGTCGTGCGTCGACGAACTGGCCCGGCGGTATGCCGGGCGGCGCGAGATCGTCGCCGGGGGACTGCGCTCGCTCGGATTCGACGTGTTCGACTCCGCCGGCGGTATCTACGTGTGGTTCAAGGCGCCTGAGGGGTGGAGCGGGCAACGTTTCGCCGACGCGTTGCTTGACGTGGCGCAGGTGGCCGTGCTGCCGGGCACGTGCTTCGGCCGCGTCGGCAAGGATTGGGTGCGGCTCAGCCTGCTGAAGGACGAATCGCTGCTGCGCGAGGCAGTGCGGCGCATCGGCGCGGCCGAGCTGTGACGTTTTTGCTGTCTGCCAATCGCAGCGAATCGTTCTCAATAAGAAACGTGTGAGGAAAACGAACAAAACCACTCAGCCGCACATTGTCCGGAATCCTTATATTCCGGGCAATATACGGTGTTCATGTTCGTTTTGCCGAGCGTGAGACTCGCACTTTTGTTATTGAGAACGATTCGCTGCAACGAATTGCGTCATCGGCGCGGCCAACGTCCACCTTGACACCAATACTGGATACTATGTCTCTAACTATCGGAATCGTTGGCCTGCCGAATGTCGGCAAGTCCACCATGTTCAACGCGCTGACGCGCAATAATGTCCTCGCCGAAAACTACCCGTTCGCCACCATCGAGCCGAACACCGGCATCGTTCCGCTGCCGGACAAGCGCCTTCCCGTGCTCGCCGAGCTGGTGCACACCGAGAAGATCGTGCCCGCGACCGTCACCTTCGTCGACATCGCCGGCATCGTCAAGGGCGCCTCCGAAGGCGAAGGCCTGGGCAACAAGTTCCTGGCCAACATCCGCGAGGCCGACGCGATCTGCGAGGTCGTGCGCGCGTTCGAGGACGACGACATCGTGCATGTCAACGGCAAGGTGGATCCGGCCGACGACGTCGACACGATCAACACCGAGCTGATCCTCGCCGACATGCAGACCATCGAGAACGTGCTGCCGAAGCTCGAAAAGGACCTGCGCGGCAAGAAGATCGAGCAGGCGTACATGGACGCGGTCAGGAAGGCCAAGGAGATCCTTGAAGCCGGCGAGACCATCGACCATGCCGCCGCCGCAGGCAAGATCAACAAGGACGACATCTACGACCTGCACCTGATGACCGCCAAGCCGTTCATCTACGTGTTCAACGTGGACGATAACGAGCTCGCCAACAAGGAGTTGCAGGCCAAGCTCGCCGCATCCGTGGCGCCGGCGCCGGCCGTGTTCCTCAACGCCCAGTTCGAATCCGACCTGACCGACCTCGACGAGGCGGACGCCCGCGAGATGCTGGAGGACGCCGGGCTGTCCGAATCCGGTCTCGACCAGCTCGCCCGCGTCGGCTTCGACATCCTCGGCCTGCAGACCTTCCTGACCGCTGGAGTCAAGGAGGTGCGCGCCTGGCAAATCCACAAGGGCTGGACCGCCCCGCAGGCGGCCGGCGTCATCCACACCGATTTTGAAAGGGGCTTCATCAAGGCCGACATCGTCTCCTACGACGACTTCGTGGCCGCCGAAGGCTCCATGGTCAAGATCAAGGAGGAAGGCAAGCTCCGTCAGGAGGGACGCGACTACGTCATGCAGGACGGCGACATCGTCGAGTTCAAGTTCAATGTGAGCAAAGGCAAGTAGCCGATAGGCGAAAACGTTGGAAAATGGCCGTTTTTCCACCGCATACAAGGTGTTTTCGGCGTGGAAACGGCCATTTTTCGCATCGTTGGAATATGGCCGTTTTTGCCACGTATTTGGCCGTTTGTGACATGGATAAGGTGCCCTTAAGGTGACCTCCGGGAATCATTTCGGGAGGCATCATGACGGACACGAGACGACGCACCAGAGGCGCGGGCAGCGTGTTCAGGGACAAGAACGGGACGTGGCACTACCGCCGCGAACTCGACCGCGATCCGGCCACCGGCAGGCCGCGGCGCATCGAGGCGAAGGGCAAGACCAAGGCCGAGGCCCGAACTCGCTTCGACGCGAAGGTGGCGGAGATGGAGCGCACCGGCCTCATGCCCGGCGCGAAGTCGCCACTGTTGAAGGACTACTGCGAACGATGGCTGGCGGACTATAGAACGCGCGTCAAGCCGACCACGTACCGGACGAGGGCCGGAAGGATCCGGGCGTGCTGCGAGGTCATCGGCCACGTCCGACTGAAGGACCTGACCGCCGAACACATCCGCCTGTGCACGCGCACGCTGGGGGCGCGGCTCGCGTCGAGCACGCTGAAGGACCATTTCACCAGCCTGAAGATGGTGCTCGACCAGGCCGAGCTCGAGGAACTGATACCCATCGACCCGTGCAGGAGGGTCAGGCCCCCGCGCGTAGAGCGGCGCGTCGTGGACGTGCTCGGCCCCGACCAGCCGAAGCGCATGATCGAGGCGGCGGCGTCGATGCCGCAGGCCAGGCGCGGCAAACGCCGGTCGGACGAGGATCTGGAGATGTGGGCCCTGCTGTTCGAATTGGCGTTCGAGACCGGCATGAGGGAGGGCGAGCGATACGCGCTCATGCCCTACGAACTGGAATTGAGGGGCGGCCAGCCCGGCATCAACGTGCAGCGGCAGATCCAACGCTACGGCAGGCCGGGCGAGGTCGAGATACCCAACTGGCTGGAGGCAACGCACATCACCGGCACCCTATGGCTGACCACGCCGAAGACGCGGGCAGCACGACGGTTCGTGCCAATCAGCACCCAGTTGTGGAACCGATTGTGGGATTGGATCAGGGCGAACAACATCGGCATGCGCGACTTCGTGTTCACCTCCGCCCGCGGCAACCCCGTATGCAGCAGCACGGAGCGCTACCAGTGGATGAAGGCGCTGAAGGCGGCGGGCCTGCCGCAGGTGAAGATCCATTCCGCCCGCCATTGGATGGCGACGATGGCCGCCCGCGCGAACATGCCGGACGACGCGCGCATGGCCGTCATGGGCCACACCAGCATGCAGATGACCATGCGATACACCCACAGGGACGCCGTCTCGCTCGGCCAACTCATGGCCACCGCCATACCCGACCTAGGAGGCGGCGAGATCATGGAAGCCGAGGTTATGAATGGTGATTAAGGCCGTTTTTTTCCTGTCCGTTTTGTGCACGTGCGTGTCGATTTGTGACCATTTGGCGTCGGTCTGCTGTATATTGGCCGTAACCCAACATCGACGGTCCGCCCAATCGGCGGACGTATAAGCATATGAAGTTGACATTCAGGGAGCCGCCACATGGTCATAGCGGAACGTTCGGAGGGCACCTTCGACCCAGCGCCGGAATCCGAATGCGATCAGAAAGCTTGGTTCTCTAACGCGACGGATCTCTACGGACATCCCATCGCAAACGTTCGTCAAAGGCACTCCACATGGAAGCGCGGCGGAGAACTGCAGAAGTTTTTCCAAGCACTTGAAGTCGACCTTGACAGAGAGCACACGATGCACGCCCCGGAGATCGACTGCAACCACGCCATGTGCCACGTGCATCCCAACGGACACCAGCCCCCGAGCGGCGAACAGAAAGCATTGATCAAGATCATGGATCTGTTCGACGTCGAGGATGTTCGGCTGGCTAGGGAGCTGGCCAGCGGCGTACTCGAAAACACGATAATCAACGTGCTCATCAACGGAGGTGAGTGGAATGAGCGAACAGTCAGTGAAGGCGCGACTCGAAGCGCTAATGAAGCGCAGATTAGCGCTCGCCAACTTCAACATTGAGGTCAACGAAAACATCGCGGCCGGCAACGTCGATGACGTGCTTGCGGTGACGAACGCCGCCGGCGAGTATCCCGTCGTCGCGGCGCTTGGATGCGAGCCGTTGTCGCTGCTTGTGGAGAGGGTGTCCGCGATCGGGGGGATCGCCAACGTGTTCGTCAAGGGGAGGAGCGGCGTCTCGATGATCGTCGCCAGCCGCCCTACGGGCGAAGGCAATCCGGCCGATCTGAGCGATGTCGACGAGTGGAAGAGCGGGGAATCCGACATAGACATGTTCCTCGACTATCTGCGTCGGCAAAAGGATGGGGTCGTCATGCCCGACCATCTCCCCTGCAGCAGCGAGCTGTCCATGAATCTTTCGAGCGACAGCGTGGAACTGGAAAAGGTTCCGGAACTCGTCTGAGTGGGCATGCGTCCATCAGCATTGCGCCCCGTGTAACCGCGTGCATGATACATGCGGTTGCACGGGGCTTCCTTTTATGCCGTCCGCGCGGGGACGGCTATCCTCACTCCCGTCATGCTTGTGATGCGCTGCTCGAGCAGCGTCTGGTAATCCTTGAGCACCTGCATTGTGACCCCGAGCTCGACCGCCATGCTGTACGCCTCGCCGTCGTAGGCGGATTCGGCGAGCTGGTATTCGACCGGGCTGATGAGCGTGAGCGCGGTTTCGCGCCGCGCCCGCAGCTCGGCCTTTAACCCGGCGATGCTGCCGCATCCGATGTCGCGATGGCGCGCGTGGATCAGCTCGTGCTGCAAGGTGCAGAGGCGCTGCCTCGCGTTGAGCTTGTCGTGCAGGACGATGAGGCCTAGCGCGTCGCAATAGTAGCCGTTCATCCCGCGGGGCAGGCAGTCCTCCTCGACGCGCAGGCCCATGCCCCCGGCCCGCGCGTACAGCGTGTCGATGTCAGTCGTCCGGCATCTCGCTTTCCACGGCCTTGAACCCGGTGCCGTTGTAGATGACTTTGTTTTAGCTTGTCGCTAGAGCGAAGTCATCTGCATGGCCTCGTTGCCAAGGCCAGCTCCAAGCCTCACGCGACTCTCGCCGCCGCTTGGTTCGCGTTTCGCCGGATGCCGCATTGTCCCGCCTTTGGGGTGTGCCTGTCTTACGCTTCCTCCACGCGCGTTTAACGTCTCCGGGGCACTCCCGGCGACTTGGATGACGGCGCGGGCGAACATGCCCGACGACGCGAGGACCGCGGTCATGGGCCACACCAGCATCACCATGACCATGCGCTACACGCATCGCGACACGGCCAGCCTCGGCCGGCTCATGGCCGACGCCATCCCCAGCCTGCACGACGACGCCATCGACGCCGAAATCATCGACGACGAACCAGAAGAAACGTGACGGTTCGTGACATGTAACGGGCGTATGCAAACATGAGCACTAACACTGGTAAACATGACAGTCCGATATGCCTTGACAAGCGAGGAGGTGACGGCATGACCGACGAACAATGGCTCAGACGCGAGAGCGCCGCCCTCCTCGCGCTGCTGGACACATGCGAAAAGCCCGATACCTGGACATCGATAGCGAACGACTGCGTCCTCGAGGGCAGCGCCGAACGCATATACCACCACCACCTCGACCCATCCGCCCACAGCCTCGAACGAGAGGAAAACGACGCATACGCGATCCAAGGAACACTGCTGGACGACCCACCGTCCCCGACACTCGTAACCAGACTCGAAAACGCATACAAAATAGCGGAACAACGACTCGATGAATGGAAACGCCACGGATACGACTTCATGTCCGTATTCGACCCGAGATTCCCCGGACAACTCCGCATGACCATCGACGTGCCACCGTTCCTATTCGCATCCGGCACCATCATCCCAAACGAAACCGCAGTCAGCGTCGTCGGATCACGAGCATGCACCCCGGAAGGCGCACAATTCGCCATAGACTGCGCACGCATGCTCACCAAACGCGGAATCGGAGTCATTGCCGGACTCGCCAAAGGCATAGACACCTTCGCCCACAAAACGGCGCTCGCGGACGGGGGCGAACCATCGCGTTCATCGGCACCGGCATCGACCGTCAGTACCCGGCGGAGAACCGCGACCTGCAGAAACGCATCGAAAACGAAGGGCTCGTGCTGTCCCAGTTCATGCCGGGCGCCGAACCGACCAGACAGACGTTCCCGATGCGTAACGCGCTCATGTCCGGCTATGGCATCGCCACCATCATCGCCGACGCGAACGAACACTCCGGCACTCGCATACAGGCTCGGCAGGCCCAGAGGCACGGCCGCCCGGTCATCCTCAACCATACGGTCATGGACGGCACGCAATGGGGCCGCGAACTGGCCGACAAGCCGGGAGTATACGTGGTGAGGGACGCGTCAGGGGCCTCTGACGCCCTCGACTACATCATGAGCATAGACGACGTGGACATGCTGGCCCGACAACTGCTCGACGCGGCTCCGGCGGCGATATGAGACCGATGGGAAACCCCTCGCTGCGATTCGAACTCGCAATGGCCAACCACATGGGCAGCTATTCGAAGAACGTCGTCTACAGCAGCTCACTCGGCCATATATGCCCAGTATGCGGCGGCCCGAAGTCCGAACGATGGGAATCGTGCCGAGCATGCGACAGACGCAACGACAGGCACGGACGCAAGGACTGCGAACCGCCGACACGATACGATTCGGATACTACGCCTGCAAGGGCGGACAGCTGTACCGCGTCATGCAGGGATACAAGAACAGCGACGACGCCTCAGCCACCGAATACCTGAACGACATCAAATACATCGCATTCGACGCACTCCGCATACACTACGACTGCATAGCCTCATGCACGGGAGCGCCGCCGACCGCATGGGCGACCATCCCATCAACCAAATCAAGCCCGAACTACGGCAAACCGAACCCGCTCAACGCCGTGATCGCCCAAGCCATGGCGCCGAACGGAATCCCGCAACTCAGACTGGAAGCTACCACAACCAACACACACAACACCATCAACCCCAGAACATTCAACCTCACCAACACCAGCGACGAACCACCCCTCAATCATGTACTGCTCGTAGAGGACTCATGGGTAAGCGGCGCCACCGTCCAATCAGCCGCCGCAATGCTCCACCAAATCGGAGCCGAACACGTCACCATCTACTGCCTCGCACGCATCATCGACCTCAGATGGACACGGCGAGAACTAGGCGAACAAGTCTCAAATGGAATAATGGCGCTTCGCCACGAAACACACTGGTGCCCATGGACGCTACAGAAACACAAACCATGAATACTGCCCAGGCGCTCGCCAATGAGCGTTCGGGACAGCCTTGTTGCAACGTTGCAACCGATGTCGATCGTCCCAACCGCCCTGCATTGTTGGCGCAATGCAGGGCAATTTCGTTTTGGTTCGCTATTTCTGCCAGCGAAGTCTTCCGTCTGACGCCGGTTTGCAAGTCAGGATGTTGCTGCTGCGATCTGACTGCGCTCGCGCTCCCTCCGTCGAGCAGAACGCGCCTCCGTGCGCGGTCCCCGTGGATTGGTGCTGCGTCTGCTGTTGCTGCTGGGTTTGTTGCTGCTGAGCCTGCTGTTGCTGTTGTTCGGCTTGCCTTTGCTGTTCCGCTTCGGCTTGTTTTTGTTGCTCGGCCTGTTGTCGCGCGGCTTCCTCGGCGGCTTTGCGATCCGCCTCTTCCTGCGCCTTCCTGGCGGCCTCCTCTTCGGCCTTCTTCTTCGCGGCCTCGTCGGCAGCCTCACTATGCACGGTTATCACTGGCGTGTCATCATTCGACACGGATACCACAGACCAGTCATTCTGCTCGCTCACATTGTCGCCACTGTCGGTTTTGACCGAATAATCGCCGGCCGAATACCCATAGCCGGCAAGCAGGGTTTCCACGTCGGTGAGCTTCGCTCCGGTCTTGACAAGGGTCGGGATCTTCGACAGGTCCTTCTCGACGGTAAGCGAGATCGCCGTCGATGCTTTCTGCTTCCCGTTTGCCGGCGACTGTGATTTCACTTTCCATATATCGGTTTTATCGGATGTCTGGCCAACAACCTTCACGTTGGTGAAGCCGATGCCTTTGAGTTTCTGCTGCGCCTCTGCAACGTTCATGCCAACGGTGTCCGGAAGATCGTATGACGGCGCGGAGATGGATCCGATGATTGTCAGAACGACGAGGACCGCCAGAACGAGGAACCACCAGCGCTTGTAGAACGGCTTCCTTGTTTTCACGGTACCGTCCCCGTTGCTCTTTCCTCCGTTGCCGTTTCCACCCGTACCTGGTTCGGCGAGGGTGGTCGGGATGACGGACGTCTGCGCGACGGCATCCGGCTCATGCGCTGTCGCGGTAGATTTCCTGGATTCCTTCCTTGACTGTCTTGTCTTCGGCTTGTCGAGTCTTGTTTCGTAGCTGATGCCGGTTCCCGGGACGACGGGAGTGCCGAATCTTGTTCCGCGTCTGCCGGTGGTTATGTGCGGCGCCCCGCGTTTCCCGAATGTGACGCTCGTGATCCCGCTCTTGCCGAGGTTCACGCGGAACCCTTTGCCGAAGCTGATGCTCTTGCGAATTCTGAAACCCATGATCTTCCTCCTTCTCTTATAGGCCCACTGTCGTGCAGCGGGCATGCCTTGTATTTTTAACGGCTTGTTTTGTTTGTTGATATGGAGTCCTCGGCTTTGATGCGGTTCGCCCAGGCGTCGAGGTCGATGTCCTCGCCATCCGGTTGCGTGGTGGCGTCGGCGAGCGCAGGTTTTGGCGACGCTAGTCGTTCCCCATTTTCAACGTAGATCAGTTTTGCTGCATGTATGAATGACGACGACGGGCGTTCTCGTTGCTTGTGGGTAAGGCTTTCCGCTTCCTTGACAAGGATGCTTGGGCTTTCTTCGAGGGCTTCGCAGAAGGCTTCGAACGCTTCTAGGTCGATGGTTCGTTCAGCACGCAGGATCTTTGAGAGTTGCGATTGGCTGATGCCCATTGCTGCTGCCATGTCTCCTTGCGTTACATCATGGAATGCCATGCGGCTTTTCATGACTTGCGCCATTGCTCGACCGAAGGTGGAAATAGCTTTCATGGACTAGATTATTCCACCGACGCGCCGAGTAGTCCAAAAGATGATACGACTAGTTTGTATGGACTATAAATAGTTCGCATGAACTATTCAAGTCTCAACGAACTCGCCATAGCGAATGTCCGGGCGTTGCTCGGAGCCCGACGCGAGAGCATCGAGGTCCTTTCGACGGCAACGAGCATCCCCCTGTCGACGATCAAGCGCCGGCTCTGCGGCAAATCGCCGTTCACCTTGGAAGAGATCGAACAGATCGCCAAGCACTTTAATGTCGCCGCAAGCAAACTGCTGTCCCCAATCTTCATGTCGGAGTCTCGTGAAGCCGCGCTCGCGGATGGAGGTGAGGAGTGATGTCACCAGATCTGTCCTCGGCTGTTCTTCTTGCCGATGACCTCCTCGGCGGCATCGTTGCGGCGTATCCCGAGTTCGCTGGTGAACGCGACATGCATCTCGACCTTGAGACAGGCCCCGCGGTTGATGATCAGCCCTCCGGCCGCGGCGCGCCTGAGTTCGGCGGCGTCCCTGGCGAGATAATCCGCCACGAGCGGGGCATCGAGCGCCAACTCGCCGAAGCCGGCTACTACGTCCTGCCTCGCATCGGCGAGCGTAACGTCCTGAAAACGGAAGACGACGGTCACGTCCGTTGCCTTATTGGGGGATTCGTTGACGACGACGACCTTTCCGGCATCACCGTCGTATGCGCAACGCCAGTGGTATACCGTCTGGTCGGAGCCAACCGCCAGCGCCCTCTCGCTGATCTCATTCGCCTTGTCCGCTTTCTGGTTCGCCTCGGCGGCAATTTCTTTGGCCGTTCCTGCGAGTGCGACGCCTTCCTTGGACACGGCGTCGGCGTCCTGCGCGAGCTCGTTCGACGTGCGCGTCTGGACCAAGGCGAAGCAGCCGATGACGCTGGATTGGCAACGGCGTGTTGGACAATTCTTTAGAGGACGAGTCCTTGTTGTGTGAATTCGTTGGGGCTCCGGTATCCGAGGGTGGAGTGGAGTCTTTGGTTGTCGGACCGCCACACATAGTCGTCGGGGTCGGAGCGTAGTTGTTCCAGGC
>ERZ827197.471-NODE-471-length-47121-cov-8.030999_pt1 | contig 47121 bp, 47 predicted proteins | sample MGYA00519867_ERZ827197 | MGnify/ENA primary metagenome ERZ827197 (study PRJEB31778, sample SAMEA3449278) | human gut metagenome | biome: human gut; feature: human-associated habitat; material: faeces | place: United Kingdom | collected 2010/2012 ...
CAGATACCGCTGTAAAAGCAGCAGACCATATTGGGATTCATTTTTCATGTAGCAGCACTCCATTCAAATGAGAAAAGGCGCGGCGGCAATGTGTAACCGTCAAACGCAGCAGCGGATGAAAGATTTTCCGCGAAAAAGAGAGAATACCCCGTATAGAGCGTAGAGTTCACGCACTATGCGTGTACGCTACGCGAAAAACGGAGGAGCGCTGGCGGTAGAGGCTGAGAAAGGGGCTTCATTTGATTTCCTGTTCCAGCATATCGAATTCAGGCGTAGAGAAGAACTCGCCGAGGGTAATGTCAAGACCATCACAAAGCTTCTTAATCGTCACGACGCCCGGATTTTTACTTTCATCATTAAGGATACTCTTGATGGTTGCTTGAGGAACGGCAGACAGATTTGCTAATCCGTTCGGCGTAATTTTTCGTTCTGCGCAAAGTTGGCGGATGCGAAGTGCAACAGTTTCCCGAGTATCCATAGTGTAAACCTCCATGACGATTTATCACTATGGTAAATTATTTGAGAAAATGTTATTAGTGATACTTCACTAATCGAAAAATATGTGTTAATATAGTGATATAACACTATATTGCCCATGTGGCCGGCACCTGGCTTACAATTTATCCACCGATAAATTGGGAGGTCAGTACATGGAATACGGTTATGCAAGAGTTTCGACCAAGGAACAGAATGAACTGCGTCAACTCATCGCTCTGCGGGAATTCGGTTTAACGGACCGGGCGATTTTTGTGGACAAGCAGTCCGGCAAGGACTTTGACCGTCGCAGCTACCAGCGACTGCTGCGCAAATTGAAAGACGGCGATACGCTTGTGATCAAGAGCATCGACCGTCTCGGAAGAAACTATGAGGAAATTTTAGAGCAATGGCGCATCATCACAAAGGAAAAGTGTGCGGCAATCGTTGTGCTGGATATGCCTCTGCTTGACACGCGGCGGAATCGCGACCTCACCGGAACGTTGATCGCAGACATCGTGTTGCAGCTGCTATCCTATGTGGCGCAGACAGAGCGCGAGTTCATTCACCAGCGGCAGGCGGAAGGGATCGCCGCAGCGAAGGCGCGCGGCGTGAAATTCGGCAGACCCCGCAAGGCGCTGCCGGAAGGGTTCGGCGAAGTCAAAGCGCGTTGGGAGCGTGGCGAGTTGTCCGCACGTGCGGCAGGAAAACTATTGGGCGTCACCCACCGGAGCTTTTTGCTCTGGGCGCAGGATGACGGATGTAAAGAAATTGTTAAGAAAGAGCGGGCGGAGATGCTTGGATAAAAAAGTACGCTTTTTTAGTCGGATTTAAGCCGTTGGCCTATTGCTATTCTGTTGGGGGAGTGCTATGGTAGATATATAAGATTTTGTGTATATCGCTGTGGTCGGCAACCTGTACTTTTCTAACCACTGGGCTGGATACACAATGTGCCATAAAAGCCCTATCCGCCTGTATTGCAGGCGGACAACTACTCTGCGGGAGGTGAGCGGTAATGCGTCCGTCTCTGTACGATTTCTGCACCGGGCATGAACAAACTCACCTGCTGGCACAATGGGACGATGAACGCAATGCGCCGCTCACGCCGAAGGATGTGACCTACGGAAGCCATCAAAAGGTATGGTGGCGATGCCCCCAAGGCCATTCCTACCGTTCCGAAGTCAGAATCCGCGCGCGGGGAACGGGCTGTCCCTTCTGCGCGGGCCACACTGTTCTGCCGGAGGAAAACTCTCTGGCGGCAAAATTCCCTGATCTGCTTTCGGAGTGGGACACGGAAAAGAATTCTCCGCTGCTGCCGACGCAGGTCATGCCGGGAGCACACCAGAAGGTCTGGTGGAGGTGTCCGAAAGGACATAGCTGGCAGGCGAGCGTTGCCAGCCACGTCACATCAAACGCAGGCTGTCCGTTCTGCGCGGGACAAAAGGTCCTGTCCGGATTCAATGATCTCGCTTCGCTGCATCCGCAGCTTGCTGAACAGTGGGATCGGAAAAAGAACGGTGCGCTGACGCCGGAGGCGGTGAGCGCATATTCCAATCGCCGCGTGTGGTGGCTCTGTGACAAGGGGCATTCCTTCTGTGCGGTCATCGCCCACCGTGTGAACAGGGAAAGCGATTGCCCGTACTGCACCAACCGCAAGGTCCTACCGGGATTTAATGATCTGGAGACCAAGGAGCCGGTGATCGCATCGCAGTGGCATCCGACCCTTAACGGCAGCCTCACGCCGCAACAGGTGACGCCCGGCAGCAGCCGGAGGGTCTGGTGGCTGTGTGAAAACGGCCATGCGTGGCGGGCGGTCGTCAGCAGCCGCACGGGAAAGCAGCGCTGCGGCTGTCCAATCTGCGCGGGCCGGCCATTGGACCGATGCACAGCGATTTTAAGTGAACCTCCGGCGGAGCCGGTAAAAATAAGTGCCCAAACTGCGGGGAGCCGCAGAAAACATATACTGTAGGAGGATCATTATGAAACATAAGCTGCTATCCATTTTACTATGCCTCGCGATGGCGCTGTCGCTCTTACCGACGGCAGCCCTGGCGGAGGGGGCGACAGGCGCTGGACCGATCAAGGTAGGGGGGGAGACCTATAGTTCGTTTAGCGACGCCGTCAATGCGGCGGCGCCTGACGAAAACGGCGTCATCACCTATGAGATCAGTGGTAAGGTTGATGTGACTGATACCGGCTGGGTGCAGGTCGCAAAAGCTGGTCTGGCCGACCTCTCCAAGGTCGCGTTCGTTGGCATAAACGACGATGCGGAAATCTGCATCACCGGCGGTCTTGCAATCTTGGCTGATCAGAAGTACGACATCGATGTCAGTTTTACAAACCTGAAGCTGAGCAAACCTAATCCAACTTATGGTGGTGACTACGGTCACAGCACCAATTACTTCACCTGCTGGCTCCGCAACACCGGCGCGGCGGAAAACACCGTGACCTACACGAACTGTGTTTTCCCGAACGGCGTGTGCAACAACCAGTACGGCAAGACGGTGTTTGACAGATGCCAGTTCACCAATGATACTTCTGGTAAGTTCAATCTGTGGAACTACGGCGGCAATACCGAAGTGAAGGGCAGCACCTTCACCGGCACGCGCGGCATCAAGACCTACAACGAGGGGGATTTGGATGTTGCGCCCACGGTGACGGTCACGGACACGAGCTTTGACGGTCTGACTGAAAAGGCGGCTATCGTTGCTTCCAAGCCTACGAATATCACGCTGACGACTGTGACCGCTACGGACTGCACTAAGGGCCTGCTTCAGAAGGACATTGAAGGCTCTAAGGGCGAGCAGAAAGTCACCATCGAGGCCAACGGCACCGGCATCAGCGGTGACTTTAATATTACAGCCCAAAAGGATGCCGAAGCCGCCAAGAACGAGTTCAACATCACAGCCGGTACGTTCCCCGGAGGAATCAACAATGACTACCTTGCGCCTGGTGCAAATTTTGACGCGACCACAGGCGAGGTTAAAATGTCGTATGTTGCCAAAATCGGCGATACCGAGTATCCCACCCTCGCCGACGCCTTTGCGGCCACAGACAAAACCGGCGACACCGTGATCGAGCTGCTGGACGACATCAATATGACCGGTAAGAGCTGGACGCCGGTGAGTGTGGATGGATACCATGGTCAGGGCGTCATCACCCTGAACGGCAACGGCAAGACCATCACCGGCTTGAGCGCCCCCTTGTTTGCGGGCGGCTTTGCGGGCAAATCCGGCATTGTGATCAAGGATCTGACCATTGCTGATGCGGATATCAACGACACAACGAATGATCAGGGAATCGGCGCATTTATCAACTGCGTGGATTCCATGACTCGAATCGAACTGGATAACTGCCATCTGAAGAACAGCAAAATTGTCAGCACCGGCGGCGCGCGCGTCGGCGGTCTGATCGGCTGGACATCCGGCTATAACAAACCGAACGACGGCCCGGTCGATACCAAGGTCACGCTTACAAACTGCTCCGTCGAGAATGTGACGATTGAGGCGAAGGGCTCTGTCGGCGGCCTGATCGGTCACGCCGGTGCGAATCCCGCCACCTATCACACCATCACGGGCTGCACTGTAAAGGACAGCACTCTGAAGTGCACTGAGACGGGAAAGAGCTGGCGCGTCGGCGATCTGGTCGGCACGGCGAATGTCGGTCAGGTCACCGTTGACGCTGCTACTTCCGCAAGCCAGAATACCTTGACGCAGGAAAATGCAAGCACCCAAAAGCCCGAAGGCAACATCTTCGGCCGTAAAGAGGTCGGCAAAGCCGGTCTTGTGATCATTGACAACAAGGTCGTTGCCGCCGGTACTGATTACGGCGATGGCGATATTGTTAACAAGAACGCCAACGAAGTGCTTGTGGAGGTTTCGAAGGGTCATTGGGTGAAGCCGAACGAGGATGCGGTCGCTATGATCGGGGCAAGGGAGTACTCCACCCTCCCCGACGCTATCACCGCCGCCAAGGACGGCGACACCATCAAGCTGCTGAAGGACGTGACCGTTACCAAGCCGATTGAAGTCACGAAGAGCATGACGCTTGATCTGAACGGTCATGTACTGACTGCTGCGACGGCATCAACAGCTACCGTAAAAAACAGCGCGATTTGGGTCACTGCTGAAAAGGTAAATTTGACCATCGACGGCACGACCGCAGGGAGCGGTATGACGATGGGAGATACGCATGATACCAACTGGGAGGCAAAAGTGTGGGGCTTTGTTGACCTTCGCGAGGGTTCTGCTGGTTCTACGGTAACTGTTAACGGTGGATCTTATACCGGCAGCACCTGCGCAAGCGACAGCTATCACTACACTGCATTGTTTACGGTGGGCAGTGAGAGCAAGTTGGTCCTGAACAATGTCAGCGCCGAGACGGACGAGCGCGTTGTGAAGGCTTCCAGCTGCGGTGAGGTCGTTGTCTCTGGTGGTACCTATAATATCACTGGTATTAATGCGTTCTTAGGCGCTGCCTTTGAAACCAAGACCGCATCGTTCACCGACATGAAGCTGACCGCAAAATACGGCGGCTGCGTGCAGGTTGGACGCAATGCAACATTGGAAAATTGCGAGATCAAAGTTACGGATATCAGAACTGGAGATGGCACGTACTTGAATTGTGCGGTGGCTGTTCAGTATGGCGGCACCGCCACTGTAAAGAGCGGCACCTATACCGCTCCGTATGCTGCCTATGTTTACAACTCCGGCGGTACGATCAACATTGAGAACGGTACATTTACCGGTGTTGTTCGCGCTGATGCTACAACTGACACAACAGCTGTTATCAATATCAAAAATGGCTCTTTCAATGGCGAAATTCAGAAGGGCGGCGGCCCGGGCAGCGAGACCATCTCCATCACCGGCGGCACGTTCAGCTTTGATCCGAGCACGAAGGTCAAGAACAACGGGACAGACTACATCGTCAAGCGCGCTGGCAGCGAGGGCGCTTATACCTACACGGTTCTTGCAAAATCCGGTTTGACCTCCGGCGTGTATCTGACAAACCCCTCCGGCGCTCTGGCAAGCAATTACTATGTGAGCAGCACCGCGAACGGTGTCTGGACGGTCAGCTACTCTGCGCCCTACTCCGGCGGCAGCAGCTCCTACGACCCGACCTACTCCGTCTCTACCCCGAGCAAGACCAAGAACGGCAGCGTGACCGTCAGCCCGAAGAGCGCCAGCAAGGGCGACACCGTGACCGTGACCGTCAAGCCCGACAGCGGCTACGTCCTCGAGACCCTGACCGTCACCGACAAGAACGGCAATGAGCTGACGCTCAAGGACAAGGGCAACGGCAAGTACACCTTCACCATGCCTGCGGGCAAGGTCGAGGTCAAGGCGACCTTCATGGAGGACAACTCCATGCTGAACTTCTTCTACGACGTGCCCAACAACGCCTATTACTATGAGGCTGTGAAGTGGGCACAGGAAAAGGGCATCACCGGCGGTATTGGCAACGGCCTCTTTGGGCCGAACCAGCCTTGCACCCGCGCACAGATCGTCACCTTCCTGTGGCGTGCTGCCGGTTCTCCCGAACCCAAGGCTATGAGCAGTTTCGCCGATGTGTCCACTGATGCCTATTATGCAAAGGCGGTTGCATGGGCGGTAGAAAACGGTATCACCACAGGAACGGGCGATGGCAAATTCAGTCCTGACGCCACCTGCACCCGTGCCCAGAGCGTGACTTTCCTGTTCCGTGCCATTGGTAAGCTGGTCGATAGCAAGGCAGAGTTCAGCGATGTTCTTACCGATAGCTACTATGCAAACGCTGTGGCATGGGCGGTGGAGAACGGCGTCACCAACGGCATTGGTGATGGCCTGTTCGGGCCAGACAATAGCTGCACCCGCGCACAAATCGTTACTTTCCTTTTCAGAGCCTATCAGGGCAAGTAAGGCGAATCGGCAATCCAATAAAAAGCTCCCGCTGAGATCATTCTCGGCGGGAGCTTTTTACTCTGCACGGCAGGGAATTGGCGTGGAACATTGCTGCAATGCGAATACTTGACGTATATACCGAAAGCTGTTAGGCGCTCCAATGTGTTATGATAATTCTATCATACATATTGGAGCGCTTTTCCAGAAAGGAGTGTGCGATTTGGCGGAAAAGCGCAAAGATAGGAATGGGCGTGTCCTCAAGACCGGAGAAAATCAGCGCAAAAACGGCACCTATGAATGGCCTATGCCCTTGCGTTGGGGAAGCCAACCTTGCTGATCCACCCTAATACATGGAAAAAGAAATGGCTGAATGTTGTAAAACGTGAAGGCGAGTAGCATATTCAAAAATTTATTCCATCCTCATACTTTAGAACGATTTACATTTTGCAAAGTTGCGGATATAATTATTATGAATTAGTATGAAGCGAAAAACTTATGATGAGGGGCGCGCCCCTCATCCCGTGGGTACCCACGGGATGATACCGCTCTGTAACCTGTGGACTTTGCCCGCTGCGGTCAGGCGGGCATGAACAAAATTTTGACCATCATACGAGGAGGATACACCATGAAAAAACGCATCGGAAGTCTGCTTCTTATTCTGGCGCTGTGCTTTACGCTGCTGCCTACGGCAGTGATGGCGGAGAAGAGCGTGGACGCATGGGACGGCAGTGTTGCTGAATCATTCGCAGGCGGCACTGGCACAGAAGAAGACCCATATCAAATCGCAAACGGCGCACAACTGGCATATTTGGCGCAATTCGTGAACTCTGATTCTAATAACGATTGTGCAGGCGAGTGTTTTGTACTGACTGCTGATATCGATTTGGCCAATAATGACTGGACACCGATTGGGAATTCGTTTGCCGATGTACTATTTGATGGCCCAGACTATCGTCTGTTTGCCGGAAATCTTGACGGCAAAGGACATACCATTTCCAACATCTCCATCGGAACAGAAAGTACTCCGCTGGAATCTGATGTATTTGGCTTGTTTGGTGCAACAGAGGGAAAAATCAGCAACTTGAATCTGCACACTGTTTCTATCCACGGTATAGCAAAGGTTGCTTCGATAGGTGCTGTCGTCGGATTTGCCGGCGGTCTGGTTGGTTCTTCAGGCGGATCCATTGAAAATTGTCATGTGACAGGTTTGACGATGGATATGAGCGCACCAAGCAATGTTTATGCTGCTGCATATTGGGTCGGCGGGCTTGTAGGTGCACTGGATGGAACGCAGCTCATCAATGAGTGCAGTGTATCCGGTGGCATTACGGAAAAAGCTGGCAAGGGGTCTATCGGCGGCCTGATCGGTGAATTGGGAAAAGCAGCGAAAATCACATACAGCAGATCAAACGTAACGGTAAATGTGAAGGCAGATTCCAGTGGCGGTGCGGATGTCGGCGGATTTATCGGCAAAGGAAACGGCAAAACAGATGCAGAAACGGTTATTCGAAATTGTTACGCCACCGGCAATGTTACCGGCGGCGCATATACAGGTGGCTTTGCCGGTGGCCTTTGGGGACTGAATATCAAAAACTGCTATGCGAGTGGCAATGTATCACAGGCTGCGGTTGCTATGGCCTCTTTTGTAGGTACCGATGCCTCTGACCCAAATTACTATGGCTCCATTACAAATTGTTTTACAACCGGCATCGTAACAGGCTCATCACCCAGTCTGTACGCTTTTGCGATGCAGGATGCGACCGAGAGAAGCGAAATAACCAATTGCTATTTTGCAGTGGAAAACCTCGGTATTAAAAACCAGAACGAATCTGCAACTGAAAAGCCGCAGGATGAAATGAAAAACGAAGCTTTTGCAGCCGCGCTGAATGGCAGCGACGACAGCAACGGATGGTCTTTTGTGAACGGACAGATTCTTTGCGGTGCAGAGCCGGCAGATTACAGTGCTGTGGAAGCAGCGAAGGCAGCCATTCCCACTGTTTTGACTGTGTATACCGACGAGTCTGTTGCCGCATTGAATACGGCGGTGGACGGAGTTGTTAAGGGCAAGGCTTTTGTGAGTCAGGCTAATGTTGATGCAATGGCACAGGCTATCAAAGATGCGATTGCTGCCCTGCAATACAAGGGTGCCGACTACACCAAGGTCGACGAAGCCATTGCCAAGGCAAATAGACTGAACAAGGACAACTACAAGGACTTCTCTGCTGTAGAAGCTGCCGTCAATGCTGTTGTCCGTGACAAGAACATTACCGAGCAAAGCGAAGTTGATGCAATGGCGAAAGCTATCGAGGATGCTATTGCGGCGCTGGAACAAAAGCCTTCCTCCGGTGGCGACGACAACGCTCCCACCTATGCCATCGAGGTGGACAAGGACATCCGGAACGGCGAGGTAACAGCCAACCGCCGCTACGCCGAGCGTGGTGATACCGTGACAATCACCGTCAAGCCGGACGATGGTTTCAAACTGGATGACCTCACCGTTACCGACAAGAATGGTAAGGAACTGAAGCTGACTGACAAGGGTAACGGCAAGTACACGTTCACTATGCCTGCGGGCAAGGTCGAGATCAACGCTGCTTTTGTCAAGGAAGTTGAGACAAGCCCGTTCAGTGATGTGTCCACCAGCGCCTATTACTATGAGGCTGTGAAGTGGGCGCAGGAAAAGGGAATCACCGGCGGTATTGGCAACGGCCTCTTTGGGCCGAACCAGCCTTGCACCCGCGCACAGATCGTCACCTTCCTGTGGCGTGCTGCCGGTTCTCCCGAACCCAAGGCTATGAGCAGTTTCGCCGATGTGTCCACTGATGCCTATTATGCAAAGGCGGTTGCATGGGCGGTAGAAAACGGTATCACCACAGGAACGGGCGATGGCAAATTCAGTCCTGACGCCACCTGCACCCGTGCCCAGAGCGTGACTTTCCTGTTCCGTGCCATTGGTAAGCTGGTCGATAGCAAGGCAGAGTTCAGCGATGTTCTTACCGATAGCTACTATGCAAACGCTGTGGCATGGGCGGTGGAGAACGGCGTCACCAACGGCATTGGTGATGGCCTGTTCGGGCCAGACAATAGCTGCACCCGCGCACAAATCGTTACTTTCCTTTTCAGAGCCTATCAGGGCAAGTAAGAACCCAAGCGGCAGGGAGCCTCTATTGAGGCTCCCTGCCTTTCTCTGTATATCATGGAGCATGATAGCAATCAACTATGAACACATCTCCATGCGCACATTTCTCAATCCGCAAAATACTCGGGCCTGCCAATCGAGGTGAAGCCGCTTTTCCCCGTCACCACCACATTATTCTCGCTGCTGGCACAGTGGATGACCATGATATTACCGCTGCTGTCAAAGCCGCAGACAATACCGACATGGCTGTCACCCGGATAAAAGACAAGGTCTCCCGGCTGGGCGTCACTCCAAGCAATAGGCGTACAGTAGCTGTGCTGCGCAGTGGCCCCGCCGCCATGCCCAATGACGTATTGTCCGCCGCTCTGGTTGTAGAATACCCAATCCACCATTCCCGAACAATCCAGTCCGAAGGGCCGCACAGTGCCGGTGGTGGAGCTACCCTCGGCTGTAACTTTCATCGGCATTCCCCAGCGGCTGTCCCAGCCAATAATCAATGACTTTCCTCCCCAGAAATAATGGACTTTACCCAAGAGTTGATACGCCGTCAGAACTACTTGCTTGCGATTCTCGCTGAGATCGGCGGGGAGATTTTCTATGATCTTTGCCACCTCGTCGGGACTCAGTTCAATGTCCTGATAACTTCCCGTCAAAACCATGAACAGTTCCTGATATTTCGGCTGCATGAGTTCCTCTAACAATCTGCGCTGTTCCGTGTTGAATTGGTGCTCATCCGCCATTTGCAGATGCGTTTTTATTGTGACGGTGATATGCAAAATGACCGTATCCGCTTCATCTTTGCCGCCTGGTACTATTTTCGTCCAATAAGTAATGGTGTTCATGTCCCAGAAGATTTCACGAAGGATCTCCATTTTTTCTTCGGTCAGCGTAGCGACCTCATCCGGCGAAGCGTTGTCCGTGGTGGTCCGCACAGCATAAACAGCCAGCACATCCCGCCAGTTGGAGATCATGGCGGCGCTGCCAGCGTTGTCCATGTCCAGTTCGTCGTAGGGGTTCTCCGCCTTGATCTGCTCGATCCGAGCGGCGAACTCGCCGTTCAATACGCTGACAGCTTCTGGCATGGTGTAGCCGGTACCGCTGTCCTCTCCGGAGAAAAAGATCCCAAAAGGCGACACGATCAGAAGTCCAATCAGACAAATCACCAGCACCATGGCTACAACTGTGCTCCCACCAGCCGCTATTGCCGCAAGTAAGCTCTGGGCAGCGGCAATGATGGAGCGCAGCGCGCAGCCCGCCGCCTGGGATGCTTTCTGTGCGGTGGCTTGCGCCGCTTTCGCGGCTTGCTGATACCGCGCTGTCTGCACCGCTACTTCCCGTGCGGTGCGGGCGCTGCTTTGCAGCATGACCGCCTGCTTCTGTGCGGACTCCAAAGTTTTCGCTGTATCAGCTATCTTCTTAGAACGCGGCGAAACAGAGACGATGTCACGCCCCATCGGCAAGTGCTTTTTCCTCGCTGGTTTGGGCAAGCTGGTTTCAGCCCGTTCTTTGATGTGCGGTATCTGCTCCGAACGCATTCTGTCCGGCATGGCGCTACCGTCCCTGTCTGAATGTAAGGCTTGTGCCGTCTTGATTCGGCGGCGCGATACGGCTCGCTTTTGCTCTGCCTGCCATCGGGCAGCTTTGCGCCCGCGTTCCTCCATGAATACTCTCTGCCCCTGCCGCTGCGGTTCCGCTGCCACTGTGACCTGTGTCTCTGTCTGTGCGCCGATATAAGTATCTTTTGCCTTGACCTTGGCGGCCTTTTGCGCGGCGTTCTGGCGCGCCTGCTGCCGTCCACGCTCCGCAGCGCTCTGCGGCTGCGGCCCGGCAGAAGTGGTATCTTTTCCCTTGATAGCAGAAGGCTTTTGCTCTGTGGCATCGGCAGCAGGAGCGCCGCCCTTCGGCGGCTGCTCCTGCGGTTTCTTCTTCCGCTGCCGGGTGAGTTCCTTTTCTGCCCGACGCAGGCCGCGGGCGGCGGCATCCTCAATGGTGTCGCCGCCGTACTCGTCTGCCTGCCCGTGCTGGGCCGTATCCCGCAGCTGCGTCCGCAGCCGCTCAGAGCCGTCGTCTAAGCCTTTGCGTAGCAGTTCTCTGGGTGTCGATACCGCCTTTTCCTTGATGCGTTCAGAGAGCGTGGGTTTTTCTTTGATTTTTTTCATAGCACATCACGCAATAAGGTCGGAGGGGCGGGTCGTCATCATCTGATACAGCCTGGTGTGGCGGGGAAAGCTGTCCACGAAAGGCACGATGGCGCTGCCGCACTTGATGAGCCCACGCCCGGAGTCCACGTTGGTGATGTAGGAGAGCTGATTATCCGAGATGTTCAGCAGGCGTGCCAGTTCCTCCCGGTCTGTGGCCGCCTGGTTCAGCATGATGAGAAATTCAGAGTTCGCCAGCATGGTGCGGGCCGTGTGGGACTGCAGCAGATCCTCGATATTCTGGCTGATCCCCGTTCCGCAAGCCTGATACTTTCTCATACGTTTCCACAGGGTGAAGAGGAAATTGGCGCTGTACTCATGCTGGAACAGCAGATAGATCTCATCAATATAGATCCAGGTATTCCGCTTCAGCCCGCGGTTTCGGATGATGCGGTTGAAGATGCTGTCCAGCACCACCAGCATTCCTACCGGCAGAAGCTGCTTGCCAAGGTCCCGGATATCGTAGCAGAGGATACGGGCGTTGGTGTCCACATTGGTGGGCTTGGCAAAGGTGTTGAGACTGCCGTCTGTAAACAGCTCAATGGCCAGCGCCACATCCTGTGCTTCCTTTTCCGGCTGGCGGAGCAGCTCCGCGTGGAAGTCCTGCAAGGTGGGGACCGCGCCGTGATAGCCGCTGCGGATATAGTCCCGGTACACCTGCGCGGTACAGCGGTCGATGACGGATTTTTCCTTGGCAGACAGCTTGCCTGCCCCAATGAGCTGTTCACAGAGGGAGAGCAGGAACTCGGATTTCAGCACCACGGGGTTCTCTCCGTCCCCATAACCCTGCTCCATATCCATGGCGTTGATATGGTTTGGTGAGGTGGCGGAGATGTTGATGACCTGACCACCCAGCCCTTCTACCAGCGGGCGGTACTCGGATTCAGGGTCGATGATGATAATATCATCGTCGGTAGACAATGCCAGTGACACCATTTCCTTCTTGGCACTGAAGGATTTGCCGGAACCGGAAACACCCAGAATGAAGGCGTTGCCGTTGAGCAGCTGTTTCCGGTCTGCTACGATGAGATTTTTGCTGATGGCGTTCTGCCCGTAGTACACGCCGCCCCGGTCCCAGATCTCCTGGGCCTTAAAGGGTATGAGAACAGCCAGCGCCTCCGTGGTCAGAGTGCGCAGGGCATCGATGCGGCGCAGGCCCAGCGGCAGCGCCGTCACCAGCCCGTCCGCCTGCTGCCAGTTCAGTGTCGTGAGCTGACAGAGGTGCTTGCGGGCAATGGACTGGAGCGTTTCCGTATCACTGTCCAGTTCTTCCTTGCTGTCTGCCAGATGCACCAGCGTCACCACGGCAAACATCATCCGCTGGTCGCGGGTGGTGAGATCGTCCAGCATCTCGCGGGTCTCCTTGCGCTGCTGCTCCAGATCGTAGGGGACAACGGCAGAAAAGTTATTGTTGGCGTTCTGCCGGCGCTGCCAGTTGGTCACATTGGTCTCCACACCCAGCAGGCGGTTCTGCATCTCCCGCACCGCCTCATCGGTAGGGACAGGGATGATGTCAATGGACAGCATGAGACTGCGGTTCAGGCTGGTAAGCTCATTGATCATGGAATCCTTGATATAGCTGGCATACTCCTTCAGAAAAAGCACCCGGCCATATTTACCACCCATGATAAAATGATCCTTTTTGAATCCCATGCTGTCCGGGCAGATGGCGTCCTTGAAGGAGCGCCCATTTTTCATGTTCTCCCGGAGGTCAAAGCGGAACTCGCTTTCCTCACCTACACGGTAGAAATCATGCAGGATATGGAGGCGGTCTGCCGCATCCAGTTCCTCGCAGCGAGAGTCCATGTGGTTCAGACGGGAAGAGGCGTCATGGACCGTGCGGTCAAAAAACGCGCGGGCTTCCTCCACATTTTTCTTGTGGACGGACAGGGTGATGTAGCGCTCCTGCACCACGCTGTTGGATGAATCGGTAACCTTATCCAGCAGCATGGCGTTGTATTCCTTGCGTCCGCCGTCCAGATCATCTCCCTTGGGCGGGATGAGGATCTCCTGCTCAAAATTGCGCCGGTCCAGGCGCTTATTGTTGATGGTGATCTTCGTGGTGGAGCCGGTGTCCAGTGCGTTCAGCAGCTCGGAATAGCTGAGAAACATGGCTGTCTTATCCTCTTTCGAGGCAATGGCATAATTGATGTCGCTAAAACGCAGTGTTTTAGAATACTTGCTGCCAAATTGAAAGACCCCATCCGGCCAGATGCGGCGGATGGGGATGATGTCCTGTACAGATTTCGGAACCGTAAATCTTTCTTTGTCCTGCTTCAGTGTATTTTGCAGAGTTTTAATCAAGTTTGAGAGCCTCCTTTATCGTTGAATTTTCCAGAGCTTTGGCGTATATGTTGTCCGATTTGAACACGAGTCTGCGGGGAAACAGGAATTCCGAGCGGATATACGCGAGCAGAAAGCGTTCCAGCGTCATGCCGTTATACTGAAAAAAGCCGCCCAGGGCAAAGGGAAAGGCTGCAAGCACGCAGACCCAGCCGATCTCCCCATTCCCCAGCACAGGGCGCAGGCCGAAATATACGCCCACTGCCACGGCGACCGCCAGCAGTGCGAACAGCAACTGCCGCAGGGACAGCCCGAAGAATAGACTCTCCTGGTAATTTCGTACTTCTTTGTTGATGCGGACCTCCAATGGATCACCTCCGAGTTTTTTCTGAGTTTTGCTGAACAGACTCTTGCTTTGTCTGTGCAGTCATGGTACTATGCCACAAACCCGATGAAGGAGGTCGTGACACATGATCGCTTTTCTGATGATCGCCGGGCTTGGCGTCCTGGCGCTTCTCTCCCGGTTCGCCGTGCTGACACGGATGACCATCCCGCTGCTGTACACCGTGTCCATGCTGACGGTGTTCCACGGCTGGTATCGCGCCCATACCGTGCTGGCAGACCGCATCCTGTTCGCCCTTGTAGGGCTGGTGGTGCTGTCCTGGCTGCTTTCGCTGATCCGCTTTGTCTGCGATCTTGTTATGCAGGCACGGGATGACGCTGCCGCTATGGAGTATTTCTCCTACCGTGTTCGCAAAGCACGGGAGAACGGCGAAGACACCGTCAGCACAGAGGGTCTGTGGCGCTGAATCAGCCAAGGCCCATCAGCTCCCGGATGATGCGGTCGCTCATCTTGATCGCGCCCACCAGCACCAGCATATTGAAGATCAGCTCGCCCACATAGTTCCATACAATGGTGGCTGCCGCCAGCGTATCGTCCGCGATGGCAGGCGGTGAAGACGCAAACGCCGAGAAAATCACACAAGCCAATACGATGACACAGCCCTCCAGACAGATGGCGGCATAGCTTTTCAAAAAGGCTACGCCGATACTGCTGGAGGGCTGTCCCGCAAAGCTGGCCAGCGGGATGGGTGCGATGGCCGTTGCGATATAGAGCTTAAAAAAACGGCTATATACCGTCAGTATCATGACAAGGGAGAGCACCCAGATAAAGAGCGAGCCCAGCAGCGTCACCGCCCAAAGGGGGATGGAGTTGATAAAACCCACATCCTCGATGACACTCACCAGTTCGTCCGGCAATGTGGTGGCAGACATGGCTGTCAGTCCGGAGGAATCCATGATGGTCGTCACCATGCCCTGGGCAACGCGAAACGCGCCAGTCATCAGCTCCATGCCCCACGATACCGCCGCCTGCGCCAGCACAAAGCGGATGAAGCATTTGAAGGCCACTTCCGGCTTCTTCATCTCCGCAAAGCTGCCGCAGGTCTTGACCACACCCATCACGAAAAACAGCACCAACAGCGCATACCCCACAGCTTTTAATCCATCGTTGATGTTCACGATGACATTCCAGACACCGCCGCCCCTAAAGGACTCCGGCGAGGTGCTGATAAGCTGCCAGATCTCCTCCAGCCTTCCGTTCCACATTTCCAGCGCGGAGTTTAAGTTGTCTACGATCCAGTTTCCACTTCCCATTCAAAATCACCTCCTACGGGAAGAACAGGGTGAACGGTATCATGCCGTTCACCCTGCCGCGTTTTTCAGCCGGTGATGAGGGAGAGGATCTCCTTAGTAAAGGTAATGACGATACCGCCTGCCACCGTCAGCGTACCGTTGGCGCGCTGGGAGGGGTCATGGCTCTTGAGAGACAGGCCCACCTGCAAAATACCGAAGCCCAGCAGGATGAGGCCAATGGCGCGGATCAGCGAGAAAATGAAATCAGACAGGTTGTTGACCACCGTCAGCGGGTCATCTGCCGCCAGCGCAGGCACTGCGGTGGCGACCAGAAGCAGGGCAACGCAGGCAAACACGGAATAGACGCGCTTTGCCTTTCTCTCGAAATTTTTGTTGTTCAAATCATGTTTCATGCTGCAGCATTCTCCTTTTCATTGTCAAAATCAGTTTGGAACAGCGGCTCTCCCGGAATGGGAGGCTCTGCCGTCCCGTGGTGGATGTAGGGCGGTCCGCCGCCATCCATCGTATAGCGGATGGCGGGATGCTCCATGAGCTCATACTTTTCGTCCATCACCGGCCGTGTGCCGCGGATGAACAGAATACAATACCGGTTATCCAGCATCCGCACCTCGTCCGGCGTCAGCAGTTCCCGCCCACTGATCTGGAAGTTGGTGGAGTAAGACCCGGACCGCCCTTTGGTCTGCCCGTGGGTCTTGGTGTCGATGGTGGACTTGCCCAACGCCTCGGAAATGTACTTGTGGGTGCTTGCCTCGTTACCGCCCAGATAGAGCAGCGTGTCCGAGTTGCCGGGGATGGTTTCCCATGAGTCCTTATACAACTCCTTGATCTGCGCCATGTTCTGGATGATGGTGCTGCAGGATATGTTGCGTGAGCGCATGGTCGCAAGCTCCCGCGGCAGCCCCGGCAGATTGACCGATGGCGCTTCATCCAAGATGAAATGCACGTGGCAGGGCAAGGCTCCGTGATGGATCTGGTCTGCGCAGTAGTAAAGGGTCTGGAAAATCTGGGAGTACAGAAGACTCACTAAAAAAGTAAAGGTCGTATCATTATCCGGGATGACGGCGTACAGAGCGCACTTTCGCTCTCCCAGCGTGTAGAGATCCATGTCATCATGGTCGGTGACGGCTTTGATCTGCGGCAGATTGAAGGGTGCCAGCCGCACAGCGGCAGACACCAGAATCGATTTTGCCGTCTTGCCCGCCGCCTGCTTGAAAACCTTATATTGCCGCAGGGCAACACTTTCCGGGTTCTCATACTCCATTGCCCGGAACAGCAGATCCAGCGGGGAGACATACTCGTCATCGTCCTCCTTCACTTCGGCATATTCCAGCACACGCATCACCATGGAAAAATTCTGCTCATATTCCGGCGCTTCCTGGAACAGCATGAGGATGATGGCCTGCAGCAATGCTGTCTCGGACTTCGACCAGAACGGATCGGACTCGTGACTGCCCTTGGGCGTCGTTGCCTGGATCAGCGTGTTGACCAGCTTCAGCGCGTCTTTTTCATCCCGCAGGTAGCGGAACGGGTTATAGCCGTCTGACTGCGACAGATCCACCAGATTCAGCACTCGGATGTCGTATCCCTGCCGTTTCAGATACCCTCCGGTGGCGGTCAGCACCTCCATCTTCGGGTCCGTGATCACATAGTTGCTGTTTGCTTCCAGAATGTTGGGCTTGACATAGCCGCGCGTCTTGGCGGCGCCGCTGCCGCCAATGACCAGCACATTCAGTGAGCGCCGGTGCTTGTGGGTATCCATCCCCAGCCGCACATGGCGGGTGAGGATCTTGTTCTGCTTCTGCCGGAACTGCGCGTTGAGCTGCCGGGGAGAGCCCCATGCGGCGGAGCCGTGTTCCTCTCCGTCCCGTGTCCTGCCCTGTCCGGAAGCATAGAGACACAGCCCCATGAGATATGCGCCGGTGCAGATGAGAATGGAGAACAGGCTCTTGTCTGTCCATTGGATCTGGAAAGGCCGTTCCAGCGCGGCAGTTAAGTTTGATAGCAGCTCCGGCAGACCGCCGCCAAGGGACTGGGCGATCAGCAGCGCCGCCCATACCACAGGGATATAGAGGAACAGGGCAAGTACCAGATCCGTTGTTTGGGATGTCTTTTTCAGCCGCATCACCTCCTGCATAAAAAATACGAGGCCGGCAGAGTAGAATGCTCTGCCGGCCTCGCTGACGAAACGGCTTCCTTACTTTGTCCTGTCCGGTCGTGCTTTTTGATGGATCTTTTCTTTGGCCGGGGCAGACTTCTGCCGGGTATCCAGCTGCGCCTGATAGCCTTTCAGCCGTTCCAGAACTGAAGTGCGCTCATTCGTCATCGTCCCGGCAGCCGTTTCCCTGCCGCTGGATGAGGTCGATCTGCCTTTGGTATCTGGCAAGTCTGTTCCCGACCGAGATTCTTTTTTTGGCGCCACCTCCTGCCGCTTGCCCACAGGCGGCGTCACAGGCGTTTCCCCCTGCCGAGGGCGTTGCTGTTCGCGCTGCGGCGCCTCCTGTCCCACACGGGCTTCCTGCTCCTTAGAGGGGGCATCCTGCCGCGCCTGTTCCGGCTGCCCGGTATATCGGATGCGCTCAAAGATCATATTGGCGCGGTCGATCTCCGTTACCGGCATGATCACATCCACGACTTTTCCCTTGTTATCCGAATCACGGATGGCAGAGAACAGGATCTTCTGTTTTCCTGCCCGCTGCCTGAATTGCTGATACTGCTCCGGAGACATGGCGAACCGCCGCACATCGCGGGTCTCCTTCAGCATCTTTGCCAGATTGACTTTGCCGGAAATGGTCTTGTGTTTTTTCGCCAGCGCCATGGTGAGCGCCAGTACATTTTTAATGGCGGAGCCGCTCAGCCGGACAGCGACCTCGCTGCCGGAGAGCATCATGCGTACCAGCTGGTCCGCCGCTTCACCGCCTCCGATGTTCATGCTCACGCACCTCCTTCTGGTGTTCTTCTGTTTTCTGGATGTCCTGCTCCATTACAGGCGTCTGCTGGCAGATCTCCCGGCAGAGCTTCCGCTTTTCCCGCTCCGCCCGGATCTTCCGATTCACCTCTGAGAGCTGCTCATACACTTCTGCCTTTTCTTTCTTCAGCACCTCCCGCGGAACGCCGCTGTCCTCCAGCAGCTTCACGGCTTTCATATACTGCTCGAATTCCTGCTCCATGCCGGTGAGTCCTTCCTCGTATAACGCCCTGCTGGGTTCCAGCGCCTCCGCGTCTGCCAGCGCCGCGTAGAGCGGCTGGCGTTTCTTCTTCCGCACATTGAGGAGGGTCCGCTGCTTTGTCAATCTGCCCAGCGTTTCCTCTGTGCGTTGTTCGAATGCCGCCATGTCAGCAGGCGTTGTGATGTCATTTTCCCGCAGGAACGCGAACTGTGCCTGATACCGTTCAAAGCGCATGACCGCCTGCCGCAGATGCGGCGTCATGCGGGGCGGATACTGTCGCTTTTCGATTTTGCCCAGCAGATAGAGATAATGGACATAGAGGGCAAGAAAACCGCTGTATCTGGGATGCTTCCGGTACGGCTGATATGCCGGCCGCGCAGGCAAGACAGGCCGCAGTCCCGCTTCGATCTGTTCCAGGTTGCCCTGGATGGCAGCACGGATTCCGTCCTCTGTGAACAGCGGATCTCGCCTGCCGGGGTACTGAAATCGCTCCTGCCCCCGCAGGCGGAAGCCGAGCCTGCCGCCATGATGGATCTCATACCCCTTATGCTCCATGAGCAGGAAGAAGTGGCCGAGGTCGTTGGCGTCCCGGATGGCATCCCGCAGATCTGCCTCCAGCAGGGAGCGGAAGGTGGGCTGCCCCTTGGACTGGCGCAGCCACTCAATGTAGCTGACCGACCTGGCAGGCGCGCCCTGCACGATGACGGACAATCCATGCTCCCGGCAGAGCCGGTCTGAAATGCCGCGGATCTGCTGATAGTAACTTTGTTGGGTACTGTGGTATTTCTCACCAGTGTCCGCATTGACGGAATTGAATACGATATGCGAATGGATATGGTGTCGATCCACGTGCGTACCGATGACCGCCTCAAACCCGTCCAGGTGTTCCCGCACAAATTCTTTGGCTATCTCCAACGCCAGTTCCGGTGTGATTTCACCGGGGCGGAATGATTGAATAATGTGGTAACATTGACGCCCGTCTGTCCGGTGTGTTTCCCGCTTGGTCTGCATCATCTGGCGGTATTCACGCCCTGGATCACAGTTGAAGTGAGCCGTTAAGATACAGTCATCCGTTTTATCCCCATTGAGGACATAATCAATGGCCTGCTGCAGGCCACCGTTACGGGGCAGGATTTTCGTAACAGCCATTACTTATTCGCCATCCGGAACATAAGCTCATATACCTGATCCAGAAGATAGAGCCCTCGTTTGGCATCCTCCGGCTTCGCAATTCCGGCATTGACGCTGCGGGCGATCTGGTTGATGTTGTTGCCGATATGATGTATTTCCGTCCGGAGCTCTTTAATTTCTTTTGCAGGGCGGGCTTTGACCGGTCGTCCCTCAATAAGCCGTGCAAGATATGCCCGTTTTGTCAGCCTGCACTCTTTGGCCTGACAGCACAGCAGCTGATACTGCTGTGTTGTCAGTACGATGTGCAGATGGTGTTCTTTCTTGTTCTCATCCACATTTTTCTCCTTCCTGCGGCGTATAGCCGCAAGTTTTCCGCCCGCAGGCGGCATTGGGGACCGGGGTATCCTCGGCAAGCTGTGCAAATGTACATTTGCGCGATGCTTGCGCCAGCGCCGCCATCGGCGGCGTTGGCTGTTCCCCGCCGTCGGCGGGGCGTTTTTTGAGAGGTAGGTTGATTCCAATACAGGCGGACACGGTCCGCACCTTTTCCAGAAAAAAGAAATGTCTGGCAGCAGCGCCAGACATCCGGTTTTGCAGGGTCCTTCCGCACAGGGTGTCAATGTAACACCCAAAATAGAAGAGGCAGGGTGTCTTGATGACACCCTGCCTGTCATTATTACCGTTCAAAATCATGGTCGTGCGCTGAACGCTCCCGTTTCTTCAATTTTCGCATTGAGAAATCAAGAATTCGCTCTTTTCTGGCCTGTAGCATGGTCTTATAAAACTGTTTTTGCAAGTCGGACGCAAATGGCGTTTCATCGATGATTGCAAATACTTGCTCCATATTGATTCTCGGAAGGATTCGCTTCAGTGCCGCATTGCAATCCGAATAAGACAATGACGAAATGAAGTTAAAATAATTGATTCTCTGTCCGTTGATCTTTATGCCGGAGAGAGGTAGAGAAAAGGTCCGAAGATCCTGCTCCTTCTGGCTTTCCAGTGTATTTCGCATGATGCTTTCGTCAGCCTGTGGATAAAGGCTGCTGCCGCAGTCATATACAGGAGCCAAGTGGAGCTCATCCGTCATGGTATTATACAGAAATCCCCAGTTGCCATTATGCCGATCCCAGTTGCCGATCAGGGCATCTACGATAAACATATCCCAGAAGTGCTGTTTCAGCAGCGCAGGTGGAAAGGCTGTCTGGTCCTCCATAGCTTGTGTGATATCAGACAGTTCTGTACCATAGCCGCTGTGTCCGGAATTGATCACCGTATTTTTCAGAGATGCGAAGTCCTGCAGCACGATTCCTGGTGAAGTGAAATCCTTGCAGGCAACAACAATTTTTTCCGCACCGTTTTTTCTGTAGATTCCCAGAAGTGTTTCCTGTGCGGCAATACCAACGCTGTTGAAAATATGGCAGCCAATGTATTCTGAAATGCAGCTATTGGCATAACTCAACTCTTTATTTTTAGGAGCGGGTGCCGGGAATTTCAGCATATACTGTTCACCGTCGTAAATGACAGCGATCTTTGCGCCATTCGCTCCTGCATAAAACTTATTGCGGGTAGGTAAGGCTGTAAAATCAAGCACTATACTCACTCCTTTCCCATACGGAGATATTTTTCTCTCAGATACCATGCCTGTTCTGATGAGATGACCTGCTCTACTTCATAGGAATTGATCAGCGCATTCAGGTCGCACCAGCAAAGATCCCAATGGTTATCCTGCCTGCCGCTATCAATGATGTTCCATGATTCCTCCATTCTCAGGATGGATTCGTGGAGGTCTTCCGGCAGTCCACATTCCAAATAGGACTGGTCCAGCGGCTTTCCCGTTTCCGGATCATATTGTGCGTTTCGATCATTCATACCTGTGTCCTCGCTTATAACTCAATTCTATTATTTTTATTATATCGGCTTATCCCTGTTTTAGCAAGTAGTGTTGCCAGACAGCTCAGTAGATCATGCCGCCTTTTCCAGCTCGGCTCGGATACGTTCCCGCGCCAGCTCCGCATAGGTGTCTGTGACTTCGATGCCGGTGGCGGTATAGCCCTCCTGCACAGCCGCCAGCACCGTGGTACCGCTGCCGGCAAAGGGGTCCAGAATATGCCCGCCCGGTTCCGTGATCTTCACGATGTCCCGCATCAGCTGCAGCGGCTTCTCCGTCAGATGGATGCGGCTCTGGGGATTGCCGTATTTGAACACCCCCGGCAGACACGGGACCGGACGGCTGATGGGCATATCGCCGTTGGAGCCCCAGACGATATACTCCGCCTGCTGACGGAAGCGCCCCTTCTGCGGGCGGCTGTTGCCCTTATCCCAAACTGCGGTGCCGCGCCAGATCCAACCGGCCCATTGGAGAGCGTCTGTCGCCGCGGGAAGCTGCCGCCAGTCGATGAACATACATACCGGCGCACCGCTCTTGCATACCTTTCGCGCTTCATACAACCACTCCGCCGCCCAGCGGGTCCAGGAGCGCTGGTCCTTGGCGTCCCCATCGAAAGGGGGCGGTGCGTTCTCGCCCATGCTGGAATACTTTCTGGCTGTGGATTTGTTTTTCTCCGTCTGGGTGCGCCCACCGGACGCATAGGGCGGATCGGTGATGACAGCGTCAAAGGTGTTGGGGGCAAAGGTCCCCAGCACCTTCAGGGCATCCCCCTGGAGGATGCTCCATTTCTGATTATCGCTCATGCTCATGCTTCTCCTTCTTTTTCGTTCGATTTTCGCGGGGCGGAGACAGCTCCGTCTCCACATATTCGCTGATGATTCCCAGTGCTTCCTCGTAGCTGTGGCACGCTCCGCCCATGATGCGGGTCTGCATTTCCTTTGCTTCTGCCGCCATGCCATTCTGCCGAAGAACTCTGGCGGCAATACCCATCAGATGGAAGATGTTGCCGTCCTGCCCCAGCAGAGGGCAGAGAGGGCGGGGGTTCTCCTGCCGGGCGGAGCGAAACCCGCCCAGCCTGTTGGGAACATAGTCGGACAGCCATGTGCCGCCGAATGCGCCGTGGGTCTGCAAACGCCACATCGCCAGCTTCCCCATATCCACCTGAATGTTCTCGAAGGGGAACAGCAGATTGGTGAGTCCATCGTGCTGAAAAACCTTGACCGTCTCAAAGCGGCTGCCATTCTGCAGGATGCCGTCCTGCGTCAGCAGGTCATTGATGCCATCCAGCCACTCCTGCGCCTCTCCGCCGCAGCCCTGCAGCACCAGTCCCTCCTGATGCTCCATATCCCGCAGATCGTCCGCAGTGATCCTCTCAATTGGCATTTATCTCTCCTTTCTTTTGGGATGCCGTGCAGGCGGCGTCCGGCCAATGGTTTTCTGATCCGTCAACACGGGGATGCCCAGCTCACCGGCTTTATAGATCTCCTGCCACATCCCATCCGTCCAGACCGGACCGTACACATTCATCTGCTGGCAGGATTCCAGCAGGCGCAGTCCCATCGCCCTGGCTTTTTCATCCTGGGCGGGATCGGTGGGATCTGCGACAGGCGGGAACAGCAGATGCGGACAGATAGGGATATTTCCCTCCACAAACACCTCCTGCGCTTTCTGCCGCGCAAACTCCACATTGTTTGTCACATCGCCCCGCAGCGGAGCACAGATATAGACCAGCTTGGGGCCGCTCCGTTCCAGCTCCGGCGTGCGCTCCCGGAATGCGGACAGATACTGACCGACGGCATCCCGCAGAGCGGCATAGTCCGCGGCAGTGGGATGATAGGCGTACCATTCCACTTTTCCGTAGTCATCCCACAGGTGGGGAATGACGCCGCTGCGGAAGTTGGGATTGTTCGGCACCTGCTTTTTACCCCAGACATCCTGAAAGCGCAGCAGCGTCCGGTCCACCACGCCCTCCGTGCGGTTGAGCACCGTGAGGCGGATGGCGTCATATTGGCTGGAGATATGGGTAGAGAGAAACTCCGCCCGTACACGCAGGTCCTTTCCGAGATCTCCCACGCACACACGCCCGGAGAATTGAGGCCGATCCACGAGATTGCTATGTTCAAACAGCTTTCGCAGCTCCTGCTCATACACGGTCATCGCTCCACACCTCGTTTCTTTGGCGTTTTTGTTTTCATAGGACTTACTTCTTTTTGCAGAGGTTTCAAGGTCTCACGCCCGATACCGCGGATCACGCTGCGGCTCTTGCCGCTCAGGACAAAGGTATCCCTTGTATCGTTGCGGATTTCCTCGCAGGGCAGGATCACGGCAGAACCGGTGATGCGGATATCCCCCTGCACCGAGCCATACACCTTGCAGTTGCCGGACAGGATGGGAGTCCCCATCGTATGGGGATCGTGAATGATTTGCGCGTTTCCGGAAGCCAGTGCTTTTCCGGTCATGGAGGCCCCGCGGAGATAGGCGTTGTCCTCGGCGTGGCTGTGGCCGCTCATCACGCTGCCTTTGGAAACATAGGCGCTGCCACAGGCAATGGCGTCGCCCCGCAGACAGGCATCCCGATCCACATAGGCGTCACCCGCTGCAATGGCGTCATCGAAGATCCACGCGCAGTCTCCCGGCTCCGCGGACAGGTTGCTTTCGCTTTCCACGAAGCCACCTATGTCGCCTGCGCAAATCTCACCGCAGATGTCCCGCAGCGCGCGGATGCGGTGCAGGAACGGATATTCCTCATGGGCAATGTCTGTGATCTCATATTTTTGATTGCTGATGGTTCTCATCTCCTTTTCCTTTTTTATGCCGCTTTTTGGCACAGGGCATCTTCTTTTCGGAATGCCGCATCGATGTCGGAAAAGCGCTCCGTGCGGTTGAATTTCTCGGACACCTTTCCCGGCATGGCCTGCAGCTCCAGCATTCTTGCCCACAGCTCCGGATGGTGGTCATAAAGGTGCCGCAGTTCCTTCCGCTTGGCATTCGGGCAGAACCAGCAGCCGCCACGGTCTGTGAACGCATAGACAGGTGAAAGCAGCCCTGCCGTTTGGCAGAGCTGCTTTGCATCCTCTTCGGTGTAGTGATATTTTTCCAGCAGGGACACCTGATCTCCCTGCAAGCGGTGCAAGCGCACCGGCTCATCGCTGGCGATGCCCACATACTGCACAGTATCCGGCGTCAGAGTCCTGGTATACCGGCGGATGGGACGGAGTTTGCAGTCCCGCTGAACGTAGCAATGCCCGCACAGAGGGAATCCGCGTCGAAGTCCTTTTTTCGGACCGCGGGTAATGACTCCGGCAAACAGGTCCAGATAGGTCTTATCCGAACGCAGCACATGGACCGGGATGCCCAACCGTTCCAGTCTGGGGAGCGCAGTCTCATAGATGAATGCCCGATGCTCCGGCACCTCGCCGGAGGTCCTTTTATCGAACATCACCTCACAGTAGACCGCTTCATCCAGCGGTTCCCCGTGCTCCAGCGCCAGCAGGATCGTGGCAAGGCTGTCTTTGCCGAAGGAGCAGGACGCAATATGCAGGGTGTTCTTCTTTTCTTTTGAAATCATGATCATCCTCTCTGATTCTGTTTTTGCTGGCAGTATTGTCAGCAGGTGGGGAGTCTGCTATAATAGCGCATATCATTTCCAGTCATTTTAGATATGAAGGAGACGAAATACGATGAATAAAACAGAACTGATCACCGCTATGGCGGAAGCCAGCGGCCTGACCAAGAAGGACTGTGACACCGCTCTGAATGCGTTTGTCGACACGCTGCAGACTGCGTTGAAGTCCGGTGACAAGGTACAGCTGCTGGGCTTTGGCACCTTCGAGGTGAAGGAGCGCGCCGCCCGCACCGGCAAGAATCCGGCCACTGGAGCCACCATTGAAATCCCCGCTTCCAAAGCGCCGGCTTTCAAGCCTGGCAAGGCATTCAAGGATTCCGTGCAGTGATAACACGCCCGCGAGAGACGATCTCTCGCGGGCCTTTTCTGTTATCGGTGCGATACGCCCATGTCCTTGGCACGACAGGCACATTCCAGCACCTCTGTCATATCCGTGCGCTCCCAGGGCGCGTCCGCATGGGTGAAGTGACCGTAATTGCAGAACTTTTGGAACATAGGCTGATCCAGTCCCAGCGTTCCGATCATGCCATCCGGCGTCAGGTTGAATACCGTGCAGACAGCCTGTTCCAGCACATCATCGGAATAGATGCCGGTATGCTCCGTATCCACCGTCACCGCCACAGGCTGTGCCTTGCCGATGGCATAGGCAAGGCTGATGGTGCAGCGCTTGGCCAGTCCTGCCGCTACGATATTCTTGGCAATGTAACGGGCCATGTACGCCCCGCTGCGGTCCACCTTCGTTCCATCCTTGCCGGACAGCGCGCCGCCGCCATGAGGGGCGAGGCCGCCGTAGGTGTCCACCATCAGCTTGCGTCCGGTGAGTCCGGTGTCCGCTTCAAAACCGCCCTGGACAAATCGACCGGAGGGATTGACCAGCACTTCGGTATGCTCGTCCAGCGGAAGTTCCTGCATGGCGGGGCGGATCACATGGCGCAGAATGTCCCGGCGCAGTTCCGGCAGGGGCAGTTCCTCCTCATGCTGGCAGGATACCACCACTGCGGCAACGCGGTACGGGACTCCAGAGCGGTATTCCACAGACACCTGTGCCTTGCCGTCCGGACGCAGGCCGGGGATGATGCCCTGCCTGCGGGTATCGGTCAACAGGCGGGTCAGTCGATGGGCCAGCACCACAGGTAGGGGCAGCAGCTCCTTTGTTTCATCGCAGGCAAAGCCGTACAGGATTCCCTGATCTCCTGCGCCGGTCTCCGTGCCGCCGCACACAGCTTCCGCAATGTCGGGACTCTGCTCATGGGTGATGACCTCCACCTCATAGTCGCTGCCGCCGTATCCGGCTTCCCGCACCGTTCTGCAAATAATGGCAGGGATGTCCGGAATCTTCGCTGCCGTGATCTCGCCTGCAGCGATGATATTTCCGGCTGTGGCCATGACCTCGCAGGCAACGCGGGCAGCGGCGTCCTGCGTAAGACAGGCATCTACCACCGCGTCCGCGATGGTGTCGCAGAGCTTGTCGGGATGTCCCTCGGTGACTGACTCAGCAGTCAAAATGCAGTTATCTTTCATATTCATGTTTCTCCTTTTTCATTGGTTTCTTATGTGCCTCCGGCTGTTTCGGAACAGAGAGGATCATTTCGTTGCTGTATTTGTCCTTGTACTTTTCGATCTGCTGCTCCGTCAGCGAGGCAAAATCATCCTCTTTAAGACCAGCAACAAAAAATGTGCCGCAGACAATGTCATACGGCACACCGTGATCATCGGTCAGGGTGCGGTTCCACGGCAGGCCCAGCAGCTTGCCCTCGTCATTGCAGACGAGCGCCACCGGGTCATCGAAGGGGTAAACTGCCTGAATGGTGCCGCCTACCAGTTCCTGCATGGCAGAAAGAGTGTGGTCGATCTCCTGCACTTCAGGCATTTCCATGGGGCGCACCACAAGGACTTTCATTTTTTCTGTGCTGATATGGGTTCCTCCTTCTTCAAAAGAAAAGCGGCAGCGACAGATTCCTCTGCCGTTGCCGCAAATGGTGATTCTTATTCTTTTTTGGATGCCAGCGTCCGGGTCTTCAGCAGGGCATTCTCCAACGCCCGATGATCTTCATGCTCCGGCCACCATTGGGGACGCAGGAATCCCAGCGTCGCAGCCGCCCATTCATAATCGGCCCGTTCCAGAGCGCCGCCCAGCAGTCCCTGCCGGAATTTCCGGTGCCGTTCCCGCACGGCCGGGTCCACGCTATCCCGGTCCAGATACAGTTCCAGAAAACCGCCGAGGACAGCGGCTTCCTCCATCGTATAAAACATATCCGCACCCCTTTCACAAACAGGGGATATTGTAACACACGCGACGGAAATTGCAAACAGGCTATTTCTTTCTGCTGCGGCAGAGCCATTACCGTTCCGGCTCTTTGCGTCGTTCCGATTTCTTATTCCTCGGCTTATCCAGCTTTCCGGAGAACACCTCGTCAACGGTCCTGTCCCACGCAGCCTGTAATGACTCCACCGGCAGGCCGTTGGCTTCAAAGCCCCGCTGGATCACGCGGTAATAATATGGGGACGGCAGTGCAGGCTGGCGGCAATACGGCTCTGCCATGATATAAACCATGACTGGGATCTCTGCACCGGCCGCGTCTTTAACAGTCACGGTTTCTTTCGTGTAGTGGCGGGGATACCCCTCATACCGATCCAGAGACTGTTCACAGTTTGGCGTGATCTTCCACACCAGTCCGTAGACAACGCTGCCTTTTTTCGGTGCAACGGTAGCGAAGCCGCTGCCGCGGAAGCGCAGTTCGTAGTTTTCAAGCCTGACCGGTCCCACGATCTCGGCATCCGGACAGCGCTGCGCCATCTGCTCCAGATCAAGGTTGCTGCCGTAGGCAAAATACAGGTTTTCCTCCACGTCACACCTCCAGCAGCTTCAGAGCGCCAAAGCGGTCCAGATGACGGAGCAGGGCTGCCGCCTGTGTCTCCGCATCGCCATCCGGCAGCGAACAGTCCATTCCCGTGGTGCGGATGACATTATTCTGTACAAACCAGATGTAGGTCTCCACATCCGGGAACTCTGTGGGATCAAAGCTGAGATCCCGAAGCTGTTCCATGATCCCGGCTGCGGTCCCTTCGTACACGGTATCTTCAATTTGAATCTTCAAAGGCTTCACCTCTCCATTTCTCTGGATTTTTTCTTCGTTTTGTTGACTGCATAGCTGTCCTTATCGAAACGCCACGCACGGTCACCGTCCAGATTTGCCAACAGGTGGTCACGGGTATGCTTGAATTCCTCGCCGTTGAGCCCCAACCGCACCAACCAGACCCGGAAGGTGAACAGTTCATTGTCACTGTGGGTCTTGCGCATGACCGTGCTGCGCTGGGCGATAGCCTGGGCGGAGATGGCAAGGCACAGATTCACATAGGCAGCAACTTTTCCCGCGTGGAGCGTGGAATTGAAGCAGCGCCATTCCACCGTTCCCCGGTAAAAGACCGAATGCAGATTCAGTGCGTAATAGCGGGTCCAGTTATAATGGTCTGCGCTGCCGTTATCTCCCTCATACCAGATATTCTCCAGCTGCGTCAGATCCCTTGTCTCATCCGACGAGAGCCTGCGTGCCTGCTTCAGCATGGGTTCCCGCACCTTCTGACACCAGCGGGACGCCCTGCTTTCATTGACCTGCAGCGCTTTGAACAGGATATCCTCCTTGGAGTACATAATGCCGATGAGGTTTTTCAGACTCTGCCGGTTATGATTGGCTGCGTCCACATGGACATGGATGCCGCAGGAGCTGTTGGCCTTGGCTCCTGCGTGGCGTACCTGCCGGACACATTCCTGCAATTTGGGCAGTTCCGCATAGGTGAGCTTTGGCGTTACCATCTCCACGCGGTATCTGTAGTCACCCGTTGCACGATAGCCGCTGCCAATCTTCTGCTCCCCGTGGATGCTGGAGTCACTCATGACCGTCCACTCTTTGCCGTCCCGATCCGTCAAACACCATTTATCGTAAGCGCCGCCCACATAGCGGGCGTCCGTTGCAAAATACGCGGCCAGCGCTGTTGCCGCCTGCTCACGGGTGATGCCGGTCATTTCAACTTCCACGCCGAAGCACTGATCCTTCAGCCCGATCATGCGGCAGCACCGGCTTTCAGTTCCGCATCCACCTCCCGGATACGGCGCCCGATGGCTTCAATGACATTGGCGGTGACGCTGTTGCCTGCCTGCTTATACGCCTGTGCATCAGACTGGATGGCGAGGATGCGGTCGATCTGCCACTCATCGAAGCCCTGCAGCCGCAGACACTCCCGCGGCATCAGACGCCGGATGCGTCCGCCACGTTCCACGATGCCCTGGATGCAGCTCGTTTCCAATGTATGGGCGATATCCTGTCCCACACGACCACGGCGGGTATTGCTCCCGGAGAAGCCGAGATCGACGCTGTCACCGGGATTCGCCTCTTTATAGCCTTTTTTCGTGGCTTCCTTGATGAGTAGAACGCCGGAACGTTCTGCTCTATGATTGGACAGCGTTGTCTGACCATAACGGGCAGTGAGGCAGCGGGCGGCCTCCGTTTGTCTCGCCTCCCCGGCACATAGATCCACAAAGGGTCTGTCCTGCGGAATGATATACAATCCTGTTTTGCCGCCCACACCTCCAGCGCCGGCAGTCTGCGTGCAGGCTATTCCGTCTGCGTCGTAGACACGGGAGCCTTGCGAGCCTCCGAGGACTTGTATAAGAGCTTTTCCACCTGTGCCGAAGACAGGAAATATTTTTCCGGCGCATCGGGGATCAAGATAGCAGATAAGGAACAGCCGCCTTCTGGATTGCGGGACTCCAAAATGTTTGCTGTTAAGCACCATCCATTCCACGCGGTACCCCAGGTCATTAAGCGTGGCGAGGATGACAGAAAACGTCCGGCCTTTGTCATGCGACAGCAGTCCCGGAACGTTTTCGAGCAGAAGATACGAAGGTCGTTTGGATTGAGCCAATCGGGCAATTTCAAAGAAGAGAGTGCCGCGGGTGTCGTCAAAGCCCTTTCTTCTGCCAGCGATTGAAAATGTCTGACAAGGGAATCCTCCGCACAGAAGGTCGAAGTCCGGCAGGTCTGCGGGGTCGATTTTTGTGGCATCGTGATAATATCGTTCCTCCTTTCCCGGCTCATAAATGGCCTCATAGCTGGCATTGGCGTATTTGTCGATCTCGCAGTGTCCTACACACCGGAAACCGCCCGCGCGGGTCAATCCCGTGCGGAAGCCGCCGATGCCGGCGAACATATCAAAATATCGGATCAGGTCATCTCATCTCCTTCCTGCAGGGCAAGCAAAAAGCCGAGGACGCTTTCATCTACATCCCCGGCTCTGACGCTATCCTGCGCTTCTTCTTTGGTGAGCTGCACTCCCCGCAGTTCCTGCCGGATGGCCTGGCGAACGGCGTCCAGCAGTTCCTGCTGCCCTTTATACTCACAGACCATGCGGCAGACCGCGGCGGTGCGCTGTCCTGCGGGGATCTCCGTCAGCTTCTTCCACGCCCTGCGCTGGATGGGCGAGGACATGGAAAAGGACAGATTGATCCGCTTTTTGTTACTGCTCATCGTTCTTTGTGAGCCGCTCTGCCAGCCGCTCATAGCCTTTGGCGTTGAGGGACACATCGTCAAGGATGACTGGACGGCAAAGGCCGTCCGCAGCGGATACATTCCGCTTTAGCAGCGCCGCACCACCGCCCAGAAAAACAGCAGGCATGGCACGGGTATCCAGTCCGCTCTCCGTAATGGCGGAGAGCAGGCGATGGACATAGGCGTCTGCCTGCCGGTCAATAATTTTTCTGGCATCCTCGTTGATATGGACAGCATCGCCGCGCAGGACGCTTTCCATCTGTGCCGCCGTCATAGACAGACCCAGCGTGCGGCGGATCTGCTCACCGATCTCATCCAGACAGCGGATCATACCGAGTTCCAGACTGCGGCAGGTCGATGCATTGGGAATACGGTTGTCCAGGCGCATCAGATCCACTGTCCATCCGCCAATATCCGCCACGATCACAGAAGGCTCATCCAGCAGGATGCTCTGGGTCAAGACTGCGGCATAGCCCTGCGGGAACAGGGACACCTTACGGATGACGATGGAGTATTCCTGTCCCTCATAGCGGAAATTCACTGTTTTCCCATCCCGGAGCAGATAGTCCCGGAATGCGTTTTTCTCCCGCCCGAAGCTGGTGAGAGGCAGTCCGGCCGCCAGATGGATCTCTGCCGCAGGCTCCGCATGACGGAAGGAGAGCTCCTTTGCGATAGCGGCCAGCGTGAGGAGGTAATAATCCTCTGTCTGCGTTTTATTCTTCTGAAGCGCCTGACGCCCGCTGCCCACCACATAGAATTTTCCGCCGTATTCCAGCACGTCCTTCAGCGTATACGGCTCATGCTCATACGCCACCAGACCGGAGGGGAACGAGAAATGGGCTGTTTTCATAGCGGCATAGCCGTGGTCAACACCAACAATCATGGACTCGCTCATCTTGCCTCACCTCCACGGCTGCGTTTCTTCTTATTTGATGTCTGGCGCCGGTCATAGTCCTTTCCGGCATGGATCAGATCCCGAATCTCCTTCAGCTGCGGATTCCAGCGCGTTTGACCGTCCCACTCCGGATGCTTCGCACAGAGCCGGGGCAGATATTTCTTCAGATCCGCGCCCTCTCTGGGAAACTCGATGCCGTCCTTATAGACGATATCTTGTTCCAGCTTCATCAAAAGCGCTTCATATGCGCTCCAATCTGTCTGATCATAGGCGCTTTTCCCGGTGAGCTGCTCGTAGGCATAGTCCCCGACATAGCTCAACTGCTCAAAGCAGCAATCGCCGTAGGGAACGACATCCGCAAGGCTGTCCGGGTCTGCCAGCGCGGCAAAATAGACCTCGCGCCCCTGTGCGATGAGCCAGGCGCGAAAATCGATAAAACCGTCATCGCTGCAGCCGTATTCCTTCATGATCCCTGCCGCGTCCCACAAGCCGAACTTGTCCGCGAGATCTTCATAGGCGTGGATGATGTCGTGGAAATTCTGTGCCTGCGTGGGGCCCATAGAAACCAGCCGGTCTTTCAGGTAGGTCAGCATGGCGTCCATATCCTGCCCGCAGGCGTTTTTTGCCTCATGGATCAGGTCCCAGAAGGATTCTTTGTTGATCTCTGTGATCGGTTCCTTCACATTCTTCATCTCCTTCCCAATACGTTTTTTGATGTGCGCTGCCGCACCTGCGCAGATCTTTTGATAAAATGCGCGATACTCCGGCGTGGTCTTATCTACTTCACCGAGAATCGCCCGCTCATAGGGCGTGCCGGGGACGATCTCCCAGGTAACGGTCCCAAAGTATACCGCTTCCAGATACCGCAGCAGCGTGCGTCCGTCTGCCATCTCAAACATTCCCCGGTTATCCTCATAGGGAAATTCCTCATAGACCTTGAGCCCGGTGGCTTCTTCCGCGGCGGCATACAGCGAGAAACCGTCTGCGTCCAGCGTCGGCGCAAGCTGTGCGTACTGTTCCTCCGGGGACAGCATTTCCTCATGCCGCTCCATCTGACCGCTCCTTTCTTACCCAGCCCGCAAAACGCTCTAAAAAGTGAACGCGCCCATGCACCTTCCCGGCAGACACATCCAGCCCATTCATCTGCGCCTGAATGCGGCGCTGGATGGCTTTCAGCTTCTGCGGGTCATTGCAGCAGTCTACGATGACATACTCGCCGCCGCTGGTGGAGAGGATTTCCCGCTTGCCGTTCTCGTCCCGAATGCCGGACAGGAGACGCTGTCCCAGCCGTTTCCGGTAGGCGTCCTGGAGCGCATCCATATCTCCGCAGACATCATGCTTTTTCAAGATTTCCGCGATCTCACAGGAAGTGATCTTCGTTTCGGCAGACAGCTTTTGCAAAATCTCCGCCTGCGCGTCAGGCGGGATTCCCGTCCGGCTGGGCATTGTTTTCTTCACTTTCTGCATCGGCACACCTCCAATCCGCGGGCAGGATCTTCTGCTCGATGATATCCGCAATCGTCCGGAACACCTCCGCCAGCTCGCGGGATTCCTTCACGGTATCCCGCATTTCCTCCGGGGTCATTCGCGTCCCGTCCGTCCAGCAGCGGACATTTTCCTCGGACGGTGTCAGCAGGACGGCTTTTTCATACGCTTTGCAGAAAAGCGCCGCGATCTTTCCTTTCCGGTCGATCTCGGCATCCTGCTTTTTCAGTTCTTTTTTCGCTTTTTCGTATTCCAGCGCTTCGGCGGCCGCCTGCTCCCGCTGCTCTTCCGGCAGGTCCTGAAGCTGCCGGGTCAGGTCATAACCCTTGTTGATGGACAGTTCCTTCTTATCCAGAGCCTCCTTGATGACCTCCGGGGCATTCTCATCGATCTGCATGACCTTGCCCATGGTGCGCTCACCCAGGCCGACTGCTTCTGCCAGCTCCTTGCGGGTGTCCACAGTATCGGAACTTTCCGGCAATGTTGCCGAAAGGTCTGTGCGTGTCCCTTGGTTTGCCCTGGCTTTCGCCTCGATCTCCGGCTTCAGCTTCAGTGCGATCTTGCCCAGCTCCCACTTTTCCAGATTGCGACGACCTTTCTGGGTATCCAGCGCCCACTGCTTGGCTTCCAGCAGATCCTCGAAGGAGAATACCGCCATCGTATAGGGCAGACCATGCTTTTCACACAGCGACTGTCGGTTATGCCCGTCCACGATCACCATGTCCTCATTGACGATGATGGGGGAGTAACAGCCGTTTCGCAGCAGATCCTCTTCCAGAGCGGCAGACTGCTCCGCGCTCAAAGGCGGGAGCAGTTCGGCCATCTCCGGCAGGATCACAGGACTGCGCTCTGCGCTGGTGTATGTGATCCCGGTGTTTTTCATCAGGCGGCGTCCTCACTGGCGGACATATCCTCCACCGCCTGTGCCGCGTCCTCCGCCTTGCGGGGAGACAGGAATTCCACATCGCTGGCTTTGATGAGGAAACCAGGCTGGCGCTGGGGATCGTCCGCGAAGGTGATGGTCTCGAAATCGCCGGTGGCTGCCAGCTTACAGCCCTTCCACGCAAACGCCGCGCAGCGCTCGGCCAGAGGGCCGCGCACCTTGATGGAGATAAAATCGGTGAGCTTGTTGCCGTCCTTATCCTTGTAGCGGCGGTCCGAGGCGATTCGCAGGATGGCGTAGGGCTTGCCGGTGGTCTCATTCATTTTCAGTTCCACATCGTTGGTCAGGTTGCCAATGGCAGTGATCTTCAGCATAGTTCAGTTCTCCTTTTTATATTATGATGTTTGATGTTGGAAAAGCCACCCTCCCGGCACCGGGAGGGTGGCAGGGTGTTTACTTGCTCCAGCTTTCGCTGTCACCAAGAATGGCGGTATGGGCGTTAGCAGCTTCCATGACTGCGTAATAGGCCCAGTGGCGCTTGCTCATATCGGAGAAGGTGTTCAGCTTGCGGAGGTTATCCGCAATGTATGCCTCATCCGCTTCGCGGCCCAGCAGGCGGTTAACGATGGTCACAACCTCCGCACGGTTGATCTCATCGTCAGCGCGGAAGGAGCCGTCGCCATAGCCGTTGATCCAGCCATGCTTGGCGGCAGCCTTGATGTACGCGGCGGCCCAATAACCGTCGCTCACATCGTTGAAGTCCTTATACTGCTCCATGATCTCAGCGTCGCCATCACCGTACACATCAAAGAAACGGACAGCCATCGTGGTAAACTCAGCACGGGTAATGGCATCGTTGGGGGCAAAGATGGTCTTGCTCTTACCATAGGTAATGCCGTTGTTGCTCAGATACTTCACATAGCCGCTATACCATGCGTGTGCAGGAATATCCGCAAATTTGGTATTTGCCGCCGTGGAAATGGTGTCACCGTTCTTCTCGGCAAGCAGGCGGGCGAAGATCGCGGCGGCTTCACTGCGGGTCATGCTGCGGCTGGGGCCAAAGGTACCGTCCGTGTAGCCGACGATGTAAACGCCGTGGCGTTTGGTCTGCTCCACTTCGGGGACGGTCAACTCACCGTTTTTGTCGGTCTTGCCTGCGGCTGACTGACCGAGATCACCCTTGACCGCAACATTTTTGCCCTGCTGGGGAGCCTTCTTGTGGTCGGTCACGATGACCGTCACCCGATGCTTGGCGTCCAGATCTGTGCCGTCCGGCAGCTTCACCGTGATATTGCCGGTCTTGCCGATGGACACTGCACTGCCGGAGATGGGGCGCTTCGTGTCCGTGCGGATGACCTTGACGGTCAGCGTCCAGCGGTCGCCGTCCGCGTCCTCATAGCCAGTAGTGACCTTGCCGTCCTCGTTGGTCTTGCCGCTGCCGGTGGGGACGGTGATCTGACCTGCCTTGTCGGTCTTGCCGGAGGCGTGGTTGTCATTCTTATCCGTGACAGCGATGCTCATGTCCGGCACAGCGGACTTGTCCTTGACAAGCTGCACGGTCACGGTGGTCTGGTCGGCGTAGTCCAGCAGACGGCTGTTGGGCAGGCGGATGGAGATGCTGTTGTCCTTGTGGAGCGCAACGGCGGCGTTTGCCACGGGATTTTTGGTATCGGTATCCGTGACGGTCACAAGGTAGCCGCCTACAATGGCCTCACCCTTGCTGTCCGTGGTGCCGCTGTTGTAGATTTTCTCGATTTCGGCGGTTTCCAGCTTCTCTCCGCAGTTCTCGCACTCCTTGTGCTTGCTGCCCGCAGCGTCGGTGGTAGGCTCCTTGTCGATGATCCAGTCGCCGGGCTTATGACCGGCAGGCTCGGTGTAATCGGTCTTGTTTGTATCGCCGCAACGGGTGCAGGTGTTGGTGGTGTAACCCATCTCCGTGCAGGTGGGTGCGGTCACTTCGGACTTGTAATCATGACCCAGGGCCTTTTCCAGCACAGCGCCGCAGCGGGTGCAGAGCTGGGGTTCCGTGCAGGTAGCAGGAGCGCCGGGGATGTGTCCATCCGCAGGGTCGGCATCCAGACGGTGATAGCCGCAGCGGGTGCAGCGGTATTCCATGACCCCCTCGCCGGTGCAGGTGGCGTTGGTGACGAGGGTTCCCTCATCCCAGCTATGACCAAGCGCGTCGGTGTAGTCTGTGACGAAGCTGCTGCCGCAGCCGTCACAGCGGTGGATGGTCTTGCCGCCGTTTTCGCAGGTAGCGGCGATGACATGGGATTCATAATTGTGAGGCAGCGCCGCTGTGATGTCCTCAATGTGACGATCCCCACAGACGGAGCACTCGCGGACGGTATAACCGGGGCTGGTACAGGTGGCAGCCACGGTATAGACCTCATAGCTGTGTTCGCCCCTGGGCGTGGCGGTCTGCTTCATTTCGCCGCAGCGGGAGCACAACTCCAGCTGCTTGCCGTCTGCTTCGCAGGTGGCGTCACGGATGACGATGCTCTGCCATGCGTGACCGAGGGAGTCCACATAGTCGCGCTTTTCGATTTTGCCGCACTTCGTACAGAGGTAGCGGTCATAGCCGAGGGTGGTGCAGCCGGCCTTGGTGCTGTCCAGCAGAATATACTTGTGGTTTTCACCACAGCCCTTGTCGGTGCAGCAATTTCCATTGCAATTCTTGTTCTGGCAGCCGCAGTTGGGATCGCCGCAGCCGCAGGCACAAGAGCCGTCATCCTTGGTGGATTCGTCACGGAGCCAGACTTTTGCCACGCCGTTCTCGGTCATTTCTTTGCCCTTGTAGGTGTAGGTGATCTCGTAGTAGACCATGTACTGACCTTCCTCCGTGTAGTTGGGCGCGGAGGTCATGGTACAGCTATCTGCACTGTTGCCGTAGCGGATAGAGGTGCGGACACCGGCTTCGGAGAGGTCGCTGACCGTGATGGTGTGGGGCTTGCCGTCCACCACGCCGTAATAGTCTGCAATGACCGCCTTTGCCGCCGTGTAGTCATAGCGGGCGTAGTCGCACAGGCTGCATTTCTCTACCGTAGCGAAGCGTCCGTTTGCCGGCTGGGGCAGGACTTCCGTCACCATGCTGTGGCGCTCCAGCTTGCGGTTGACCGTATGATTGGTACCGTAGCAGAATGCGCAGTAGGTGCCGCCCTTGGTGGTAACAGTGTGATAGGTATCGTCCGTATACTCGTAGGAAACGGTTTCGTCCAGTTCCTGCGTAAATGCGGCGGCACAATCATACAGCCAGTAGACATTTTTCAGATAGCCGTACTCGCTTTTGCTCATATTTGTGTTGATGCCGCCGCAGGTTTCACAGACGGCTTTGGTGTAGTGATATCCGGTATAGGTGGCGTCCTTGCCGGGGATGCCGTCCATGGTATCACCCTTACCGACACCATCTACCATCGTGCCGTCCGAATATTTCACATTGCGGCTAAGTGCCGGCTGGCCATTGCGGGTATATTCGGGAACGCGGAACACCTCAAAAGATGTGGCTTTGCCGCACTCACCGCACTTGAAGGTCTCGCGGGTCACAACACTGTTGGCGTCCAGCTCATTGGTACGGCCGGATGCCTGCATCCAGTGCTCGGCGGGGTCGTGGTAACTGTTCTGCTGGGCGGCAAAGGCGGTGGGGATCATGCCCACACACATGACCAGCGTCAGAAGCAGCGCCATCGCTCTGCGGGAATAATGGTTCTTTTTCAGATTCATAGGTCCTCCTTATATTTTTTGTTTTTTATCCGCGTTGAAAACGATGTTCTTTTGGCTATCGCCCCCTTTCCCGGCTGCAAAGCCGTTTTTGCAGATACTCGTTCCAATCCTTGCCGCAGCGCGGTTTCTCCACGGTAACGGCATACCCCTGTAACTGATACTTTTCCTGTAATTGCTGGGCGGCTTTCTGCCCAGGCTCGTCCGCGTCCAGACACAACGCAATACTGCGAATCTCCGGATGCGCCTGCAAATAGGTCTGCAGTGCGCCGTCATAGAGTCCGCACAGAGCAACGGCGTTGGTTGTGTCTCTGTGGAGTGTGAGGTAACTCATCAGATCGATGGGTGCCTCAAAGACAAGCACCAGATCTGACTGCGGATCGTGCGGGAGGGAGAAGCCTGTGTTTTTGTCGCTGCCGGGAGCGTCTCCCTTGAAGCCGGGGCCGTTCAGATCATAGGTGCCGCGCAGTCCCGCGTACTTTGCCTGTCCGGATTCATCCCTGCCGACGAAGACGCAGTTATGATGTACCGCATCCTCATACAGCAGACCGGCATTCAGAAATTGTCGGATCACCTGGGCAGCGATACCTCGCTTACGGAGATAGGCGAAGACCCTGCGGTCATCCGCATTGCGGGGCGGCAGGGAAAACTCCTGTTTCGGGCTGATCGGCTTTGGCTGCGGAATGGGCGCGTCTCTGGCTTTCCCATGGAAGGTCAGAAGGTACTCCACTGCTTCCGGAAAGGATTTTCCGCAAAACTGCTGGAGGAAGGTGATGGCATCCCCGCCGGTATTCTGGGAATACCGGAACCAGGTACGCCGGTCCTTGATCCGCAGGCTGTCCATCTCCGCGGTAGTATGGAAGCGTCCCACGCGCTTCACCTGATAGCCGAGGTGGGAGAGCAGCTCCGGCAGGTCCGTTTCTCTGGCGATCTGCATTTCTGTGTCTGTGAAGCGATTTCTGATCTCGCTTGCCATAATGTGTGCCTCCTTTCTGATGAAACGCAAAAAGCCACCCAGGGCATCCGATATATTCGGATGCCCTGGGTGGCTTTCCCTAAATCGTGTTCTTTTGTTTTGGCTTTTGTGCGGGCTTACACGGCGTTATCTTCGTCGGGGGTGTCCGTGTTCGCTGGAGCGGTCACGTCGGCCACACGGGGCGCGACAGGGGCCTCAGTGGGGGCGTTCTGCTCTGCGGCGCTCTCTGCGTCCGCTTCGTCCAGTGCCTGCGTGATCAGGTTCAGCACGAAGTCTCGCTGGGTGAGCTTTTTGCCGCTGCGGAGCGTCTTGCGCTCCAAGTGACGCTTGATGCGCTGGAAGAGTTCTTCGGGAATCTGGAATGCCATGGTTCTGCCTTTTTCAGTCATTTGAATGCCGCCTTTCTGATTTTCCATCATGTTGTAATAGTCTTGGATGAGGTTGGTGATGTACTCGCTGGTGGTCTGGCCCAGCCGTTCCCGTTCTTCGCTGACCCGCTCATGCAGATCAATGGGGATCTGAGCGCACAAATTTTTGGTGGTTGCCATTCTCGGATACCTCCTTCGTTTTTTGTAACGCAAGCATACCCGAAAGGTCCAGTAAAAGCTATTACCAACACCACCAAGGAATGATAGACAAACGAAGCGAAAGCAACATAAGCACCTATGAGTCGAAAAAGGCCGCCGTCCGCTCCCACATAGGGAGCCGAACGGCGGCCTGCCTTCTTATTCTTTATTCTTTTTTAAGCCTCGGTGTTCGAACCACACCAGACCACAAATCTGGCAGGGCGCATCTTCAAAATGTCGCCTCTCGCTGGGCAAAACTGAAATTTTGAAAAATCGAGTTTTTGCAACTTTTTCATTCTAAAAGTGGTGCATTATATGTGAAAACGCCGCACTTTCGTGCGGCGTTTTCGGCGTTGCATCTTTCATCAACACATTTTGGTCCGAGTAGTGCGGCTCGAACGCACGGTCTCCTGGTCCCAAACCAGGCGCGATACCAACTTCGCTATACCCGGATATTCACTTTTCTGCCATGATACCACGGCGAGCGGTAAAAATAAAGTTTTTTCTGTCTGTGGTCATTCCTGTGGTCAAAGCCGCTTTTGTGCCGTTTTCGGCAACCGGGGGAAATCCAGCAAACGCAGGTGTCGCAAGGCTTTGCGGCGTTTCGCCTTGCCCCGTCCCGGATACGGCCACGGCACTCCCAAAGCAGGCGCGATACCAACTTCGCTATACCCGGATACTATTGATACTTGAATAGGGCTTCGATTCGAAGCCCTATTATTATACCGCATGCTCTGCGCGGTTGCAAGGGTTATTTGCGGTGCGCGGAGCGTTTTTCGGCATCCTTGGGGCGCGTGCCCTTCATCGCCTCGTGTTCCTGACGGAGCTCGTCGTGCAGCTTAAGCGAGCTCCACGCGGCATTGTCCTCGGTGACGACGGCCTTGAGCGCGACGACCACGCGGCTGCGGCGAAGAGACGAGAGCAGCGCGTCGAGCTGCGGACCGGAAAGACCGCAGAGCACGATCATCTCGTCGGAAAAGCCGCCCTCGACGGTTTCCTCGACAGGGGAGAAGCCCTCAAGATCGCAGAGATAGCCGATCGGCTGCGAAAGCTCCTCCGGCGCGACGACGCGCCCGCTCACACCGAGCTTGAAGAGCGCGAAGCGGACCTTTTGCAGCCGTGCGGCGTCCTTAAAATTGTAAAGCAGTGCACATGCCATGGTCAAACCCTCCTCAGCGGTGCTGCGCGGCCTTCTGTGCCATGATATCGGGGTCGATGCAGAAATAGGTGAACTCGCCCGTGGCGAGGAGCTTGCCGCCCTCGCCTAAAATGTCCACATTGACAAGGCAGGTCGTTCTACCGCGGTGGCGGACTTTGGCGTCCGCGCGCACGACGCCCTCCGACTGGTTGCGGAGAAAATGCATCGAGCTGCCCTGCGTCACGTAGGATCGACCATCCGTGTGGGCGGCGTAGCCTGTGGCGTTGTCAGCCATCGTGTAGATCGCGCCGCCGTGCACGATACCGTAGGGATTCTTGCTCTCGGGGCGGATCTCAAGCTTGAAGATCGCGTGGTCGGGCTCGACAAATTCCGCTTCAATGTGATTATAGGTGGCAAAAAGATTCTTCTTGTTCAATTCCGCCGCCTGCTGGGCGGCTGTGAGCTGTTCCATGAAAGTGCTCCTTTGACATTGTTACTGTCGTATCCTACCACAGTGCGGCGATAAAAGCAACAATGCGGTGAAAACATCGAATCAGTAAAAATCGACAGAAGAATACGAATTTTGTATAACATTATCATGTTGGGCGCAAAAGATGAAAAAACTTGTATCGCTTGACCACTTCCATTTTGCTTGAAAGCCTGCTATACTACCTTTACCATAGAAAAATATGCGCTTGAAGGGGAAATCCCTATGATATATGAGAGTAGTGCATCCTCCCGCTGCGCCGCGGGGCCGAAGATCGCCGCCATCGGCGGCGGCACGGGCCTGTCGACCATGCTGCGGGGATTGAAAAAATATACAGACCGCTTAACGGCCATCGTCACGGTGGCGGACGATGGCGGCGGCAGCGGTGTGCTGCGCCGTGAAATGGGTATTTTGCCGCCGGGCGACGTGCGGCAATGTATGCAGGCGCTCGCGAACACCGAGCCTGTGATGGAGCAGCTTCTCGGCTACCGCTTTCCGGAGGGGCAGCTCAAGGGGCAGTCGTTCGGCAATTTGCTGCTTGCGGCGCTCAACGGCATGGCGGGGAGCTTTGAAGAGGCCGTCGCCATGATGGGACAGGTATTGGCGATCTCGGGCCGCGTGCTGCCGGTGACGAACGCGGATGTACAGCTCGAGGCCGTGTTTGAAAACGGCGCGCGCGTTGTGGGCGAATCGCATATCTTCAACGCGAAAAAGCAGCAGGACTGCCGCATCCACCACGTTTCGCTTGTGCCGGAGCACCCGAAGGCGCTGCCCGACGCGCTCCGCGCTATTTCGGAGGCCGACCTCATCCTGCTCGGCCCGGGAAGCCTTTATACGAGCGTGATCCCGAACCTGCTCGTCGACGGCGTGGCCGACACGATCCGCGCGTCGCACGCGCAGAAGTTTTACATCTGCAACATTATGACGCAGGACGGCGAGACCGAGGGCTACACCGCCGCCGACCATCTGGAAGCCTTACAGCGTCACGGGCGGGAGGGGATCGTCGACCTCTGCCTTGCCAACAATGCGCCCATCCCGCGCGGGCTCGCCGCGCGATACAGTGAAGAGGACGCGGAGCTGCTGCGCGTCGACCGCGAGCGCATCGCGGCGCTGGGAATCGCGCTCGCGGAATACCCGCTGCTCTCGGCGCAGGGCGGCTACGCCCGCCATGACCCGGCGCTGCTGGCGCAGGCGGTCATGGAGCTCTACCGCGAGCGCACGGTGCGCATCTACCGCGGCACCCAGCAGTACATTACGGAAGAACAGGAGTGGAAATAATGCTCAACAGTAAGGAATTTGTCAGGGAATTGCAGCTGCGCCATGAGAGCGCCTGGATGAACCCGAATGTCGGGAGCGCGGAAACTGCGCTCGCTGCGCTGCCGCTCACGCGCACGGACGTCGACGATGCCGAGGCGCGGCTGGAGCGCTTCGCTCCGTTCATCAAGAAGATATTTCCCGAGACCGCGGCTGATCGCGGCCTCATCGAATCGCCGCTGACGGAGATCGAGCATATGCGCGCATGGCTCAACGAAAATGAAGGTGCGCAGCTTGCAGGCAAGCTCTTCTTGAAGCGCGACAGCGACCTGCCCGTCGCGGGCAGCGTTAAGGCGCGCGGCGGCTGCTACGCGGTGCTCAAGCACACGGAGGACTTAGCGCTTGCGAACCGGCTGGTCGAGATGCGCGATGATTACAGCGTGTTTGCCACGCGCGCGTTCCGCAACTTTTTCTCGCAGTATGAGCTGCACGTCGGCTCGACGGGCAATCTGGGGCTGAGCATCGGCATCATGGGCGCGGCGCTCGGCTACAGGGTCACGGTCCACATGAGCGCGGACGCGCGGCAGTGGAAAAAGGACCTGCTGCGCGCAAAGGGCGTAACGGTGCTCGAATACGGCGCGGACTACTCCTACGCCGTGCAGAAGGGCCGCGAGCGCGCGGCGGAGGACCCGAGAAGCTATTTTATCGACGATGAAAACTCTGTCGACCTCTTCCTCGGCTATGCTGTGGCTGCGCGGCGGCTCAAGGCGCAGCTCGCCGAGCAGAACATCGCGGTCGACGAGGAGCACCCGCTGCTCGTTTACATTCCCTGCGGCGTCGGCGGCGCGCCGGGCGGTATCTGCTTTGGCTTGAAGCAGGAGTTCGGCGACGCGGCACACGTCTACTTCGCTGAGCCAGTGGAAGCGCCGTGCATGCTGCTCGGCCTCGCCAGCGGCTTGCAGAATGCGATCTGCGTGCAGGATATCGGCCTGACGGGCCGCACGGCGGCGGACGGACTCGCCGTCAGCCGCCCTTCGGGTTTTGTGGGGGAGACGGTCAAGGAGATGGTCGGCGGCGGTTTCACGGTGTCGGACGAGCATCTGTTCACAGACCTTCACGCCCTGCATGAGACGGAGGGACTTTTTGTCGAGCCGTCCGCCTGCGCGGGCTTTGCCGGTGCGGTGGAGCTGTCCAAGATGACGGATTATCTCGAAAGCAGCGGCCTTAGCGCGCACTGGGAGAATGCCGCGCACATCGTCTGGGCGACGGGCGGCGCGCTCGTGCCGGAAGGCGAACGCGAGAAGTACCTCGCAAACTGAAAAGAGATAAAAAGAAGGACTTCACGCATTGCGTGAAGTCCTTCTTTTTTGCGCCGCTTCGGGGAGGGGAACCCCGTTACGCGGGTGTCATGGTCAGGGTGTAGTTCGCTGTGCGGAGGATGAGCTGCGTCACGGTGTTTTTCGCCGTGTCGACGCTGAGTTCGGCGGTATAACCGGTGAACGCTCCGTCAGCAAAGGAGACGGTCAGCGCCCAGGTTTCGATGCCGTTCGACGAGGAGACAAGCTTTGCATCGGTGATGTGCTTGCTGCGCGTTCCCGTGAACTGACAAGCGACAAAGCACTTGCCAATGTAGAACGATTCGGCGGACGTGTCCGTTTCATACGGAATAGCCGGGTGAGAGCTCGTGCCGCGGTAACCGATCAGCGGCTCGCTGACGAAACCGCCATTTTTGGGATAGTAGTTGACGATATAGGCAACGCCGTTTTCAAAAAATGGGAACGGCTCGGCGGTGAAGTTTACATAGACGGTGTCTGCGCGGTTGTTGACGTCGAGTACGGAGTCGAAACTCGTCTTTTTGCCGCCGGCTTCGAGCGTACTGCGGTATTTGCCGCCTGCGGCGTAGCTGTTATTGAGAATCGTGAGCGCCTTGTCGAGCGCAGTGTCGCCGGTGTTCGGCTCGGTCGGCAGGCGGGCGGGGGCGGAGGTCGTGTCAATGCGCAGGCCGTTTTCAGCGTCCCACTGATAGCCCCAGCCGAAGGACTCGTACGCATAGCGGAACGTCAGCGGGAAGTACGTCACGCCGTTGTAGTTGAAGATTGGCCAGGTATCGTCAACGTCGTTGCTCAGTGCGCTGTTTATGTAAACCTTGTACGACGGCAGTGTGACGGAGACGCTGCCTCTGGGCGCTTTGCCGGGTTCGGCGACGTAAGCGCTCTGCGCGCCGCCGGCGGTGATATTGAGCGACTTAGATGCATTGTTCCAGTCGGTCTCCACGCCCATGAAGCGGCTTAAGTGATAGGTCATGGGAAAGTAGGTGATGTTGCTGTAGGACAGCAGGGGATACTTGGCGTTTTTGTTGTCGATGACCTGCCCGTTGAGCGTCACCTTGGCAGTGACGACGTCGGCGCGCATTGCGGCCTCGGCCTGCGGCAGCAGACTGAACGCGAGCGCGATGCAGCAGGCGATGGCAAGCAGGACGCGCAGAAAAGTCTTGTTGATGGTAGACATAACATACTCCTTTCCGTTTTGTGATGGTTGACGTTTACTCGTACAGCTTGGCGCTGCGGTTGAGGTACACGAGCTCTATGATCTTGACCACGCCCAGAGCGATGGCAATGGCGAGAATGAGCAGCAGCAGGACGATCAGGCTGCCGTTGTAAAAATAGAAGAAGGAAGCCGACGACAGACCCAAAAGCAGGAGCAGGGTAAGGAATGCACCGAAGCAGCCGATGATCACGACCTGCCAGGTGCAGAGTGAACGCCATTTTGCCGCCATCGCGTCGTCTGCGCCGTCAAACGCTTCGGCGCAGGCGGTGAGCTGGTGGTACGCCGCAAGTGTGGCAAACAGGAAGATCAATCCCAGCAGAATGATCAGAACGACCAGAATCGCGGAGACGTCCGATGCCGTTATCCACTCCTGTACGCTTGGCGCATCGAGAAGCGCAACGAACGGCAGCGCGATCAGCGGCAGAAGATTAAAGTACACGGCCTTGCGGAAGCGGGGGACGGCCGCGCTCAGCTTCCAGAGCACAACGAGCGCGAGAACGCTGACCGCAAACGACATCGCACTCAGCACGATGCCGAGTGCCGGGATCTTGTCGCCGAGCTTAAAGGTGTTGTTCAAAAGATTGATGACGATATTGGCGATGCCGAGGCGGAAGAGGTTCTGGAACCCCTTGTGCAGCAGCGGCGCGTTTGGCCTCTCGCGCAGGGGGATGACCGGCGGCGCGGGCGGGGGAGTGACAGCGCTTTCTGCGGGGACGGGAACGGCAATGGGGGAGGCTTCGGGGACGGGCTCGGGGCTTGGTGTCGAATTATTTTCCATCATGGCGGTTCTCCTCTCTTGTTCTCTCGCTTTTTATTTCTCTCTCAATTTGAAATACGGTCACGCTCACTGGAAGCGGTATCCCTGCGCGGTAAGGGAGGCAAGGTAGTTCATAAAGTTTTCGTACTGCTCAAAGTGCAGCAGGTCGCTTGCCTCGACCTCATGGAACGAGGCGATTTTAGTGGAGGTATCCACCCACACAAGATAATCGTTCACGGTTTCGCCTCCTCGTCGGGGAGCTTTTCCCCCTCTATGTCATCAAAGGTGAGAATATTCTCGTCTTCATCGCCGTCGGAAAGATCGACGGTCTTCTCCGTGACCGCCACGCTCTCGGCCAGAGCGCGCAGGACGGCTTCATCGCCGCTGGCATCGAGCGAGAAGTGGAGATTGCTCTCCTCGTCGATCCACTCGAGCGTGCTCCACAGCGACGGATCACTCGCAAGGAAGAACTTGCCCTTGCAGCCGTTGACGGTGACCTCGGAAATCTCGGTGTCCTCGCCCATGTCGTAATAGCTGAACGAATCGTCCTGCATGTAGATATAGCTGAAAAGGATGAGGTCGTCGCCGCTCCGATAGCAGAGCTGGCGGAAGCCGGAGTCCTCGTAGCTCATATCTTCGTCCAGCGTGTAGCCATCCGGCAGGGCGGTGATCGCGTAGAACGGCAGCTCGCCGGTGGGGGCGTCGCCCGCGTATTCATAGGAGACCTGCGAGCCCGTCCACGTTTCCACCCAGTGGATCATAGCGGCCCGCGCGGCGGGACTGGCGGCGGCAAAGCCGCTGAGCGCGAGCAGAGCGACCAGAGCGACCATGGCCGCGCGCTTGGCGAGCTTGCTCCAGAAGCTCCGCTGCGCGGGGCGCTTGTAGGTCAGGGCCTCTTCGACGTATTTCGCGCCGATCTCGTTCATGGCGTCGGAAAAAAGCTCGGGCGTCATACCAGCACCTCCTGTTCGGTCAGATAGGTCTTGAGCTGCTTGCGCATACGCGTCAGGCGCAATCGGGCGTTGCCCTCGGTGATGCCGAGGAGCTTGCCGATCTCGGCAAAGCTGTCGGCGTACCAGTAGCGGCGCATGAAGAGCACACGGTTTTCCTTGCTCTGCGTGTCAAGAAAGCGCTCGATCGCGGCGGCGAGCTCTCTGGCCGCATAGTGCTCCTCCATCGCCTGCTGGGGCGAAGCGAGGAACGTTTCAAGCTCCTCCATGCACATATCGTAATGGCTGTTTCGTTTCATTGCCGTGTTGGCACGATAGCGCGTGATCGAACAGCGGCGGACGAGCGTGCCGACAAACGCCGGAAGCGATTCCGGACGCTGCGGCGGGATCGCGTTCCAGGTGCTTAAGTACGCATCGTTCACGCACTCCTCCGCATCCGCTGTACTTACTTTTTCTATCTTCATGTCTTCTCCTTATGCC
>ERZ827197.485-NODE-485-length-46046-cov-5.615468_pt1 | contig 46046 bp, 36 predicted proteins | sample MGYA00519867_ERZ827197 | MGnify/ENA primary metagenome ERZ827197 (study PRJEB31778, sample SAMEA3449278) | human gut metagenome | biome: human gut; feature: human-associated habitat; material: faeces | place: United Kingdom | collected 2010/2012 ...
GGCTTCGGCGACCGCCGCAAGGAAATGCTGCAGGATATCGCCATCCTGACCGGCGGCACCGTCATCTCCTCCGAAACCGGCATGGAGCTGAAGGAAGCGACGATGGATATGCTCGGTCATGCGCGTCAGGTGAAGGTGAACAAGGAGAACACCACCATCGTTGACGGCGCGGGCGACAAGGATCAAATCGCGGCGCGCGTGGGTCAGATTAAGGCGCAGATTGCCGAAACGACCAGCGACTACGACCGCGAGAAGCTGCAGGAACGTCTGGCGAAGCTGGCTGGCGGCGTGGCCGTCATTCAGGTTGGCGCGGCGACTGAAGTGGAAATGAAGGAACGCAAGCTGCGCATTGAGGACGCTCTGGCGGCGACCCGCGCGGCGGCGGAGGAAGGCATTGTGCCCGGCGGCGGCATTGCCCTGCTGAGCGTGCAGCAGAACGTGGCTGCCCTGCTGCCGAAGTACAGCGGCGACGCCAAGACCGGCGTGCAGATTATCCTGCGCGCGCTGGAAGAGCCGATTCGCCAGATTGCGGCGAACGCGGGTGTGGATGGCTCGGTGATTGTCGAGAACATCAAGACCACGAAGAAGCGCAACGCGAAGAAGGCTGCCGGCTACGGCTACGACGCGCTGAACGACGAATACTGCGACATGATTGAGCGCGGCATCATTGACCCGACGAAGGTCACGCGTTCGGCGCTGCAGAACGCGGCGTCTGTTGCGGCGATGGTGCTGACCACCGAATCGCTGGTGGCGGACATCCCCGCGCCCGAACCCGCGGCTCCGGCTGGCGGCGCTGGCATGGGCGGCATGTACTAATTTCCTTTGGCTTGATGGGCTGTGCCTTTTCCGACGAGGAAGGGGTGCAGCCCTTTCTTTGTTATTTTACCCTGATTGATCCTTGCTTTGCTGCTGCAGGGGATTCGGCGAAAACAGGCAGGGCGCTTTTTGCCGAAAAACAGCAAATTATGACGAGTCCATAACTGTTGTTCAAGTCCAAGCCCCCTCGGATTCGGAATATCGCGAATAATTTCAAGTTTGTTCATGCAGCTGTCATAATAGTATGATATGATAAAAGTGGCGGACAAGAAGTATTGCGCTTGCGCCGCCGCAAAACGCTGTATATTTGTCAGCGCTGCTGCATAAGGTTTGCCATCCATGCGGACAAAGTGCTTCCTGACTTGTTTTGTCGGGTCAAAAGCGCTTTTGCCGAAGCGGGCGAGCGGGGCTTCTATTTCCCCGCGCCGACGCGTAGACTATGAAAGGATGGAGGGCAAGCCATGACCCATTCCACTGCACCTGCGCATCCGAAAAAGGCGGCGTACACCCGCGCGGCGCTGTGTCTGCTGCTCAGCGTACTGACTTTCTGCTACGCCGGGCCGCTGCATCAGGACGCGACGACCGTACTCGCTGCCAAGCGGATTCTGCCGGTTTACTCCGTCGAGCGCGACGACCGCGTGATCTCGATTTCCTTCGACGCCTCGTGGGGCGGCGATCAGACCATGCGCATCCTCGATTTGCTGGACGAGTACAATGCCAAGGCGACGTTCTTCCTCGTGGGCATCTGGGTTGACAAATACCCGGAGCTGGTGAAGGAGATTCACGACCGCGGGCACGAAATCGGCAATCACTCCAGCAAACATCCGCACATGACGAAAATCAGCGAAAGCCGAATGCGGCAGGAGCTGTCTGACATGGCGGAGAAGCTGGAAGCGATTACCGGGGAAAAGCCGACGCTGTTCCGTCCGCCGTATGGGGACTACAACAACACGGTCGTCAGCGTCGCCCGCAGCGAGGGGTACGAGGTGGTACAGTGGAGCATAGATTCGCTGGATTGGAAGAACAAGGGCGCTGCTGATTTGATTCGGCGCGCGACAACAAACGTTGCGCCGGGCGACATCGTGCTCTTCCACAACGATTCTAAATACATTCTCGACGCTTTGCCTACCATTCTGAAGACTTACCACCAGCAGGGGTTCACGCTTATTCCTGTGGGCGAGCTTCTGCTGGAGGGAAACACAACGATCGACGTGCAGGGCAGACAGCATCCCGCAAAAGCGGAGTAGCCCCGCCGTCAAAAAGAAAGGTGAATCGCTATGGAAGAGAACGGAAATTTCCTGCATTTGAGCGGCGTCCTGACGGACAATCCCGTCTACGGGCATGAGGTGTTTGGCGAGAAGTTTTACTATGCCACCCTGTCTGTGCCGCGTCTGTCCGGGGCGGAGGATCTGCTGCCCATCACGGTGTCTGAGCGCCTGATGGATGATACGCCGCTGACCATCGGCTCGAAGCTGGCGCTGGACGGTCAGCTCCGCAGCTACAACAAGGTCATCGAGGGCGCGGGACGCCTGCTCATCACGGGCTTCGCGCAGCATCTGGTTGACCCGGACAGCGACGAGAACCCGAATCAGGTGCAGCTGACTGGCGCGCTGTGCAAGCTGCCCTCCTACCGCACGACCCCCTTCGGCCGCGAAATCGCCGATCTGATGCTGGCGGTCAACCGCGCTTATGGCAAGAGCGATTATATCCCCTGCATCACCTGGGGCCGCACCGCGCGCTTCGCCAGCCACTTGAAGGTGGGCGACAAGGTGACGCTGCTGGGACGCTTCCAGTCCCGCGCGTACCAGAAGCAGCTGCCTGACGGCACGGTCATCGGCAAGACGGCGTACGAAGTGTCCGTCGGTCGCCTGACGATGGCGGACGCGGCGCCGCAGCCCGCGCCGTTTGTCATTCACCCGGAAGAAACCCACACGGTGGAGACGCTCGTGCAGCCTTCGACCCCGGTTCAGGTGAATCCTTTTACCACACCCACAACCTGATTTTTTCGCCGTCGCTGCCCCTTTTTGCGGGGGGGCGGCGGCTTTTTTAATGCGGAATAAGCAATAGGGGAGTAAAAGCAAAAATCCATATCAAAAAAGAAGGAGCCGGTCATGAAAACCGACGCCTTCTTTTCAAGATGGGGAATTATGAAAGATTCGCGAAATCGGGAAAACGCAGCTTAATTCTGCCGCGCGAGCAGCCCGCCGACATCAAAGTGCCGCTTGTCGCCCTCGAAGCCGCAGTAGGAGAAATCGTCGCCCAGCCGGCGCAGCTCCGTCCGAATCTGCTGCATCGGCATTACTTCCGCGTCGAAATTGACCGCGAAGTGCTTCAGGTATGCGCCGCGCATGGTGTCAATCCCCAGCGCGTCGCAGCACCAGTCCAGATAGCGCGTGTTGTTGACGTGGCCGTTGAAATCCAAATCGGTGTAGCGCGGCTGGCGCATTTCGGTTTGCAGCGTGCCGGACACCTCGGTCACGGCGGCGGGCAGACCCAGCGGCGCGAGCAGGTCGGAGTTGTCGGGCATCAGCGCCTTCACCACGTCGAGCTTCGTCATGCTGCGTGTGCCGAGGTCAAGCAGCACCCACAGCGTCGCGGCGCGTCCGATTTCGATGCCATTGCTGTCGCGGAAAATAAAGTAACGCGGGAAGAAGCAGCGGCGCACGGGCATCGGGAACGTCTCGACGGAGAACGTCTCCTCGAACGCCGGATAGCGATCCATATCGACCTCCACGCGCGTGAGCACCCACGCGGTGTTCTTTGCCAGCAGGGCACTGCGCCCCAGACCAAGGCGCTCGGAGTGCTGTCCGGCGGCTTCCTGCATCACTTCCAGAATTGCGCTGGGCTTCATGCGGGCGTTCAAATCGGTCTGGTAGGAGCGAACAGTGAAATCCTCCTTGTAGATTTTGAGCATAATGGGTATCCTTCCTTTGGTCATTTTGTTGATAAAAGCAACCAATATAGAAAAGGCTGCAAGAATATTATACGCCATCAGCAGGAAAATGGCAAGTGCTTTTCGCATGAGCGGAGAAAAATCCGCATAGAAAAAACGGGCTGCACCACTCGGTACAGTCCGCTGGTGGATGGGCACGTTGCCACGCTTCCGCCCATCCTGCTTCTGCTGATTAGTCCTGCGCGTTCCGCAGTTCTGCCAGGCAGCTCTTGCAGACGAGCTTGCCCTTGTAGGGAACGACGTCACGGGCATCAGAGCAGAAAATGCAGCTCGGATGATACTTCTTGAGGATGATTTCGTCACCTTCGACGAAAATTTCCAGCATGTCCTTCACGCCAATGTCCATCGTGCGACGAAGCTCGATGGGCAGGACGATCCGACCAAGGGTATCCAACTGACGCACAACACCGGTAGACTTCATAGTAATTTCCCCCTTCCGTTCGATAGCGGTAATGTTGCCATGAGGGATTGTCCGGCACTCCTGCACAGCACAGGACGATTCCACATATTGCATTGTCATTCTACATTTTTTTCTAACGTTTGTCAAGGGGTTTTCATGAATTATAAGTTTTTTCTTGCTATATTCAAGAAAAAAATTTCGAGATACGCTTGAAAAGTTCCGTAGTTTGGCGCGCAGACAATATACAAATATGCGCAAAATGGGTATAACATCCGTGCTAAATTGCTTCTGAAAGGAGAAGTATTTATGGGCAGGGTATTTTTCATCCTGACAACGCTGTCGCTGATGCTGGCACTGCTCACAAACCGTGCGCCTTCAGCGGCGTCGGCACTGCTGAACTCGGCGGAAAGCGGCGTTTCGCTGATGTTGACGCTGCTGGGAACGATGACGCTCTGGAGTGGCTTGATGGAAGTGCTGCTGCGCACGGGCGACGTGGCGAAACTTGGGCTGCTTATCCGAAAATTATTCGGAAGACACAGCCGCGCGCTTCCGGATGCTGATTGCTGGGAGGCAGTCGGCATGAATCTGGCGGCGAACGTCCTCGGTCTGGGGAATGCCGCCACGCCGCCGGGTGTGTCCGCAGCGAAGCAATTGGCGGTGCACGGCGAGCCGGGACTGCGCGTGCTGGCGCTGCTGCTGGTGCTCAATAATTCCGGCCTGCAGGTGCTGCCGACGACGGTGCTGACGCTTCGTCAGGCGGCAGGCGCACAGCATCCGGCGGACATTTGGGGCGCTATGCTGATTTCGTCCGCCGCCGCGACGGCAGCCGGGGTCATTCTGCTGGGCGTGTACGACAAAATCCGCCAAAAAGGAGCGAATCCGCATGGAGAAAGCCGCCGCCGTCATCCTCATCCTGACCGTTCTGCTGATTCTCCTGCGCGGAAAATGCGCGGGCGTTGAGGTCTACGGCGCGTTCCTTTCCGGCGCGAAGCAAGGAATGGAAGCTGCGTGGCAGCTCCTGCCCGCGCTGACGGGGATGCTGCTCATGCTTTCCTTGATGAACGCCTCTGGGCTGACGGCGCTTCTTGTACGCCTGCTATCGCCCCTGACGGCAATACTGAACCTGCCGCAGGAGGTCGCGCCGATGCTCATCCTCCGCCCGATGACCGGGTCGGGCAGTTTGGCGGCGCTGCAGGAGATTTTCGCGCAGTACGGCGCGGACAGCCGCGTTGGGCGAATCGCGTCGGTGCTGATGGGGTCAAGCGAGACGATTTTCTACACGATGAGCGTCTATCTCGGCGCGGCGGGCGTGAAAAAGCTGCCGGGCGCGCTGGGCGTGTCGCTGCTGTCCTACCTGACGTGCGCGTGGGTTTGCGGGCTAATCTGCTGAAAAATCGGGAAAATCGCTTGCAGGAAAGGGGAAAATCATGTATAATAAACAGGTATGCCGGATGAAAGGAGCGGAGGAAATGCTGGAAATCATCGGGGACAGCCGCGCGGTGGCTCGTGCGGCGATTCAGCTGGCGATGACGGCGACACGCGAGGAAGAAACCGAGCTGAAGGCGTCGCTGACCGAAAAGGATATTGTCGGCGCGGCATCGGACTTCGGCGGCACATTTGTGGATTCGATGATGAAGATGATTGAGCGCGCCGTGGTCGCCGCCAAGCGCGAGGGCGTCATCAGTGATACGCACCGCGAGGAGGGCGCAGTTGCTGGGGCAGCGCACGACGCGGTGTGCCAAGTCAGCGAGAAAGCGATGGGCTTTTCCGTCGGCGGCAAAATCGGCGTCGCCCGCTCCGGTGAGCATGTGGCGGTCGCGGTGTTCTTTACCGTGGGCTTGGTGCATCTCAACGAGGTCGTCGTCGGCATGGGACACCGGGCGATTTGACCGAATGGGTTTAAGGGAGCACCGCAAAGTTCCCTTGCGCTCCCGCAGGAGCGAAATCCCCTGCAAGCAGCAGATTCACATAAAAAGTATTATATAGAAAGCAAACAAAAGGAGACATTCCTCATGGTGCTGAATATTGCCATGGACGGCCCTGTCGGCGCAGGAAAATCAAGCATTGCGGACGCCGTCGCCAAGCGGCTGGGCATCCTCCACCTCGACACCGGCGCGATGTACCGCGCCATCGGTCTGACCGCGCTGGAGAAGGGCGTTCCCGTCCAGGACGAACAGGCGGTCACGGCGCTGTGCCAGGCCCTGTCAATGACGGTCGGTCACGCGGCGGATGGTCAGCATACCCTCGTGGATGGCCGCGACGTGACGGGCTTCATCCGCACGCCGGAGGTCAGCATGGCGGCGTCCACCGTCGCCAAGTACGCGGGCGTGCGCGCGGCAATGGTTGCGCTCCAGCGCCGCCTTGCGCAGGAAACGCCCATGCTGGTGGATGGCCGCGATATTGGCACGCGTGTGCTGATGAACGCGCCCGTCAAAATCTTCCTGACTGCCAGCGCCGAGGAACGCGCCCGCCGCCGCTATCAGGAGATGCGCAATAAGGGCATGGACGCGAATTTCGACGATGTGCTGCGCGATCTGCGCGCCCGCGACGAACAGGACACGCACCGCGCTGTTGACCCGCTCCGCGCGGCAGAGGACGCCGTGACGGTCGATTCGACGCACCTGACGTTCGACGAGGTGGTCGAGGCGATTCTGCGCATCGTCGCGGACAAGACGGGGGGCGCATGGGCATGAGCGAGCAGAATCAGCCGGAAAAGAAGAATTTCCAGCACCGGATGGCTGTTCCGGGCAAAAAAAGCATCATCTATACGATTGGACGCGGGATTTTCTGGATTTACTTCCACCTCTTCTGCTTTATGCACTGCACGGGCAGGGAGAAGCTGAATCTCGACGCGCCATACATCGTCATCGCGAATCACACGTCCTTCGCAGACCCGATTATTGCCGCGATGCTGATTCGCCGCTACGAAGTGAACTTCCTGGGGAAAATCGAGCTGGCGAAAGCGCCCGTGGTCGGAAAACTGCTGATGCACCTGCACATGATTCCCGTTGACCGCCACCACAGCGACATGGAGGCGATGCGCGCCTGTCTGCGGGTGACGAAGGCGGGCGGCGTGCTGGGCATTTTCCCCGAAGGCACGCGCCACAAAGAGGGGATTATGGAGCACGTTGAGTCCGGCGTGGCGCTGATTGCCCTGCGCAGCGGCGTGCCGATGATTCCCCTGTACATCGGCGGCAAACCGCGCCTGTTCCACCGTCTGGACGTGCGCGTCGGCGACCCGATTGCGATGGACGACCTGCGTGAGCGCGGCGTGAACCGCGACACCTGCGAGGAGCTGCTCGCCCGCATCACCGAAACCTACCGCGCGCTGACGGCACACCCGGAGGCGTGAACACCAAAATCTGCGTGAAATCCTGTTTTTTCGCGCTTTTTTCGCGAACAAAAAATTTTTTCAAAAAAAATTGCGAAGGAAGCAGGAAAATCAGAAGATATGTAGAATCAATATAGAGGTCAGAAAATGGTCTGACCATGCTGGAAAGGATGCAAACAGGAAATGCCGATTGAAATCGCGGCTCATGCGGGGTTCTGCATGGGCGTCCGCCGCGCGGTCGAAAGCGCCGTGCAGGTGGCGGACAGCGGCGTGCCCTCTTGTACGCTGGGGGAACTGATCCACAACCCGACGGTCGTGGACATGCTTCGTCAGCGCGGGATTCCGCCGGTCGCTTCCGCCGAGGAAGCAGCGGGTCGGCAGGTGCTTATCCGCAGTCACGGCGTCGCGCCGGAGGTCATCAAGCAGCTGGAGAAAGCCGGCTGCAAGGTGGTTGACCTGACCTGCCCCTTCGTCAACAAACTCCACCGCGTCGTCGCGGAGGATACGGGCGAGGATTGCCCGCTGATTATGGTGGGCGAGCGGGAACACCCGGAGGTCAAGGGGACATGCGGCTGGGCGCGCGGCAAGGTCTACGTCGTGGCGACGGCGGAGGAAGCGGCGCAGCTGCCCGAAATGGATCAGGCGGCAGCCGCCGTGCAGACGACCTTCCCACCAGAGCGCTGGGAGGCGATTGTCGCCGTACTGCGCGGGCGTGTCCAGCATTTGAAGGAGCATAACACCATCTGCAACGCCACTGCGGTGCGCCAGCGGGAAGCCAAGAAGCTTGCCGCGGCATCCGACGCTATGATTGTCGTCGGCGGCCGCACCAGTGCGAACACGCACAAGCTCTTTGAGGCGTGCAAGGCGCTTTGCCCCCGAACAATTTTGGTAGAGTGCGCGGCGGAAATTCCGCCTGCCTTTGCAAATATTCATTCCGATAAAATTGGAATAACCGCCGGTGCTTCCACACCGGATGGCTCATTAGAGGAGGTTGCAACCCATATGACCGACAACGAAAACATGGCTCAGTCCTCTGACTTCACCATGGACGCCATCGTGGCCACGATGACGCGCATCAAGGCTGGACAGACGGTGACCGGCAAAGTTGTGCAGGTGACCCCGGACGAAGTGTATGTGAACATTGGCTACAAGGCCGATGGCATCATCAAGCGCTCCGACCTGACCCAGCAGGACGTCAAAGAAGGTGACGAACTGGAAGCTGAGATCGTCAAAGTGAACGACGGCGAAGGCAATGTCGTTCTGTCCCAGCGCAACATCGTCAACCGCAAGGCGTGGGAAGCGCTCGTCGCCAAGTACGACGCGGGCGAGTATGTCAAGGGCGTTGGCAAGGAAGCCGTCAAGGGCGGCCTGATTGCTGATGTTGAGGGCGTGCGTGCTTTCGTGCCCGCCTCCCAGCTCGCGCAGCACTATGTTGACAAGATCGAGGAGTTCGTTGGCAAGGAAATGGAACTCAAGATCATCGAAGTGGACAAGCAGAAGAAGCGCATCGTGGCTTCCCGCAAGGCTGTCATTGCTGAGCAGACCGCTGCCCGCAAGAAGGCTGCTTGGGAGAACCTTGAAGAGGGCGCTATCATCCACGGCGTCGTTCGCCGCCTGACCCAGTTCGGCGCGTTCGTCGATGTCGGCGGTGTGGACGGCCTGATTCACATCACGGATCTGTCCTGGGGCCGCATCAACCATCCGTCCGAGGTCGTCAAGCCCGGTCAGGAAGTTGACGTGAAGATTCTGTCCCTCGACCGCGAACGTGAACGCATCCAGCTTGGCTACAAGCAGCTCCAGCCCCGTCCGTGGGATAACGCCGCTGAGCGCTATCCGGAAGGCTGCATCGTCGAAGGCAAGGTTGTCCGTATTGCGGACTTCGGCGCGTTCGTCGAACTCCAGCCCGGTCTGGATGGCCTGGTGCACATCTCCCAGTGCGCGCAGAACCGCGTCGCGAAGGTCACTGACGCCGTGCAGGAAGGTCAGATTGTCCGCGTGAAGGTGCTGAGCGTTGACACCGAGAAGAAGCGCATCTCCCTGTCCATCCGTCAGGCCGCCGAAGACGAATTCTCCTTCGACGACGAGGCGATGGGCGAGGAAGCTCCCGCGGACGCGGAAGAAGCGCCCGTGCAGGAGTAATTGCGGAATTTCTGATTTCGCCCCGCAGCAGGAGGCAAGTGGGATACTGCTTGTCTCCTGCTTTCTTATTATATTGAGGGGGATTTTTGGCTTCTCGAAGCGAACGAGGGGGCAATGAAAACCATCATCAAAGCGAGGAGAATTGCTATGCCGCGCTGCATCATCCTGACGCCGCTGTATGCGGGCGAAGAGCTGCCGTGGATTGCGCCGCAGCCGGGGGATTTCCTGATTTGCGCGGATGGCGGCTGGGCGTGCGCGCGGCAGTTCGGGCTGATGCCGCAGCTGGTCGTGGGGGATTTTGACTCCATGCCGCCTGCAATGCGCCCGGATGTGCCCACGCTGACCTTGCCGACGGAAAAAGATGATACGGATTTGGTCGTCTGCCTGCATGAAGGGCGCAAACGCGGGTACACTGAGTTTATCCTCGCGGGGGCGATTGGCGGGCGCTTCGACCACACGCTATCTTGCCTGCAATGCGCGGCGGACTGCGCCCTGCGCGGCGAACGCGCGTGGCTGGTGGACGGGCAGAATCGCGCGACGATTCTTGCGCCGGGCACGCATCATCTGCCGAAAATGCCGGGGCGAAAGCTGTCGCTGCTGGCGTATTCGCCGGAGGTGCGGGATGTGACGCTGACGGGCGCAAAGTGGACGCTCACCCGCGCGACGCTGACATACCACTATCCGCTGGGGTGCAGCAACGAGTTCACGGCGGACATGGCGGAGGTCACCTTCCGCGAAGGGCTGCTGATGGTGTGTTTCAGTGCGGATAAAAATCCTTGACTTTCGTGAAAAACCGACAAACTTTTGCAAGCTGCGGAAATTCCCTTGTCCTGCGGGGCGAAAAATGGTACAATAAACCCTACCCGCAGAGGAATCTGTACGCAATGAAAGGGGCGCTGGCGCGATGGAACTGGGCAAGCTGCTGACGGAAGGAAAAGGCAAACGCGTTTACGCAACCGACGATCCGGATCAGGCAATCGTGTACTTCAAGGATGAGGCAATGGCGTTTCATGGGCTGAAGCGCGGGCGGATTCTGGGCAAGGGCGAAGTCAACAACGCGATTAGCGAACAGTTCTTCAAAATGCTGGAAGAAAACGGCATCCCGACGCACTACCTGCGACGGCTGGACGCGCGGCAGAGCCTTGTCAAGCGATGTCAGATTCTGCCGGTATCCGTGAAGGTGCGCAACCGCGTGGCGGGGTCGCTGGCGAAGCGCATCGGTCTGCCGACTGGCACGAAGCTGGACACGACCGTCATCGAGCTGGAACTGAAGGGCAGCGAGATGGACTACCCGCTCATCAACATCACGCATGTTGAGGCGCTGCATCTTGCGACGCGCGAGGAAATGAACTACGTCATCGAGACGGCACGGAAAATCAACCAAATTTTGTCGGATTTCACGTCGGAAATCGGCGTAGAGCTGGTGGATTTTAAGCTGGAGTTCGGGCGCTACCACGGTCAACTGCTCGTTGCGGATGAAATCAGCCCTGATTCCGCGCGCTTCTGGGATGCCCGGACGCATGAGCCGATGGACCTCGACCGCTTCCGCCGTGATTTGGGCGGCGTTGAACAGGCGTATCAGGATTTGCTGCACAGGATGATGGGGGAATAAGGATAAAATGTGCATGTGCGATTTCTGAAGCCGTCCGCTGCGGCGGAAAACTGCTTGCAAGGCTTGATTTCTGTGGGAATCGGGTCTTTTTTGTTGATAAAGGCGGCAATTATCGTTATAGTTTCAATATAGGAATGGCAAATATCGAAAACGTAGGCGAAAAAATCATGCAGGCACGCAAGACAAAAGCCTGACACACAACTTACTCTCCCTTCCTGCGTTCGCAGCCTGCAACCTGCGGACGCTGGTTTTTTTACTTGACAAAAAACAGACAGATGCATATACTAAAATTGCGACGAAAGGGCGCGAAAAAGGAGGTTTTTTTCATGTTCAATAACATCGGTCACAAGATTCAGGTGCTGGCGAAGGTGCTCTGCTGGATTGGCATCATCTGCTGGGTCATCACGGGGCTTGCCCTCATGGCTGGCGGCTCATCCGTGACGTATCGGCTGAACGGCGAGTTTGTGCGGGCTAATAGCGGCGCAGGCGTTGTCGCGGGCATCCTGACCATCATCGTCGGTGTGCTGGTCTCGTGGATTGGCTCGTTCCTGCTCTACGGCTTTGGTCAGCTGGTGGAGGACACCCACGCGATTCGCGCAAACACGGAAAGCAAGAAAGACGCATAAAAAGGGAACCCGAATCCTCGCTTTTCAGCAGGGGAAACGGGTTCCTTTTCTTTGCGCTTATTTCTGCAAGTCCGTGCGGATAATCAGCAGCATGTCATGCGCCATGCCGTCCGCCACGAGGTCGAAACTCGGCACATTCGCCATCTGGCTTTCGAGGTTGTCGAAGAGGTCAAGCGCCTTCTGCACGTCGCCGCTCAGCAGGTCAAGCCCTTCTTCGGTCAGCTTCGCCTTGAGTTCCGCCAAGCCGTCGGAAAGCTCCGTCATGCCGCCCGACAGCGTATTTGCGCCATCGTAGAGCTGGGACGCACCGTTGCCCGCCTGCGCCACGCCGTCGGTGTACGCCTTCAGGCCGTTCACGAACGTCTCCACGGATGCCAGCTGCTCCTTCAGGCGCTTGAGCGAATCCACCGCCGCGGCAATGGTCGCCTTCTTTTCCGCCACGGTGTTCTGCACGTCCGCACTGGCGTAGTTCTCTTCCACCAGCTTGTCAATCTGCTCGGTCACAGCGGCTTCCAGCTTCGCCTGCACATCGGCGGATGCGAAATTCTCTTCCACCAGCTTGTCTTCCTGTTCGGTGACGGCGGATTCAATCTTCGCCTTGATGTCGTCTGATGCCATGTTCTGGGCAATCAGCTGATTTTCCTGCTCGGTGACGGCGGATTCAATCTTCGCCTTGATGTCGTCGGACGCCATGTTCTGCGCGACCAGCTGATTTTCCTGCTCGGTCACAGACGCTTCGATTTTCGCCTTGATGTCATCGGACGCCATCATCTGGTCAACCGCCGCGCTGATCTGCTTCTGCTGCGCGTCCGACACCTGACCCGCCGCAACCGCGTCCTGATACTGCTGCGCCGTCATATTGAGACCCGCCTGCGCCAGCACGCCTTCCAGCACTTGCGCCTGAACCGCCTGCGTCACGCCGGCGCGGATGGTGTCCTCCTGCGCTTGAACCGCGTCCTGCACCTGCGCCTGAACCGCCTGCGTCACTGCCGCGCGAATGGTGTCTTCCTGCGCCGCAACTGCCTGACGCACCTGTTCCTTCACTACGTCGGTCACAGCGGCGCGGATGGTTTCTTCCTGCGCTTGAACCGCGTCCCGCACCTGACCGCGCACCACTTCGGTCACGGCCTCGCGAACCTTGTCCTCCTGCGCCATGACTGCCTCGCGCACCTGCGCCTTCGCCAAATCCTCGATGGTCTTGTCGATGACGGCGGGGTCAAGCTGGGCAATCAGGTCGTCCAGCACGGCTGCGTAGTTGCTGGCGGTCAGCGTCGGCACTTCGATGCTCAGCGCATCCAGCCCCGCGGCGGCCAGCTGCGTGTTCGCGGTATCCAGCACAGCGGCAAACAGCTGCGCCGCCCCGTCGTTGAGCGCAGTGCCGTTGCTGCTTAGCGTATCCAAGCCGTCTTTGAGCGTCTTTACGCCGTCCAGCAGGGTGATGGAGCCGTCTTTGAGCTGCGCCGCGCCGTCAAAGAGCGTGTTCAGCGCGGTCAGCAGTTCGTGAATGTCTTCGTTGCTTTCGGGAATTTCCGAACCGTCCGCCAGCGCGTTCAGCCCCGCCGTCAGGTCGCTGACGAGGGTGTGCGCGTCCGCCGCGTGGTCGGAGAGCGCGTCGGTCAGCACCTTCACGGGCTGCGCTGTCGCAATCGTCATCATCCAGTTCAGGTCGGCATGATCCACATGCGCCGTCATGGTGAAGGAATCGGGCAGTTCCAGATCCGCATCCGCGCCGGGGATGCCGAAGCCCATCAGGAAGCTGTGCGCGCCGTCGGTCAGCACCGCGCCGTTGTCCACGGTCACGCTGGTCACGTCGTCCGTCAGCGGCATCACCGTCACGGCGAGGAAGGGGGATTCGGCGCGGTAGGAGACGGTCATCACCAGTTCGCCGGATGCGTTTTTCACGTCCGCGGCGGTGATTTCGATGCCGTCCAGCGTCATGTGGACGACGGGGGTCACGTTCAGCGCCTTGTCCGACGTGCCCTGATAGATGATACTGTTTCCGTCGGCTTTCCACGTCACGGTTTCGCCGCTCTGGGTGAATTTTTCCGTGCCGCCGACGTTTTCCAGCGCGGTCAGCAGCGTCCGGTCGTCGATTTCCGCCAAAGCGTCGCCGTTTTCAAGGCGAACGTTGTCAATGACGGTCAGCGCGTCGCCGGCGGCATTCGTCACGGCATAAACACGCTCGTGTTTCACGGTTTCCGCGCTGGCAAAGCAGGTCAGCGTCATGCAAAGCGCAGTGATAAGAGCAAAAGCACGCTTTTTCATCGGATTTTTCCATCCTTTCTACCAACAAAGTCAGTTCTTCACGTTCATTTTCAGCGTCGTGTGGATAATCACCTTGTCCAGCACCAGCAGTACCGCCGGCAGCAGGAACAGCACGACCACCACCGAGCACAGCGCGCCGCGCGCCATCAGGGAGCACATGGAGGAAATAATATCGACATTGGAGTACAGCCCCACGCCGAACGTCGCGGCGAAGAAGCCGATGCCGCTGACGAGAATCGACTGCGCGGAGGACGCGACCGCCTTGCTGACGGCCTCGCGCTTGTCAGATCCCGCACGGCGGTTCTGCAAGTAGCGCGTCGTCATCAGGATGGCGTAGTCCACCGTCGAACCCAGCTGAATGGTCGAAATCAGAATCGGCGCGACGAACGGCAGCGTCACGTTCGTGTAGTAGGGGATGCACAGGTTTGCGGCAATTGCGGTTTCAATGACGGCGACCAGAATCACCGGCAGGGAAATCGAGCGCAGCACCAGCGCGATAATCAGGAAAATGGCGATAATGGAAATCAGGCTGACGACCTCGAAGTCGTGGTCGGTGCAGGAAATGAGGTCTTTCGTGCAGGGCGCTTCGCCGATGAGCATCCCGCCCTCGTCGTACTTTTTGAGGATTTCGTTCAGCTCATCAATTTGCCGATTCACCGCGTCGGAGGAAATGATGTATTCCGAGGAAATCAGCATCAGCTGGTATTCGTCGCTCTTGAGTTCGCTGAGGATTTCGTCCGGCACGATGCTTTCGGGAATGCCCGCGCCCAGCAGCGAGTCAATCGACAGCACTTGCTTCACGCCATCGACTTCCGCCATTTCGTCCGTCATGGCGACGACGTTCTTCTGCGGCACGTCCGCATCGACCAGCACAAGGTGGTTCGTGGACACGTCAAAGGTTTCGGACAGCTTCGTGTTCGCCTTCACGCTTTCCAGCTCCTGCGGCAGGCAGGCGGACATGTCGTAATACTTGCCGACGTTATTGTAGCCGTAGAATGCCGGGATGCACAGCACAATCAGGATGACGAACAGCACCTTGTAGTGCTTCGTGACGAACTTGCTGATGCCCGCAACGCTGGGCAGCAGCGGCTTGTGCGAGGTCTTTTCCAGCGCACGGTCAAGGATGCGGATGACGCAGGGCAGCAGGATGACCGTGCCCAGCACGCCGAGGATAACGCCCTTGCTCATCACGATGCCGAGGTCACGGCCAAGCGTGAAGCTCATGAAGCAGATGGCGACGAAGCCCGCGACCGTCGTCAGGCTGCTGCCGACGATGGAGGAAATGGTCTTGCAGATGGCGCTTGCCATCGCTTCGTCCTTGTCCGAATAGGTCTGCTGCTCTTCCTTGTAGCTGTGCCACAGGAAGATGGAGTAGTCCAGCGTCACGCCCAATTGCAGCACGGCGGCGACTGCTTTGGTGATGTAGGAAATCTCACCGAGGAAGTAGTTCGTGCCCATGTTCCACAGGATGCTCACGCCGATGCACATCAGGAAGATAAACGGCAGGAGGATGGAGTCCATTGTCAGCATCAGCACGACGCAGCACAGCGCAACGGCGATGGCGACGTAGATGGCTTCCTGATCCTCCACCAGCTGCTTGGTATCGGTCACAACCGCCGACAGACCGGACACGAAGCAATGCTGCCCCGCAATTTTGCGGATCTGCGCAATGGCTTCCATCGTCCCTTCCGCCGACGACGTATCATCGAAGAACACCGCCATCAGCCGCGCGTCGCCCTTCTCGAAGATGTTCCGGTATTCGTCCGGCAGAATCTCGGAAGGAATCGTGCCCTTGGTGATGGACGCATAGCCGATGACCGTATCCACATGCGGCACGTCGCGGATGGCGTCCTCCAGCGCCTGCTGGTCGGTTTCGCTCATCCCTTCCGTGATGCACAGGGAGAACGCGCCCTTGCCGAACTCTTCCATCAGGATGTTCTGCCCCTTGACCGTGTCAAGGTCTTCCGGCAGATAATACAGCAGGTCATACTTGACCTTTGTGGCGTTCATGCCCAGCACCGACGGAATCAGCATCAGCAGACAGATGATGACGACAGCGACACGGTGCTTGACAATCCACCTTGCGAATCGGTTCACAACAGTTCCTCCTTTTCTGAAATCCATAACTTTTAGTGAACAATGTGTTGACTTTCTCAACGAGGGATAGTATAATAGCATGTGTACCGAAAATCAATCATCAGATTCAGTTTCGGACGCTGATTAAGCAACAGGACAAACGCCAATTGCGGAAACAATCAACAAAATTGGCGAAAGAGTTGAAAAACAAGGGGGTCGCCATGATGACAGAAAAGGATACGATGCAGGCTAAGCCGGAGAAGAAGGAAGACCGCCGGGTGCGCCGGACGAAGAAGCTGCTTACGCACGGGCTGATTCAGCTGATGAAGGAAAAGCAGGTGCAGGACATTACCGTGCGCGAGCTGGCGGATTTGGTGGACGTCAACCGCGGCACGTTCTACCTGTACTACCGCGATATATTCGACATGCTGGACAGCATCGAGCAGGAGCTGTTCAATCAGGTGAACCAGCTGATTGCCGCGCATAAGGGCGAAACCGTGCTTACGCATACACTGCCCGTGCTGAAGGAGTTGTTCCGTTTGGTGGAGGAGAACAAGGAACTGTGCCAAGTGCTGCTGGGGCAGAACGGCGATATGAAGTTCCTGAAAAAGCTGTCCGACGTGGTTCAAGATGCCTTCCGCCGCGAGTGGCTGATGATGAAGAAGGACGAAGTGACGTTCGATTACAGCTATGCGTTCGGCGCGCTGGGCTTTGTGGGTCTGCTGCGGACGTGGCTGGAGCGCGACTGCGTGGAGAAAGCCGACGACATGGCAGTCCTCAGCGACCGCATGATTCGCTTGGGGCTGACCAGCAGCCTGCAAACGCCATAAGCCATATTAAGGAAGCAATTGGGCAGGGAAGCCCCGTGCAAGCAGCTTTTTGCGGAACATGCTGCCCACGCGCCATCTGTATCGTCAAAACTTCTGCCCAAACAGCGCATGGAGAAGGCGTATTGTCTGCTGGCGAAACAGATGCTCATTGCAACCGGAAACTTTCACGGCGGGGGAGTCCAGAGGGGGCTGTCGCTCAGACTTGGACATTCGACAGCCCCCTCTGGGCGTTCTTTGGTTACTTTCTGTCGCAACAGAAAGTAACAGAATCGCTTCCGCAGAAGCGACTGAAGCCGCGAAAAAAGTCAAGTCTGCTATTGAAGTCACGCAAGACACATCCCCAATTCCATCCCATATTCCGTCAGCAACCGACGAAAAAACCCTCAGCCGCTTGCATTTGCCGCGCAAGTGTCCTATAATGAAGAGGACGCGCGAAACATGTCTATTTTCGTTGCGTTCGGGAAAATGGCAAAGGAGCTGCTTCCGCTTTGAAGAAAAAATCCGTTTTCGCCAATCAGACCATGCGCATGGGGCTGCTCATGCTCCTGGACGCGCTGCTGATTTCGGCTTCGCTGCTGATGGGCTTGCAGGTGTATTATGACATGCACGCCCCGGCAGCGCATATCCTCCACGTCTGGCGCAGTCTGCCGCTGCTGATTGTCTCCACCGTCGCGCTTTTGCATATGATGGGCTTCTACCGCGGCATCCTTAAATACGCGGGCGTGGATCTGCTGCTGCAAATCGCCTGCGGTACGCTCGGCGGCACGGGGATAACGTATCTCGTGTCGTTCCTGTGCTATTCGATTCGGCGCGAACCGAACATCTTCCTCATGCCGCGCCCGGTCTACCTTGTGCAGTGGCTGCTGCTGATGGTGATGCTTGCGGCAAGCCGGTTCGTCATCAAGGTCGCGCAGGGCGGCGGATGGACGCACTTCTTCACCGGCGGCAGCGCCAAGGCACGGCGCGTGATGGTCGTCGGCGGCGGCTGGGGCGGCGCGCAGGTTATCCGCGATATGCAGGCGGGACGCTATGGCGACTGCGTGCCGGTGATTGTGGTGGATGACGACGAGAGCCGGCGCAACACCCGCATCGGGCGTGTCCGCGTGGTGATGGATACGGGGAAAATCGCTGAGTACGTCAAGCAGTACGCGATTGACGACATCATCATCGCCATTGCCACGCCGAAATCCGACCTGACGGAGCTGATGCACACCTGTGTGGACACCGGCTGCCACGTCCGCCGCTATACCGTGATGCAGGAGATGAACGGCGGGCAGGGGCAGATGCGCGACATCAACATCGCTGACTTGCTGGGGCGCGACGAGAAGCACCTCGATATGTCCGAGGTGGAACAGGTGATTGCCGGGCGGCGCGTGCTGGTCACGGGCGGCGGCGGGTCAATCGGGTCGGAAATGTGCCGGCAGATGATGGCGTTCATCCCCGAAAAGCTGGTGCTGTACGACATCAGCGAAAACTACATGTATGACCTGTTTGCTGAGCTGAAAAACAAGTACGGCGAGATTGTCAAGAACACGGTCGTCCTGCGCGTCGGTTCGATTCGCGATGAAGCGACGCTGAATCAGGTGTTTGATGAGTTTAAGCCGGAAATCGTCATCCACGCGGCGGCGCATAAGCACGTTCCGCTGATGGAGGATAGCCCCGAACAGGCGGTGCGCAACAACGTTTTCGGCACATATAACGTCGCCAAGTGCGCCAAGGAGCACGGCGCAAAGCGGTTCGTGATGATCTCCACCGACAAGGCGGTCAATCCCACCAACGTCATGGGCGCCTCGAAGCGCATGGCGGAAATCATCATCGAAGCCATGCAGAAGCAGAGCAGCACGACGCAGTTCACCGCTGTCCGCTTCGGCAATGTGCTGGGGTCGAACGGCAGCGTCGTCCCGCTGTTCGAGCGGCAGATTCGCGCGGGCGGCCCGGTTACGCTGACGCACCCGGACATCATCCGCTACTTCATGACCATCCCGGAGGCGGCGAGCCTTGTGCTGCAAGCCGCGTCGATTGCCCGCGGCGGCGAGTTGTTCGTGCTGGACATGGGCAAGCCCGTCAAAATCCGCGAACTGGCGGAGCGCATGATTCAGCTGTATTCCGACCCCTTGAAGCCCCCGGTGGAAATCGTCTATACCGGCTTGCGTCCGGGCGAAAAGCTCTACGAGGAGCTTCTGCGCGACGAGGAAACCGACACCGCGACGAGCAAGGAAAAGATTTTCATCGCCAAGCCGGAGCAGGTGGCGTGGGCGGACGTGGAAAACATGCTGCGCACGCTGCACGAATGCCTCGACAATCACGGTGATATCAAGGCGTGTATGCACAAGCTGCTTCCGTCCTTCAAAACGCCGGAAGAGGTCAACGGGCGGGTATAATACGATTTCCAGATTCAACTGCGCAGCTGCTTGCGCATTCCTATCTGAAAATAGTATAAGCGGGGCAAATCCGCAAATTTTCCCCGAAAAATGCCGGAGAAAATGCAAAAACCCCCTTGCCAAATGCCTATGCGGTGTGGTATAATAATCGGCGTGACATACGGGCGGTCCTCTTTCCGGAAAACTCTGACCTCATGCGGAGCCGGATACGAACGTCTATGAAGGAAGGAGGAACCAACATGAGCGAAATTATCCGTTCTATCGAAGCGAAGCAGCTGCGTACCGACATCCCCGCGATTGCCATTGGCGATACCGTCAAGGTGATGGTGAAGGTTGTGGAAGGCAAGACGGAGCGTCTTCAGGCTTTTGAGGGCGTTGTGATTGCGAAGCGCAATGGTGGCATTCGTGAAACCTTCACGGTGCGCCGCGTGTCCTACGGCATCGGTGTGGAGCGCACGTTCCCCGTGCATTCTCCCCGTCTGGGCAGCATCACCATCATCCGTCACGGCAAGGTGCGTCGCGCCAAGCTGTACTACCTGCGTTCTCTGCAGGGTCGTGCTGCGAAGATCAAGGAAGTCAAGCGCGTCTGAGTACGGTACGGGGATGCGGGACGTCACAACCCACAGCCCTGAACTCGGAAACAGAACACAGAAGGGAAAGCGGAGCAATCTGCTTTCCCTTTTTGCGTGCGTGCGGATTTTGCATTTTCCCACGCTGGCAAGTCTAAACTTCGCCCCTCTCTCATATGGTGGAGCAAGCGAAGCAGAGGAGGGACAGAAATGGAAAGCGCGACGTTTGATTTGTATCGCGATATTGCCGAGCGCACCGACGGCGACGTGTATCTGGGCGTTGTAGGGCCGGTGCGGACGGGCAAAAGCACCTTTATCACCCGCCTGATGGAATTGCTGGTGATGCCCAAAATCCCCGAAGGCGCGCGCAAAGAGCGCATTGCGGATGAGCTGCCGCAGAGCGGGTCGGGCAGAACCATCATGACGACGCAGCCGCAGTTTGTGCCCAGCGAGGCGGTCACGGTCAGCCTGAGCGACAACGCCCCTGTGCGCGTCCGGCTGGTGGATAGCGTGGGCTACATGGTGCGCGGCGCACTCGGTTCGGTGGACAAAACCGGCAGCCGCATGGTGCATACGCCGTGGTATGACCATGATATTCCCTTCGAGCAGGCGGCGGAAGTCGGCACGCGCAAGGTGATGACCGACCACGCGACCATTGGCGTCGTCGTGACGACGGACGGCACAATCGCCGAGTTGCCGCGCAGCGCCTACATCGAGGCGGAGAACCGCGTTGTCAGCGAGCTGAAAGCGCTGGGCAAGCCGTTCGTCATCATCCTCAATTCCGCTGTGCCGAACAGCCCCGATGCGCAGACGCTGCGTACTGATTTGCAGGAAGCGTATGGCGTGCCGGTCATGCTGATGAGCGTGAAGGACATGCAGAGCGCGGACGTGCAGAAGGTGCTGGAATCCGTGCTGCTGGAATTCCCCGTGCGGCAGGTGCGCTTGAGCGTCCCGAAGTGGCTGGAAGCGCTGGATGAGGGGCATTATCTCGTGCAGGAAGTGCTGACGGGGCTGAAGAAGGCGGGGCAGGAGACGCACCGGATGCGCGAGACGAACCTGCTGACGCCTGTGTTCGCGGCGTGCAGCGAGTTGGATGGCGTGCAGCTGGAACAGCTTCGGCCCGGCGAGGGGCGAATCGACCTGTCGCTGACGATGAAGGACGGAATGTTCAACCGCATTCTGGGCGAGGAATGCGGCACAGAAATCCACGGCGATAAGCACCTGCTGCGCCTGATGAAGGAGTTGGTCGCGGCGAAAACGGAGTACGACCAGATCGCCGGGGCGCTGAAATCCGTGCGCGAGACGGGCTACGGGCTGGTATCGCCGACGATGGCGGAGATGACGATGGAAGCGCCGGAAATCGTGCGGCAGGGCGGGCAGTTCGGCATCCGCCTGAAAGCGCACGCCCCGTCGCTGCATCTGATTCGCGTGGATATCGAGACGGAAGTCACCCCGACTGTCGGCACGGAGGAGCAGTCCGAGGAGCTGGCGCGGCAGATGAGCAGCGAGCTGGAGAGTGACCCGCAGAAGATGTGGGCGATGTCCTTCTTCGGCAAGCCGCTGAGCGACATGGTGCGCGAGGGGCTGAATGGCAAGCTGATGCGGATGCCTGCCGACGCGCAGGAGAAGGTGCAGGAGACGCTGACGCGCATCATCAACGATGGCGACGGCGGCATGATCTGCATCCTGCTCTGATGAATCCGTACAAACGCACCAGTTTGAACAAAAAAGTTGGGAAATCAATTGACAGAAGCGGAATTTCGCGGTACAATAGATTGTAAAAAGCGCACGAGAATGCGCCGCTACAATTTGGAAATAACGAAGGGGATACGAAATTATGTTGACGCATGAAATGACCATCGCGGGGCTGAAGCGCGCGCTGCCGATTTGCCGCGTGAACGACAACCTGTATATTGGCGCGTTTGTCATCTTCGGCGACTGTGAGCTGACGATGGCGTGCGCGACGGAGCTGCTCAAGAAAGCGCCGGAATATGACTACCTTATCACGGCGGAGTCGAAGGGCATTCCGCTGGCATATGAAATGGCTCGTCAGCATGGCGACAAGAAGTGGCTGCTGGCGCGCAAGGGCGCGAAGCTGTACATGCAGAATGTCGTCGGCGTGGAAGTGAAGTCCATTACGACCGCGGCGGTGCAGAAGCTCTACCTCGACGGCGCGGATGCGGCGCTGATGAAGGGCAAGCGTGTGCTGATTGTGGACGACGTGATTTCCACGGGCGAATCCCTCCACGCGCTGGAAGCGCTGGTCAATCAGGCAGGCGGCGAAATCGTGGGTCGCATGGCGATTCTGGCGGAGGGCGACGCGCAGGAGCGCACGGACCTCATCTACCTCGAAAAGCTGCCGGTGTTCAACGCGAAGGGCGAAATCATCGGGTAAATCGCATCTGTCAAGCAGTGGCTTCAGAAGAGAATTGTTCCTTGTTCGGCGGCGTTCGTGATGCAGCGGGCGCCGCTTTTTTGGTTCTTCACGGAAAGTTGGGGAAGCAAACAAGGGCTTAGGCGAAGCCCCTGAAAGCTGCACGCGGAAGGAGCATGAAAGCGCGACCAACCCAATCGCGAAAAGGGGTCAAGGGGCAATTGCCCCTTGCAGGGTCAAGGGACAGCGTCCCTTGTGGGGTTTGGGGCAACGCCCCAACTGTTCCGCGTCCGACCAATCCCAAGGAAGCCGCCAACAAAGGTGCAGGCAGCGAAGCGTCCCTGCCAGTAACTTTGCGCGTCCGCAGACGCGCCCTCAAGCTGCTCTTCCCCCAAGATTCCGTGAAGAACCGCTTTTTTTTCGTGTATACAAAATGAAAATCCGGCGCATCCTTCCTCAAAAAGGAGGAATGCGTATGGATTACAGAACAGACTTGGCGATGGAGCGCACTGTCCGCCCCGGCGGCATGGGCGCGGGCGTTTCGGTGCACACGCAGCAGCAGGCGGGCGCGGAGGTGACGTGGGTGCGCGTGTCGTCGGAGAAGGCGGCGGAGCGGCTCGGCAAGGCGCAGGGGCTGTACTGGACGCTGACACACCCGAAATTGCCGCACATGCTGCCGGAGGAGCGGATGGACATTGCCCGCGAGGTGGCGCAGATGCTGCGGATGATGCTGCCGCCGCAGGGTGACGTGCTGGTGCTGGGGCTGGGCAATCGGCGGATGACGGCGGATGCGCTGGGCGACCGGGTGGTCAGCGGCATCCTCGTCACGCGGCACATGCAGGGGGAACGCCTGCGGAGCGTGTGCGCCGTTGCGCCGGGGGTGCTGGGCATCACAGGCGTGGAGACGGCGGAGCTGGCGCTGGGGCTTGCGGAGCGCGTGAAGCCATCCGCCGTGATTGTGGTGGATGCGCTCGCAGCGATGGAAACGGCGCACATCGGCACGACGATTCAGCTGACCGACACTGGCATCCGCCCCGGCAGCGGCGTGGGCAACCACCGCAAGGGCATCACCGCCGAGACGATGCACGTTCCGGTGATTGCGGTGGGTATCCCGCTCGTCGTGTACGCTTCGACCATCGTCCGCGACGCGCTGGCGGATATGATGCAGTGCGAATCAGGCGACGCACAGGCACTTGCGGAGCAGCTAACCAGCGGCTATCCGCGCGACTTCGTGGTTACGCCGCGCAACATCGACGAGCTGGTGGCGGGGCTGGCGGACTTGCTCGCGCTGGCAATCAACAGCGCGCTGCAAACGAATCTGGAGATGGAGGAGCTGTCGCACTGCCTGCACTGACGGGCATAATTGGCATTTGTGCCGCATACAATCCACCGATGGATGAAAGGCGGTGGAGGACATGAAGGCGCTTCGGCGGATGATGGCGGGACTTGTGTGCGCGGCGCTGCTGTTCGGGCGTGCCGCGGGCGAAGCGTCGTTTGACTTTACCGACGGGATGCCGGATGTCCCCGAAACCGCCGCGCCTACGGAAAATCCCGCGCCGACTGCCACGCTGTCGCCCGTTTTCGAGATGACGGTCATCCGCCCGGCAGCGCAGCAGCACCACGGCGCGATTCTCATCTACCACACGCACACTTGGGAGGCGTATCGGCAGACCGACGAACGCTATCAGGAGACGGAAAAGTGGCGCACGAAGGACGAACGCTACAACGTCGTTGCGGTGGGCGAGGCGCTGACCCGTGCGCTGACGGCACTGGGCTATACGGTCGTGCATGACACGACGGCGTTTGAGCCGCCCAAATTGGCGGATGCTTACGCGCGTTCCCTGACAATGCTGGAGCAGCGAACGGCATCTGGCGAAACCTATGACCTCTATATTGACCTGCACCGCGACGCGATTTCGTCCACCTCCACCATCCGCCGCACCGTCAACATCGGCGGCGAGGACGCGGCACGATTCATGGTGCTTGTTGGTAAGGGAACGACCGGCGGCTATCATGAAATGCCGGATTTTGCCGCGAACCTGCACATTGCGGAGCTGCTGACGGACAAGCTCGAAGCTCAATGCGAGGGCCTTTCGCGCGACGTGAAGGTGCGCACGGGACGCTTCAACCAGCATATCGCGCCGCGCTGTGTCCTGATTGAGTGCGGCACGAACGAGAACACGCTGGAGGAAGTCCTCTGCGGCATCCCGTACCTTGCGCAGGCGATTGCGGAGACGCTTGATGCGCTGGAGGCGGAGACAATGAGCAATGAGGAATGAGCAATGGGCAATTCGGAATGCGGAATCAAGCGTGGCGGGCGCGAATCGTCCTCCACAAAAGTTTTTTCAGGGGAGAACGCCAAACACGATTTGCTATAGAAAATTGTTACGGTCGTTCATTCTATGGATTATCCCCAAAAGCTGCGGCGCCGAAGGGGTGGAGGGGGCGAGCGCAAAGCCCCCTCCTCGCCTCCCCAGAGGCGAAATCTCTGCATGACAGCGCAACGCTATGAAGAAACAGCATCGGAAATAAAGCAATCAAAAAACGCAGCCTGACACGTCTCGTCAGACTGCGTTTTGATTATCGCTTACAGCTTCGCCTGCGACAGCGGATATTCATCCAGCAGCGCCTTGAAATCCGCAAAATTCCGGCTCGTGCGGTCGACCATCGGCACAACCCACAACAGAATCGCGAAGTCCAGCGCGACGGGCAGCCCGCCCTCCATCAGGGCGGCGGCAACACGGATGAAGCGGTACATTTCCGCCCGCGCGGCGCCCGAAAGCGGCGAAACCATCGCGAAAATCGGGGAGAGCACGGCGGTAATTTCCTCGTCCGACGTCTTGGCGACACTCGTGGCGTCCAGCAGGGCGGTCAGCGCGGCTTGGCTGATTGGCGCGGCGTCATCCGCCGGCAGTTCCGGGATGAACGGCAGCGCAGGGAGCGGCAGAATCGGCCACTGCCCGGCGTCGTAGGCGGCATTGCGGGTCAAACCGATGCTGCTGCGCGACAAAAGCAGCTTGTGCATTCCGGAAATCGGCGCATAGTTCGGCAAGCTCGTCAAAAGCAGCACGGGTGTTGCGTCCACGGGGCGCAGGGCAACCATCGGGCGCTGTTCAGCGGAAATCTGGTGCGCAAAGCTGCGTTCCCAGCCCATTGCGGCGGCGATGTTGTGGATCAGCGTCGCGGCGGGCGCGGGGGTGGGCGACACAATACCGATGCGGTCGCTCATCGCCAGCAAGAGCAGCAGCGCAATCCCCTGATTCTTTGTCAGCGTCAGCCCGCACTTGCCGCACACAGCCGTCAGGCGTGCCAGCAGGTCGTCCAGCGTCGCCTGCTGCCCGCTCACGGGGCTCATGCGCAGCGGCTGACCCGTCAGCGGGATGTTCAGCTGCAAGTCGCCCAGCAGCTTCGAGATGGTCGCGGGGAGCGCATCGTTCTGCAGTGTGTCAATGTGCTTGAGCAGGGAATCGCGCTGCACGGTCAGGCTGTTCAGTTCGGTCTTGAGCGACGCCACCTGCGCTTCGCACGCGTCGCGGTCGCTCTCCAGCTTGCCCGTTTCCTTCTGCAGGCGGTTCGCCATGCCGGCAATAATTTCCTGCTTGAAGCCGTCCATGTCGCGGCGCGCCTTGTCCAGCTGGCACAGGGCAGTCAGGCGCTCCGCCTCCAAATCCTGCAGGCGGTCGCGCAGCACGCGCTGGAGCGCGGTGATGTTGCGGTCTTTGCAAATGCGGGGCTCCAGCTTGGAGCGCAGCCCGTCCAGTGAAAGCATGAAGTCCATCAGCTGCTCGCGCGCTTCGGGCATCCGCCACGCGGCGCGGAAGGCGTTCACCGCGTCCGCCACGGGGTTGTCAATGGGGCGCATGGATGTGCCGTTGGGCAGGTTTTGCGCCGGCGGCTCGTATTTGCCAACGTACCACTGGCTGCTCACCGTCTCCTGCACGCGGTTTTTGCTCGGCTGGGGGGAGGTGCGCAGCGGTGTGCGGACGAGCGGCGTGCCGGTCAGCGGGCCGGTTTTCATCATGCTCGGCGGCATTTTCACCGGGCGCGTCTGCTGCTGATGCAGAAGGTTCGCACTGTCGGATACGCCTGTATTCAGGCTTTGCAGCGTCTCTTCAAAATCCTTCGTTTCGTCCAGAATGTTCAGCGTTTCGCCGATGGGCAGGGATTCATCCGCCGCGTCCGCCTTTTCCGCGGGCTTCTCCGCCGCGGGTGCTTCGGGGACAGTCTGGTCTGCCGGGACGGTCTGGTCTGCCGAGGCGACCGGGTCTGCCGGGGCAGCCGCGACACTCGGCGCAGCTGCCGGAACCGCTGCCGCATCCAACGGGCGGTCAAAGCGGACGGGCTTGGGGCGCATCTGCCGCTGAATTGGCACGGGACGCACCGCCGTGGGCGCATCCTTCAGGCAGAGAATCGTGCGCTCCACGCCGTCCGGGCAGGGCAGCGTGAACAGCATTCCCGCCATCCCGCTGCTCTTTTGCGGCTTTTCCGGGTCATTTTTGCACACAGGCCCGTACAGCACGTTGTCCGCGCGCAGATAGAACAGGGGCGTAATCGCCGTTTCCGCCACCACCGCGGCATCATCCGCCGGGGCGGAAATCACCTCATAAAAGCTGTGCGCGGGCAATTCATGCACGGTGTCGGAATAGAGGATAAACTGGTTCGGTTCCCCCTTGTCAGGGCGGAAATTCTTGTTTGTGCGGATTTTTGTAGCTTCGGCGGGCAGGTTCGCCAAATCAACCAGACAATAATGGCCGAGGTCGCGCATCCGGCTCTTGAAGGTGTGCTGTTCGTTGCGGTCAGGGACGATGCGCAGGCAGCCTTCCACCGGAAACTGGTTCATCGCCTCCTGACGGATGTCAGCGTCCGGGGTCAGCAGCGGGCGAACGCGGAAATACGCCTGCTGGATATTGTCCTCCTCCAGATAACAGAAGAGAAGCTGATTGTCGATGCTCATAATTGCCTCCATAAATAAAAGGTAATAAAATAAAAGAACACTCCCTATGAAAATTTTATCAAATAAAGTGCGAATCGTCAAGGGTTTCGACAGGGTTTTTCCGCAAAAAGACGCTATCTTTTTCCGCCGCGCATGAAACCGCCTCCAGCGCGCATACTGAACCCGAAAAGGGAGGCGAAAAACATGACGGTGGGGATGCTGCTGGCAACCATTCTGCTTGTGCTCACGTTCTCCGGCGTGCTTTCCGGCGCGTGGGAGCGGCTGGGGATTCGCCAGCGGACGGCGAGCGCGTGGCTGCTGGCAATGCTCGCGGCGCTGCTGATGCCGGATGTCCGGCTTGGCGCGGCGCGGGTGAATCCAGCGGGGCTGGCGGTGACGGCGGCGGCTTCCGTGCGCCTGATGATGACCATCCGCCCGCGCCGGGAGCTGGTGCGTGTGCTGCTGGGCAGCGTGATTGCCGGGGCGATGGGGCTGCTTGTGCTGATTTTGTCGGACGGGCAGGCGGATGCACTCTGGGCGTGCGCGATACTCATCGGGGCGGTGGCGTGCTTTCTGGGGGTCAGCCGGCGCGGGATGCTCCTGTGCAGCTTGATGGGGATGCTCGTCGTGCAGGGCGCAGCGGGCGTGTCGGGGGTTCTCCGCGCGGACGTGCAGCCGTGGACGGACGCGGCGCTGCTGTGCGCAAGCGTATCCACCGCGCTGGCGGAAATTGTGCGCCGAACCGCCATTTTCCTGCTGACCCCGCCGGGCGTGAAAGGGGGACACCGCGGATGAGGAAGCTTCTGACGCTGCTTTTGCTGCTGATGCTGCTGCTCACCAGTTCCGCCATGGCGGCGGAAAAATCGGCGTATCGCTTGGCGGATGAGCAGGGGACGCTGCTGGCGTGGCTGGATGTTCCCCCTGCCGTCGGGGATGTGCTGCTGACGGCGGATGGCACGCGCCACCGGGTGATTGCGGTAGAGGGGCAGCAGGCGGTCTTGCGCGAGGATGGCACGGAGACGCTGCCCGATGTGCCGTGGTCTGCCCGCGAGACGGCGCAGCCCGTGACCAGTGCCGTGCGCACCATCGGGCTGATGGGCGACGCGGCGCTCGTGCGGGATTTGCGGGAAGGGCTTGCGAATCAGGGTGCGGCGCTCGTGTCCGTGAATCCTGAACAGGCGGATTTTCCGCTGACCGTCGCGCAGGACGAAATCAGCAATTCCGCGGAATATGATACGCTTTTAAGCGGCGAGAAAGCGGCGAAAATCCGCCTGATTGTCCGCCGCGGCGGCGATAATGAAGCGCTGATGAAGAATTTCGCGCTCTCCGTCAAGGCGGGGCTTGACCATACCGCCCCGACGCTCATTCGGGACGTGTACTTTGCCGCGAACGCGCAAGAGCCGATCCGGATGCTCTGGGGCGCGCGGGAGACCGAGCCAATCCGCCTGCAAAACACGATTTTGCCGCTGGCGCAGGTGATTTCAAACGCGCTGGAGCCCCGCGATACGGCTGGCGGCATTTCCGGCAGCGAGGACGTGCCGGAGCACAGCGCCGTGACAGGCTTGATTTTCGCCGGCGGTCTGCTGCTGGCGGGCGTGGTCGGCTACGGGCTGCTGCTGACCGGGGGACGCAGGCACGGGAAGAAAACATAACCCAAAAGGCGATTCAGCCGATGAAGCTGAACCGCCTTTTTCAGGTGCGTATGGTGATGATGATCGCCGTGGCTCAATAATAGGTGATGGACACCACGTTCTCCGGCAGCCATACGCGGCGAATCTGGTACGAGCCAGACGGCTGGAACTCCAGGCACACATAGCCGTTCTCCCACGCCATGACCGCGCCGGTCGTGCCGGAGGAAATCTTCTGCTGATGCTGCTTGTAGTTCGTGCCCGGACCGTAGTACGCCGTTGTGGTGGAGGTTACGCGCCCGTTGCCAAACGGTATACTTTCATCCGGCACACGGTTCACGTCAATGTCGATGCGCTGCTCACCCGTGTAGGCGCGCACCATCTTGCCATTGTACTCAAATTCAACTTCCAGCCACCAGATATCGTTGCCGGACGCGCGGGACAGCACCGTCACCGTGTGTCCGCCATCGTTCCAGTAGGTGCCAAGCTCATCGTACTTCGTCGACGGACCGGAGCGCGTCGAAATCGGGCGGTTGGACATGGCAAGCAGTCCGCTGCTGCTGTCGGAGGAAGAAGGCGTCCAGCGGCCAAGCGCCACGTCAAATGAGACGCAGATGGCGGGGCGGACGGCGTTGTCAAACTCCGTCACCTTGTTGCCGTGGTCGTAGAAGCTGCCGTGTGCGCCGACGAACACGCCGAAGGTCGACGTGCTGTCCACGCGCGCCCAGTAGGAGGATGTGCCCGTGTCGCTGGCGGTGTACGCGCCGCACTGCCGGGCGTATTCCGTGGCGTAGAGCAGCTCCGTGTCCAGATACTGCTGGATTTCCCACTGGCTGAGGATGTACACATAGTCCGACGAATTGCTGACGTACACGCTGTTCAGCTGCCCCTGTTCCGCCGACGTGAACGCGGAGGACAGGAACGTGCTGTTCAGCCACGAGCGGATGGTGCTGTTGTGCCACGAGGTGGTGCTGGTCGAGCGGTTGTAGACCATCGAATCCAGCCCGTACTCACTCACCGCGCGGACTGTCCGGCTGCCGTAATCAACGCTGTACACGCGCCAGAGAATCGGCTCATCGCCGTTGCGCAGGTTGCCATCCTGCTCGTAGCTGCCGAAGTAGAACGTCTGCCCGACGTACACGTCACTTGCCGCCGAGGCAGCGGGCAGCAGCGTCAGCAGAGAAACGAGTGCCACCAAAAACGACAGAATCCGTTTGTTGCGCATGGAAAACGACCTCCTGTGCAGATTTTGTAAAACCATTATATGCCATGCGCTGCGCCTTGTCAAGTCCAAAAAACGGCTGTTTTTTGCCAAAAATCAGGCGGCGGCAAAATTTTCATCCGCGAAACAGTTGACCTTGACCGCGAAAAATGATACATTATAATGAGCGCGAATTCTGCGCTGTACGGTTAAGGAGGTACTTCCACTTTGCAACCCGAAATCAACCAAGAAGCCATCGCCCGGATGCTCGATCAGGTGCAGAAGCCGACGCGCTATACCGGCGGGGAAATGAATACGCAGCTCAAGCCGTGGGACAGCGCGAAGCTGCATTTTGCGTTCTGTTTTCCGGATACCTATGAGGTCGGCATGTCCCATCTGGGCATGAAGATTCTCTATGCCGCGATGAATCAGCAGCCTGATATGCTCTGCGAACGCGCGTTTATGCCGTGGGTGGACATGATGGACCTGATGAAGCAGGAAAATGTTCCGCTGTTCACGCTCGAAAGCCGCAGCCCGCTCAGCGCCTTTGACGTCGTGGGCTTTACGCTGCAATATGAAATGAGCTACTCCAACATTCTGGCGATGCTGGAGCTTGGCGGCATTCCGCTTTTGCGGGAAAATCGCCGGGAGGAAGACCCGATTGTGGTTGCGGGCGGGCCGTGCGCGTTCAATCCCGAACCGCTGGCGGATTTTATTGACGCGTTCATGGTCGGCGACGGCGAAGAGCAGATTCTCGACCTCAACCGCGTCATCATGCAGGGGCGCGAAGAGGGCGCGAGCCGCATGACGATCCTCAAGCGCCTGTGCGCCATCCGCGGCGTGTACGTTCCGGCGCTCTATGACGTGAAGTATAACGCGGACGGCACGATTGCGTCCATGAAGCCGAACTGCCCCGAAGCGCCCGAAAAGGTCTTGAAAGCGATTATCCCCGATTTGGACAAGGCGTTCTATCCCACGGAAATCCCCGTGCCATATATGGAGATTATCCACGACCGCATCATGCTGGAAATCATGCGCGGCTGCACGCGCGGCTGCCGCTTCTGTCAGGCGGGCATCCTGTATCGCCCGGTGCGCGAGCGGAGTCTGGAGCATCTGGTGGAGCTGGCGCAGCAGCTGGAGAACACGACCGGGTATGAGGAAATCAGCCTGTCCAGCCTGTCGTCCGGCGATTATACCTGTCTGGCGGAATTGATTCGCGAGCTGATTCGCCGTCTGGACGAGAAGCATGTGTCGATTTCGCTGCCGTCGCTGCGCCTGGACAGCGTGCTGAAGGATTCGCTGGAGGCGACGCAGAAGGAGAAGAAAACCAGCCTGACGTTCGCGCCCGAAGCCGGAACGCAGCGCCTGCGCGACGTCATCAACAAGGGCGTGACGGAAGAAGACCTGATGAGCAAAGTCTCCGACGCCTTCCACGGCGGATGGAGCAGCGTCAAGCTGTACTTCATGATGGGTCTGCCGACGGAGACGACCGAGGATTTGGACGGCATTGCGGATTTGGCGAAAAAGGTCGTCGATGCGTACTTTGCCGTGCCGAGGGGCGAGCGCGCGAAGGGACTGCGCGTGGTGTGCAGCGCGTCCGTGTTTGTGCCCAAGCCCTTCACGCCCTTCCAGTGGGAGCCGCAGGACACGCAGGAGATGGTGCGCGAGAAGCAGAGCCACCTGCGCGAGAAGCTGCATATCAAGGGCGTGACGTTCAATTATCATGAGTCGGATTTGAGCTATCTGGAAGCCTGCTTTGCCCGCGGCGACCGCCGGATGGGGCAGGTGCTTCTCCGTGCGTATCAGAAGGGCTGTATGCTTGACGGCTGGACGGAATTGTTCAAGTACGACATGTGGCGCGAAGCCTTTGCCGAGATGGGCATCGACCCGGCGTTCTATGCCTACCGCCGCCGCGAGAAGGACGAAATCATGCCGTGGGATGTGATTGACTGCGGCGTGACAAAGGAATTCCTGTGGCGCGAGAAGGAAAAGGCGGAAAAGGCGCAGACGACCAAGGACTGCCGCAAGGGCTGCAACGGCTGCGGCCTGCAGCGCTTCAAAGGGGTGTGCAAATATTGCGGATAATGGCTGTGTTTGAAAAAGGCATCCGCCTGCGCCACATCGGGCATCTGGACATTCAGCGGGCGATGATGCGGGCGCTGCGCCGTTCGGGGCTGCCCGTGGCGTATTCCAATGGGTATAATCCGCATATTCTGCTGACGTTCGCGTCGGCGCTGTCCACCGGGGCGGCGGGAAAAAAGGAAATTCTGGATGTGACGATGGCGCGCGAGGTGTCGCCGGATGATTTCCTCCAGCAGATGAACCGCGCCCTGCCGCCGGATTTGCAGCTTTCTTTCGCCCGTGCGCTCGATGACAAGCACCCGGCGATGATGGCGCTCGTGCAGGCGGCGGATTACACGCTGCAAATCGAGGATGCGGACGCGGCGAACAAGATGATTGCGGCGATTCCTGATTTTCTCCAGCAGACGAGCATTCTTGCCATGCGCCGCACGAAATCCGGCATGAAGGAGACGGACATCCGCCCGCTGCTGGTGTCGCTCTCCGGCGATGGCACGGCGATTCATGCCGTCATGGCGCTGACGGAGACGCTGGCGTGCAAGCCGGATATGCTGTTAAGTGCGCTTAGCACCTTCTGCGGGCTGGAAAACGCCCCCAATGCGCTGATTATCCGAAACGGCTTGCTGGGTCGGGATGAAAACGGCGAACTGACGCCCTTGGAGAACCTATGAGAACATTGCTTGTGCATCAGGGCGAAAAGCCGCTGATTGGCATATTGGAAGACGGGCAATTGGCGGAAGTCTTTTTCCCGCAGGAGGGCGACACGGCGGAAGCGGTGCTGCTGGGGCGCGTGGAGCGCATTGTGCCGGGGATGAAGGCGGCGTTCGTCAATATTGGGCAGGAGAAAAACGGCTTTCTGCCGCTGGAAGAGAAGAACACGGGGCTATCCTACCCGAAAACGGGCGACGCGGTCATTGTGCAGATTCGCAAGGAAGCACAGGGCGTCAAGGGCGCGTTCCTCACGCGCGACATCAGCCTGTGCGGCGAACATATGCTGCTCACGCCCATGAGCCGCATGATTGGCGTGTCGTCCAAAATCACGGAGGATGGCAAGCGGAAGGCACTGAAGGAGACGGGCAGGGCGATTGCGCAGGAGCGCTTCGGCTTAGTGATGCGCACGGCGGCGGAGAATGCGCCGGAGGAAGAACTCGCGGCGGAAGCGGAGCGCCTGTTCCAGCAGTGGGAGCAGATTCGCCGCGCCGCGCCGACCGCGCATGTGCCGTCCGTCTTGATGCAGCCGCGAAGCACGCTCGAAGCCGTGCTGGATGACTATCGCCCGCGCGGGATTGACCAAATTGTGACGGACGACCCGGCGGTGGCGGAAAAAGCCGCGGGCATTGCGCCGGTTCAGGTGATTCCTGAAAACCTGCTGACCATTTATAAAATTGAGTCGCAGCTAAAAAAAGCGCAGGAGCGCCGCGTGTGGCTCAGCAGCGGCGGTACGCTGGTCATCGACCCGTGCGAGGCGATGACGGTGATTGACGTCAACACCGCCAAATTCACCGGCAAGCGCGAGTTAGAGGACACCGTGCTGCGGCTGAATCTGGAAGCGTGCGGCGAGATTGCGCGGCAGGTGCGCCTGCGGAATTTGAGCGGCATCATCATCATTGATATGATTGACATGAAGACCCCGGAACACCGGCAGATGGTGCTGGACGCGCTGGAAGAAGCGTTCGCGTCCGACCGCGTAAAGACGGTGATTCACGGCTTGACCTCCCTCGGTTTGGTGGAAATGACGCGCAAACGGTCACGTCCGCCGCTGCGGGAAATGCTTGCAAAACAGGAGGAAGCCCATGAGTGACAGAAAGCCTGTCATCATTTCAGAAGAACAGCTGGAAGAGCAGCGGCAGTATATTCAGCAGATTCGCCTGATGCCGGATGCCCCGAAGAGCTACCACGTTGTGACCTATGGCTGCCAGATGAACGCGCACGACAGCGAAATCCTTGCCGGAATGCTGCGCAACATGGGCATGGAGGAAGCCGCCGACCGCGAATCGGCGGATTTTGTGCTGTTTAACACCTGCTGCGTGCGCGACAACGCCGAGCGCCGCGCCTTGGGCAACGTGACGTGGCTCAAGGAAGTACGCAAGAAGAATCCGCGGCTGATGATTGGCGTGTGCGGCTGCATGATTCAGCAGCCCGGCATGGCGGAGAAAATTTTGAAGCAGTACCGCTTTGTGGATTTGGCGTTTGGCACGGCGAACCTGTACCGCCTGCCGGAACTGATGCTCAAAGCGCTGGAAAGCGACCAAGCGGTGGTGGAGGTGGAGGAGCAGAACACGATTGCCGAGGGTCTGCCCGTGCAGCGCCTGCGCCATGACGCGGCGTATATCACGATTATGTACGGCTGCGACAACTACTGCACCTACTGCATCGTGCCGTATGTGCGCGGGCGGGAGCGTTCGCGCGAAATGAGCGCGATTGTGGCGGAAGCGGAAGCGCTGCGTGACAGCGGCGTGAAGGAAATCATGCTGCTGGGGCAGAATGTGAACAGCTACGGCAAGGGACTCCAAACGCCCGTCACGTTCGCCCAGCTGCTCAAGGCACTGGATGATGTTGGCATCCCGCGCATCCGCTTCATGACCAGCCATCCGAAGGACTTGTCCGACGAGCTGATTGATGTGATGGCACATTCCAAGCACATCCTGCCGCAGTTCCACCTGCCGGTTCAGCACGGCAACGATGAAATCCTCCGCCGGATGAACCGCCACTACAACCGCGCGCAGTACCTTGACCGCGTGAATAAGCTGCGCGAGGCAATTCCGGCTATCGGCCTGACGACGGATATTATCGTCGGCTTCCCCGGCGAGACGGAGGAGCAGTTTCAGGACACGCTGTCGCTTGTGCGCGAGGTTGGCTATGACAGCGCGTTCACCTTCATCTATTCGCCCCGGACGGGTACGGGCGCGGCGAAAATGCCGAACCAAGTGCCGGAAGACGTGTCCTCCCGCCGCATTCAGGAGCTGCTGAAGGTGCAGGAGGAATGCCAGAAGAAGGCGCTCAAGCGGTTCATCGGCACAGAAGAAGAGGTGCTGGTGGAGGGACTCAGCCGCCGCAGCGACACGGATGTGTCCGGCCACGGGCTGCACGGGCTGTCCGTCACATTCCCCGGCACGGAAAGCGACGTGGGCGAAATCGTCCGCGTGAAGATTGTGGGCGCGAAGAACAACACGCTCACGGGCGAAAGAATCTAAGGCACCACCGCACAATTCGGCGGCACGTCTGGCGATGTCTTTTCCGCCATCTGCGGCATGCAAATTCCTCGATTTACTTCCAGTAAACCTTCGAAATTTGCATTTGCATCTGACGAAAAATCCATTCGCCAGTCGACCACCTCATTTGTGCGGTGTTACCCTAACCCGGCAGCAAATCAGAAAGGACAATCAATATGAAAGAAGTTATGATGTGCGCGCAGAAGCTGGCGGAAGCCATTCTGAACAGCGACGTTTACCAGCACATGCACACGCTGGAAGAGCAGGTGACGCAGGACGAAGACGCGACGAAGGCGATTGCCGCCTACATGGAAAAGCGCACGGCGGTCGAACAGGCGATGCGCAAGCCGGACATCGACCCGTCGCAGCTTGCCGAAGCCGCGCAGGAACTGGAAGACGTGCAGCAGGCGATGAACGACTGCCCCATCATCCGCGACATGCGGGACGCGCAGAAGAAGTATCAGGACATGATGGACAACGTGAACCGCATCCTGCGCCTTGTTGTCACCGGCGAAACGGAAGACGACAAAGGCGGTCAGCCCACCTCCGGCTGCACCGGCAACTGCGCCTCCTGCGGCGGCTGCCACTAATTCGGAATAAACAGGAAGATTATCTCTGGAAACATGCCTATATGGGTTAGAAATCAAGCAAGCCAGCCGAAAAACTCCTCCCGTCCGCAGACGCGACGGGAGCAGCGAAAGAAACCAATAAGGCATATTCCATAAAAACAGCAAGTTAAACTGCAACAAGAACGAAAGCGGGGAACAGACATGGCGAGCGTCACACCGATGATGCAGCAGTACCTTGATACCAAGGCGGAATATAAGGACTGCATTCTTTTCTTCCGCCTCGGTGACTTTTATGAGATGTTCTTCGATGACGCGAGGACTGCTTCGCGCGAGCTGGAACTGACGCTGACGGGCAAGGACTGCGGACTCAGTGAACGCGCCCCGATGTGCGGCGTGCCGTACCACGCGGTGGATACCTATGTTGAGAAGCTCATCGAGCGCGGCTATAAGGTCGCTATCTGCGAGCAGATGGAAGATCCGGCGCTGGCGAAGGGGCTGGTCAAGCGCGCTGTCACGCGCATCATCACTCCCGGCACGGTCATTGAACCGGCGATGCTGGACGAGAAGGCGAATAACTTTCTGTTAAGCATCTGCTTTGTCGCCGACCGCGCGGGGCTGGCGTTCGCCGACGTCTCCACAGGCGAGTTTTATGTGCATGAAATCACCCAGCCGGAAACGACGCTCTCGGACGAGGTGGCGCGCATTTCCCCGATGGAAATCATCTGCAATGACCAAGTGAAGCTGCGCGCGTGCCTGCAGCGGGAGATGCAGAATGCTTCGGAGCAGCCGAGCGCGTGGTTTCAGCTGGCGAACGCGACGGAAGCGCTCTGCCGCCATTTCGCGCTCAATGACCTGTCTCCGCTGGGACTCAGCGACGAGTACAAGGCGGGCGCGAGTGCCGCGGGCGCGCTGATGCGGTATCTGTCCGAGACGCAGAAGAACGCGCTGGAGCACATGACCAGCCTGCGCATTTATCAGGGCAGCGAAACGATGCTGCTTGACCGCAACACGCGGCGAAATCTGGAATTGACGGAATCCATCCGCGGGAGAAGCCGCAAGGGGAGCCTGCTCTGGCTGCTGGATAAAACCAGCACGGCGATGGGCGGCCGCCTGCTGCGCTCGTGGATTGAGCAGCCGCTGGTGGACGAAGCGAAAATCAACCGCCGTCTGGATGCGGTGGGCGAGTTTGCGCAGGAGCATGTGCTGACGATGACGCTCGCGGAGGAATTGCAGGGCGTGTACGACATTGAGCGCCTGCTGTCGAAGGTCGCCTATAAGTCGATGAACGCGCGGGATTGCTTGTCGCTGTGCGCGTCGCTGCAAAAAGTGCCGAAAATCCGTGAGCTGCTGCGCGAGGCGAAAAGTCAGGCGGTGGAGGAAATCCGCGATTCGCTGGACACCCTGCCGGAGCTGACCGACCTGCTGACCCGCGCAATTCACCCCGACGCGCCGATTCTTATCACCGAGGGCGGCATCATCCGCGATGGCTATTCCCAGATGCTGGACGAGTACCGCGCCGCGTCCACGAGCGGCAAGCAGTGGATTCTGGAGCTGGAGCAGAAGGAACGCGAGGAGACGGGCATCCGCAACCTGCGCATCCAGTACAACCGCGTGTTCGGCTACTACATCGAGGTCAGCAAGTCGTATTACGAAATGGTGCCGGCGCGTTACACCAGAAAGCAGACGCTGGCGAACTGCGAGCGCTACATGACGCCGGAGCTGAAGGAAATCGAGCAGAAAATCGTCGGCGCGCAGGAGCAGTCCACGCGCTTGGAATTGCAGCTGTTCACCGAGGTGCGCGAGAAAATCGCGGAGCAGATTGCGCGCATCCAAAAGACGGCGATGGCGCTCAAATCGCTGGACGCGCTGCTGTCGCTGGCGAAATCTGCGATAGAGTACCACTACGTCCGCCCGGAAATGACGCAGGACGGCACGCTGGATATCGTCGAGGGGCGCCACCCGGTCGTCGAGCAAACGATGAGCGAGGGCGGATTCGTGCCCAACGACACGCACATGAATGCTGACGACTGCCGCATGTGCATCATCACTGGGCCGAACATGGCGGGCAAAAGCACCTACATGCGGCAGGTGGCGCTGATTGCGCTGATGGCGCACATCGGGTCGTTCGTCCCGGCGAAGGAAGCGAAAATCCCCGTCACCGACCGCATTTTCACGCGCGTCGGCGCGTCGGATGACCTCGCCAGCGGGCAGTCCACGTTCATGGTGGAGATGAGCGAAACGGCGTACATCCTGCGCAACGCGACCGCAAAGTCCCTCGTCATTCTGGACGAAATCGGGCGCGGCACCAGCACGTTCGACGGTTTGGCGATTGCGTGGGCGGTGGTGGAGTACCTGTGCGACAAGCAAAAATCCGGCGCAAAAACGCTTTTCGCGACGCACTACCACGAGCTGTCCGAGCTGGAAGGGCATATCGACGGCGTGCAGAATTATTGCATTTCTGTCAAGGAACACGGCGAGGATGTCATTTTCCTGCGCAAAATCATTCGCGGCGGGGCGGACAAGTCCTTCGGCATTCACGTTGCGCGGCTGGCAGGCGTGCCGCATCCGGTCTTGGTACGCGCGCACGAAATTCAGGCACGTTTGGAAGTCAGCGACATCAACCAGCACGGCATTGGACAGAACATCCTGGGCGATGCCGAGAAGCGCAAGGACGAACAGGTCAACCTGTTTGACTACCGAAAGACAGAGATTATCAACGAACTGCAAACGCTGGATGTGATGGCGCTGACGCCGATGGATGCGATTAACAAGCTGTTCCTGCTGCGCGAGAAGGCAAGAAAACTGTAATACTATTTCCAAATTCGCCTGCACCAGCTGCTCGTGCCTTTTCCCTTCTGGCGTCCGGTCGTTCCACTTAGCGTAGCGCTGCTACGCTGCGTTTCACTCCCGTTAGCCAGAATGAAAAATTCACTTCGCATCTTGGCGCATTCTCATTTGGAAATAGTATAAAAATAGACCGAGAGTCGGCAAAAACCGACCGACATCTCATAAAAACCGACCGAGAGTCGGGAAAACAGACAGAAAGGGAAGCAAATGACAGGAAAGATTCAGCTCCTGTCCGATGAGGTCATTGGCAAAATCGCGGCAGGCGAAGTGGTGGAGCGTCCTGCCGCCGCCATCAAGGAATTGGTGGAGAACTCGCTGGACGCGGGGGCCAGCGCGGTTACGGTGGAAATCCGCGACGGCGGCATCAGCTATTTCCGCGTGACGGACAACGGCAGCGGCATCCGCGGCGAGGACATCCGCATGGCGTTTGAGCGCCACGCGACGAGCAAAATCCGCCGCACGGATGATTTGTTCAGCATCCAGACGCTCGGCTTCCGCGGCGAAGCGCTGGCGTCCATCGCGGCGGTGGCGCATGTCACCTGCACAACACGCACGAAGGCAGACCCAAGCGGCATCAAGGTGCAGAACAACGGCGGAACGATTGAGTCCATCGAAGAAGCCGCCTGCCCCGAAGGCACGACGTTTGTCGTCCGCGACCTCTTTTTTAACACCCCAGTGCGCCTGAAATTCCTCAAAAAGCCGGTCACGGAGGCAGGCTATGTGTCCGACCTGATGATGCGGCTGATTTTGTCCCGCCCGGACGTGTCCTTCCGCTACGTCAGTCAGGGCAAGACGCTCTACCACTCCGCGGGCGATGGCAAACTGTCCTCCGCCGTGTTCAGCATTTACGGGCGCGAAATGCTCCGCTCCATGCACGAGGTGGACGGGCATCAGGCGGGGCTGATATTGAAAGGCTTCGTCGGCGTGGGCGAAAGCGGGCGCGGCAGCCGAAATCATCAGTCCTTCTTCATCAATGGGCGATATATGAAGTCGTCGATTTTGTCTGCGGCGGTGGAAGCGGCGTGCCGGGAGCGCGTATTGTCCGGCAAATACCCGACGTGCGTGCTGCATCTGACCATGCCGTATGACACGGTGGATGTCAACGTGCATCCGAACAAGCTCGAAGTCCGCTTCCAGAACGAAGCGGCGGTCGCGGAGGCGGTCGAGGCGATTGTGGCGGATGCGCTGGCGGACAAAGCGCCCGTCGAGCAGCCAGATGTGCTGCGCCTGACGCCTGAACCGCCGCCGACGGTGCCCGTGACGGTCGTTCGGCAGCCCGTGACGGCGAGTGAGACTGCGCAGCCGGAAGCGACTGTCCCACCTAAAGTTGAGAAAAAACCGACCGTCGGTACGGAAATTCCGCAAAAGGCGGCAATTCCTGCGAAAAAACCGCCGATTCCGACACCAAGCGCCCCGCCGGAAAAGCCGTCCGCGCCGCCGAACGATGCCATTCCCGCGTGGAAGCAGCCGCTGGTGATGCGCAGTCCGTCGGCACTGGCGCAGCATTACAACGCCGAACCCGCCGCGCCGCCTGCAAATCTGCTGAAACCGACCGCAAGTCTGGTTTCGCCGATACCGGTGCAGCAGACGATTCTGCCGAATGACCAGACGAACATGCGCATTATCGGCACGCTGTTTGACAGCTACATTCTGGTGGAATATGCGGACAATTTGATGCTGATTGACCAGCAGGCGGTGCATGAACGCGTGATGTTTGACCGCATGATGAAGGCGCTCGACCAGCACCGCTGCGGGCAGGAAATGCTCGTGCCGATGATTGTCAGCCTGACGCGCCGGGAGCAGCAGCTGCTCGACGAGCACGCGCGGGAATTGGCGGATATCGGGCTGGTGGTCGAGCCGTTCGGGGAGAATGAGGTGTCGATTCGGTCGATTCCGATGATCCTCGGTCAGCCGCAGGCGGCGGGACTGCTGCGCGACATCATCGACCAGCTGGAGAATGAGCGCGGCGTGGTGTCGCTGGAAAAGCGGCGCGCGGCGATTCTGGCGCTGGCGTGCAAGCGCAGCGTCCGCTCCGGCGAACGCCTGAACGACGCAGACATCCGCGAACTGGTCAGCCGCGTGGCGGACAAGCGCGTCATCCCGGCGAGCCCGCGCGGTACGCCGCTGGTCGTTGCGCTGAACAAAACGGACATCGACCGGCGATTCCGGCGGATGCAGTGAGGTGACAATATCATGAAGGAAACGTGCTGGGTGCTGACAGGCCCGACCGCGAGCGGCAAAACCGCGCTGTCGCTCCGTCTGGCACGGACGCATGACTGCGAGATTGTCTGCATGGATTCGATGCAGATTTATCGCGGCATGGACATCGGCACGGCGAAACCGACGGCGGATGAACGCGCGCAGGCGGTGCATCACATGGTAGACGTCGCCGACCCGACGGAGGATTTTTCCGTCGCGCGCTATCAGGAGATGGCGGAAAGCTGCATTGCGGACATTCAGGCGCGCGGGCACCGGGCGCTGCTCGTCGGCGGCACGGGGCTGTATCTCCGGGCGCTGCGGCAGCCGATGGCGATGGGCGAAGCGGCGGCGGATGAAAGCATCCGGCAGGAATTGCAGCAGATCGCGGACGCGCCCGGCGGCAAAGAGCAGCTTCATCAGCAATTGGCGGCGGTTGACCCGGACACGGCGCAGCGCCTGCATTTGAATGACGTCCGCCGCGTGATTCGCGCCTTGGAGGTCTACCGCCTGACAGGCCGTCCGTTCTCGCAGCAGCCGCAAATAAAAACCGACAGTCGGTTTTCTTACCGCGTTGCATCGCTGACGATGCCGCGCGACATCCTCTATGCGCGGATTGAGCAGCGAATCGACCAGATGCTGGCGGACGGGCTGGCGGAGGAAGTCAGCCGACTGCTGAAAAGCGGCGTTCCGCGCGACGCGAAGGCGATGAAAGCCATCGGCTACAAGGAAATGATACCGTATGCTTTGGGCGAAACGACGCTGGATGAGGCGGTTTACGCGCTGAAGCTCAACACGCGGCACTACGCGAAGCGCCAGCTGACGTGGATGCGCCGGGAGGAGGACGTCCTGTGGGTGGACGCGCTCGAACCGGATGCGTATGATAAATTGGAAGCGTATTACACGCAAGGAGAAGCAAAATGACCATTGAAGAATTGATTGCACAGGCGGAAAGCGGCTTGACGGCGCAGTTCGCCCGCATTGACCGCATGGAGGAAATTGGGACGCGCCGCGTGCTGGACGCCTTCCGGGAGCATCAGGTGGCGTACCGGCATTTCGCGCCGACGACGGGCTACGGCTATGACGACGTGGGGCGTGATACGCTCGAAAAAATTTTCGCGGAGCTGTTCGGCACGCAGGCGGCGATTGTCCGCCCGCAGATTGCCAGCGGCACGCACGCCATCAGCCTGTGTCTGTTCGGGCTGGTGCTGCCGGGGGACGACATCGTGTCCGCGACGGGGATGCCCTACGACACCTTGCAGGACATCATCGGCTGGGGCGAGGGCGACGCGCCGGTCGGCTCACTGCGGGAAATGGGTGTGAGCTTCCATCCCGTGGCGCTGCGTGGCGGCAAAATCGACCTTGACGCGGTGGAAAACGCCATCACCCCGAAGACGAAGCTCGTCATCGCCCAGCGCAGCCGCGGTTATGACTGGCGGCCGTCGCTGATGCCGGAGGGGTTCGCGCCTTTGGCGAAGATGCTGCACGAGAAGCACCCCGGCGTTCGCCTGATGGTGGACAACTGCTACGGCGAGTTTGTGTGCGAGAAGGAACCGAGTCACTACGGGGCGGACGTGTGCGTTGGCAGCCTCATCAAGAATCCGGGCGGCGGACTTGCCCCTACGGGCGGCTACATCGTCGGCACGCAGGATGCCATTGAGCGCATCGCCTACCGCCTGACCGCGCCGGGCATCGGGCTGGAAGTTGGTTCGTATGCCGCAAGCTACCAGCCATTCTATCAGGGAGTGTTCATGGCGCCGCACACCGTTGCGCAGGCCATTAAGACAGCGTGTTTGGCAGCACGCGTGTTTGAAATCCTTGGCATGACGACGACGCCCGCGGCGGATGAGCCCCGCGCCGACATCATTCAGGCGATTCAAATGCGCACGCCGGAGCGCCTCGTCGCGTTCTGCCAGGGGATTCAGATGGCTTCCCCGATTGACTCGATGGCGCTGCCCGAACCGTGGGACATGCCCGGCTACAATGACCAAGTTGTCATGGCGGCGGGCACGTTTGTCGCGGGCGCGTCGATTGAGCTGTCGGCGGATGCCCCCATGCGTGAGCCGTACACCGCCTACATGCAGGGCGGCCTGACCTACACGCACGGGCGAATTGCGCTGCAAATGGCGCTGAACCGCATGGTGGAACAGGGCGCGCTGACGCTGAAGTAATTATGAATTTAGCACGATAGATTTAGATCATACCCCTGCTTTTCCCGGCATACGATGTGCTGGAAAGGCAGGGCTTTTTGCTATGAACGAAACGAAACAGACGGAACTCCGCGTGCGCCCAAGGCGTACAGAACTCGCAGCCAGCAAGCCGGACATCGAGTGGGTGAAAACGCCGAAAAAGCATTGGCAGGAGCGGCTGCTGCCCAATCTCGCCATTGCGTCGGCGCTGATGCTCTGCGCGGTTGCGCTGAAAACCGGGGCGATTCCGCCGCTGACGGACGCTGTGCAGTCGGTCATGAGCGCCGCGACGGATGATTCGCTCTTGAACGGCGATTTGGGCAAGCTGTCCTTTGTCAGCAGCATTTTCCCGGAAGCATCGCTCGTTTTCGGTGAATCGGGCGGCAAGCTGACCATGCCGGTGGAAGCGGCAAGTGTCGTGCATGCGTGGTCGCAGAGTGAGCCGTTCATCTCATGGGATGCGCAGACGAAAATTGTCACGTCCGCAATGGCGGGCGAGGTCATCGGCGTGTACCACGGCAATGAGGACGAACGGCTGGTGCAGGTGTTAGGCGCGGACGGGCTGAGCTGCTTGTACGGGAATCTCGCGAGTGTGACGGTCAGCACGGGCGACATGGTGCAGACAGGCGATCCGCTGGGGACGCTTATGGCCGGTCAGCCGTGCGTGATGGAGGTACGGCAGGACGGCTTGAGCGTTGACCCGGCGGTGATGATGCGGCAATGAAGCGAAAAATCGCGACGCTGGGAGAAACGGACATCACGGTGCATCCGGCGGCGGGTATTCTCCTGCTCCTTGGACTCCTGACGCGCTGGCGGGCGCTGCTGATTTGCACTTACGCGAGCATCATCCTGCACGAAACGGCGCACGCGGCGGTCAGCGCGCTGTGGCATCATCCGCCGCAGGAGGTAGAAATTACGCCGCTGGGCGCAATGATGCGCTTGGAGGACGAGGAACGTCTGCCGCTGACGGCGAGAATCAGCGTGATACTCGCCGGGCCGCTGATGACGCTGATTTTGTGCGCCTTGTCGCTGTGGCTGACGCAAAACGGCATGATTCCGCGGGAAGCGGGGCGGCTGATCTTCCTCAGTAACGCGGGGATTTTGCTGGTGAACCTGCTGCCCGCGCTGCCGCTGGACGGCGGACGGCTGCTGTCAGCGGTCTTGTTGCGCCTCCTGCGGCGGGAAACGTGCTGGCGGGTGATGCGCATCATCGGCACGGCGGCGGGGGCGCTGCTTGTCGTCGGCGGCGTGGTCGGCGCGGTGCGCAGGTGGCAGGGAAGCTGGTCGCTGGCGGCAGCGGGTTGCTTCCTACTATATAGCGCGGTCAGCGCGACGACGAGCACAGCGCTGATGGAGCTTCGCGCGCTGATGGACCGAAAAATCCGCATGGAAACGCGCGGAAAACTGCCGATTCAGCCCATGGCGATGCTCTCCACGCGGACGCTGCACCACGCCGTGCGCGCCCTGCACCCAACGCGCATGACGCAATTGTACATCATCGAGCCGGGGACAATGCGGCTTCTGGGCATACTGACGGAGCAGCAGCTGATTGCCGCCTACCTGAGCGCGCCGCAGCGGACATTGGCGGAGGAGGTGGACGCATGACGATTGCGGAACTTGCGCCGGGGCAGTCGGGTGTTATTGCGGCGTATCGCGGGGCGGACGCGGAAGAGCGGCATCTGCTGGACATGGGGCTGACGCCGGGCGTGCGGGTGCGGCTGATTGGCACGGCGCTCCTTGGCGACCCGGTGATTCTGCTCGTGCGCGGCAGCCGCGTGTCCATCCGCCGGCGTCTGGCGCGGCAAATCATCCTGTCAGGTGGTGAGGCGGAATGAAAACGATTGCGCTGGTGGGCAGCCCGAACTGCGGCAAAACGACGCTGTTCAACGCCGTCACGGGGCTGCATCAGCATGTGGGCAACTGGGCGGGCGTGACGGTGGAGCGCAAAGAGGGGACGCAAAATGGCGTCAAGTGGGTGGACTTGCCCGGCGTGTACGCGCTCAGCCCGTATTCGGCGGAGGAAAAAGTGACCATCGACTACTTATCCGGCGGTGATTATGACGAAATTCTGCAAGTTGTGGATGCAACCGCCCTCGCACGTGGGCTGTACCTGACGCATCAGCTGACGCAGCTGTCGCGCCCGATGACGATTGCGCTGAACATGATGGACGAGTGCCGGAAGCGCGGCATCACCATCGACACGGAGGAATTGTCGGCGCGGCTGGGCATTCGCGTGCTGCCGATGAGCGCGCGGGATGGCACGGGCGTCCCGGAACTCCTGCGCACACTGAAAGACGGGGCGAAAACGCCGAAAAGTCCGCCGAGCGCGCCGTACACCGCCATTATCCAGCGGATGAAAAGTGCCCTGCCGGAGGGAAAGCTCCCGCCGGAGTTCCGCGCGTGGAAAGCGCTGGAAGGCGATGAGATGGGCGCGGCGGAGGCGGCACGGGCGGGGCAGGCGCAATTGCAGGCGCAGTTCGGCATGTCGGCGGCGGCAGCGCTTTCGGCGCTTCGCTATGCGTGGGCGGATGAACTGTGCGCGGCGGTGCGGCAGGGGAATCCCGACAATCCGACGCGGGCGGACGTTATCGACGCGCTTGTGCTGCATCCTGTGCTGGCGCTGCCGATTTTGGCGGGGCTGCTGGCGCTCATGCTGTCGCTGGCGTTCGGACGGTTCGGCAGCGGGCTGTCCGACGGGCTCACGAATATCATCCTGATGATACAGTCGACGCTGGACGGTGTGCTTCGGCACTGGCAGGTCGCGGAAGCACTGCGGCGTTTGATTGTCGAGGGTCTGATGACGGGCGTGGGGAGCGTCGT
>ERZ827197.529-NODE-529-length-43781-cov-21.812606_pt1 | contig 43781 bp, 68 predicted proteins | sample MGYA00519867_ERZ827197 | MGnify/ENA primary metagenome ERZ827197 (study PRJEB31778, sample SAMEA3449278) | human gut metagenome | biome: human gut; feature: human-associated habitat; material: faeces | place: United Kingdom | collected 2010/2012 ...
GACTGACTAACCAGTGCAAAGCGAGATTCTTCGTGGATTTTTCTGGCAATATCGCAATTCCAGCAGGCGGTACTGTCGAGGCTATCTCTCTGGCTATTGCAATCTCTGGTGAGCCGGTTCTTTCTTCTCAGATGATCTCTACGCCGGCGGCAGTAGCCCAGTACAACAATGTGTCCTCTGGCATTTATATTGATGTACCTCGCGGATGTTGCGTTAACATCGCGGTAGAGAGCACTAGCGATCAGGCAATTTCTGTTGCAAACGCAAACATTGTTGTAACCAGAGAAGCGTAGGAGGTGCAGTTATGAGAGATATTAAAGATTTATGCGCAAGAATTGAAGACGAGCTTTCTAAAATCGCTGACAGTGGACTGACCACCGGAAATCTGGAAATGACATACAAGCTGATTGATATGTACAAAGATATCAAGAACACGCAGTACTGGGACAAAAAGGCGGAGTACTACAACGCTGTCCTTGATGAGATGCGTGGCGGATACAATGACGATTACAGCGAACGTGGAAGAAAGCGCGACAGCATGGGGAGGTACAGCTCAAATGATGGCAGAATGATGCCGGATTATGACAGAGGCAGTTCTTATGCTAGACGTGGCGAACATTATGTCAGAGGACATTACAGCCGCTCTGACGGACGAGATGCTTATGACGACTATATGACTCAGAAACAGAGCTATCGTTCCGGTAAATCTGAGGACTGCAAGAGAAAGATGCTTGCTGCCCTGGAAGAACACCTTGACGAACTCACAACAGAAATGAGTGATATGTCCAAGGATGCAGAGTGCCGGGAGGAACGTGATCTTGTTAAAAGATACGTAGAAAAACTCCGGGATATGCTCTAATTAGCTAAAACATGTACCACAACTTTTTGAAAGTTCTGTGGTAAAATATATTCATAGGGAAGATTCGTAAGTGGTTGACGCCACTTGACATAGACATTTTTTTCATTGATTCCTCCTTTCACGGGTACGTGTCCTTAACAGAAACAGATTCGGGCGGAATCTGGAGGTTGAAAAGCGGATGCAATTTCCGGCACGTATCATTGCTGTCTATGCGATCATATAGACAGTACGCGCCTCTTTGTAAAAGGTAGATAGGCGGACAGACGCCCGAAACAACTCGTGGCAGGCATGACACGTTAAACACTTTGCTAACCCGGGGTGTCCGGGTTATTCGGAATGTGCAAGTAACTGGGAACGGCCTGGTCGTAGACTAGGTCTTGATGGTTCGAATCCATCCGTTCCGCTTGTCTGGAGCCTGAAAGTTTGGCGTGGGAATAGCGCAGGGCGGCGCATGGGAATGTAATTCCGAGTTCCGGACATGTTTGCTGCCTATCGGATTGTAAAGTGGTCTCCCTTAAAGTAGGCAATAAGTGAACGTGCTGAAATGGTTCTTCCAGATATGTACATCGCAGGATAGAGAAGTGGAATCTCACAAGGCTCATATCCTTGAGAACGGCGGTTCGAATCCGTCTCCTGCAATTACCCTGCCAGTGGTCCAACTGGCTTAATCCAATACCTGCGGCGGCAGGTCAATAAACACGACCAGGAGGATGTATATGCAGAAACTTATTGACACTTTAAAATCATTTGGAATTGAGATCCCGGAGGACAAGCAGGCGGATGTTAAAAAGGCACTCTCTGAGCATTACAAGAATGCCAAAGAGGTAGCAAAAACTCTGTCAAAAGTCGAGGGAGAACGCGACGACTGGAAAGAACGCGCTGAGACAGCAGAGGAAACTCTGAAAGGTTTTGACGGTATCGACCCGGCAAATATTCAGACAGAGCTTGCTGGATGGAAGAAAAAAGCCGAGGATGCAGAGAAAGAGTTTAATGCAAAAATCTACGAAAGAGATTTTGACGATGCTCTTAAGACTGCATTGGAAAATGTTAATTTTTCATCTCCAGCAGCTAAAAGATCTGTTACTGCTGATATCAAATCAGCTGGTCTTAAGCTTAAGGATGGAAAAATCCTCGGGCTTAATGATTTACTTGAACAGATGAAACAGGATGAGCCTGATACATTTGTAGATGAAAGTCAGCAGCAGGCCCAGCAGCAACAGGCGAGATTTGCAACATCGCGGATTGGACATCAGCAGACACCGGGGAGTATGACAAAGAAAGATATCGAAGCGATCAAAGACCCGTCCGAGAGACAGGCTGCAATTGCTCAGAATATCCAGTTATTCCAGTGATTTTTTACACCGACTATGCATCAGAGTATAGCCGCTAACCCAATACCTTAATAACTATGGGTAGAAAGGATTTTTTTATATGGCAGCAAAAGCTAATCTTATTATGACAAATGATATTCAGGTAACGGCACGTGAGATTGATTTTGTTACCAGATTCGAAAGAAACTGGCAGCACTTACGTGACATTCTGGGTATCATGAGACCTATCAAAAAACAGCCGGGTGCTGTACTCAAGTCCAAGTACGCAGAGGGTACTTTACAGAGCGGAAATGTTGGTGAGGGTGAGGAAATCCCCTACAGCAAGTTTGCCGTAAAAGAAAAGAACTATGCGGAAATGACTATCGAGAAGTACGCAAAGGCTGTGTCTATCGAAGCAATCAAGGATCACGGTTATGAGAACGCCGTTCAGATGACTGACGATGAGTTCCTTTTCCAGCTTCAGACTGACGTTACCAGCAGATTCTATGACTATCTGAAAACCGGTACACTTACTTCCACAGAAACTACATTCCAGATGGCTCTGGCAATGGCTAAGGGTCGTGTTGAAAACAAATTCAAGCAGATGCACAGAAATGTGACTGGTGTTGTTGGATTTGTGAACATTCTGGACGTATATGAATACCTCGGAGCAGCTGAGATCACTATTCAGAACCAGTTCGGATTCCAATACATGAAGGATTTCATGGGATTCAATACCATCTTCCTGTTATCTGACAGTGAGATCCCACGTGGACAGGTTATCGCAACTCCTGTTGAGAACATCGTACTTTACTATGTTGATCCGAACGAATCTGACTTCGCAAGAGCGGGACTTGTATACACTGTATCTGGTGAGACAAACCTGATCGGATTTCACACTCAGGGCAACTACCACACAGCAGTGTCTGAAGCGTTCGCAGTTATGGGACTTACTCTTTTTGCGGAATATATTGATGCAATCGCAGTAATCACCATTGATGAGACGCCAACACTTGGTACTCTGACAGTGAATTCCGTGGCTGGAACAGAAAGCGGTGACACAAAAATTACTGTAAATCCGGCTAAAGAAAATGCTGGCAATGTGTATAAATACAAAGTTGCGGCAGAAGCAGTAAGTGTCGGATACGGTCAGAATCTCAGAAACTGGAGTACCTGGGATGGAAAAGCCGATATCACAGCGGCAACCGGACAGAAGATCACAGTAGTTGAGTGTGACGGAACATACAAAGCACTGAATGCCGGAAGTGCAAGCGTAACAGCGAAATGATAAACCTGGGAGGTAACTGGCATGGCTTATGCAGATTATAAATTCTATACAGAATCATTCGGCAATGTCGTGCCAGAAGCTGACTTTCCACGACTGGCGGAAAGAGCCAGTGATTTTGTGGACACGATGACGTTTGACAGGTTGGTGGACGGACTGCCAACAAACGAACGCTCACAGAAGCGTATCAAAAAGACAGTCTGTTCATTGGCTGAATTAATGTATCAGATTGAGCTTGCTGAGAAGAATGCAATTAATCAGGCATCGGCAAATGTAACCGACATAAATGTCGGGAACATCTCAACAGGCATTGTAACATCTGTATCTTCTGGCAGTGAATCCATCTCTTACGCAACGCCACAGCAGATTGGAGCAAGTGCAAAGGAATGGAGTGCAGTGTATGCCGCCGCCGGAGATATACAGAAAACGAACGACTTACTCTTAAAGACAGCGTTACCACTTCTGATGGGAGTAAGGACGGATGAAGGGATTCCGATTTTATATGCAGGAGCGTGATAGAAATGATGGAATTAAAACAGACAGTTGAAATGATGAATAGTGCAGATTACAAGGAACGCTTTAAGGCAGAGTATATGCAGGTGGTTATTCGATATAAGAAACTTGCGAATATGCTTGAAAAATGGGATAAAGGAGAACTCCCGTTTACTCCTACTTGTCCGAGAAGCACTTACAATATGCAGGTAAGAGCAATGACGGATTATATTGCTGTTCTGGAAGCAAGGGCAGTTATGGAAAAAGTTGATTTGGAGGTATGATTATGGACATTTCAACATTAGGCTCATGTATAGCAATCATTATGATTTGCTACATTGTAGGAATGGGCTGTAAAGCATCAAAAAGAATCTCTGATGAATGGATTCCAGTAATCATGGCGGTTATTGGTGGAATTCTCGGAGCAGTCGGAATGGGAGTTATCCCAGATTTCCCGGCAACGGATTACATCACGGCGGTTGCAGTCGGTATGTTTAACGGATTGTCGGCTACCGGAGTGAATCAGGTTATTAAGCAGACAGTGCAGAAAGAATAATTAAGGAGAGGGTATCATGTACGAAAAAACAGTGACGATTTTTGACTATTACGAATCAGCCACGACTGGAGATGCGTACTGGTATCCTCATGCTTTATCCGGCGTTGACCTCATTACGGACAAGGGGGCAATCCTCAAAAAGTACGGACCAGACGCAACTGACAACGCACAGTTACACATCCGTTATGCTGTCCAGAACGGCGATATAACTATTGCTGATAAAGACGGCAAGATTCTTCCATGGGTGCCGCCTAAAGAGTGGAAACAGCAGATTAACAACGCTCTGGAAGATACTATCACATTCTCAGATGAATCGTTCTTCTGGGAGGGTGAGTGGACTGGCGGAACGGTAACTGATGGTGATTATCGAAATGGATTCTACCAGTACATGAATGAGAACAAGGATAACGTGTTTAAGATTACCAGTGTAGGCGGTCCGTATACGCTGATTCCACATTTTGAGATTCTGGGTAAGTAATATGAGTAAGATTCATCATTTTAAAGGATTCTCCATAGTTGATGGAGATATGAAAATAAAGCTGAATATGGACAGGTTCTCCAGACAGTATCAAGAAGCTCAGTATCTCCTTGATGGAATGGTTATGGACAGTATGGTTCCGTTTATGCCGAGGATTTCGGGAGATTTTATTGATAAGACAAGGGCAAAAAGCTCCTCTATGCAAGGCACGGGCTTTGTTTGTGCGGCGGCAGAGCCTTATGGCAGATTCCTTTATATGGGAAAAACGATGGTGGACGAGCTGACTGGAAGTCCTTACGCTCGGCAGTATGCCAAGAAAGTCCTTGTCAGTCAATTCTCTGGCCAGACAGCCGCAAAGGAAAATCTTGAATACACCAAACAGGCACACCCGCAGGCACAAGCAAAGTGGTTCGATGCCGCTAAACGACAATATGGTAGCACATGGATTCGCAAAGTAAAAGCACAGGCAGGAGGCGGCAGACATGGCAGATAAGCCTATTGGAAAAGATGCAACTGGATATGAAATCCTGACAGATGCCATGAAAGCACTTCTGAATCAGTATCCGGGACTATATGAAAATGAAACAATCAAGTTTGAGGAACTTGGCAAGGAGTCCGGAATTGCGTTCTCGGCAGACAACGGGGCGCTGATCTATTCAGAAAAAGAAGATGTCTGCGGAACGATGCATCAGGTATGCCAGTACCCCTTTTATGTGGTATACCGAACAGCATCCGACAAGGAACGACAGAAACTATCTGTTCAGAAGTTCCTGGATAATCTCGGTAAATGGATATGCCGAGAGCCAGTTGTTATAAACGGCTCTGAGACACGCTTAAATGCGTTTCCTGAGCTTTCGCAGGGGCGAGTGATAAAACGTATCACACGCGATAACTCTTATGGTTTAGAGCCACAGGAGAACGGCGTACAGGACTGGCTATTGCCATTGTCAGTACGCTACGAAAACACTTACGAAGTAATATAACGAGTAACAACCGGCTATCAATTAGAGATAGCCGCTAACCTACACAGCCTTTTAAAAGTTATAGGCAGAAAGGACATTTCTATGGCAGTTACAGGCAAGATTGACCGTAAATATATGGCACATTATATCGATGCAGGTTCCCTCTGTGGAGGGCTGACGCCGAAGTATGAGCGTCTTGGAAAGGATCTGGAAGAGTACAATGTAGAACTCAATCCAGACACCGAAACATCTAAAAACATTCTTGGAGAATCCACGTTTAAGCACAACGGCTATGAAGTTTCTTCTGACGCTGATCCATTCTATGCAGACACTACTTCTGATCTGTTCACAGCATTGCAGAAGATCGTAGATGGACGTCTCAAAGACGATAACCTTAAAACAAAAGCAGTTGAAGTTCATCTCTGGACAGAAGCTACAGCAGGCAAATATGAAGCATACCAGCAGGAGTGCTACGTTGTTCCGACCTCCTATGGCGGTGATACATCCGGATATCAGATTCCATTTACCGTTAACTATGTTGGCGAACGTGTAAAAGGCAAATTTGATATCAGTTCCGGTACATTCACAGCTGACAGTGAGTAAACACATATACAAGGAGGACATGCTAAATGGCAAAAGTAATTAATACCAAAATTGATGATGGAATTCTCATTTTCACATTCACTAACAACGAAGACGAAGTTTTTTCTTCTTTTAAGCTGAACCCGACCGATATCAATGTAGCAGCACGTGCAGAGGAACTGACAGAATACTTTGAGCAGCTCAAAGATTCTATTCAGAAAGTTGCTTCCGGAAAAGAAATGGCAGAGTTGAACAAACAGATCGAAGATAAGATCAACTATCTGCTTGGCTACGAAGCATCAAAAGACCTGTTCAAAGAGCCAATTACAGCAACTACCGTATTTGGAAACGGACAGGTATTTGCCTATATCGTTCTGGATAAGATCGCAGAAGCAATCGCACCGGAAATCGAAAAGAGAAAAAAGAAAATGCAGGCAGCAGTCAATAAGTATACGGAGAAGTATACAAAATGACAGCCTATGAGCTTCCCACCTCACTCAACATCAGTGGGGTGGATTTTTCTATCAGGACGGATTTTCGGGCAATAATCGACATTCTGATTGCCATGAACGACCCGGAACTGGACGAGCAAGCAAAAGCAGTTGTTATGTTACAGATTCTGTTTGAGGATTGGCAAAGCATACCGGCTGAGTGCCTGGACGAAGCTTGTCAGAAAGCATCGGAGTTCATCGACTGCGGACAGTTGGACGATAACCCGAACCACCCAAAGCCCCGTTTGATGGACTGGGAACAGGACGGAGATATGATCGTTCCGGCAGTAAACAAGGTTGCCGGTAAAGAAATCAGAGCCGTACCATACATGCACTGGTGGACATTCTTCGGATATTTCATGGAATCTGGTGAATGCCTGTTTAACACAGTTGTTGGAATCCGCTCTAAAAAGGCGAAGGGTGAAAAGCTCGATAAATGGGAAAAGAAATTCTATCAAGAAAACAAGAACATTATTGATATAAAAACACGTCTCAGCGATGAAGAGCAAGCTTATAAAGATAAGTTGAATGAGATGTTGAACCTCAAATAGTTAGGAGGTGGACACATGGCTGCTGATGGCTCAGTCATTATTGATACCAGAATGGATACAACCGGTGTCCGAAATGGCGTATCAGCTATAAAACAGTCATTTAACGGCCTTGGGAGTGCTGTAAAAAAAATCGGTCTGCTGATTGGTGGGGCGTTTGCAGTTGGCAAGTTAGTGCAGTTCGGAAAAGAGTGCGTGGAGCTTGGCTCTGATCTGACAGAAGTACAGAACGTGGTCGATGTTACATTTACCACCATGTCGGATAAAGTCAATGAATTTGCAAAGAATGCCATGACTTCTGCTGGCCTATCTGAAACTATGGCAAAAAGGTATGTCGGCACGTTCGGCGCAATGTCCAAGTCGTTCGGATTCTCCGAAGCGCAGGCTTATGATATGTCAACGGCTCTAACGCAGCTGACTGGTGACGTAGCATCATTCTACAACATCAGTCAGGACTTGGCTTATATCAAACTGAAATCCGTATTTACTGGTGAAACGGAAACGCTCAAGGATCTTGGCGTGGTAATGAGCCAGTCGGCACTTGACCAGTACGCACTTGCGAATGGCTATGGCAAAACCACATCTGAAATGACGGAACAGGAGAAAGTAGCTCTCCGATTGGCTTTTGTGCAGAAGCAGTTATCAGCTGCATCTGGAGATTTCATTCGTACTTCAGGCAGCTGGGCGAACCAGGTGCGAGTGATGCAGTTACAGCTGCAATCTCTCAAGGCAACAGTCGGACAGGGACTGATTAATATTTTTACACCTGTTCTGAAAGTAATTAATGTTCTGCTCGGTAAGCTGGCAACGTTAGCCAATGCTTTTAAATCCTTTACGGAATTAATCACCGGTAAGAAATCCTCTGGTCAGACAAGTGGAAGTGGTGCAGGTCTCACAGGTGATGTAAGTGGCGTGCAGGACACGGCAGACGCTTATGGACAGGCGGCAGACAACGCCGGCAAGCTTGCGGATTCTACGGAAGATGTAGCTGATGCAACAAAAGATGCGGCAAAAGCGGCGAAAGGATATCTTAGTCCGCTCGATGAAATTAATCGGTATTCTACACAGGATACATCATCAACAGCAAGTAAAACTCCGTCGACATCCGGTAGTGGCAGTGGCGGCGGCGGAACATCTCTTCCGAGTGCAGTCAGCAACGTAGATTACGGAAAAGTAGCAGAGGGTGAAACCGCTCTGGATAAAATCAGCAAATCAGCTGAAAAGCTTGCGAAGCTCTTAAAAAAACTCTGGAAACCATTTCAAGATGCTTGGAAAAAAGAGGGCAAGAATACCATTGATGCGGCACAGATTGCCCTGTCTGGAATTGCAAAGCTCGCCAAGAGTGTAGGCAAAAGCCTAGTTGAAGTCTGGACAAATGGTACAGGCACAACGATGCTTACGACCATGCTGAAGATTGCTCAGAATGTGCTTAAGACTATCGGTAACATTGCATCCGGCTTTGCTGACGCATGGAACAAGAACAATGTCGGGACACAGATTATTCAGAACATTGCAGATGCTCTTGTAGTAGTTATGCAGTTTGTTGAGAAAATTGCAGAGGATACGGCAACATGGGCGGCAAATTTGGACTTCTATCCATTGCTGGAATCCATCAGCAATTTGACGAGCGCATTTGCTCCAATTTTGGAATCTATTGGGAATGTCCTTGAATGGATTTACAAAAATATTGTTCTTCCGATGCTGAAATGGGTCATTGAGGTAGGACTTCCGACAGTGGTTAATTTGGTCGCAAAAGTAGCTACGTTTCTTGCCGATCATCAGCCGATAGTTGAAGCATTCGGTGCGGCCTTGATTGGGGCGTTCGCTGCAGCAAAGATTGCAGGATTGGCATCAAGTGTTATTAAGAGCGTGTCTGGAATAGCTATGGCCGCAAAGGGGCTTATCTCGTTAATGACTGGTACAGGCGGCATCATGGGCGGTATCAAAGCCATTGCAACAGCTATCGGACCAGGTGGAGTCTTTGTTCTTGCAGTCGGCGCATGTATTGCGATTGGTGTATTACTGTACAAAAACTGGGACAAAATCAAAGAAATGGCTGGAAAGGTATGGGATTGGATTTCTAATAAAACAAGGCGTTTTGTTGAGGATATTGGGAATAAGCTCAGAGGTCTAGCTACCAAAATGACGACCATTTGGGGGAACATAAAAGCCAGCGCACATCAGAAATGGAATGCTATATGGTCTACTGTTAGTGGTTTTGTTGAAAGAATCAAGAATGCTATTGTTGATAAATTCACATCCGCTAAAAACACTGTAGTCGGTGTATTTAACGGAATGGGAGACGCTATCAGGTCTGTTCTGAACAACATCATAAGTGTTGTAAACGGGGCTATCAGTAAAGTGAATGGAGTTGTTAGTGCGATTGAATCAGCGTTCTCTTTCGGCCCATGGAAAGTACCGACCCCATTCGGCTCAAAGACTATCGGATTCAGAGCTACTTTCCCAAGAGTGCCGACGGTCCCGTATTTAGCCAAGGGTGCAGTTATTCCACCAAGAAGTGAGTTCCTTGCAGTTCTGGGCGATCAGAAACAGGGTAACAACATCGAGACGCCGGAAGCTCTGCTCAGAAAGATCGTCCGAGAAGAAACAGCAGGAAGACAGACAGGTGGTGGAAGTTACCGATTTACAGCTCAGATCAACCGCAGGACACTGTTTGACGAGATGATGAAAGAAGCACAGATGAGACGAGATACAAGCGGCAGAAACCCGTTTGAGATGGCATAGAAAGGAGGGCGTTATGGAAAAATATAAAATCAACGGAACAGTGATTTGGCAACCGGACAAAGACCTTGCGCTCTCCTTCGCCACGACTTACACAGAATCCAGTCAGAGGACACAGTACGGTGTAGGCTACTTTACGCCGATGTTTACTGTAGAACAGTATACATATAAGGGTAGTGACCTCCCAATGGAGGAAGCAACTAAAATTTTGCAGATGGTAGCGAAAGGATATAAATTTACGCTACATTATTTTTCACCGTATTACGGAGTTTGGAGAGACGCTCCGTTCTACGTGGGGGAGACGCAAAACATAGCTATCGGAGATCTGTCGGACGATAGAAAGTTTATGTCATTATTAGAATTTAACATGATAGGGGTGAATCCACTGTGATTAACGCAAGTAACGCATTTAAAAAAAAGCTTGAAGCTGGTGAGCCAGTCAGAATGGTAGTGGATATCACCTTTCCTGACGGGACGAAAAAAAATATTAATAAAGATATCATGAACGGTGGCAACGGATTTTCCGACTGTGCAGAGAGCAGCAGTTTTCCGATCGGTGCTACTGTCTGCAAAACACTGACGCTGAGTATCAATAACGATCAGGAGCAATGGAAGAACTATAACTTTTACGGAGCTAAGATTCATGCTTATCTGAAGCTTCAGACGTCGCATGCAGCACCGGAATCTGTAAGCACGCTGCTGGACGAAAGTTATAACCCGATTCTGGACAGTACCGGAGACCCTATTATTGCAACACAGGCAGCCACAAAAGATATCATCGAAACTATTGACAAGGGAGTCTATACAGTCACTACACCAGAACAGTACTCAGATATCATCAATGTTACGGCGCTAGATGATATGTATAAGGCAAATAAAACATATACCAGCGGATTAAAACTGCCGCAGTCGCTCAGTAACCTTGTAAGAGATGCTTGTAAGACTGTCGGCATAGGCATGAATCTAACCATGAGCCATGGCGATATTATAATAAGAAGCATTCCGGACAGCATGACCTTCCGCCAGCTGTTCGGATATGCGGCTATGGTTGAGTCTGCGAACGCCCGGATTGATTATTCCGGGAATCTCCAGTTTGTAAAATGGGATTTTGGGAAAATGGAATCTGATAATGCTGCGACTGTGGACGCAGATGGGTTTATTCATTTCGGTGATGCTAACCCGTCTATTGATACCGACGGCTTTGTTTCTCTGCCAGGATGGACTATTAATGCAGAGGGATTCCTGGCTCTCACATCCGGCCCAGGCAGTGACGTTCAGAGGCTGATGGCCTATGCGAACCCGCCTGCGCTTTCCAGTGACGATATAGTCATAACCGGAATTAAGGTAACGAACGGGCAGTCAAACGACGATACTGATACTGATTATTCCGGCATGTACGGAGAAGAAGGGTACGTCCTTGAGCTTGAGAATGAGCTGATTGATACCGATCAGCTTCAAACGGTAGCGAATATCATTGGTGAACAGATCGTAGGGGCACGATTCCGGAATCTTGAGGGTGATCTGGTGTATAACCCGCTCGTCGAGTTTGGAGACATGGTGTACACTTACGACCGATTAGGGAATAAGTACCTTACTCCTCTGACAGACGTTTCCGGAAATGTAGGCGGCCTGACTACAGTTAAGACACAGGCTGATGATCCGATCAGAGGCAGTAGTGATTTTTACAGAAATAGCACGAAAGCTATAGTTGCAGCGCGCCGGATGGTACAAAAAGAAACGTCCGCAAGAGAAGAGGCTATACGGAGATTAGCTGAAACACTCAGCTCTTCGAGCGGTCTGTATATGACACAGGAGCCACAACAGGATGGTAGTATCATATACTATATGCACAACAAGCCGACCATAGCAGAATCTAATATAATTTGGAAGCTGACAGCGGAGGCGTTTGCCGTGTCGATTGATGGTGGAAAAACGTATCCTTACGGTTTTGCGGTGACTGGCGAATTAATAACCAGGCTACTCTATGCAGAGGGCATCAACGCCGACTATATTAACGCAGGAACGCTCATCGTAAGAGACAAAAGTGGAAATGCGATATTTGAAGCGGATATGGATACCGGATCAGTTACCCTTAACGGAAGTTATGTGACGATCGGCGGTAAACCACTTGGTGAAAAGATTGAAGATGTTGAGAACATGGCAGCTCTGGCCAGAAACATGACCATGCAGCTTGATAACGACTATCAGGGAATCCCGGTCGACAGTGATGGTAACTATACAGAGTTCCCAGAATGCACCACAACAGCGACCGTCATGTACGGCACACAGGATATCACGGATAACTGTACGTACACGATTACGACGTCCCAGAACATACAGGGAAGCTGGAATAAGGAAACTAAGACATACACTGTCACCGGACTGACCGCAGACAGCGGATGGGTGAACATCAAGGCCGCATATCTGAATAACCTTGTCGTATCGAAACAGTTCTCACTTGCGAAACAGTACGCCGGACCGCAGGGAATCCCGGGCGTCGGAACAGATGGAAAGACAACGTATCTGCATATCCAGTACGCACCGGTACAGAACCCGACAGCGGCACAGATGAGCAAGACACCAAACAAATACATCGGAACTTATACGGACTTTTCCGGCGTTGACAGTACAGACCCAAGCAAGTACACGTGGGCAAAATTCGAGGGCGACCAGGGCGCACAAGGGCCAAAGGGAGCAGACGGCAAGTCGTCTTATACGTGGATGAAATACGCCACAAGACCGGATGGACTTGACATGTCAGACAACCCGGATTATGTACCGCTGTTAGACAGCGCCGGTAGTCCGATTCTGGATAGTGCCGGAGAACAAATCTACACGGTGACACAGGCGACCTATATCGGCATCGCAACGAATAAGGACACGGCTACAGAAAGCACTAATCCGGCAGACTATACGTGGAGCCGGTTTCGTGGCGTTGATGGATATGACGGAAAAGACGGAGCAAACGGCATCCCGGGAAAAGACGGTGAGGACGGAAAGACACAGTACACGCACCTTGCCTATGCCAACAGTGCGGATGGCAAAACAGACTTTTCGGTATCTGACGGAAACCGTGAATATATCGGCATGTACGTGGACTTCGTGGAAGCCGACAGCACAGACCCGACGAAGTATACGTGGTCACTGATTAAGGGGGCAGACGGAGCGCAGGGCGTGCCGGGAACACCGGGAGTAAATGGAAAAACGCCGTACTTCCATATCGCATATGCCAACAGTGCGGATGGTAGAACAGGTTTCTCTGTGGATGATAGCGTCAATAAGCTGTATATCGGGCAGTATACCGATTACACGCCAGACGATAGCACCGACCCGACGAAATATAGCTGGACAAAGATTAAGGGTGAACCGGGTACTGCCGGAAGGACTTACTTCTTCCAGAGCAATGCAGATGTGTTACTGATGGGAGCAGACAAGAAGATAACGCCGGCATCGCTCATTGTGGATTCGTTCTATCGTGACGGAAACGGCGAGATTGCACAGTCACAAAAAGGTTGGTGGAAACTGGAAAAATCCACCGACAGCGGCGCTACATGGGCAATACTCACGGTATCGCAGACTGCGGCACTTGACCGCCTGAAGATTAATGTCAACGGACTGTCGCTCAAGGCTCATGACATGCTCAAGGTTTCGCTGTACTTTGACCAGTCAAAAACAAAGCTTGCGGACTACCAGACATATTCCGTTGCGGTTGATGTGGCATCACTGACACAGGAACAGATAGTTGATATCCTGTCGGATGATGGGAAGTTCAAGGGTCTGTACTACGAAAAAGATGAAAGTGGAAACCAGACACTGTTTATCTCATTCAATGCCATGAAAGGTGGCGTCATCAGTCTTGGCGGCACGAATAATGGAAACGGTCAGTTGAAGATTTACGATGCTGACGGAAATCAGATATCGAGATTAGGATATACCGGATATGTCGTACTTAACAAGAACACCGGAAACCCGATGGTATCTCTTAACACTGCCGGATTGCGATTGTATACGGACTACACAGACGCAGACAACTACAATGCACTGATGCTTGGAAAATACGGACTGTACGCACAGAAAGTTCAAAATAACGTGTCTGAACTTTGGATGGAAGGTGATACGAGCAAAAAATGGGAAGGCTATATTGTTCGCTATCTGAACAACAAAGTCCGAATAAATACAAACTCACTTTTTACGGATGGATGCGAACTTGGGAAGAATTTTTCAACTGATGGAACCCTTATGTTTTACGACTTGGAGAATCAATCAAAAACATCCAACAAAGTCAAAAGACAGCCAGTAGCGTCCGTAAGCGCAGATGATTCGCAAGTGGCCTATCTTTTTTCGGGAACAGGCAGTAAGCACGGAGATGCGGCAACATACAGACGTTTAGGAATCCGTGCTAAATGGGGTGGATCTGGCTTTAGCACAGACTATTTATATACAACCTCACAAGTTTCCGACATCCGCTTAAAAGAAAACATCGAAAACAGCGAAACAGACGCTCTCGAAACGGTTAATCAGATGAAAGTCCGTCAGTTTGACTGGAAAGAGCGGATGGGCGGATGGCATCAGAACATTGGTTTCGTGGCGGACGAACTGGAAGAAATCGACCCGAACTTGGCTCTGGGCGGCGGATATGACGAAAATGGCGAGATGGACATTAAGCAGATTAACAGTCCGTACTTGCTGAACTACGCCATTAAAGCCATACAGGAACTTAGCGCAAAGGTTGACGAGCAAGAAAAACGTATCAAGGAATTAGAAAGGAGATTACAGTAATGGGAAAATTTAACGAGTATTCACAGAAAGCAACACCGGCAGACAACGACACACAGATGATTTACGACGCGGCGTCAAAGTCAAACAAGCTTTCACCGTTCAGCGGAATCTGGAACTGGATTGTTGAGAAACTGACCAATGCAGTCATTAGCAACTTGCAGACGAGCAACCAGACGGTACTGGGGGCGATTAATGAATTAAATAGTAACAAAACTTCTAGTACCTTACTTGAACTCTCTGATAACATTGATAATTTTTTAAATAAAACAAGTTCGCCTATGGCATATTTTGTCTGGGGAACCATCGGCGGACTTTTCGGAGGATGGGCATGGGGCGTTTTAATATGTGCCAATGGAATTGCAAATTTTATAGGAATAAGAAATGATAATAAGACTTTAGCTGCGGCTCATTATGAAAATGGTGTATGGAGCAAAATTTCTACTTGGAGTTAATTTTCCTATTTCCATTTAATTCATTAAAAATTTCATAAAAAAGCTACCACGGTGATGTGCTAAGTGTTATAATACGAGCAAAACATTATGACAAAAAAGGAAGCCGAGCTATCCGACCAAAGACACACTCGACTTCCAATTAGCACCACAAAGGGTACGGTATTATTATAACACGATACCCTCCCTTTGTGTACCCAAAAGGAGGGCTTTTTTATGGAAAATTTCGCAACCGAATTTATGGCCAAACTGGACGGAAAACTGACGCCAGAGCAGATGAAAACCGTACTGATGGAGTTGGAAATGTTTTCGGCAAACTTCGATATTGAGAAGAAAATCACGGAAATCGTGCCGTATCAAGACTGCATACCGGAGTGCTACAAGGTGTATCTGGTATCCAAAAAGATTGAGGGCATGTCCCCACAGTCATTGAGGACGTACAAGTGCAACCTTGACGACTTCTTCCAGACGGTCAACAAACCGCTGAACCAGATAACCACAAACGATATCCGCGTGTACCTGTTCGGACTGTCGGCAAAAGGCAACACCAACCGGACGATTGACGGAAAACGCCTTATCATTCACACGTTTCTGGACTGGTGTGTGAAGGAAGAATACCTGACCAAAAATGTTTGTAGCCGAATAAATCCGATCAAGTTTGAATCCAAGCCACGTGAGCCGTTGTCCGACATCGAACTGGAATTAGTTCGGGATGCTTGCAAGGATTATCGGGAAAAAGCCCTTGTGGAACTGTTCTACAGCACCGGATGCCGTGTTTCTGAAATGGTGATTCTGAAGAAAACTGACATTGACTTTCGGACCAAGGAAGTTCATCTGTTTGGAAAAGGCAGTAAACACCGGATATCGTATATCAACGCCAGAGCCGAAGTTGCTCTGAAGAAATACTGGCTCAGTCGGAAAGGTGATTCCGACAGCGTAATATCCACCGTCCGTCAGCCATATCGGGGCATCACAAAAACGCAAATTGAGCAGATAGTCCGGCAGATTGGCGAACGTTCCGGCATCGGCAGACACTTATACCCACATCTGATAAGACATACAACGGCGAGCATGGCACTTGAACGGGGGATGAACGTCACCGACTTACAGAAAATGCTCGGACACGAAAAGCTTGATACCACTATGATATATGCAAAAGTAGCGCAGGAATCAGTGCGCTATAGTCACCATAAATATGTTTCATGAAAGGAGAACTAATGTTAAAAATTACAGGAAAATCTAAAGCCACCGCCGCGCAGATGCAGGCTTATATTAAAAAAATGAATCCAAAGGTGCCCGATTCAGTTATTAAAATGATTCCCTTATACCTTACTGAGGGAACGGCGGAGAGCGTTCGTGGAGACATTGCTTTTGCTCAGTCCTGTCTGGAGACTGGAAACTTCACTTTTTCTGGTTCTGCGGTAACACTCAGCCAGAACAATTTTTGTGGCATGGGTGTGACTAAAACCGGCATGAAGGGCAACAACTTCAAGACACCTCAGCTGGGAATCCGGGCACAAATCCAGCACCTTCAGGCGTATGCTTGCACGGACCGGCTGAAACAGAAATGTATTGATCCACGCTATACCTATGTGACAAGAGGGTGTGCAGAATATGTTGAATACCTTGGCATTCAGGAAAACCCGAAGCACCAGGGATGGGCCGCTGGTAAGGATTATGGCAAGAAAATCATTAATATTCTGAACAATATACTGTCAATTAAAACAACAGAAAAGGAGAGTAATACTATGAATATCATTAAAATGATCAGCAAGAAGAACTGCTACATCGGTCAGAACAAACCTGCCTATGTTGTGATCCACGAGACGGATAACTGGAGCAAGGGAGCGGACGCAAAGGCTCACGCCGCAGCAATGAAGAATGGAAACCTTGCTGGAACCGTGCACTACTATGTAGATTCCAAGTCTATCTATCAGACACTGGATCATGCAGACGGGGCCTGGGCCGTAGGTGACGGAAAAGGAAAATATGGCATCACAAACCGGAATTCCATCAACATCGAGATTTGTGTAAATCCGGAAACAGACTACTATAAAGCAGTAGACAAAGCGGAGCAGCTGGCAGCACAGCTCCTGAAGCAGTATGGATGGGGAACAGATCGCCTGAAACGCCACTATGATGCTTCCAGAAAAAACTGCCCGCGCCGGATCCAGGCAGAAGGCCGCTGGCCGGAATTTGTAAGTAAAACAGCTGCATATATGAAAGGAACGAACAAAGTGAGCACAACAACAAACACAACGCAGAACAATGTATCATTAACAGGCAAATTTGAAACTCAGCTTCCGATCATTCGGAAAGGCAACTCCGGCACAGCCGTGGCAATGCTTCAGGCAATGTTGGGTGTAGAAGCTGACGGACAATTTGGGAATGACACATATGATTCCCTCAAAGTTTTCCAGAAAAATGTTGGCGTAAAGGCAAATGGAACTTGCGGCATTGATACCTGGAAGAAAGTGATTGAGCACATGAAAGCTAATACGAAATAATGTTCTGATTGATTTTTCCTTCAAAGCAAGTTATACTTTTAATAGTCGCACAGGGATTGAACTTATGATGTATAACACCCTGTGTGGCCACGCACAAGTGAAGAGTGCAGACTGATTCCACCGTGCATGAACGGAAGAGCTGTATGTCCCAATTCGGGGGCTGTTAGCAGCGACACGAGCGGACAGTCAGAAAAGAGTTGGGCATAAAAACCCGACTCTCTTTTTTTTACGTCAAATTACGATGTTGTGAACAGATATAGATTTACACGGTTAGTCACAAATTAGTCACAAATAAAGACTGAAAAGCCGCATAAACAAAGGATTCTTGGAGATTTTCATTAAAATTAGATTAAAGAAAATGTCTTTGCGAAATCCCTTGTAAAATGCGGAAAAGCCAGTAGAATAAAGCCTTTGCGGACTTTTGTTAGAGTAATTAAGGCAGTTTAAAAAAGATAAAAATAGGAACGGTTAGTCACAGTTAGTCACAAATGGGACTTTTATCTTTTCTATTTCTGTTCGGAGTTCTTCCAGGGTTCTGTGACCGTATACAGCGTTCGTAACATCGTTTCCGAACGAATGTCCCAACATCCTCTTCCGGTCGTTCTCCCGGACGCCGTATTTTTCACACAGGGTAGAAAAAGTATGCCGACAATCGTGTGGCGTGTGTTTCGGGTTGCCGGTTATTTTCAAGCGTTCCAATGTAGGGTAGAACAGGGCGTTTCGGTGCTGCGTCTGGGAATAGATGCAGAGCTTACCGTTTTGCGTCAGGACCTTGTTCTTCGCAAACTCATATATGGACGGATGAATCGGAACGATCCTGTCTTTTCCGGCTGCGGTCTTGATGCCGCCCTGAAAATATCTCTCTTCAAGATTTGTCGTAAGCTTCAGCACTTCTCCAATTCTCCAGCCGGAGTAGCACATGATCAGAATGAGCTGTACTTCTGGATCATCGGTGTTATTCCAGAGAATTTGCAATTCCTCATCCGAAAAAGGTGTACCATGCTCCGTATCATCATTCGCGTTAACTTTTACGTATAAGGCCTTGTTTTCCGACACGATTTCTGAATAAATGGCATACTTATACATCTGCTTAAAGAGAGTTAATATAATTGCTTTGCTTTGCTTCTTAAGAGTGCATTTATCTATTACGTTTTGTAAATCGGGGGCTTTTAAATTTTCAAATGTGCGATTGTGTAATGTTTTACAGTTTGAGTAAGCTGTTTTGTATGATTCCATCGAGCTATAGGACGCTTTTGTTCTGTCTGGGAACTTCCACGCATAAAACTGCTCATATACCTCTGAGAACGTCAATTTGTGCGTTTCCGGGTGTTTTTCCTCTGTGCCCTTAAATGTATTGTAGTCTGACAGAATACGGCTTACAAGGGCGTCTGCGTCCGTTGTAGGGGCAATCTCAAGTTCCTTTTCCATACCTGGCTTGTACGTCCCAGCTTTGTAAGCTGTCAGGACAGCGAACCCTTTCAGATAGTCGTCAACGTAGCAGATCGCAGGCGGGCGGATCGCTTTTCCTGTTGCGTCAATCGTTGCCGGTGGGTGTACTGCATAGCAGTTTCTTCGACCCTTGCCGAGATAGCGGATAGAGCCGAAACTGTTTGGCAATTTTGGATATTTCTTTCTTTTTGCCATGATTTTCCTCCTTGTATAAAAATAGCCCCTGCCGTTAAGCAGGAGCTAGTCTGGTTTACTCAATCTCGTCAATGTCAAAAGAATATCCAAGGACTTCTCCAACATCTGTGCATTTTCCTTTTAATGTTACTTTATCGCCTTTGGTAAGAGATGCTACCTTTGATTTTTGCTCGTCATTTTTGATGTTGCACTGAACACCAATAATCTCAAAGTCGCCATCTGCTGTGAGGCTGATGTAGTTTCCGGAAGCATCAATGTTGCTGAGATTTCCAGTGATCTCAAGGTATTTACCTTTGTATTTATCAGATGCACCCATGGCGTTGCTATCAAGATCGGACATCATATCATTGACGGAAACAGCAGTGTATTCGATCGGTGCAGCTTCTTCTTTTGATTTAGCAGCAGTTTCTTTCTTTTCTGAAGAAGTAGCGGTTGCTGCGCTTTTATCTGGTTCTGAATCACTTTCGCCAGCTACAGCTCCGATGATAGCTCCGACAAGGATTATCAGTACAACCCATTTGAGTTTTCCGCCTTTTAATTTCTTTCGGCACTGCGGGCAGACCTTAGCATCTGCCGGAATCTCTGTTTTACAATACTTGCATTTCTTTGTTTTTTCTTCGCTCATGCTTTATTTCCCTCCAATGACGTAGTTTTCATATTTTTCTCTTATTTTCGCAAGTTCTCTTTGCCTGATCGGGACGATCGCGCCAGATACCATCGTAAAAAAATGGCTTACTTCGCTTACCTCGTCCATATTAACTATATAGCTCTGGTGGCAGCGCAAAAATCTTCCGTCAAGACTCTTTTCGATATCATTGAGCTTTCCTCGTTCCTTGTGCGATATTCCGCACGTGCAATGGATCATTATGTATTTGTTCTGGCTTTCGATGTATTCAATATGCCGGAATTCAGCTCTGTGAAAGTAGTCCTTGTTCTTGATAGTAAGCATTTTTTCACGGATATTTTCAAGCGTCTGCTCAACAACTGAATACATTCTTCCATGCTCAGAGCCTTTAATGATGTAATGAACCGGCAGCACATCAAGTGCATCAAATACATATTCTTTGCGTTCTGTCCAAAAAGTGATATTTCCATAGTATCCGATTTTTCTTAATCTTTTGGCAATCTCTATGCCATTTTCTCCGTTAATGGAGACATCAAGAATTATTATGTCATACCATTCACCATCTGAAACATCGTCGATCAAAGGCTTTCCGCTGGTGTAGGTGGTTAATGTATATCCACCATCACCATGCTCTTTTAGATATCGGTCAATGCTATTTTTGAAAATCTCAATCCGTAAATTATCATCGTCACAAATCGCAATTTTCATGTAAATCATTCCCTTGTAAACATTGTTTTCGCCATTTGCAAAAAAAAGTGTTTAAATATGTTATTTTTATTATAGCATCGTTAAATTTAGTTGTAAATAGACGTTTTTAGGTGATTTATGAAATGAAAATAATCAAAAATATACTAATTATAATAGGAGCTGTGCTTTTGCTTAATTACATTGTTTATTTACCAATGTGTGTAGACGATTATATCCATGAAGAGTCAGGAGTGTATTCTGTTCAAAATACGTACAGATCTTCTACCCTACATAAGAATAGTGCCCATGAAATAAAGCAGACCATGCTGCCGTTTTTATTCGCCCTGCCACTAAACAGAAAAGACTATATCTTTGATGTTACGAATAATTTCTATGCAATCATAAACATATCGGTGTATATCTGGCAGTTGCCAAGAGCAAACATTAGTGATATAATGGCATGAAACGAACTAATGTTCGGTTATATTTCCCGCAGCCGAACATATACTGTAGTGTAGATGGTAGTTGTGATAGGGAGGGTTATTATGGATTATAAGAAAGAGATTATTGAGATGGTTGAAAAATGCACGAATAATCATTGGATAGAAGTGATTTATATATTTGTGAAAAGGCTAATCGGATAGCATTAAAAAAGACAAGGGTTTGCGCATTGCCCTTGTCTTTCTTTTTACTTATTAGAAATCATGTCAATAAGTTTTTCTAAATTGTCCCATCCCTCATCATCCAATCTGGCTAATGCAGACACGAGACGGTGTCGGAAAGAATCTTCTCCAGATTTCATTACATCTGCAAGCATGGCAGAAATTTGTTTGTCTTTAATTCCGGGTACAAACATATCTCCGTTTCCAGTTCTGAGCCATTCTTCGTTTACGTTAAATTCTCTGCAAACATCATCAATAGTCCGATCTGACGGAACTTTGCTTCCCATTTCAATTTGCGCTACAAAATTCCTACTTATCTTTAGTTTGTCTGCAAATTCTTGCTGAGTTACGTTTAATTCTTTTCGCAACTCTTTAAACCTGTCTTTCAATTTAATTCCTCCTTTCTGAAAATATAATATCATAAAATGTTTACAAAGTCAACAAAAAAGTATTGACAAATGTTATCTGAGGGACTATACTGTGTTTACAAGGTAAACAAAGGAGGTGAAAATAAATGTTTCACAGAACACCGTCAAAATATGACAATATGACAAAATGGGAAATTCTGGATTCCATAAACAGTGACCCTCATTATTCACATGGGAAAATGGCTAGGCAAGCACACAGAGCGTTGCGCAAGTATGGTGACGGATTACCAATCATTTACAGATATCCGAATTTCCCCTATTTGTTATCTGCATTTGCTGGAGGATTCTCAGCTGTGACCGTATTCATTTTGTTTTCGTCAATGTAAACATTGATTACCTGTCCAGATTTGTACAGTGCAAATAAGCTAATTACGATGGCAACAACGGACAGAACAACAGGGATATACCACCGTCTGCGGTCTCTTGCATAAGAATCATAAAAAGCTTTTCCAGCTGACTGAATGCAGACAATGGTTGGTGTGATTCTTGAATCAGTATCTTCTTTACTGTATTTAATGAACCCACGTTTCCCAAGATATTCTATTTCTCCTTTTTCCGAATCGGAAAAATCAGACAACGGTATATCAGTTTTATAAAGACGTTTTAACAATTTGATTTGTGAACCAGAAATTTCCATAACATCTCTCCTTTCACAGGAGAGTATATCACAAGAAAGGAGTGAGTGCATGTCTGAAAAAGAAAAAAGAATCGTTGAAAAGTTGAAAAACGCGATTCCTAATATGTCAGATTTTGACAAGGGATACATTCTTGGTAAGACGGAAAGTTTTTCCGAGAATAAGCCAGATGATTCTGGCCAGAAAGAAAACGAGAAAGGAGCATGAAATGAGCGAAGTTGATACTTATATCAAAGAAAATGCAGAAGTTCATCAGTTCGCAAGTGAAATTTCAAATTTTTTGGTGAGTCCAGAAAAAATAAAAGAACTTGCAGGTGAAACTTCAAAAGTTTTAGCAAATGCAGCACAGATATATGCCTTTGCTTCAGAAATCGCACGAATGTTGTCTTACTCTGGACAACCGCCGGAATTCTCAAATGAAAATATGAGTGTTTCGGATGCAAGTAAATTAATCGGCATTCCACCATCATCTATTAGAGCAGGAATTGTATACGGATGGTTGCCGATCGGGACTGCTATCCAGAATAACAAGCCAGCAAAAAGCCTTTCCGGTGGCAGGATCACATACATCATAAGCCCTAGGAAAGTCTATGAAGTAACTGGTCATGTCTGGAAAGGCAAAGCTGCTCTTAATAAGTGAGTGCCCCGGAGGGAGCCGAAACCTCCACCCCAGGGCTTTGCACCCACTAAAGCACCTTAGTGGATAGATACATTATAGTTCTCTATCTGCTAATTGTAAAGACAAATAATGATAAATAAGGAGAAATTAGCACGATATGAGTGAAATTAAAAGTGAAAGCCAGCCAACATGGGCTGATATCGAAGTAGCGCTTGCAACTGAAATCGTTGAGGAAAGCAAGAAGAAATCAAGAAAGTGGTTCACAGCATGGATTGTAACAGCCGCCGCACTGGTGGCAAGCAACCTTGCGTGGATCATAGGAGGTATCAGTGAATAATTTGAAAAACATCATCTGTGCCGCATTGATCGGAAGCTTTTCCACGTTCCTTCCGTTCTGGCAGTGGGGCGGACCGGGCAGACAGCTTTTTGCGGCGGCGATGACCACGATGATCATATACGGAATCCTCTGGGATATTGATACGCCAGAGGGAAAGGAGAATGAAAATGTATAAGAAAGAGATTGACGAAATTTACGAACTCTGTAAAAGAGTTGCAAATGAAGTTCCGACAGCAAATGCCTCGTTCAATTATTCAATTTATGGCATGAGTGTATGTGCACTTAAAAGGAAGGAAGATGTTAATCTTCCCGAAGACAAATTTAAATGGGATTTGTATCAGAGTGTATCTTTTAATCCATTTTACGAGAAAGAAAGTCGTGAAAGTCTCAATAAAATCAAAGCTTTCTTGCTGGAACTTCTGATAGATGGGGGGTGCCCGTTAAATGCTGAATCAGACAGAGCTGAAGCTCCTGCCGACAATGGAACTGACAGCGGCAGTGAACGAACTTTTAGAGGAACTGAACAGGCGGAAAGCGTACATTCTTGACTGGGAAAATCCGGACATGTATCTGAATCATCTTGAGTATCATTGCGCTGGTGGAATCTTTCCAAGCGGCGAGCAGAATCCGGCGAGAGGGGATGGTTCTGACAATGTTTACTGTTTCTTTAGCGAGGTGAGAAAAGATGCAGGAGAGAATTGACGAGATTCTTGCCCTGATAGACGAGCAGCTTTCTCTTGTAGCTGATAACTACATTGAGAGTTCATACAAGGCAAGGACACTGGCAAGCTACGTGCAGGCCTTAAATGGGCTTTTAACGGCTCAGAAATCATATAAGGAGGAATAGTAATGGCAACACCAGTATTAATTATCGGAAAATCTGGTTCTGGCAAGAGCACCAGTCTTAGAAACTGCCAGAATGAACACTGGAATCTTATTAGAGTATTGAATAAACCGCTTCCATTTAAAGGAAAGATTGACGGATGGTTTACAGATGATTACCAGCAGGTAATGAAGTGCCTGATCGCATCAAAAGCGGAGTCAATTGTGATTGATGATGCAGGATATCTTATCACGAATCATTTCATGAAGGGGCACGCTTCTGCTGGAAAAGGCAATGCAGTGTTCGCTCTGTACAATGACATTGGGGACTATTTCTGGAATCTTATCCAGTTCATTGTAACAAAAGTACCGCAGAATAAAATTGTTTACCTTATGATGCATGAAGAAAAAGATGATTCCGGGGAAGTAAAACCTAAGACAATTGGTAAGCTTCTGGACGAAAAAGTTTGCATCGAGGGTATGTTTACCATCGTTCTTCGCTGCATCGAAGAGAGCGGCAAACACTTATTTGTCACTCAGTCCAGCCAGGGAGCAGTAAGTAAGTCCCCGATTGGAATGTTTGACAGTTTAACTATTGGTAACGACCTTGCAGAGGTGGATAAGGTTATTAGAGATTATTATGAATTAGGGGGAACAGATAATGCAGAAACCAAATAATTACGATACTACACAGGCAGCAGGAGAATTTGAGCCGATTAAGCTCGGCGGACACAAAATGGTAATTAAGCAGGTATCAGAGAAAAAATCCCAGGGTGGGCTTGATATGCTTGTTATCTTGTTTGATTTCGCAGAAGGTGATGAACAGGCGGGGTACTTTATGAAGCAGTTCGAAAACGATATCCGTCCAGACAAGAAATATCCGAACGCCGGCACTAACTATATGGTCATTGACGAGAGTGTAGATTATGGTGTCCGTAACCTTAAAACATTTATCACATGCGTAGAAAAGTCAAATCCGGGATTTGCCGTTAAGTGGGGCGATAATTTCGGGCAGCAGTTTAAGGGAAAACTGATCGGCGGCATCTTCCGTCTGGAGAGAGACTGGTACGACAATAAAGAAGTAAAACGTCACAAACTTGCATGGTTCCGCAGCGTGGAAGGAATCAAAGATGCAGATATTCCGGAAGAGCGTACCACAAAGGCCTATGACGATCATCTGAAGGAAGAAGCTATCATGGGAGCAAGTCCAGCAGGTACGGACTTTATGAGTATTCCAGACAGTGTACAGGAAGAACTTCCGTTCAATTAAAAGGATGTGTTTTTAATGGTTATACAAGTGGACACAAGGGAACATAAATCAGAATGGGGACGAATTCAGAGTCAGTTTGATAGCCTTGGAGTGCAGTATTTTCGCTCTAAATTGTATTGCGGTGATTATCAATCACTGGACAATGCAAAACTCTGTATTGACCGTAAAAAGGATTTGCAAGAGCTTTGCGGAAATGTCTGCCAGCAGCATGAAAGATTCAAAGCAGAGCTTATCAGAGCGCGTGAAGCAGGTATTCAGTTGATTATCCTATGTGAACATGGGCCAGATATTAAGTCCGTTGGTGATGTGTATTTTTGGGAGAACCCAAGAAAACACAAAGTTATCTGGAAGACGGTAAACGGTAAGAGAGTAAAGACTGTAATCTCTGACAAGGCTGTTGATGGCTGCCAGTTGTATAAATCTCTCTGCACAATCAGAGATAGATACGGAGTCCGATTTGAATTCTGTACAAAAGAAGAAACCGGGCGGCAGATCGTGGAGCTGCTGTCATGACTAAGGAAGAAATCAAACAGTCAGTGAAAATGTCGGAAATTCTTTCCAGATACGGACTAAGGCCGAATAGAGCAGGATTTATATGTTGCCCTTTTCATAAGGAAAAGTCAGCATCCTGCAAAATCTACGATGATTCCTTTTACTGTTTCGGCTGTGGAACCGGTGGCGATGTGTTTGATTTCGTGATGCAATACGAATCCATCCCTTTTAGCACTGCATTTATTGAGCTGGGCGGTACTTATATTTCAAAAAAAGGCAAAAGTCGTAACCAGATCAGGCATGAAGTGCGAGATATCAAAGCAAAAAGATACAATCCCGTTCAGGATCATAGTGAACTTGAACAGATAGAAAAGAATATACTTATGTACGAAACAGCACTAAAAACGTTCCCTCCTGATTCAGAAGAGTGGTATATGTGCCAATTTAATCTCGAGAAAGAAAAAAGCAGATATGAATTGCTGTCTGTTAAGTCAGGAGGTGAGAAAAATTCTTGAAAATATTGAAAATTTACAGGCACAAGACTTTATGGAGAAGCAGTTGTATGAAGAGCTTTTTGCGATAAAAAGTAAAATCGACCGCTCAGAAATCAAATTCAAACTGATGGACCGGGCAAAAAGTGTGAAAGCGAAGCATATAGCAGAAGAGTTCATAAAGGAATTCCAGAAAGCAGAGCAGGAAAAGGAAAAAGAAGAAAAAGCAAATCGTTCCATGCAGCTGGTTGAAAACATCACAAACTTTTATCCTGATTCTGTTGATAAGGAATATCCTAATATGGCTTGTGGCAGCTGGATAGCTACAGAGAATGGAATATTTTCTTCTGAAACATCTAAGGCGAGAGAACTTGTATGTCACCACCCGATCATGCCGATACGCCGACTGAAAAACATTGAAACAGGTGAAGAACAGATCACAGTGGCTTTTAAAAGGGATGGATATTGGACGGAAATAACTGTTCCAAAAATTGACATTGTGACCTCTAGAGCGATAACTAATCTTGCAAGGTTCGGCGTACAGGTTAATTCAGAGAACGCAAGGCTCCTTGTAAAGTATCTGGCAGATGTTGAAATGTACAATGCCGATATGATCGACATACAGCACTCTACAAGCAAGTTAGGATGGCATGGCAATGTGTTTGTACCTTACGACCTTTCGATCGTTTTTGACGGTGAATACCGCTTTAAAACACTATTCCAGAGTATACAGGAAAGTGGAGATTACTTCAAGTGGGTGACTCTGGCTAAACAGCTGCGGTCGTGCGGACGATTAGAGCCACGAATAGCACTGGCGGCATCTTTTGCAAGTGTGCTTGTACAGCCGCTTGATGTATTACCGTTCATCGTAGATTTCTACGGACAGACAGGTGGTGGAAAGACAGTAACGATCAATATAGCGGCATCAGTTTGGGGAAATCCTGCGCCGGGAGCTTACGTTGGAAACTTTCGATCAACAGATACATCATTAGAGACTAGAGCAGATATGCTTAATAATTTTCCAATGATCCTCGATGACTCGAAGAACGCTTCTCAATATATTCGGGACAACTACGAAACATTGATCTATAATCTCTGTTCCGGCAAAGGGAAAGGAAGGTCAAATAAGGACCTCGGAGCAGCTAAGGAAAATACATGGAGTAATGTGACTATTTGCAACGGTGAGAATCCTATTTCGGAATTTGCAGACTCCGGCGGAGCTATCAACAGAATTATTGAGATTGAGTGTTGCGAGGATATTTACGAGAATCCGGCAGAGATCAACAGCGTTGTCACGAAGAACTACGGCTTTGCTGGAAGAGTATTTGTTGGAAATTTGAAACAGTTCACATCGGACGATCTGAAAGAAATGAAAGCCGAAATTGAGAAAGGTTTTGACGGATATGACTTTCCAGCAAAACAGGTCATGGCTATATCTACACTTCTGCTGGCTGACAAATTAGCTACAGATTTCATATTTAAGGATGGACGTGAGCTGACGGTCGAGGACGTTGTGGACATACCTACACGTAAAAAAGACGTATCTGAGGGACAGAGGTGTTATGAATTCATTCTTGAAAGTCTTTCCGTGTACGGGCAGCACTTTGATGCTCAATTCAGTTGCGATCAATGGGGATTCAAGGAAACGCCAGATGAGTATGGAGATGTATATGTATATTTTTATCCGAAACCTCTTGAAAACCTTTTGAAAAATAATGGATTCTCCAGAAAAGGCTTTTCTGCCTGGGCAATTAATCGAGAATTGATTAAGCATACAGGAAAGAGGGATACGGTACTAAAAAGAGACGGGGGAAGCGTGATGAGGCTTATTGCAGTAAAGGTTGTCAACATAAAAAGCCTCGAAAATGAGCAAGAAAATGAGGTTATTGAAACTGGCTTTCTGCCAACTAATGCCGAAACAAATGTTCCGTTTTCGTAATTTGTAACCATGTAACCGTTGTAACACGAAAAAAAACGTCCTATAGGAGAAAGTTTGAGAGTGTATAAAAAACATATACTCTAGTGATTCTCCTATATGAAAACCTTGGTTACATTGGTTACACGGTTACATACCTCTGAAACCCGCATAAAATAAGGGTTTTTGGCGTAACCAATAGGTCGAAAAAGTCGGTTACACGTTGGTTACAAAATTAAAAAGCATATACAATTAGATTTATTATAGCAAAATTAATTGAATATTACAAAAATATTTAGTTGACATAATTATTACAAGGAGTGGTTACAAAATGAAAAAAGACGATCTCAATAAAAAGCAGAGATATGCATTAGATACGATGCTGTCTGGCAGCAATGTTTTTCTGACAGGTGACGCAGGAACAGGCAAGACAACGGTTATTCAAACGTTCATCGATGAGGCGGAAAAAGCTGGTAAAAATGTTCTGGTATCCGCCACTACTGGAATTGCAGCGGATAATATCGGATATGGGGCAACTACCGTACACCGGGCATTGAATATTTCAATTAAATTTGAGGACTATAAGAAAAAGGTGAAATCCAGAGCTGAACTTCTGAAAGAAGCAGATGTTCTTATCATTGATGAAATCAGCATGTGCCGGTTCGATTTGTTCAATATGATTGCAAAGACGATCATCACGGAGAATAAAGAGAGAGCAGTTGACAGACTTCTAATCGGAGAGGACAAAGAAGACATTCAGTTAATCGTGATAGGCGATTTCTACCAGCTTCCCCCAGTTATCACGACAGATGACCGCAAAATTCTCTGCCGGATGTATGGATCTGATTATGGAAAGGGCGGAAAGTACGAACACGGATATGCCTTCATGTCTGAATACTGGAAAGATATGTCATTCGAATATATTAAGCTTGATGAAGTATGCAGGCAGAATGATGAGGGATTTAAGTATGTGCTGAATGATATTAAATATGGCAACAATATTAGAAAATCCATTGCATATCTGGAGAACAACGAATCAGACAAGGTTATACCGGAAGCACCGTTCTTGGTTGGCACTAATGCAGAAGCTGACAGAATTAACAATACTTTCCTTGGCAAGTTGGATAAAAAGACCGAAAAAGTGTTTCATGCAGCAGTTGACGGCGAGCTAACATCTGCCGATATTAAGAACATTGCATTTGCCAGAGAGGACTTAATTCTTAACATCGGTGCAAAAGTGATGATTACCGTCAACGATCTGTCTGGTAATTACGTTAACGGAACGATTGGTATTATTCAGAAAATCGTAGACAATGGAGAGTTTGAAGAATCCTATCTGATTATTAAAACGGACAAGGGTAAAACAGTTAACTTGTACAGATACAGCAAAGACATTGAGAAACAGGTTATTGAGGAATCCGAACAAGAAAAGGACGGTCAGAAGATCGTGAAAGAGAAGATTGTCCGTAAGAAAGTTGGGTCATTCTCTCAGTTCCCGGTAAAACTTGCCTGGGCAATCAGTATTCATAAATCACAGGGACAGACATTTGAAAAGATTAATATTGATCCTTGCTGTTGGGATCCAGGACAGTTCTACGTGGCTGTTTCCCGGGCTAAATCAGCTAACGGCATACATTTTATCAGACCGATTAAGCAAAGCTATATAAAGGCGTTTAGCAAGGATAACGAGCAACTTCTTGAGCAGAGTTTTGAGGTGGAAGAAGGTGTGTAACTATGAGGGTGACACATGAGCAGATACCGAACACTATAAAGTTTTTACAGATCGACTTTCCGGCACTGGTCCTCCAGACTGCCGGAATCGAAGAAAATGATGAATACTGGCAGCAGGTGACAGAGCAGATTCATATCATGTCAGAAAAATATCGAAAAAACGGGTTTGTAGATCATATGCTATTGGCTTATGCGGACTATCTCGAAAAAATGTTTAAAAGAGCGCAGAGGATGAAAAAGGAGCGTGAGAAGAATGTACAAACAGAAGTATAAAGAAGGTCAGCAGATTCACAAAGACATATATCTGTACATCTGCCGATATATCAAGGAACATCGGTACGCACCGTCCTACAAAGAGATCGCCGACGGGGTTGGCGTGTCAAACGCCACGGTACTTCGTCACATGGACATGCTGCGAACTGATGGGCTGATCGAAACGGATCACCCGAAGACGCCGAGAGCGTTCCGGTTGACGGGATATGAGTTCGTGACAAGGAGGAAGAAACATGAAACTGTATGAGCTGTTCAAAGGCACTGAATACGTTGGAGAGTTCACTCTTGACGAGATCATAAGCATCACAGGAGCACATCGGAGTGCACTACTCAACAGCGTGGCGCACGGCGTTCTCGTAAATGACTTGTGGGACGTTTCTCCGGCTCATGATCGGACTTTAAACCGGAATGATGACGGCTCATTACTTAAGCAGTTTGAAGCCGTTACAGGGCAAATCAGGAGGTGTGTGAAGCGTGAGCAGCAAGCTTAAAGTCAAGCCACGGAAGCAGAGACTTCCTCTGGCTCAGTCCAATCAGGCAGCTCAGGCATTTGGGCGAGCTATGCAGAACTGCCATAGTCAGATCAAAAGTATGGAGAGAGAAGCTTATGAAAATGGATTCAATGATGGAGAAGATTGGGCTGATACGATTAACGTCGTTACAACGATGATGGCCCTGAGACGCTTATATGGCTTTTCTACGAAACGTTTGCTCACAGTCATGCAGACTGCTAACGAGTACGTTAAAATGGCAAATGAGGGCGAAATGAGCGTCCTGAGCATGATGCAGGACATTGAAGAGAACACAGATGTAATATTTGATGAGATGAATAAGAATCTAGTTAAGAAGATGGGAGTTTAAAATCATGTACTAACTGCACAATAGCGTGTCAGTTGCTTACATGGGGAAAGTGAGGATGGGAAATGAAAAATAATAATTACGCTTCATTTTTCAAAACGAAACCAAAGAAAGTAGAGAGATACATTCGTTGCAGAAAATGTGGTGGAAACATGGAATGGAGTAGAGATTTCCCGCCACAAATCAAATGTACGAGGTGTGGATATACTGTATATCCACAACCTTATGAGCCAGATTGTATCAAACTGCCAGAAACATGGGAAGAATATTTTGAATTGTATGAGAAAATAAGGAGGAGAAATGGATAAATTAAAACCGTGTCCGTTTTGCGGAAAAGAGATAGATACGGACAAAAATGTATACATTCCAGAAAGAGACTGGGCACCGTCTTTTTACGATCCTGACAGTGGGGGGGGGGATCCAATAGCCATTCACTGTGAATGCGGATTAACATTTTGCACAGACACATGGGATTGGAAGGAAGCTGTTGAAATATGGAATAAAAGAGTAAACAAGGAGGGCACGAAATGAAATTATTTAAAACAGTAGATGAGAAATTAGCGGAAATTGGATTTGTAAAAGAAGAAGAAGACAAGTATGGGTGTGTGTATAAAAGAAAAGATAAGGAATATAATTTTACACAAAAAGTCTTCATTGGACACAAAAAATCTGGTGGACATATTTTGCAGTCATATGATCCAGATTTAGGAGATGATAAAGGGATTGGAAATACTTGTGTTGGTCTTACAGGATATGAAATGAAACTGTTTATTAAAAAGATGAAGCAGTTGAAAATGTATGCGGGCAAGGAGGACGCGAAATGTTAATCAGAAGTCAGGATAAAGAAACATTAATCAATTTCAACAATTCAATCGTAGTCAACACCATGGTGGATATTGGAGGGGCAACGAAGATGTACTGCTCATATTCATGCGATGATTATGTTATCGGGCATTATTCATCAAAAGAAAAAGCCATGAAGGTACTGGATATGATTCAGGAAGCCTATGTAAATGGGCATATTGATTACCAGATGCCAGCAGATAGCGAGGTGGTTGTATGATTGCATTCTTATTAGGATTCGCCATTGGAACCATATTTGGAATGGTTGGTCTTGCATGTGTGGCGATCATGTACGATAAGCATCACCCAGACGAGTAGAAAGGAGAACGGTATGCTGACAAGGAATAAAAAACTGAAAGACTACGGTATTCCGGCAGAGGACATAGAAAAACTGAATACGATGCTGAAAGACTTCCCGGCAGAGTATGGATACCTGCTTACCAGTGCTGCCTTGTCAGCTTGCCCGAAGAACACGGTGATAGCGGATATGGTTATCGAGAATATCCTACACCGGAAAAGTTACAGGAAAATCAGCAGAGAAAGATATATCCCGATGAACCCGAAAGACTTTTACGGCTACAGACGCAAGACCGTCGCTGTACTGTATGAGAGAATGAGATTGTTGGGAGTGTGGGAAGGAGATGAGTGAAATCAAGTCTATTTATCCGAAGGAATATCTTTTAAAAAATGGATTGCTTCGATACTATACTGCTCCTGGAAAATACGGATTTGCAATTTACGAAGTGGGCTATCAATTACCCCTACTGCCGCCGTTGGAATATTGTACGGAAAATAGTGCGAAACTTGATTGTATAAGATTTAATGCTCTTGGGCCGGAAGAAATCTGGAAAGAATATTGGAGACGTTATGTAATTTCTAAACGACCATTAGGTGCGAAAATAGAGACGTTTGCTGAATGGAAAAGCAAAAACGCAAACATGTATGAACGGGAGGATAGAAGATGAAGTTAATTGATTTAATAGTAGCAATTGGCGGTGATCCAGAAAGTAACATAAAAATCCAGATATGCCACCCGGGAAGAAACTGGGATAATTATGATACATTCAATGCCGGTTCGAAGCTGCTGAAACCATTTTATAACTTGAAAGTAAGCTGCCTTTCAGCGATAGAAACGGATGTGATTAGAGTTGACTTGGTTTTCAATGAGAAAGAGGGCGAAGTAGATGAGCAGACTGATTGATGCGGACGATTTAATTGAATATATTAAAATATGGGAAATTGGAAATAGTATTAGTTCCGACCAAAAAGAGTTTATTGATTGTGTCAACAAGCAGCCGACAGTTTTTGATGTAGATGAAGTTGTAAGACAAATCAAAGATATAAAAGATAAGGAATACACAGCTTGCTTAGGGCCAGAATGCGGATATTGCAGATATCTTAGTACTTGCTCATATGGAGGCAAAGTAGATAAACTTGCTTTAGAAAGGGCAATCGAAATCGTGAAAGGTGGTGGAGTTGAATGAGTAAAGAAAAAGACATTTCCACTATGTTCACAAGAGAGGAAAACAAAAAGAATGGAAGAGCTGGATATTATCAGGCCGACAGAAGAAAAATTGATGTTATCAGTCCGGCACAGTACGGAGCATTCTTACAGAAAAGAGGTAGGAGAAGATGAGTAAATCAGTATTAGTGATTGATACGCCAAAATATTGTGCTTTATGCGTTTTACGCAGTGGAGTGCTTCACCCGTTCTGCAGAGTAAACAATAGAGATATTACAGATTTGAGTATTATACCCGATTGGTGTCCGTTGAAGCCATTGCCGGAGAAAAGCACTGCCGAGAATGATATGACAGATTATCAGCGTGGGATGGTCGATGGATGGAATCAGTGCATTGATGAGATTACAGGAGGAATGGATTAATGGCATGTGCAAAGAAATGTGACAGATGTGGAAAATTGTATGAACAGTACAATTCCAAAAATGATAGAAAGAATCCTAATGGGATCATGATATTAAATTTAGATGCCCAGAGAAAATATTATTCGCATGGTGTTATAGATTTGTGTCCTGGTTGCATGAAAGAATTTCAGGACTGGATGGAAGAGGTGAGGTAGATGATTGATTTAACAGGAAAAAGCGTGTTTGTAAAAACGCAGAAAGAATATGAAAATATTCTTAACATTGCAAGGTTACAAGGTTTTGATAAATGGTCTGATAAAGTCAGTTTGTCATCTAGGGATATCAAACTGCCAAATATTTTGATTTTTAAGGATAATGGAACAGTTGCTTATTGGAGTGATAAAGGAGTGCTTGAAGCATCCGAAATTATCGAATATGAAGAAAAAATCAAGGATGCAGTAAAACTTGTCAGAGCATTCACTAAATACCCAGACAGAACAGCATTGACGGACTCATTTATTGATTCCTTGAAGCTACTTGCAGATACTGCAGAAAGCCAGATGAAAGAGGTGAAGTAGATGGAGAGATTAACAGAAAGATATGATATTACACCAGAAATAACCCCGCAGCTCGCCATATCAGCATTCGCAGTGCTGCATCAATATTGCAGCTCAATCAGTCCGCATGACTGCATCAGATGTGCATTCTACGAACATTGCCCGGAATGTTTCATGGGGTGTCCGGGAGATCAGGGTGAGGTAATCAGGAAATTACAAAGCAATGAATAAAATTAGAGAGTCGGTATTTACCGGCTCTTTTTTAGCGCAAAATTCCTCAAACATGTACCACAACTTTTCTACTGACCTGTGATAAAATATACTCAGAAGTGTTACTATGGGGTTTTATAGCCAGTTGGAGGTGAGAACGTGGGAATGACACCAATGTACACAAGTGCCGCAGAAATAGAAGATAAAATAGAACAGTATTTTGAAAACTGCAAAGGTTATCCTTTGACTGATAGTAAGGGAAAGCAAATATTTAATAAATTTGGTTCACCCATATTCGTAGACGTTCACCCTCCGACCGTTACAGGGCTTGCTTTGGCACTTGGCTTTAATAGCCGACAGAGCCTTTTGAACTATCAGGGAAAAGCAGAATTCATGGACACGATAACGCGCGCGAAAGCCAGAGTGGAACAGTATACAGAAGAAAGATTATTTGATCGTGACGGTTCAAATGGCGCTCAGTTCAGCTTGAGAAATAATTTTAAGGGATGGGATGCTGACAAGAAAAATGATGATTTTGGAGATGGAAAGATTACGATTGTAAATAATATTCCAAGGCCGGAGAAACAGAATGAATGAAAATCCGATTAATCTGAATGAAATTATAGCTCCTGCCTTTTATAATGCGTTCTGGGACATTCTGGATGGCAAGCACACCTATTATGATTTGTATGGTGGACGCGGATCAACTAAATCATCCTTTGTGGGTGTCATGATTCCTCTTCAGATGATGCAAGATGCTATTAATGGATCAATAACTAATGCAGTCATATTCCGAAAAGTTGGGAATACGCTTAGAGAATCTGTGTACGAGCAAATTGCATGGGGAATTAATGCACTTGGAGTTAATGACTTGTGGGACACTAGTGTAAGTCCTATGCAGTACACTTATAAGCCTACTGGACAGAAAATCATATTCAGAGGACTGGACAAGGCAAAAAAGACCAAATCTATTAAAGCAAGCAAGGGATATTTCAAATATCTCTGGTTCGAAGAACTTGACGAATTTTCGGGCATTGAAGAAATTCGTACAGTGCAGCAGTCAGTCCTTCGAGGTGGCAGTAAGTTTGTTGTATTTAAGACATTCAATCCGCCAATTAGCCGGAGTAACTGGGCGAATGTGTATGTAGAAGAGCCACGAGACGACAGTTACAGGCATAAGAGCGATTATAGATCAGTTCCTGTTGAATGGCTTGGTCAACAATTCCTTGATGATGCGGAGCATCTTAAAAAGACAAATCCAAGAGCCTATCAGCATGAATATCTTGGATTACCTGTCGGACTCGGTACAAATATCTTTGAGTTGTTGGAAATCCGAACGATTCCAGACGAAGAAATTCAGAAGTATCAAAGTGTCTATCAGGGACAAGACTGGGGATGGTATCCAGATCCCAAAGCGTTTATTCGTGTGGCTTATGTACCTAATCAGGACAAAGTTGTCCTGCTGGATGAGCTTGGCGGATGTAAAATTCGAAATACAGCAATGGCTGGCCAGATAAAACAAAAGGGATATGATGATTATTCAATATCTTGCGGAGTTGATGAAGAAGAAAGTATTATTGACTTCCGAGATGCAGGGCTTCCAGCACGTAGGGCCATTGTTACACCGGGAAGCCGCAAATATACTTTTGAGTGGTTACAGTGCCGAACATTAGTCATTGATCCGGCACGAACGCCTAGAGCATACAAGGAAATTATCAATTATGAACATGAAGTAGATAGCAATGGAGAGGTTATCGCAGATTATCCAGATGGCAATGATCACTGGATAGATTCTCTCAGGTATGCGACAAGTCCATTGTCGATGAGAAGGGGGTACAGTGCATAAAATGTTAGATAGGTACTTTTCAGATAAAATAAATAAATTCTTAAGCATCGGTTTAAAAATATATGGATCATCTGACATTGACGAAATCTTAAAAGTTGTAGAATATGAAGACATTATTGTGCGAGATACTTCTGTAAGATGGATGGATTTTAAAAGGTAGATTAAATGGGACTTATAACAACGATAAAAAGGTGGTTTAACATGATTTTCAAAAAACAAGCCGAAGAGGATTTTAATATCCAGGCAGCAGAATTCCCGGAGATGGAATCACTGATTAACCGGTGCGCGAACATCTACAGAGGTGCACCGGAATGGTTAGATGATAAGAATAATATCAAGACGATCAATTTTGCTAAATCTGTCTGCTCAGAGACAGCACGGCTTGCAACGCTGGCAATCGGCATTCAGATAGACGGTTCTGCAAGAGCTACATGGCTACAGGAACAGATTGACAAGGTATACTTCCAGATTCGGCACTGGGTAGAATATGGCTGTGCTTATGGAACGGTATTCATCAAACCGAACGGTGAGAGCCTTGACATATTTACTCCGGCAGACGTGATGATTGTGGATTATGACAATCAGGAAATTAAAGGAATCATATTTAAAGATTCTTATACTGTTGGACGGAAATATTACACAAGGCTTGAGTATCATCGTTTTGTTGAGACCACCGTAGATGGCGTGACGGCCTATCCGTACTACGTTTCAAATAGAGCTTATGTGTCGAAATCCCCTCAGTCAATCGGTGACAGAATCGACCTCAAACAGACCAAATGGGCTGACCTCATGGCAGATACACCGCCGATTCTAAAAGCGAACGGTGAGAAGCTGGATGGGCCTCTGTACGGAGTCCTACGGACACCACAGGCGAATAATGTGGATATTAGTGCCCCATTGGGATTACCGATATTTGCTGAAGCCATTGAAGAGTTAAAAGACCTTGACATTGCATACAGTAGAAACGCCGGAGAGATTTTCGATTCTCAGAAGATTGTTCTGGCAGACGATAGAATGCTGATGCCGAGCGGTACACCTGTAGCAGCCATGTCTCCACAGGGTATGGAGAACAGACGGAATGAGATGAACTTACCGCACTTTGTTAAGAATGTATTTGGTGAAGGACAGGATACGTTCTATCAAGAAATCAATCCACAGCTCAACACAGATACCCGTATATCAGGCATAAACGCCCTTTTAAGCCAGTTGGGGTACAAAACTGGATTCTCCAACGGGTACTTTGTTTTCAACGAATCTAGCGGTATTCAGACAGCCACAGGGGTAGAAGCAGAACAGCAGAGGACAGTCCAGTTCATCAAGGACGTTCGAGACAAACTAGAATCTTGTCTGGACGAAGTAATTTACGCACTGAACGTTTACGCTGACCTGTACGGACTTGCACCCATTGGAGCTTATGAAGTCAATTATGATTTTGGAGACATTCTCTATGTCAGAGAAAACGACCGTGCAAGATGGTGGCAGTATGTGACCACTGGCAAGGTTCCGGCATGGCTGTATTTTGTAAAGTTTGAGGGAATGACGAAAGACGAGGCGGTGGCAATGGTCAAAGAAGCTCAACCAGATGAACCGAAACTGTTTGGAGATGAGTAGTTATGTTAAGCCCAGAGTATTTACGCCGGATAACAGAGGGCAGCGAGCAGATTGCAGAAGAATTGCATCAGTATATCATCTCTGAGATCGTGTCGAGAATGGTAGCAAGAATCGGCAGAGGCGAGGACTATATTTTGACCAACGCTGATGCATGGAGAATCAGAACGCTACAGGAATCCGGTGAACTGCTAGAGGACATTCTGGCAGAATTATCCAGATATACCAAACGTGAGCAGCAGGAGCTTCTTGAAGCGTTTGAAGATGCCGGAATTACTGCAATGAACTACGATGATAAGGTATATAAGGCGGCAGGATTAAGCCCTGTACCGCTCGAACAGTCACCGGCTATGATAAGGCTCATGGAGCGGAATATGCTTGCGACTATGGGAGAGTGGAAGAACTTCACACGAACAACCGCAAGTGCCGCTCAGAGGCTGTATATCGAGCAGTGTGACCTTGCATATAATCATGTGATGACTGGAGCAGTTGGGTATACGCAAGCCATCAAAGAGGCAGTTAATAACGTTGTGAGTGATGGTGTGACGGTTACATATCCATCCGGCAGAAAAGACACGATTGAAACGGCGGTTGCACGTTCTGTCAGAACTGGCGTAGCTCAGGCTGCGGGAGATATATCCCTAAAACGCATGGAAGAAATGGACTGGGATTTGGTTTTGGTCAGTGCTCACATGGGAGCCAGAACGGGCGATGGTGGCGAGAACCCGGGAAATCACTCATGGTGGCAAGGTAAGATATATTCTCGTTCGGGCAAGAGCAAGAAATTTCCGCCTTTTTCATTGACCGGATATGGAACGGCAAGTGGACTGTCAGGGATCAACTGTCGGCATAGTTTTGGAGCCAGTGATGGGGAATTTAATCCCTATGCGGAACTATCAGCACAGGATAAAGCCGACAAGGGAAAGCTGTACGAAAAGGAACAGCGACAACGTACTTATGAGCGAAGAATCCGCAAAACGAAGCGTGAAGTTCTTGGATTGCAAGCAGGAGTTGACAATGCACCGAATGAAAAGGCGAAATTCGCACTACAGCAAGACCTTGACCGGAAGTCTTATCTTTTGCAGAAGCAAAATGCTGCATACAAAGATTACTGCAAGCAGAATGACCTGAGGGAACTACAAGACCGGCTCATGATTGCTAAATGGAACCGCCAGAACGCCGCAAAAGCCAGAGGAGCGGCAAAGAGATATAAAGTGGCAAAGGGGATTGACTGATGGACAGATGGAAATATTTCAATCCGAATCCTGTTAAGGATAAGAGGACGGGAGATTGCGTTATCCGGGCAATATGCAAGGCAACTGGGTTCGACTGGGAAACAGTATTTGCCGGATTAATGATACAGGCGTGCGCTCTGTCAGATATGCCAAGTGCAAATTATGTCTGGGGAGCGTATCTGTATAAGCATGGGTACAGACGTAAGCTGATAGAACAATCAGAGCGATATATCTATACAGTCAACGACTTCTGTGCAGGCCATCCGACAGGTACGTATATCCTCTGCATAGATGGTCATGTGGTGACAGTGCAAGAGGGCAAATATTTCGATACATGGGATTCCGGCAACGAGATCCCAGTATATTACTGGGAAAAGGAGAATAAATGAGCATATCAGAATTTGTACAGATTTTCCTCTCTATCTGCGGAGGAGTGTCCATTGTCGGAGGGGCGGCAGCCGTAATCTTTAAGTGGATTACACCAGCATTCCGACTCAATAAGCGAGTAGAGACACTGGAAGAACATGACAAACGAGATTACGAGAGTCTCCAGAGGATTGCAGAGCGTGATTCATTGATTCTGGAAGTGTTGTCGACCATGTTGGACAGTCAGATCAGTGGGAATAATGTCGAGGAGTTAAAAAAAACAAAACAGAAGCTCACGGAGTATCTTGCGCAGAATCAACGTTAGCATTAATAAGGGGTATGCTCATGAAATTATATGTGTTCACTAAGAAAGATATAGATAGGTTCTTGCTAGAGTGTAATTTTACACCAGACGAGGAAAAGTTATTCCGACTGAGATGTCAGGAACATACTCTTGAATATTGCGCTGAACAGATGAATGTGAGTATATCCACGGTAAAACGGTTGAGCCGGAGAGTAAATAATAAAATAATTAAAGTATGCTAAAAAAGTAAGGAGAGGATATTTTTACCCTCTCCCATTTTTTTAACAAAAATCTTCTTTTACAACCCTTTCAAGCAGTTTTATCACATATTCTGGCGGATTACGTTTACCACCCTCCCAGTTTTCTATGCTTCTTTTAGGAATACCATATTTTTCAGAAAAAGCTTGCTGCGTAAGTCCAGATAACGTTCTGATTTCGTGAAAATCAAGAGGACCTGAAGAAGCTTTTTCAGGAAACACATCCTCTTCTCTTACCTGATATGTGAAGAATCCCATTGAGGACGGAAGGATTCTAAAATAGAATTTTTCATCGTCATCTTCTTCTATCCAGGTTTGCTGCAAAAATATTTTTGAACACCGTTCATCCAATGCGAACTTCTCATCTGAATCAGAGTAAACAACATAAGAACATAAATTTCCTGTGTCGGATTTCATTCTCTTCATCTCGTTATAGATGAATCTGGTCCTGACATATCTAACTATACTATGCACTTGTTCTGCTCTGAGTTCTGGAAATAAGGCTTCGATTTGCTTATAAATCTTATTCCACAGACATGCATGGTACTTACTATCTAATTCAACCGGTATGTCGATATAACCGCTGCTACGAACTGACAAAAATCGGTACACTGCATCAATTATTTCCTCGTCTCTAACCGGAGAAATTAATTCTGCATCATCTGGAAAATCAAATGGCAAAAGGCTTGATTTCTCCTGATTCTCAAGATCCTGCTTTACCATGCTCAAGAATTTTTCGTATTCATATTTTTTCAACATCTTATTTCCACTCCATCTTTTCTTTATAATCGTTCAAAGCTTCTTTAAATTTTCTTTCGCAAATATTGTTTTCACAATCAATATCACTATTTAATTCAACGTCTAATTCTCTTGGACTGTAAGCATAATAACGGTTTTCGATAAACCATTTTGCTTCCTTGATCTCGTAAATAGTCTCCATGGCTTTTTTCATGCGCTCCGGCATTTTCTTTCTGCCTTTGGATTCATGAAAATTAATGCAACTGTTTCCATACTCGATCATTTTCTTGCGGATATCCTCAGCCCAGGCGATCTGTTTTGGACTGCCAACCAGTTCCGATAATTCTTTACACATACCTTTTGCTTCCCTCCATGCTTTCTTGAGACCAGAGGAAATAGACATTCTCATTTTCTTGACTAACTCCCATGCTCTTTTCATTATTGCTGATAAATTATATTTCTTCATGTCCTTTTCCTCCTTAGCTTTCTTGTTCCTCTTTCTGATATTATAATATCACTCATTGGGTGATATGTCAATACTTTTTTGACACTTTTTTGAACTTTTTAGATTGATATATCTATGCAAAAATATAATCAGAAAGGCGGTGCGTAAGATGGCATTATATAACAATCCTTATCAATATAGTTTTGGCGTCCCGGGACAGATGAACCAGTTCCAGCAACAGCCTGTCCAGATGCCAGCTCAACCAGTACAGCAACTCCAACAGAATAATAATGGTATCCTGTGGGTATCCGGCGAAGTCGGTGCAAAATCCTATCTGGTAGCGCCCGGGACAAGTGTTTTACTGATGGACAGTGAGAGTGAAAAGTTCTTCATAAAATCCACAGATGTTTCCGGTATGCCACAGCCATTACGGACGTTCGAATACCACGAGGTAGGCACTCAGATGCCGCCTAAACAGCCTGTTCAGAATATGGACAGTAAATATGTCACCAGACAGGAATATGACGATTTAAAAGGCAAATATGAAGCTATCATAAACCGATTAAATTCTTTTTCTGAACCTGTTAGAGCTAATGCCACACAGAAATCAGCAGCCAAAGGAGGAAACGCAGATGAGTAATCCATTATTTAACGCGCTTGGCGGTGGAATGCCGCAGGGAAACGGGCCAATGCAGATGATACAGCAGTTTATGCAGTTTAAACAGAATTTTAAGGGAGACCCAAAAGCAGAAGTTGAGAAGATGTTACAGTCTGGGAAGATTTCCCAGCAGCAACTTAATCAGGTTCAGCAGATGGCAGGACAATTCCAGCACATGTTGAAAGGAATGGAATAGTACATTACAATCTGGCCAGATTGATGTAAATACACAAAAAGGAGATTATAACTATGGATGGAAATTTAACAGCATCAGACGTTGCTCTTTTAACTGGAAATAACAGGAATGATGGCATGTTTGGTGGAGATGGTAGCTGGTGGATTATTGTTTTATTCATTTTTGCTTTCTTCGGATGGGGAAACAACGGCTGGGGCAATAATGGCAACGGCGGCGGATATGCAGCCACAGCAGCTACTCAGGCAGATATCCAGAGAGGGTTTGATAACTCCGCAGTAATCAGCAAACTTGACGGAATCAACAACGGTCTCTGCGATGGATTCTATGCAGTGAACAACGGTATGCTTACCGGATTTAATGGAATCAACACAAACATCATGCAGACTGGCTTCGGTATCCAGCAGGCTATTAATGCCGATACTGTAGCGAATATGCAGAACACCAATGCTTTACAGGCACAGCTTGCGAATTGCTGTTGTGAAACCAGGGAAGCTATCCAGGGCGTGAACTACAACATGGCACAGAATACCTGTGCATTGCAGAACACAATGAACAGTAACACAAGAGATATTATTGACAGCCAGAATGCAGGGACAAGAGCGATTCTTGACTATCTCTGCAATGAAAAGATTTCTAACCTGCAGGCTGAAAACAATGACCTCAGACGTGCCGCTTCTCAGGATCGCCAGAGTGCTCTTCTTACAACTGCAATGGCTTCTCAGACACAGCAGCTCATTAATGCGATTAATCCAGCACCGATTCCGGCATATCAGGTTCCTAATCCGAACACATTTTACGGATGCGGATGCAACACTGGATGTAATTGCTGATAACTTCATATCGAGAGTATCTTTCGATTGATTCGAATGTCGGCTTATGCCGTATTACACAGAGGGGCAGGCTGAGACCTGTCCTTTTGTGATATGAAAGGAGTAAAAATTATGGCAGAATTTACAAATGTAGCTGCTCAGACTGTAGCAGCAAATGGAAACGTAGTATTTTCAAACACAGCAGTTAAAGGCTCTAACTGTATTCAGCACAGAGAGGGAAGCGGAATTATTACGTTAAGAGGACTGACTAACCAGTGCAAAGCGAGATTCTTCGTGGATTTTTCTGGCAATATCGC
>ERZ827197.539-NODE-539-length-43053-cov-10.311061_pt1 | contig 43053 bp, 29 predicted proteins | sample MGYA00519867_ERZ827197 | MGnify/ENA primary metagenome ERZ827197 (study PRJEB31778, sample SAMEA3449278) | human gut metagenome | biome: human gut; feature: human-associated habitat; material: faeces | place: United Kingdom | collected 2010/2012 ...
CGCACAGGGATAGCTGTGAGCGATACGTTGCAACTGATTGCAAACGGGTTGACAACTGTACCCACGCATGAACTTCTGAACTTTATCGGTGGGTATGTGGCAAAAGAACCGGTAGAGCGGATTATTATAGGATTGCCCAAGCAGATGAATAATGAGGTCTCTGAGAATATGAAGAATATAGAGCCTTTTGTTCGTTCGCTGAAAAAGCGTTATCCGGACCTTCCGGTCGAATATGTGGACGAACGGTTTACTTCTGTTCTTGCGCATCGTACCATGTTGGAGGCCGGTCTGAAGAAAAAGGACCGCCAAAATAAAGCATTGGTGGATGAGATAAGTGCCACTATTATTCTGCAAACATATTTGGAGAGTAAACGTTTTTAATAGAAGATATTAAATAATGCGAATCAGTAGTTGAACTCTGATTCCTTGTTTTAGAAAATTAGATAAATGAATGCGATGGCAATTTTGCCCATCGTATGTACTAAAAGTCCAGATGTAGATCTGACTTTCATCGCTCTTTGAATATTTGTTTTTTCATTCAGCCAGTTGAAAAAAGATTCTATCGGTTGTCTGACCTTTGATACTGCAGTTGAAAACAGGTCTCTGCCCGCTTTCTCTCTTTGAGTAATAATAGGCTCCTCTCCCTTTATTGCTTTAACGGGAGTCATCATGGTTACCCCTTGTTCCTGCTGTTTGTTTCCCCAGAACGAGAAGTCTGAGTATATCTTATCCGCAAATATATATCTGTTTATAAGACTATCAGCGGCTTCTCTTTTAAGAACAGTCAGATCATTCTCCTCTGCCGATGATAAGATGATCATTTCGGGGAATGGAATGGTTCCTTCCCTGCGGAAAGCTAAGGTGTGAAGTTTGAGCCCGAAATAATACATGTTCTTTGTAGAGCAGTATCCTTTAGTGGCAATTTCAGTAGCCACTTTTCCGGTTTTGTTCTTTCCTGCACAAGTAATGATGGGCATGGAGTCAATAAGTGATATCATAGAATCGCAATCTGTTGGTTTAAAGAAAGTAATGAGATGCTTCACCAGTTCATTAATCGCCTCACTCATCAGGTTCAGCCGATAGTTGAATGTTTGATAAGAGGGAAGGTTAGGGAACCAGGAAAGCAAATATTCTTTGGTGAATGTATGTATCTCTTTGATGCTAAAATAGCGCTGATACGCTCCGCAGAACAGATATACGGTAAGCAGCTCCTGATCAGTGAAGATCGGTGTAGCGTTATTACTGAACCTCTGACAGTAGAACTTCAGTGAAGACTGATAAACATCGCAGATATACATATATATTTTTATAAGTTTTAGCTCTTTCTCCTTGGGAATCATAATTAGAAAAATGAGTGGTTTTATTCTTCTAATTTACTGATTTTCAAGGAGATTACAAAATAAAATAATGAGATAATTAACTGAATTACAAACTTTTAAATCAAGAATCTGAAGATGTTTTCAACTGCTGATTCGCATTATTAATTACATTAAATCTAAAGATTATAATATTATGAATGATTATGTTTTACAACGGTTGAAGCTAACTGTATTGTTGCTAATGTTGGGTGTGATACATGTCACTGCCCAAAATGAAATGCAACGCGTGAGTGTTAATCTTAAAAATGCATCTCTTACTGAACTATTTACATTGATTGAAAAACAAACAAGTTATCGATTTTCCTATCGTGATGTCGTCATTGACAAGAAAGAAAATGTGACAGTGAAAAAAAACAATGTTCCGGTAATTGTCGTTTTGGACGCAGTATTATCTTCACATGGCCTTCAGTATTCGGTTGTTTCTGAAAAGTCAATCGTGATATCGAAAAAGAAAACGAAAAACAACGCTTCGGCATTGGGTACAATAAAGCATATCACAGGAATCGTGACCGATCAGACAGGCTTTCCTGTTGTTGGGGCCAATGTGGTAGAAAAGGGGACGACGAACGGGACTATGACAGACCTAGACGGTAAATTTATGTTGGATGTGGCTCCAGGGAGTATAGTGCAGGTCTCATATATAGGTTACGTAACGAGGGAATTCAAAAGTACAAACGAATCTACTTTTACTGTTGAATTGAAAGAAGACATAGAAGCTTTGGAAGAGGTCGTTGTAGTTGGTTACGGTACACAGAAAAAGGTAAATGTGATTGGGTCTATTGCTATGGTTGGAAGTGAAAAGCTGGAAAACCGTGCCACTTCTTCTGTAACTTCAGCATTAACAGGCCAAATGCCGGGTGTGACGATCACACAACCGGGTGGACGTCCAGGTGAAAACACGGGAACGATCCGTGTGCGTGGTGTGGGCTCGTTTGGTGCGACTCCCGATGCGTTGATTTTGGTGGATGGTATCCCAGGTAACATGACGGATATCAATCCGAACGACATTGAGAGTATTTCGGTATTGAAAGATGCAGCTACTTCTGCTATCTATGGGGCACGTGCAGCAAATGGTGTTGTGCTTATTACGACCAAGCAAGGACGTTCTGAAAAAGTGAGAGTTTCTTATAACGGCTATATCGGTTTCAACCGAGCTACAGAGCTACCGGAATATGTGGACAGTTGGGATTATGCACGTTTGCTAAATCAGGCAGAAGGCATGACTCGTTTTACAAATGAAGAAATCCAAGCCATGCGCGACGGTAGCCAACCGGACCGTTGGGCAAATGAAAAATTCGTGGATGACATATTCTCTGGCAAAGGAATCCAGACCGGACATGATCTTTCGATTACGGGTGGGTCGGAACGTAGCCAATATTTTGCTTCTTTCGGCTATTTGAGTCAGGATGGTATCATTCCTAAAAATAATTATTCCCGTTATACGGCGCGTTTGAATTTGACTTCCGAGTTAGCGAAGAATTTGAAACTGACTGTTCGTTTACGGGGGGATAAGGTGAACACGAAAGAACCCGGAACCGCAGGTTCTATTGATGGTGATGGTATGTTGTTGATCGTACAACAAGGATTGCGTTTTCCAGGCTATTCTCCTTCTGTTTTGAGCGATGGTAGCTGGGGACCAGGTGTGAAAAACTTTGGTACGCCGAAAGCCTGGTTGGCATCCGAATCTTTCTCAGAAAGCCCTGTTACACGTATCAACTCGGCGGTAAGTTTGGATTACAGTCCGATTGAAGGATTGAAATTATCAGCTATAGGTGCATACAACTATACCAATTCACAGTCAAAAGCGTATAAGGCTACTTTGCCGGTAACAATTGATGGCAGAACGGAAATTTTGGGTCCATCTACGCTAACTGAAAAGAATATTAATACGGATTATAAGTCATTTCAAGCTACTGCTAATTATTCAAAGTCATTTAATAAATTGCACAACTTGGATGTGTTGCTCGGTTATTCTTGGGAAGAAGAGTCAAGCCGTGATATGTCGGCAAGCCGCCAGAACTTCCCGAATAATGACTATCCTTATCTGACCGTCGGTTCTCCGGATGTACAGAAGAATTCCGGTGGTGGTAGCGATTGGGTCATCCAGTCTGTTTTTGGTCGTGTGCAGTACAACTATGCCGAACGGTATTTGGGTGAGGTGACGATGCGTTATGACGGATCTTCCCGTTTCCCGTCAGATTCTCGCTATGCCTTTTTTCCCTCTGCAGCTTTGGGCTGGAGAATCTCGGAAGAAAGCTTTATGAAAGAAAATGAAAATCTAACTTTCATCAATAACTTGAAGTTAAAAGTATCTGCTGGTATTTTGGGCAACAACAACATCGGTAACTATGCTTATCAATCAACTTACGTGCTTGGTAATGCGTACAACTATCCGTTGGGGGGTATTATTCAGCAGGGAGCTCAATTGACGACTTATACCGATCCGCGTTTGAAGTGGGAAACCACCCGTACGATTGATGCTGGTTTTGAATCAGTTTTGTGGAACGGTTTATTGACAGCTAATGTGACTTATTTCCACCGTTATACCTACGATATCTTATTTAAGCCAAATGCTAGTGCATCTGCTATTTTTGGTTTAGCAATGGCAGAAGTGAACACAGGTGAGGCTCTAAATCACGGTTGGGAGTTTGAAATAGGCCATCGTCACCAGATCGGTGATTTTAGCTATGGTGTGAATGCTAACTTTTCCATCATCAACAACGAGGTCAAATCCTTGGGACTCGGTAATGTAGAGCAACCGAACGGAATGGTAGGTAACGGTTCAGATCTGTTTATCGGTTATCCATTTAATATGTATTATGGGTATTTGACAGACGGGGTTTTCCAAGATCAGGCTGATATTGACGCTTGGTTCGAACACACGAATCAATCTGCCATGGGAAGTAATAAGGCAAGTACAAAACCAGGTGATATCCGCTATAAAGATATTTCCGGTCCGGATGGAGTACCCGATGGAAAAGTGGATGCTACGTATGACCGTGTTTACTTGGGTTCCAAGATTCCGAAATATACATTCGGTTTATCTTTCAATGCCGAATATAAAGGGTTTGACCTAAACTTGTTCTTACAAGGTGTTGCTGGCGTACAAGGTATGTTGAGTGGCTATGCAGGTTGGGCTTTATGGAGTGAAGGTAATATACAGAAGTGGCAAATGGAAGGAGCTTTCGATCCGGAAAATCCGACCCGTTATCCCAAATATCCGCGTATTGAGAATTTAGGGAATGCTATCGGAGTGAACACGCAAACTTCAGACTTTTGGATTCGTAATGCAGCTTATTTGCGAATCAAAAACATCCAATTGGGATATACACTGCCGAAATCGTTGCTGAAAGACACCTTTATTTCGAGCATTCGTGTGTATGCCGCATCAGAAAACCCCTACACGTTCCATAGTTTCCCTGACGGTTGGGATCCGGAAATCAGCTCAAGTGGCCAATTCTATCCGGTATTGCGTAATTTTACATTTGGTTTGAATCTTAAATTTTAATAAACAATGAAGAGTATATTGAATAAAATAGGAATTATTTTGACTTCTGCCGTATTGGCGAGTAGTTGTAGTTTAGATCGCTATCCGCTGACCAGTTTCAGCGAAGAAACGTTCTATGACGACGAAGCGAATGTGAAGTTGGCTTTGATCGGGCTTTACCGAGGTGGAATCCAGTTAGGTGTCGATTATAACTCTTCTGACTGGTGGGCATATAGTGCCACGATTTTGTTAGATGGCGTTTCCGATATGGGATATGATCGAAGAGGATTCAACAACAACTTGGGCAAGCTGACCTGCGGACAGATCAATGAGACAAATGGGTGGGTAAAGGATTTGTATCAGAAGTCTTATAAGCGAATCAGTGCATGTAGTCGGTTTATAGAAGGGTTGGACAAAATGAACAGCCAGAATGCTGAAATGGAACGTATGAAGGCGGAAGCTCGTTTTATCCGTGCCGTACAGTATTTCCAGTTGGCTTCTTACTATCATGATGTTCCGTTGGTTAAAACGGTCCTAACGCTGGAAGAATCCAACTCGGTAACCAAAAGTAGTCGGGCGGAGGTTTTGCAATATGCAGCAGAAGAATTGGAAGCTGTTGCCAAGATTCTACCGCGCCACAAGGACTTGGCGGGTTCTGAACGTGGACGTGCCACGGCACAAGCGGCTCTGGGCTATTTGGCACGTACCTACTTGGTGAAAGAAGATTACCAGAAAGCTGCTGCTGCTTGTAAGCAGATCATGGATTATGGCGACAACACGATTGACCCGGATTATCAAAAATTGTTCTATCCTTCAGGAGCAGAAAGCAACGAACATATCTTTGCCGCCCAATATGTGGACGATTTGGCTGGTATTGGTTTGCCGCAACATGCATGGCCTATCAAAGATGGCGGTTGGTGTTTGGTAAATGGTACGAACCATCTATTTGAAGCATATGATTTCTTGAACGGCGACCCGTTCAGTTATGAAGATTTCCGTTTCAACAAAGCCAACTTTGGTGAAAACCGTGACCCGCGTTTAGATTATACCCTACTTTATGATGGCACCATATTTAGAGGAACGGTCTATGAGTGTGATCCAGAAACAACGGCTGCCGACAAAATCGGTCCAGGACAGACAACCCAAACGGGCTACCTGTTGCGCAAGTTCTTTGACGAAGGATGGAGTGGTGACATCAATGCGTATGGGAATAATGTGCCCTTGGTTCGTTATGCCGATATCCTGTTGATGTATCTTGAAGCCGAGCTGAAAGCCGGTACGCCGATTACTCAGGCATTGTTAGACGAAACCATCAACAAAGTGCGTGGACGTGCAAGCGTCAATATGCCGCCACTGACAGAAACCAATTCGGACAAGTTGATGATGTTGATTCAGAAAGAACGTATGATTGAATTGGCATTTGAAGGCTGGCGTCTATGGGACTTGTTCCGTTGGGGCATTGCCGAAGAACGGTTAAATGCAGATATCTATGGTTCTCCGTTCTATATCAGCAAGCAGGATTTGATGAAAAAGAAAAACGGACAACGTGACCCGTATGACCGCTGGTATGTCAATACACGCAGCTTCCAGAAAGGTCAGGAACGCTGGCCGATTCCTTTGGCAGAAACAAACATCAATCCGAACTTGAGATAATAGTATTAATTTATAAGGTTCTGGATTATCCGTCCTGAAATGGATGGATAATCCAGGTTTACTTAATACGAATGACTTCCATGAAACATTTTTTATCCTTGCTTATTCCAGCAACAGTTTCTGGGTTTTCTTTCACTTATACACAAGCTCAGGACAAACAATCCCCGAATGTCGTTTTTATCCTTGCCGATGATATGGGAATAGGTGATTTGGGCTGTTATGGACAACAAAAAATAAAGACTCCTCACATTGATGAGATGGCTGCCAATGGGCTATTGTTCCGGAACCATTACAGTGGTTCGACTGTTAGTGCCCCTTCTCGTTGCTGTTTGATGACAGGAAAGCATACAGGGCATGCTTATGTTCGAGGAAATAAAGGAGTACGGAATGAAGAAGGCTTTTTTGATTTGCACTTACCTGAATCGGAAGTCACAGTTGCCCAATTATTCAAACAAAAAGGGTATGCGACTATGTGTGTAGGCAAATGGGGATTAGGTGGTCCCAGGACGTCCGGTAGTCCTGTCAGGAAAGGTTTTGACTATTTCTTCGGCTATTTAAGTCAAGGGGCAGCACATCGTTATTATCCGGACTACTTGTATGAAAATGAAGAAAAGGTAATGCTTGACGGCAAGACTTACAGCCATTTCTTGATTATGGAAAAAGGATTGGATTTTATCCGTAAAAATCAAGACAAACCGTTTTTTGCCTATTTTGCCATCACGCCTCCTCATGCGGATCTTGATTATCCGGACCTGAGTGCATATGAAGATGTATTTGAAGAGATCCCGTTTGAAAATCCAAATTTCAGTAAGGGCAGAGGTTTTAAGCCGCAGCAGAAACCGCGCGCCGCTTATGCTGCAATGGTTAGCGAAGTCGATAAAAACGTGGGGCAGGTGTTGGCTTTGTTGAAAGAAATCGGGCAACTTAAAAATACAATTGTAATTTTTGCTTCAGACAACGGAGTCCATAATGTCGGGGGACATGATCCTGCCTATTTTAATAGTAATGCATCTCTTCGTGGAATAAAGCGCGATTTGTATGAAGGTGGAATACATGTCCCGTTTATCGTGAGTTGGCCCAAGGTAATTGATAAACCGCGTGTGACAGATCACATATCGACATTTTGGGATTTTATGCCTACCATTTGCGATATGTTGGATATTCCCATTCCTCAAGGGAGCGATGGCATATCGTATCTTCCGGTATTGGAAAACCGAGAGTGGGAACAGGTTAAGCATGATTATCTGTATTATGAGTTTTACGAACAAGGAGGAAAGCAGTCCATTTACAAAAATGGCTGGAAATTGGTGCGCTTGAATATAAACAAACCGGCAAAGATTGTTGAAGAATTGTATTATTTGCCAAAAGATAAATGCGAACGCAAGAATCTGTTGCTCCAATATCCTGAAAAAGCACAAGAGCTGAAACAATTGATGTCTGAAGCTCATACCGATAGTGATCAGTATTCTTGGAATACAAATCAATAATATACGAATTCGATGAAGAAAAATAATATACCGTTTGTGTTGGGCTGTGCACTATCAACCCATTTTGTCGTACCTTCAGCTATGGCCGTCGATACAGAGAAAGAACGTCCGAATTTTGTCTGGTTGATGGCAGAAGATGTAGCACCGCAATTCGTGGGGTTATATAATCAAGGGAAAGGAGCTCAAACACCTAATTTGGAGCAGATGGCACGTGAAGGGCTAGTCTTCAATAACGCTTATAGCAATGCGCCAGTCAGCTCTGCCGCCCGTTCTACTTTGATTACGGGTTGCTATGCTCCGCGATTGGGTGTCAGTTGGCACCGCAAGTTGGAAGTAGTATCGATGCCAGAGGGGTTGGATATGTTTCCTACATATTTAAGACGGGCTGGTTATCATACCTCGAATGCGGCAAAAACAGATTATAATTGTATGCTTGACGAACAGGCTTGGGATCAAATGGCCGGTAAAATGGGCGAATGGCGCAAACGTCCGAATAAAAAGCAACCCTTCTTTTTTGTCAGGACCAATGCCACGTGTCACGAAAGCTGTCTGCATTTCAAAGAGAAAAACCGGGAGACGGAGCACAATCCAGCGGATGTGAAGTTGTTGCCTTTCCACCCGGATACGCATACATTCCGTTATACGTATGCTACGTTTTATGATAGAATTCGAAAAGTGGACGAGGAACTGGGGCGTTTGATGGAGATGTTGGAAGAGGATGGCGAGTTGGACAATACGTTCATTTTCTATTTCGGTGATAATGGCGGTAGCCTGCCCGGCTCGAAAGGTTATACGGGTGAAACAGGCTTGCAGGTACCTTTCGTGGTATATATCCCGAAGAAATGGCGCGACCGCATACCGTTGCCGATAGGTAGCCACGTAGATGGTTTCGTCAGTTTTATGGATTTCGGTCCGACCTTGCTCCATTTGGCAGGCATAGAGGTGCCGACGGAAATGGACGGGACTCCTTTTTTAGGAACTGACATTTCGATGGAGGAAATGAATAAGCGCGATGTGGTGTATGGCTATGGCGACCGCTTCGATGAGTTATATGCTTTTAATCGGACGGTTCGCAAGGGCAACTTCAAATATTCACGCAATTTCCAACCCTATCACCCAAAGTCACTTTATGTGGCATACCGCTATAAACAGATAGCTTTCCGAGAGTGGGCACAACTGTATAAGGATGGAAAACTGAACGAAGTGCAAAAACGTTTCTTCGAACCGCAAGGACCGGAAGAGTTATATGACCTGTCGGTCGATCCTTACGAAACTCGGAATTTGGCAAGTCTGCCGGAATATGCCGATCAATTAAAAAAAATGCGTCGTATGCTGAACAAAAACCTGCTAACCCAAAACGATTTGGGGGTATTCCCTGAAAGTGTCTGGCTGGAAGAGGGCGGACAAAATCCGGTTGAATATGGACGCCAATCCCATCAACGCATCAAACAGTTGCTTGCTACTGCCGATTTGCAATTGCTTCCTTATCCGAAGGCTAAAAAGAAGATAAAAAAATCGTTGGCTTCAGCGGATCCGGTCGAACGGTGCTGGGCATTGACGGCTTGCGTTTGGAACGGGAAGCAGGCTGTTGAGTTTGCTGACAAGGCTGAAAAGATGCTGGACGATCCGTGTGTTCCGGTGCGAAGCCGTGCGGCAGTATTCCTTATAACGGTAGGGCGGCTGAACTCGGTGTCTCCTTTAAAGAAAATCTTGTTGGAAGCTACTTCCGGTGCTGAATCGCTTTGGGTATTGAATGACATGGCATATATTAAGACAAATAATCCCGTATTGAATTTTGCACTCACACTGGAAGATGTGGCTGTCAAATGTCAAGGGACCGATTGGAGAGTAAATTTTTTAAAGTAAAAGAATATGATAGGAAAAATAAAAGTGGGTTCTTGCCTGTTGATAGCAGGCCTTTCCCAACTTGCAGGAGCACAGCAGACGGAGCGTCCTAATATAATCTTCATCTTGGCAGATGATATCGGTTATTCGGATCTCGGTTGCTATGGGGCAACTAAGATAAAGACTCCGGCACTGGACCAATTGGCAACTGAAGGTGTCCGGTTTACCAATGCTTACGCACCGGCTTCCACCTCTTCGCCTTCCCGCTATGCTTTGCTGACAGGGGAATATGCCTGGAGAAAGAATGTGGGTATCTTACCGGCAGACGCCCCACTGACAATCGACCCGACGCAGACAACTTTGCCTGCTTTTATGAAGAAAGCAGGCTACCGGACGGCGTTAGTCGGCAAATGGCATTTGGGGCTGGGCGAAAAGGATGTACCAGTAAATTTCAATGGTGAGATCAAGATGGGACCTCGCGCGATAGGTTTTGATTATGCCTACTATTTCCCTGCCACAAACGATCGGGTGCCTTGTGTGTATATTGAAAACGACCGGGTAGTCAATTGGGATCCGGCAGACCCAATCCAAGTTTCTTACCGAAAAAAGGTAGGCAACGACTATACGGGGCGTGATAATCCGGAACTGTTGACGTTGAAACCACATCTTGGACATGATGCGACAATCGTAAACGGTATCAGCCGTATCGGCTGGATGGATGGCGGCAAAAAGGCCCGCTGGAAAGATGAAGATATGGCGCAGGTACTGTTGGACAAGGCGAAATCGTTTATCAATGAACATGCCGACACACCTTTCTTCATATATTATGCCCCACATAATGCTCACGAACCGCGTGTGCCGTCTCCTGTCTTCCAAGGGAAATCGGCTGCTGGTATTTATGGCGACGTGATTGAGGAGTTCGACTTTTGCGTGGGGGAGATTGTCAAGATGTTGAAGGAAAAAGGAATTTATGAGAATACAATCCTTATTGTCTCCAGTGACAATGGACCGATGGTGAAGGAGGGCTATAAGGACGGAGCGTTGGAAAATATCAACGGCCATGATCCTTTCGGTGGCTTGCGCGGACAAAAATATTCATTACATGAAGCCGGGACACGTGTTCCGTTCATCTTCTCCTGGCCGGACAAAGTGAAGTCGCCGTTTGTCCAGAAACAGAACTTTACCTACTTGGATATGCTCTCCACGTTTGCTGGTATGCTGGAACTCCCGATCACGATAGAAGAGGCCAATGATACCCGTGACGGTTCGAGGCTGTTCCTCCAGGCAGATGCCCCGAAGTATAGGGAGTATATCATGATGCAAAACAATGGTGGCCAAATCGCCATCCGCAAGGATAATTGGAAATATATCCCCGCCACTCGCAACCGAGGCGCCGAACTGTATGACTTGAGCACCGACCCATCGGAATTGCGCGATGTCATGATGGCTTACCCGGAGCAGGTAGCCGAGTTGAAAAAATATGTTGAACGAGATTACAAAAAGTAAGAAGATGGAACGTTTCAAGTGGATTGCCACTTTGTCTTTGTTGTCTATGGGACAAGCAATCGCAGATGAACAACCGAATGTATTGATTATACATACGGATGAGCATAGTTTTAGGACATTGGGCTGCTACCGTGAGTTTTTGCCTGACGGACAAGCATCTCCTTGGGGTGAGAAGTGTGTAGTTGAAACTCCTAATATTGACTATATCGCGAAGCAGGGTGTTTTGTTCACCCGATGTTATGCGACGACTCCGGTCAGTTCGCCAAGCCGTGCCTCTTTTATGACAGGCCTGTATCCGCAAAATGCAGGGGTATATACAAATGACATGGTTTTAAATGAGCAAGCATTGACTTTCGGTGAAATTTTTCGCCGCCATGGCTATGAGACCGGTTATATAGGTAAACTACATCTAAATGGGGTTGGACGCCCAGAGTGGCATCCTACACGTGACTTCGGATTTACTGATAATCGGTATATGTATAATCGTGGACATTGGAAAAAAGTGGTAGGAATGGATGAAGAGGTAGATTTTGACCAAAAAGCTAAAATACAAACGACCGATTCATTGAGCTTTACTACGGATTTCCTAACCAATAGGGCAATCGAATTTATCGAGCAACATAAAGAAAAACCTTTTTGTTGTATGCTGAGCCTACCGGATCCGCATGGACCGAACTTGGTGCGAACTCCTTATGATAACCTGTATGCTTCTCTCTCCTTTGATAGACCAGCAAGTTCCCGAAAAGATACGACCGGGTTGCCAGCTTGGTCTCACGGAAATGGTCAACGTGGTGATAGGATGGAGAATATGGTGGCTTACTTTGGCATGGTAAAATGTATCGATGACAATATAGGCCGACTTTTGAAAGCTTTGCGTGACAATGGCATATTGAACAATACGATTATTGTTTTCACTTCTGACCATGGTGATTTGTGTGGTGAACATGGTCTTGTGAATAAAGGAGTACCCTTGGACGGATCGGCAAGAGTTCCTTTCATCATCAGCTACCCCGTGGAGATGGCGAAGGGATTGAAAGTAGATAATGTGATGTCTGTTGTTGATTTTACTCCTTCTTTGTTGTCTTTTTGCGGAATGGAATCCCCTATGAAATATGAAGGACGAGACTTGTCTGTTTTATGGAAAGGGAAAGCTCTGCCCGCTAATCTTGACGATGCAGTATTCATGAGAGCGATCACTTCAAAGAAAGTGAACAATAACGCAAACAGGGCTATGTGGGTGTCGGTTGTCACATCTCGTTATAAGCTGACTTTGTCTGAAAATGTATCAGATACTCCTTGGCTTACAGATATGGAGAAAGATCCAGACGAGCTGGTGAATTGCTATGGGGATCCGAATTATAGGGAAACGGTTGTTTGGCTGAAAAAGAAGCTTATAGAATATGGCACACGCTTCAAAGATCCGAGAATACGGAATTCCAAGATCGAAAAAGAACTTATGGATAAATAAATTAGGAAAAAGGGATAATCTATCCGATCTATAGACTATTTTTATGCAATATAAAAAAATAAAATATATCATCTCAAATTAAACATAAGTCACGACATGAAATCAAATGTTTTTTTAGGTTTGGGAATAGGGGCTACTTTATTAGCTTGTTCCGCAAACAAACAAAAATCGGAGGTTGAAAATCCGATACAGAGGCCTAACGTCATTTTCCTGATAGCCGATGATATCGGTTATGGAGATTTGAGCTGTAATGGTTCGAAAACGATTCATACGCCAAATGTGGAAAGATTGGCTGCACAGGGCGTTCGTTTTACAGATGCGCATTCGGTAGCAGCAACCAGTACGCCTTCACGCTATTCGTTGTTTACCGGGCACTATGCTTGGAGGCGTAATGACACTGGGATCGCAGCTGGAAACGCCGGGATGGTGATTCGTCCGGAACAGCCAACTGTTGCGGATATGTTTCGTGAATGTGGCTACGTTACTGGTGCAATCGGTAAATGGCATTTGGGTTTGTCAGACAGAACGGGCGGACAAGATTGGAACGGCTTCATCACACCCGGACCGGCTGATTTGGGATTTGATTATTCCTATATTATGGCTGCGACAGGTGACCGTGTTCCTTGCGTGTGGGTTGAAAACCAGCGTATCGTGAATCTGGATCCGAACGATCCAATCGAAGTGAGCTACAAAGAACCGTTCCCCGGCGAACCGTTAGGTAAAGATCATCCGGAAATGCTTACTAAGCTAAAACCTAGTCCGAACCACGGGCATAACCAAGCAATCGTGAACGGTATTTCCCGTATCGGCTATATGAAAGGAGGTAAGCAGGCTTTGTGGGAAGACGAAAACATTGCAGACAGTATTACGGTGAAGGCCGTCCAATTCATCGAACAGCATAAAGATGTACCGTTCTTTTTATATGTCGGCACAAATGATGCACACGTTCCTCGCTGGCCGCATCCCCGTTTCGTGGGCAAAAGTGGCATGGGGCCGCGTGGCGACGCTTTGTTACAATTTGACTGGACGGTAGGCGAGATCATGGCTGTACTTGAAAAGGCTGGCATTGCAGAAAACACGCTGATCGTGTTAAGTAGCGACAATGGTCCCGTTGTGGATGACGGTTATGCAGATCAGGCCGTGGAATTGCTGGGCAACCATAAACCTTGGGGTGAATTCCGTGGTGGTAAATACAGCAGTTTTGAAGCCGGTACGCGCGTACCTTTTATTGTCAGCTGGCCAGCGCAAGTAAAACCAGGTGTTTCAAATGCTTTAGTTTCGCAGATCGACTTGTATGCCTCTATGGCAGGTTTGCTGGGAAAGACGTTGGAAAACGGAGCTGGACCTGATAGCCAGAACCTATTGAATGCATTTTTGGGTAAGGATGCCAAAGGTCGTGATTACATAATTGAACAAGCCGGTTCGTTGTGTGTTTCCGATGGTGAATGGAAGTATATCTCACCAAGCAAAGGTGCTGCATATAATAAATTGACAAATACAGAACTTGGCAACAGCAAGGAAGAACAACTTTACAACTTGACACAAGATATCGGGGAAAAGAAAAATTTAGCTACCGAACATCCTGAAATTGTTGCGAAGTTGAAAGCTATTCTAGAAAAAGAAAAAGCTAAATAGTTTTTTAGCGTGAAAACACCTGTAGGTAGTTAACATTCCTACAGGTGTTGAAACAAAAATCAACTTATTCATTCTCACTCGACATCCAACTTGCATTTTCTTTGATAAATCATTAGATTGGAAATAAAATAGTAAAACGCTCTTCCACATTACTTTACAAATGGTTGTCTTAGAATTTATTTAGAACCACTTTTATTTAATAAAAATTTATTATTAAACTAATCTTTTCATAAAAGTATGAAATATCTATCATTATCAAAATTCATATTTATGCTCATAATGTTATGCTTTACAGATATTGCTACCGCACACATTTTGTTACCAGACCTTATCTGCGACAACATGGTTTTACAACAAAAAACAAATGTCCAGCTATGGGGCAAATCATCCGGCAAAATAGTAAAAGCTTATGCCTCTTGGTCCACAAACACTTACGCGACAAACGTTTTATCAGATGGTTCTTGGGAAATAGAATTACAAACACCGGAAGCCGGTGGACCCTATAAAATTGTATTGGATGATGGTGAAAAGAAGTACATCAGAAACATCCTAATCGGGGATGTTTGGTTATGTTCCGGACAATCCAACATGGAAATGCCTATAAAAGGATTTGAAGGTCAGCCGGTAGAACATTCTATCCGGACAATCTCTGAAGCAAGCGAAAGGATTCCGATTCGCCTATTCACTGTTAGAAAAAATAGTTCAAAAATCAAACAATATAATTGCAACGGTAAATGGAATACAAACAATAGCGAAGCAGTCGCCAACTTCAGTGCAACTGCCTACTTCTTCGGAAACAAACTCTATCAGTCTCTTTCCATCCCCATCGGTCTTATCAACGCTAGTTGGGGAGGATCTGCTATTGAAAGTTGGATGGATCCGGATGTATTAAGGCTTTTCCCTGAAATTTCACAAGCGCATCTGAGCAATATGGATGTGGTTGAAAATCCGCACCAAGCTGCATCCATGCTTTACCATGCGATGATGTTTCCACTCCGTAAATACACGATCAAAGGAATGATCTGGTATCAAGGAGAAAGGAATCGTTTCAATCCCGCCCAATATGAAAAGCTACTACCTGCATTCGTGTGTAATATGCGAACCCTATTCGGCTTAGATAAACTACCTTTTTATTACGCACAGATTGCCCCGTTCGGCTACAATGACAAAAATCACCCGTTATCCGGAGCCTTGTTGCGGGAAGCACAATGGAAATGCGAAACGCTGATTCCAGCCTCTGGTATGGCCGTACTGACCGATATTGGCGATCTGAGCTGTATTCATCCATCCCGTAAACAAGAAGTCGGAGCACGCCTTGCCTATTTAGCTTTGCATGATATCTATGACAAAAAAGGAATCGAAGCTCGCCCACCACGCTATGTGTCTATCCAAATAAAAGACGGACGCGCAATCCTCTTCTTTGAACGGATAGGAATGGGGTTAAGCAGTTTCGGGAAACCTTTAAACTGTTTTGAAATAGCAGGAGCAGACGGAATCTTTCGGCCAGCTAAAGCTATCATAAGGGGGAAGGAACGGGTAGAGGTCTGGAATAAAAGTATTCAGGCACCTTGTTACGTCCGATACGCTTTCTGCAACTATACAGAAGGTGGATTGTATGGATGCAACGGGCTTCCTGTTTCTTCTTTTCGGACGGATACAAGGTAAATCAGAGTGTATTAATTAATTCACACAGGTGATTTGATTAATAAATAAGATATATTAGTTAGAAGAGCAAAAGTTTTCTTGATGTTCACCATGAAATAGGGACATTTACTGAATATCCCTAAATAATAATTTGAAAATAAAGCCCAAGACCTATTTCATTTCAACTAGATTTATGAACCTTTGAGAATAACAAACAGAATAATGAAACAACATATATTTTATACGTCTCATGAAAAATAGTATGCCGACTGTTACTGGGCATTGGGTCTGGAATACCTGTTGCAAGCCTTACTCGACAGCGGCTTGCCTTTTTTGATCAGGCGATTGTCTATAAACGGAAACGCTTTCTGCATCTTTCGTATCGGCAAGGAAGATGCCGGAAGATGGTACTTTATAAGTAAAATTTGTGAGTTTTGCACTCATCTTTTCTTAGTTAAAATCAGTGTATAAAATACAAGTAATAACTTGTTTTACATATTTTCTTAGTGGTAGTTCCTTTTTAGTTCATTTTTTCTTTAAAATCGTTCCTTTTTTGAATGATATAAAAGGATTTAAAATATAGTAAGTAAAATTTTATATATTATTTTTGAAAATACATAACAAGCTTTTCTGTTTTTTAATATACAGAAGAGAGTGATTTGTGGGTATAGGCGATTTTTCATTGGGGCGAAATTGAGCTGTTTTATGTCAAAACAAAAACATATATTTAGAATTTGCATTAATGGTTAAATGAATAAAATGGGAAAAAATTTTTTATTGTCTTTGGGTGTTGTCCTTTGTGCATGTCAAAAACAGGAACCTAAACCTAATGTGTTAGTGATACTGATTGATGATGCCGGTTATTCGAGTTTTGGATTTAATGGTGGAGAAATTGAAACTCCAAATATTGATTCTTTGGCGCATCAGGGAGTGATATGTACGGATGCACATGTCATGGGTTCGGTTAGTGCTCCTTCGAGGGCAATGTTGATGACAGGGCGTTATGGGCAGCGTTTCGGATTTGAATGCAATTTGGATGATCCGGATGCAGGAGTACCAAATGAAGAAGAAACTTTGGGAGATATATTCCGTGAAAATGGCTATGCAACTACTGCCTTAGGAAAATGGCATTTAGGATTTAAACCGGATATGCACCCCAATGAACAAGGCTTTGAACATTTTTATGGTTTTCTGGCAGGAAGCCGTTCCTATTATTATAGGCCCGATTCAGATGATAAAGATGGGAGTTTGCATCAGATGCAATTGAATGGTGAACCGATAAAATTTGATGGATATATGACAGATGTTCTTACCGATCATGCGCTTTCATACATAGAATGTGTTGGAGAAAAACCATTCATGATGTATCTTTCTTATAATGCTATTCACACACCCTTGGAGGCTCCCGAAGAATACTTGAATAAATTTGAAGGTCATAAAAATCAGTATATTAAAGCTATGACATCAGCTTTGGATAAGAATATTGGGGAATTAATAGCTGGTCTGAAAAAGATGAATAAATTTGATAATACGCTCATTTTCTTTTTGGCAGATAATGGTGGAGCCATTAATAACTTAGACAGTAATTTACCATATAAAGGATTTAAGGGGAATAAATTTGAAGGAGGCCATAGAGTTCCTTTTTGTGTGGTGTGGGGTGATAAGCTTGTTAAAGATTATAAGTTTAATGGATTGGTTTCTTCTTTTGATATTATGGCTACCGCGGTTCAGGCAGCAGGTATTCCCTCTCAGAAATTAAAGAATCCAATTGATGGAGTTGATTTACTACCCTATTTAAGAGGTGAAAAAGTTGGTAATCCCCATGAATATTTGTTTTGGAGAAAAATGAATTGTAGTGCAGTACGAACTCCTGATTATAAATTGATTTCAGTTGATGGTTATGGTAAAGTTCTATATAATATAACTAAAGATCCTGCCGAAATGCATGATATAAAGAATGAAGAACTTGAAATATATGAAGAATTATGTCAAGTTTGGAGTGAATGGAACGCTGAAATGGGAGATAGAAAATGGGACGATGGAGGTTTATGGCCTCAAGTGACAGATACCATTACTATTGATTTAATGAAGAATTTTAGAAATGAAGAATTGATTCTGTATCCAGGTGCCAAGCGGAAAATCCAATGAGTAATTGTTATTTCTTATATACTAAAGATGAGCCCTTGAGGAAGGTGCTTAGAAGCGAACTCTCAAAAGAAAGGGCCACCCGGCTTGAAGGAAGCTTCGGCACTCAAAAGCAACATTACTCGCTCACAAGGATAAAGGCCAGGAACAGGAAGACGGAAATCCTGTGGATTTTCTTCGGAATACATACGGCAAATGCCATACTGATGATTAACAAGATCAGGAACAGAACGGGGAAAGCTGCATGATATGAGTTTACTGGAAGAATCTGAAGAGGTCAGAAGACTTCTTCCGGAACTTCATGTCTTGCCCGATAAGAGTATATGAGAATATACAGAAAAATGACAATAATGGCATATGAAGTGATTATACTCTATCATCTTCATATGCCATGGTATTTTGTAGGAACATTTACTGAATGTCCCTAATTATTTTTAATTTATATATTTTCCGTCTTCTCCCATTTCCAATCATCAAGTACAAATAAAATAGTAGTTTACTAATTCTTCGTCAATTTAGGGGCGACCTATTTATATTTATTCCTAATTCACACCTATCGGACTGTATAGAAGAATGTATTATTTTCATTTCAAAATTCATTCGAATTCCTTATTTGTCAGACTTTGATAGAGAAATGCTGTCCTTAAATTGACGAAAAACTAATTTATTCTTCAAATGCAAACGGATACAAGGAATTAGGGGTATGAGCCAACTCAAGCAGATGACACATTTCCTCAACCTTTTCCGGATATTGAGAAGCAACATTCATCCGCTCTCCCGGATCTGCATTTAGGTTATATAACTCGAATTTTGATTTCAAAGGAGTATCAACCTTCAATTTAATCAATTTCCAATTATCTTTAAGGATAGCCTGCTTACCTCCCTGCTCATGAAATTCCCAATATAGATAATCATGCTTTTTTTGTTCACCTTTTCCCCTCAATGTTGGCAAGTAAGAGATTCCGTCCGAAGAAACAGGTATAGGCTCACCAATAAGATCACACATGGTCGGTAAAAAATCCCAAAAAGCGGAAACATGATAACTTACTGTACCAGCAGGAATGACCCCAGGCCATGAAACAATAAATGGCGTCCGAATCCCTCCTTCATACATGTCACGTTTATACCCTCGGAAAGGTCCATTGCTGTCGAAAGTATCAGGATCATGCCCACCTTCTTTATGCGTACCGTTATCAGAAGTGAAAATAACGATCGTGTTTTTCAAAAGACCTTTTTTTCTCAATAAATCAACCACCTGCTGAACCCCTCTATCTAAACGGCTGACCATTGCGGCAAACGTCGCACGAGGTTTTAACTGGGCGGTATAATTTCCTCCCAGAAATGGTTTCTCACATAAAACACCCTCATAGTCTCCCAACTGTCCTTCCGGTAAAATCAAGTCTGCATGAGGAATTGTCGGAGTCAAATACAAAAAGAAAGGATTTCCAGCATTTTCTTCAATAAACCCGAGTGCCTTTTCCATAATCAAATCATGCGAATAGACCTTCTCATTCAAATCAATTCGAGTGTTATTTTCATAAAGGAACCGTGGATAATAACGATGTGCATTTCCCTGTCCCAAATACCCGAAAAAATAATCGAATCCCTGATTATTAGGATGCCCTTCTGTATTAGGTCCTCCCATTCCCCATTTCCCTATACAAGCAGTTGCATAACCATGCCGCTTCATAATTTCTCCAACCGTCACCTCGGCATCAGCAAGTGGATAGTCAAATTTATTTCCTTCTTTGTTAATAACCCCCTTGTTTCCACGGATAAAAGAATGTCCGGTATGTTTACCTGTCATCAAAGAACAACGCGACGGAGCACTGACCGTACAGCCTGCATAATGCTGAGCGAAACGAATTCCATTGATTGCCAAACGGTCAATGGCAGGAGTTTTGATTATCCGTTGTCCGTAGCACCCCAAATCACCTATACCCAAATCATCAGCCATGATATAAATCACATTCGGCTTTTGGAAAGCTTCGGCAGTAGAAACCGAAACATTCAGTATCGGCATTCCTGCTGCAAAAGCACAAAACAAGATGTTTTTAGTTTTTTTCATTTTCTTGATTATTATAATGTAAATCGTTCTATTATCGGATCTTCATGTGCCTCTTTCATCTTTTCGCGCATCTTGGCAATGATTTCCGGATAGTCGGCAGCCACATTCACCTGTTCTCTGGGATCTTTATCCAAATCGAACAACATCATATTGCCTTCTCCCTCTTTCTTTATATTCAGGATCAAGCCCTTCCAGTTACCCATGCGGATCGCTTTGGAACCTCCGCCTTCCGGATACTCCCAGTAAAGGTATTCGTGGGCTTTTTGCTTTCCACCGGTCAATTCAGGCAAGAGACTTATGCCATCGGCGTGTGCCGGTGTTTCGATTCCGGCCATTTCACACACGGTCGGCATGACATCCCACGAAGCACATATATGGTCGCTCACCGTACCCGGCTTCACTTTTCCTTCCCAAGCGACAATCATCGGGACACGGATTCCACCTTCCCGTATGGAAGCTTTGCCCCAACCGGCCTCAGACTTGAACGGGTGGGCGCTGTCAAACCAAGGCGAATCAGTTCCACCATTAAACGTCGGACCGTTGTCGCTTGTGAAGACAATCACCGTATTGTCATAAATACCCAGATCTTTCAACTTCTTTACCAGACCTCCAATCTGCTCATCCCAATAACTAATCATGGCTGCATATGTAGCACGCGGATAACGGCAAGGGAAATACCCCTTATTTCCAAGATAAGGTTCTTCCGTCCCGAACTTGTCCACATAATGCTTCACCCAACGTTCCGGAGCTTGCAACGGGACATGGGGCAACGGAGTCGTCCAAGCCAAGAAGAACGGCTTATCTTTGTTGCCTTCCACAAACTTCAATATTTCATCATACATCAAATCGCAGCTATATACTTTCTGGCTATATTTGGCATAACTTTTTTCATCATACGGATCAGCATCCTTATCCAACTTCGTTCCAGGAACCAACAACTCATTCGGCAAATATTCCCTTACCTCATTGCGATACAGGAACGGCGGGTAATAAGTATGCGCTTGCCGCTGGCAATTATAGCCATAAAAGAAGTCAAACCCCATTTTGTTGGGTGTCCCTTCTGAGCCCGGATAACCCAGCCCCCATTTGCCGATACAACCAGTCGCATACCCCGCCTCTTTCAACAATGAGGGAATCGTCACCGTCCCGGCCGGAAGAGGTCGCTGCCCCTCCAATGTCGAATCTGCCAACATCGCTTCATGGCTCCAAACATTTCCACGTGCCCCCATCTCATCATTCCCCCGGATATAAGCATGTCCGCTATGCAACCCGGTAAATGTGATACAACGCGATGGAGCCGAAACCGCCGTCCCAGAGTAATTCTGCGTAAAACGCATACCGCGTTCTGCCAATTGGTCGATATTGGGTGTCTCTATCAACTTTTGCCCATAACATCCCAACTCGGAATACCCCAAGTCATCCGCCAAAATATAAATGATATTCGGCTGCCTGTTCTCTTTTTCCGGTTCGGCACACCCGGAAAACGCAACCCCTCCCCAAAAAGAGGTTGCTAAAAATAAACTTATATTCTTCATCTTATTTCATTTTCTTGCATTAATTCCAACCCGGATTTTGATTCAAATTGTCATTCAAAGATAAGTCATTTAACGGAATAGGAAACAAATAATACTGATCTTTCCAACCTTTTCCCAATTTGACCGGATTATCAAAACGCTGCAAATAGCCTTCATTTCCCTCTACCTCGTTTCCATCCCGATCTACCAATTTCAATTTTTGCCAAGCCGGAACAATCTCTCCCTTTGCATTCCGATAATTGGCCTTATTCACATAAACCCCCATTTGTGTACGGTTTATAAACCATGCTCCTCTTTTCCATCTACGAATATCTTGGAAACCAAAACCTTCTCCCATCAATTCAACCATACGTTCACGACGGATTTCCCACAAGACCGGATCAACTTCCGGATCCCGTTTCGGGTCGAAGCCGGCATCAATATCTGCAACCTTCATATCTGCTACTCCTGCCCGCTTACGCAACTTATTAATGGTTGCATCAGCTACGGACTGAGTAAACAGCCCTGCTTCAAACATTGCTTCAGCATAATTAAGCAACACTTCTTCGATGTAAAAAATTGGTTTGTCACAAACATTCACCGCAGCCATATTACTATTTGCATCCCACAAATTATAATGCCTCCACATATAATAGCCCGAACGAGAACCCAGCGGAGCCTGCCCCGGCCCATTCACATTAGGAGACATCCAGTTCATCGTACCCGACCAGTTGAAAACAGGCAAACGCTTGGAACCATTCGCCGGCAACAGTTCTTTCAGCAACTCCGCATATTCATTGACATCTTCATCTCCATCATACACAGTCGAGTTCTTTGCCCCATTAAGCGTAAAATCATGGCTAACACCATCTTTCATAAAATAAGGAGGAACAACCTGGAACAACAGACGACGGTCGCGGTTTCGAAATTCGTCATACATAGACTTATCACCTTCATACAAACCACTGTTGGAGATAGTCTTCCCATCTGTACAAAGGTACATTTCCACCGTTGCTTTGTGCATTTCATATTTACCGCTTGAAGTCCTTTCCGTATGTCCGACCGAATTCAACAGAATATCCTTAACATACTCCTTATATAAAATGATCCCCTCATATTTACTTAAATCTTCACTACACATCAAGGCATCATAGTTTTCATTCACCGCCGGAAAGTTCTTCATCAACTCTTCTGACACCCGTATAGCTTCCGAAAAATATTTTCCTTCATCTCCCAAACCATGATACTTTCTCCAAGTTCCTTCAAACAAACAAAAACGAGACATCAAAGTCCGTACGACATGGACATTAATCGTATTGGCTCCATCTCCATCTGCTTTAATATGCTTTTCGGCATATTGAAGACGTTCAAGCATTTTATCCGTCACCTCCTTTCGGGAAGAACGCGGCCCATAGATCAAATCAACATCCGATTCACCTAAGACCTTGTCAATCCAGGGGACATCCCCAAAGCGGGAAACCAGTTCCAGATAATTGTAAGAATGGAAAAAATAACCGACTGAACGCCAATGTCCTTTATCAGCTTCCGACATTTCCGACTTGTCAACATTATCAATCATCAAATTTATCTTCCGCAAATACTGAAAATCCCAACCACCACCACTCGAAGGAGCAGTCGCCGTTTGGTTCCGGTACGGATTGTTCTCCGTCGTCGAATAAGTCGACAAATAACCAGCCATGAAGTCTCCCTCGTAACGCCCATAATTCGTAATTAAAGACTGTACAAAGTTATTTTTATTATCCACGCCGTTTATTTTCTCTGCATTGTCAAATATCGAATATAAAGACCAAGCATACGTTTTGAAATTGTCATACGTTATAAAAGCCGTAGCTTCGGTTTGAGATTCTATCGGATATTTTTCCAAGAAATCATCATTGCAAGCCCCTAACGACAAAGCTGCAATCAGTGTTGTTATATATATCTTTTTCATTATTTCTCCAAATTATAATGTTACATTAAGTCCAAACGAATAAGTTGCATAGAACGGGTATCCCCAACTCAGACGTTCCGGGTCATATCCTTTCGGAAGTTTGTCCCAAGTATAAATATTTTCAGCAGAAATGAAAAGTTTCACATTTGCCAAGCTTATCTTATTTATCCAATTTTTAGGCAGCGTATATCCCAACGTCACATTTTTCAGACGAACGTATGAGGCATTAGCCAAATATTTAGTCTGTATACGGTTGTTGGAACCTGCATTTTTGCCTTCATCATATAAACGCGGAAATTCCGCATTCGGGTTCACCGGATTCCAATTCCCATTTTCAGGATCCACAGGTTTCCAAAAATCGAGTTGGTGCGAATAAACCGTCCCAAAAGTTCCCTGTGAAAGTGGAAAGCGCAAATCACCCCCCAACCAAGCATCTCTTTTACCTGTACCTTGCAAAAAGATGGAAAGGTCAAATCCTTTATAATTGACACCGGCTGTTGCCCCAAACTGATAACGGGGAGTTTCATTTCCGATAATGGTACGATCGCCCGGATCGTTTATATTATTACGTCCGTTATCAATCTGGTTGATACTCTCGTTTTCCGGATCATCTCTCAAGTTTTTGAACATGATGTCGCCCGGTCGGATATTGTTGTTCCCTTTAATAGTCGTCACTCCCTCTTTCAATTTCCATATCCCGTTTTGCCATCCATCTTGAAAATCATCGATTGTATAATAACGTTCCGTAACATATCCCCAGATTTCACCTAAATCCATACCCTCGCGATAGCGCTTTGCATCTTGCGCACTGTTCCGGTCATAAAAAAGTCCAGCCGCATTTTCATATTTTGTAATGACGGAATGAGAATCATAAATATTAAAACCGACATTATAACCCCAGTCTCCAATATGGTCTCTCCAGTTGATTGCTATTTCCCAACCTTTCGTACGCAAATCGGCAGCATTCTGTTCCGGTGCATCTGTTCCGACTACGCTCGGAAATTCGGCTCCCGGCATAAGCATTCCTTTCGTGTCACGCTGATACCAGTCAAATGTACCAACCAAACGGTTATTCAAGGCTTTAAAATCCAATCCGACATCCAATGTTTCAACAACTTCCCAGGTAAAATCATTTCTGACCAATCCCGGAGAATTAAGCGTAATCGGGCGTTTCCCATCAACCACCCAAGATGCTTGTTTCGATGTCATCAAAGGCGTATAAGCATATTCTTCAATGGCCTGATTACCTACCTGTCCCCATGAACCACGTACTTTCAATTCGTTCAACCAGTCTTCGCTCCATTTCATCCATTTTTCCTGTCCCATCTGCCATCCTAATGAAAAAGAAGGGAAAAATCCAAAACGAGAATTTTTCGGAAATTTTGACGACCCGTCATAACGACCATTTACTTCTACCAAGTAACGCCCCAAATAGTCATAATTCACCCGGAAAAAACCACTCCGGATTGCATATTGTTTAAACTGGTCTTTCGTTTGAATTTCACCGGTTGCACCACTCAACGATGGCATATTCGGATTAATCATCTCATCTCTTTGCACCCAGACCAATTCATAATTACGGGATTCCTGAGAATAACCGGCCATTACCTTGAAATTATGTTGCTCTTTCAAATCAAACGAATAAGTTGCATACGTGTTGATCGCATTATAATCGATGGACGTCTTATCCTGACGATAACGTCCCCCAGACGGAGTATTGGACCACAAGACCCCCATCTGGTCATTGGTCATCTGGAAAGGACTGCTATAATTTTTCTTATCCTTGCTCGCCTTGTCAAACGTATATTCAAAAACTCCTTCGAATCCTTTGAGCGGCCTCAGCAACGTACGTGAAAACACACGAGGATTTTCATTTCTATATTTCACCGGGTCTTTTAGCAAGACATAATTTTCCGGCGTATTGACCGGATAAGCCGGACCATCCGGATCATTACTTCTTACCATTTCTCCACGTGGATAGAAACGAGGCAAGTTGGTTTTATAGACACCGGCATCGGCTTCTACATAAGAACGATGGCTGTTGGCATAACGGACATCCAAAGACTGGTTCAACCAAGATGTAATATCCGCACTGACGTATGACGACATATTGATTCTGTCATAACTATCCTTGTCCGTAATCAGTGGACCTTGGTTGTCTGTATATCCTAAAGAAATACGATAGGTAATTTTTTCACCACCCCCGCTAGCCGAGACATTATGCGTCTGCTGAAAACCGAATTTGTCCAAAACAGCTCCTTGCGGATCATTATCCTTCAAATAATAATAGATATTCTCTCCTTCCGGAACATAAATTCCATTAGCAGGAAAAGCAGATGGGTTAGCATTATACTCCTTCACATAACCAATCCAGCTTGCCAAATCTTGTCCTTCCGAGAAATACTTCCCATCATTGTCATACGCTTTATGCGTTTCCAAAATATCGATAATAGAAGCCTGTTCCGGACGATTGATACTTTTAATGAAACCAAAATTATTGTTATAGTTCAATTGTAAACGACTGTTTTTCTTTGCTTTTTTCGTCGTAATCAAAATAACGCCAAAGGCACCTCTTGCCCCATAAATAGCAGCCGAAGCCGCATCTTTCAACACAGAAACAGATTCGATATCTTCCGGATTGACAAGATCTATATCCGCAGGAACATTATCTACCAATACCAACGGACCACCCCCATTAATAGAGGTCGTACCTCTGATATTAAATGTTTTGGATTGTCCAGGGACAGCACCTCCCGAAATGACCAATCCCGGAATCGTTCCTTGCAAAGCCGTCCCGACATTCGTAACCGGTCTATCTCCGAGAGCATCCTCCATTTTGACAGAAGAGACGGCTCCCGTCAGGTTCTCCTTCTTCTGGACACCATATCCAACCACGACGACTTCACTTAAGGTCTGCGTGTCTTCTTTCAACCGGATATCCAACACGGCCGATGTAACTTTGATACTTTGCTTGACATAACCAATATAAGAGATTTCCAATATTTTTTGTGTACCTTTTAATTCGATGCTGAACTTCCCGTCAATATCTGTAATTCCTCCATTTGTCGTCCCTTTCTCCACGACACTGGCACCGATAACCGGATCACCGGTCACAGCATCGATCACCGTACCGCTGACGTGGCTCACCTGCTGGCTTTCCCTCACGCCTACCTCTTTGGATGCCTTTCCATGATTAGGCTTAGAACCGATATTGTAAATAATGATCCGCTTATTATTTACAATAAAATCAGCTTGCTGATTCCGCAATACACTTTTTAAAATCTCTTCCACTGATTTCCGTTCAAAATCGACCACCACACGCTCTTCCAAATTGATATCATTACTGCGTATCAAAAATGAATAGTTAAACCGCTGCTCGATTAAACCGAACAATTCCCTAAGAGTTGTGCTTTGCACTTGTACGGAAGACAAATAACAATTCTGCAAGTCCGATGCAAATACCGTTCCGGCAGAAAATGAAGCCGCTACCATTGCACAAGCAACAGCCATCCATCTTCCTGTTTTCCTCAGCTTTACCGCTTTCATGTAATTTTAGATTTAATTATTAATAAATTGTTAGTTATAGTTTCTATTTTAGAATGTTACATTCGGTCATGAATCGTAAATTCATTTCCATTCTGCTTCCATTCATATTTACCATCGATATTAATTTCATGCAAGATATCATATATCGTATGTTCTGATGTAAAACTTCCTGTGTACTGCTCCTGTAATAAAGCAGAAGTCTCGACTTTCAGTTTTACATTATACTTCCGTTCAAGCTCTTTTATCAATGAAGAGAACGGTGCTTTCGTAAATTTCATTTCACCTGTTACCCAAGCACATATATCGGCTGCTTCAACTTCTCTTTTGAACACTTTCTCACTACCCTTTTCATACGTCAATTGCTCATTTGGATTCAGATGGACAGGATGTTTCAAGACAACCGGACGATTCATATAGACATCAACTTTACCGGATAATAACACGACATCAACCTCTTCCTCATCCTCGTAAGTCCTAATATTGAAGCTCGTCCCCAATACCTTTACGGCCAATTCTTCCGATTTCACCACAAACGGCTTCAAGGAATCAGGAGTCACTTCAAAAAAAGCCTCTCCTTTCAAATATACTTCACGTTTCTCTTTAAGGAAATTTTTGTCATACCGCAAGGAAGAACCAGCATTCACCCAAACAACAGACTGGTCAGGTAAAACAACCTTAGAACGAGCCCCCAACGGAACGACCGTCTCAAAGCAAACAACCTCATCTGTCCAATCTTGAGAAGAATATCCCGAATAATAAGACAAACCACTAACAGCCAGTAACACCAATATTGCCACTGCCAACCGTTTCCAATGCAGAAACAGACTAAAACGCTTCTGCGAAAGCTCCTGTCTTTGATTAAGGGACATACCAAAGTTTTCATGCAAATCTGCATCAATGTGCGAAGCAAAATAGGGTAAATGAGCTATACCCCAATAATCGGCCATTTCAGCAAACACTTTTCGGTTTTCATCTGAAGCCTTTAACCATTGAACCAATTCCCGCTTTTCAACTCCGGTCAAATTACCTTCAAAATGCCCTATGATTAGTTCTTTTATTTTCTCTATATCCATAAAACTTCTTCAATCAAACAATCGTATACATTGATTACATACACACATTTGAATGAAACCGTTTAAGGAAAACTTGTTTTTTCATAAAAAGTCAAATAAAAAACAGACAAGCGGATACAAATCGCTCAGCATATCTTTCAATTTAGCCAGACCTAATCGAATCTGCCCCCTTACCGTACTGGAACTGATATTTTTGATTTTCGCTATTTCCTCGGAATTCAGTCCCTGATAGATATGCAACATGAAAATCTCCCGGCATTTCTCCGGTAAACGGCCTATAGCCTCACGTACTTTTTCCTCAATTTCCTTATTCTCCAAACAAGCAAGCGGATCCGCATCTGTAAAAACCAGACTTTCTTGATATAGACTCAAATGTTCTTCCCCCTCAGTAAGTGGCATTTCCTGGATCCGCTTCTTACGCAAATAGTTCAGGCTACGGTTTTGCACGGCACGCACCAAATAACCATCAACAGGGAAAGTCAGAGAAAAGCGGTTATTCCATACATTCAAAAAAACATCATTCACAATTTCCCTGGTCACCTCCGGATCATAGACATATTTTACAGCAATACTACAAAGAAGAGCATAACGAGCTCTATATAGATGCTCGAATGCATCTGATTCTCCTTGCCGGACATGATTTATTATATTATCATTAATTATAGGTATCACTATAAATCCAAAAGGTCAAGATCAATTTTCTCAAACCGTAACTCATATTAACATACAATATTCGTAAATAATTTTAATATCTGCAAGTAAACAACAGGAAACTATTTATTCAAGCCATAAACCCCAAAAGCAAACCTATTCCTCTCCCAAGAAAGAAATATCATTTTGTCACCTTCAAACCAATAAAGCAATGCACTTTGGAAGATTAAAAAATATTACCCGCTATACTAATTCCCAATACATGAGGTACTAATTCCATTTTTATGGGGGAGGCAGTTACATTTCAACTCTGTTTAAACACCGTTTAATCAGCACTTAAAGAATAAAAAATCCTTTTGACAAGGTTACTCCCCATCAAAAGGACTCTATCTAATATACTTTTCTTCCACGATTCCGAATCCTCATCTCCCCAAATTGAAGATCAGGGATTCCGTGCGGGCATTGTCCATGACCGTGACCAACTCTGCCACTTTCTCCAAATTGTTTTTCCAGACTACAAGGTGTTAATAATCAGTCTTCTTTCCGGTCTCCCGTTTCAATGCTTCAAAACGCATCATCATCTGGCGAAGGCGGCGCGGTTCCTTGGTTGCCAGGTTGTTCTGCTGGCCGACATCTTCCTTTACGTTATAGAGCTGGTAGCAATTGCTCATGCCGGAGAAAGAAGGGCCGTCCGGATCCTTGTAGTAACTTGGATAAGGTGGAATCATAACCCAATCGCCTTGGCGGAAAGCGTAGTTGAACATACCTTCTATGACCAATTCTTCGCGTCCTTGGTTGCTTTGCCCCAAGAAGGCGGGTAACGTGTTCTGGCTATCCGTCTTATCGGCGTATGTTTGTCCGGCCAATGCCGCCAACGAGGCCAACAAGTCCATCTGGCAGACAAAAGCATCTGACACGGCCGGTTTCACCACCTTCGGCCAACGGAGCATGAAGGGAATGCAAGTTCCGCCGTTATACATACTGGTCTTCCCGCCTCTGAGCGGCCCGGCCACCTTGTGGTTGCCGACCATCTCTACAGCCTGGTCTTGATAGCCGTCGTCCAGCACCGGCCCGTTGTCGCTGGTCAGGATAACCAACGTGTTCTCGGTCAATCCCAAGCGGTCCATCTCTTTCAAAAATTCTTCCACACACCAATCGGCTTCCAGGATGACATCGCCACGCGGCCCCATGCCAGACTTGCCGACAAACCGTTCGTTCGGTACACGTGGCACATGCGGCTGGTGCAGGCCGTAATACAAGAAGAAAGGCTTGTCTTTATTTTCGCGCATGAATCCTTTTGCCTTTTCCAAGAACAACTCTGCCATATCTTCATCTCTCCATTGTGCGGCCTTTCCCCCTTTTTGGAAACCGATACGTGGCACACCATTCACGATCGAACCGGCATGTCCCACGCTGGGGTGCATACGCAACATTTCCGGGTTATCCTTACCGGTAGGCTCGCCCTCGAAGTTTTTCCTGTAGCTGACGTACAAAGGATCTGCCGGATCCAACCCGACACCTTTTCCGTTTTCAATGTAGATACAGGGGACACGGTCATTGGTTGCCGCCTGGATAAAGGAGTAGTCATAACCGACCTCCTTAGCTCCCGGATAAACCTTGTCGTTCCAATCCACGCCACCATCGCCCAAGCCCAAATGCCATTTGCCAACCGACCCGGTCACATAGCCGGCTTTCTTCATCACCTTAGGCAAGGTGACTTGCTGCTGGTCAATGATCAAAGCGGCATTTCCAGGAAGGATCTTCGCGCCTTTATTCGTCCACGGATACATACCGGTCAAAAGAGAATAACGGCTCGGCGTCGATGTAGCGGCGGTGCAATAGCCCTGCGTAAAACGAATCCCCTCGTTTGCCACCCGGTCCATACCCGGTGTCTTGATGGCAGTAGCGCCATAGCAACTCAGATCACCATAGCCCAAATCATCGGCCACGATAATCACCACGTTCGGCTGCTTCACCTCTGTCTGTGCAAAAGCCATTGCCGGCAATGCACCGACAAAGACTCCAAAAGTCTTAATTAATTGTTCCATGTATTTATATGATAGGTTTCAACATATTTCCATCCTTGTCTTCCGGATAAAGTGCCCCCTCGGCTTCCAGTTGTTTCACCATCGCTTTCATCATCTCGACAACACGTCTCGTATCGGTGGTTGCCAAATTATGGATTTCGATTGGGTCTTTCTTCAGATTATACAACTCGTAGGCAGGTCTATCCGGACGTTCCGGGTTGTAATAATAGATCAGTTTGTAATCACCCTCCCGATAGATAGTGAAATAGCTACCCCGGTGTTCATGCGGAAAGTGCATCAGGAACTTTTCCGGACGTGCCTCATTTCGCTCTCCGACCAGCTGTGTCGCCAAGTCGAAACCATCAAGCACATAATTCTTCGGACGTTCCACTCCGGTAACCGCCAATACCGTAGGATAAATGTCCATCACCGTCCCCATCTGCTGTTGGACAACTCCTGCCTGGATCGGCAATTTCTTCTGCTGCGGGTATCGGGCATCCTGTTTTGCCCAACAAGCGATAAACGGCACACGCATTCCGCCCTCATATTCACTACCCTTCTTCCCTCTCAACGGTGCTGAAGAGGTATGTCCCTTTTCATCTCCTAACGGAGCGTCCGATCCATTGTCACCTAAGAAAAGGATCAAAGTATTTTCAGCTATCCCCAATTCTTGGAGATGATCCATGATATCGCCCAATGACTTGTCCATCCCTTCAATCAATGTGGCAAAAGCCTTTTCCTTATTGGACATATTAGAATCTGTATAGTTCCCGATAAACCGCTTGTCTGTCTCAAATGGGGCATGAACAGCATAATGGGCCATATATAAGAAGAAAGGTTTTCTTTCAGCGACAGCCTTGTCTATTTGGTCATTCGCTTCAAGCGTCAAAGCATCGCTCAGAAAGGTATTCGTTCGATGATATTTTTTCAAACCGGGTACCGCACGTGCTTTTTGCCCTTTGATGTGCCCATAGCCATGCTCACCGTAATAACTTCCCGCATGCCCAATAGAAGAACCGGCAATGTTCACATCGAACCCGACATTCAACGGGTCCTCACCTTCGCTCCCAATACGCCCGAAATGTGCCTTCCCCACATGGATCGTCTTATATCCTGCCTGTTGTAAAACACGCGGTAAAGTCGGTGTCTTCTTCGAAATACCGTCCCAGTTCCAGCCTCTTGGCCCGAAAGGCGTACGGTTGTTGTTTTCTGGATTGATCCAATTGGTTGTGCGATGACGTGCGGCATTCTGCCCCGTTATAATGGATGCACGCGAAGGCGAGCTTACACTTTGCGCATAAAAAGTGGAGAAACGGATTCCCTGCCGTGCCATCCGTTCCATATTGGGTGTTCGATACCATTCGTTCAATGGATGACGAACTTCATTTCCATTCTTGTCTGTCAAAAAAGGTAATGAAGTGTCCATCAACCCCATGTCGTCCACCAAAAACACAACCACATTCGGCCGATCGGTCTGCGCAGCCAACGATTGCCCTACCAAAAATAACATCGGTACATATCCTATATGCTTCATATTTTTTTCATTGTTTCGTTTCTTTATTATTCATCTTTATACTCTGGATTCGGTTGCGTCGATTCAGGCGCACCTACTTTCTTCTTCCAATTCTCCAAAAGTTCATGAAGAGTTTTTGTTTTCCGGGGATTGTCAGCTGACAAATTTCTCTTTTCCGAAACGTCCTGACGGATATTATACAGTTCAAGTTTACCTGTTTCATAATGTTCGATCAGTTTCCAGGTTCCTTGCCGGAGCACCGAAACCGGACGAGTCCGAAAATGCGGTGTTCCCGATTCACGCATATCCACCTTATCTCCTTCAAGGTAAGCCGGGAAATGCCAAAATAAAGGACGTTTGTCATACCTTTTCGTCTGTCCCCGTAACAACGGAAGCAAGCTCCTGCCATCCATTTGCAAGCTGCGAGAATCAATACCGGCCAACTCCACGAATGTCGGGAAGAGATCGAATTGTAAAACCAGAATATCCCTTATCTCTCTCTTCTCAAAACGTCCCTTCTGATAAACGACCAGCGGTACGCGGTCCCCCCCTTCAAAGAAAGAGCCCTTCCCAGCACGAAGTGGCTATTGGCGGGAGATCTTATATACACCTCCATTGTCCGAAGTGAAAACAATCAACGTGTTTTCCTCGATACCCATCTCACGGACGGCGACCAACACCTTGCCCACATTGCGATCCATCGCTTCGACCATAGCCGCATAAACCGGATTATCATGCGCTTCCGTCACCGGTTTCTTTTTGTATTTGTCTATCAGTTCAACTTCAGCCTGCAAAGGAGTATGCACCTCGTAGGTCGCATAATACAAGAAGAACGGACGTGTCTTGTCCACCTGCTTCAAGTAGTTTACCGCCTCATTGCCTAATCGATCCATCAGGAATTCCCCTTCTTCCCCATCCTTCAAGTCTGGTTTTTTATCGGGAGAGAAATAACTCTTCGGATGTGTCCGGCATGATTACCACCGATATTCCGATCCATACCATTTTGAAGCGGATCGTCCGTCACGTACCACTTCCCAATATGACAAGTCTGGTAACCCGCATCCTTTAGGACTTGCGGAAGCATCTGGATGCCAGATTCGAGTACCTCGCGGTTTGGAATGGCAATCAACTTGCGCTCGGAAGCCTTCCCCCGATTCGGCTCCCCGACAGTATAGATGCCATACCGCGGAGTATATTGCCCTGTCAACAGACAAGCTCGACTCGGGGCACTGTTTGCCGCGCCTGCATACGCTTCATTGAACCAAACGCCTTGCTGCCTAAGCCGATCAATATTGGGAGTCTCATAATAAGAACTTCCATTGGAGCTCATATCCGTCCATCCATAATCATCAATATTGATCAATATGATATTGGGACATTCTTGCTGCGCCATACCCTTCAAAGGAAACAAAAACAAATATCCGGTTGTTAAAATGCCCAAATTCGTATTCATGGTATATTGTTACTCTTACAAGTGATAAATGTAAATAAAAAAGTATTCTCAATCATCACAAAATATAATCATCCAAATATTACAAGCCTTAAATTTAATGCAATTAACAAGTTTATATTAGGGAAGACGATAGAATATTTCATTCGTACCGAAGAAAAACCATGTTATGCAACATATAACATCCTTAAAACGATATTTTAAACCGATCAAAAGAGGCTGTAAGTGAGTTTCTTCAATACTCTGTTTCAAGAACTTGCAGGAGCTGACACAAAAATCACTTGCCCCTTCTTTTCATACTTGAAACCATAACTCTTATGAAGTATCTCGAGAATTTCACCAAGATCACGAGCCGGAAGCGTACCTGTGAAGCAATCTTTACCAATCGTATCACATCCAACAAAATGGAAAGTAACATCAAAATTTGTTTCAACGGCCCTGATCACTTCTTTCAACGGCCTATTTCGGAAAACAAGCTTTTCTGACAACCAAGGAATCTCCATCTTCTCCAACTCGTCCATAACTGTAAACATCCCCGTCTCTTTACACAATCTTGCACACTGATTTTCGAAAAGTTCCAACTTATTGTGAGACGAGCAGGATTCTAAAAGAACATGACCTTCGAGTAGAAGGACCTCTATGTCATCTTCATACGTACGGGCTTTCAAATTGAACACAGTTCCCAACACTTCCAAATCCATATCTTCGGTAGAAATTAGAAATGGCAACTCTTCATTATGGGCAACCTCGAAAAAAGCCTCTCCTTCGAACTTGATCTGACGGCTTTCTTTATTAAATGTCACCGGATTATATCGAAGCATAGACAACGCGTTGATACGGACTTTCGATCCGTCAGGCAAGACAATACTTACCCGTTCTCCTTTACCTACTGAAACAATCATGTCGTGCGAAGCGGCAACAAACGAATGACGATAAAAATAGAACGTACTAAGTACCAACAAAGGGATGAGCAAAACCGCCGCAATACGCAATAACGAAAGCACGAAACTCATTTTAGATTGAGGCTTCAATTTAACAGTAATCCTTTCACCGATCTCCCGGAGTTTGACAACTGGAACTTCATCGACTTCCATCTCATTGGAAAGCCACTCCTGTTCCATCCGATGACCGATCTCTTCATCAGACAGACAATTTATTTCTTCACGAAGACGACACAATTCCTCTTGTGTCAAGCTGTTTTTCAAATATTTAGTGTGTAAATCTTCCATGTTCAATATATACTTTATCATATTTAAGACACGATTTTTGCTTATAAATACCATGAATCTTACATTTTTTACATCTAAAAAAGTCCAATTAACAAAGTTAATGCTTTATACCTTTCAAGTCTTTTGCGGAAAACCTTCAAGGCAAGTGATAATTGATTTTTAACAGTTTGCTCACTGATGCCAAGCAGTCCAGCTGTTTCATGAGAAGAAAGTCCTTGCTCCTTGCAGCATTCATATACGTTCCGTTGCGTAACTGGCAAACAGCCTTTTATTTGTTCCAACAGTTGACAAAAATCATCAAATTCTACCTTTCGACTTGTATCGTCAACTGACAAAGCCGAATCATTACAAAAGATCACATATTCTTCATAAACAGGAGAGTTGACCTGAGTGCGAAATTTATTTATAAGTCGGTTCTTTGCAATTTGAAACAGGAAATGAGCTACTGTATTCTCATCACGGATCATGCTACGATTTATCCAAAGAGAGGTAAAAACTTCCTGCACGATATCTTGTGCATCCTCATGCGATTTTGTATAACGATAACAGTAACCGTACAAATGGTTACTGTATATGCCATATATGGCATTGAAGGCCTGATACGAACCAACTTTTAGATTTCGAATATAAATACTCTCTGCTACCTTCGACATACAGAATTGTTATAAAAAATTAACTATTTAAACAATTGATGCAAAAATAGTTGATTTTTCATTATCATCGCTCATTATGCCTAGCAAAAACAGAAAATCATAATCACTTCAAATAATATACTCTCCCAAGCTAATGCTCAATGTCATTAAGTTATTAAGCAATAAGCCCCTGATAGCCTAGTGGTCTGATAACAATGATGACAAGCTTTATAAGGGAGTGAAAATTCATGAATGATAATTTTTGCGGGAAGAAGAAAACGGAGAAACGTTTTTTATAGTTGAATCAAAAACAAGTCAATGGTTTCCGCAAATATAGAATAACTGACCTTAGATTTGCATCCAAGGATTACAGATAAAATAGAAAGAATAAATTAGTAAAGCAAAGAAAGAGGGCAGGAAGTGAACCTAAGAATAACCGGGAGATATAAGCTCCATTGCCATAAACGGACTTCCTGCTTGTTTGAACCCAGACCCAGATAGTAGGTTAACATCCATTGTTAAGGTAGTTAGGTTAAGTTCAAGCCCTTTCTTGCTTAAATCATTAAAAGACAAAAGTATGGAAAATTTTTATTTTATCGGTGTGGACGTATCGAAAAAGAAGCTGGACTTCTGTGTGATGTTTGAAGGAAAGGTTGTACATGAAGAGGAAACGGTCAACCATCAAGGTGCAATCATATCATTGCTTCATCAATTGGAAGAAGATTATGGCATAGCAGGTTGTCAAATGCTTGTTTGTGCGGAACATACCGGACAGTACACCTTCCCATTGGCATGTGCCTGCAAAGCCGTAAAATGCAAACTTTGGCTTGAGAACCCTGCTGAAATCAAATACTCATCAGGTGTTCAGAGAGGAAAGAATGACAAGGTAGATGCCAAACGTATTGCCATCTATGCCAAACGCTTTCAGGACAGGGTACAGTATTATGAACGTCCTACGGAAGACATTGAAAGATTGAAGCAGCTTGAATCTGAACGTACATTGTATGTGACGGATTTGGCCAAATATAAAGGACAGATGAGAGACCAGAAGGACTATATGCCGAGAAAACTGTATGAACGCAAAATGAAGCGTTTGCAGGCGTTGATGGATGACTTGGAGGAAGCCATACAAGCTATTACAGACGAAATGGATGAAGTGATAGCCTCCTGTCCTGTATTGTCCAGGCAGAGGAAACTGTTGATATCCATAGACGGTGTGGGGCGCGTGGTGGCAACAAACATGATAATCACTACAGAGGCCTTTACCCGTTTTGATGATCCGAGGAAATTCAACTGTTATGCCGGGGTAGCTCCATTCTCTTATTCTTCCGGAAGTTCCCAGTACTCGAAAGCGAGAGTGTCACATAGGGCGGACAAAGTGATGAAAAGACTTCTTCACTTCATCTTGTATTCCCCTCGGCCGTGAAGTATAACCAGGCCGTTACGGACTTCGTGGCCGTCGATAACCCGGAGAGCGTGCCTAATATCTTGCGCATAAAGGCCAACCGGAAAAGTTTCAGCAAGCAGACGACCGTCAGCGTGGCGACCGAGGGAGGTTTTTTCTATTCGTTTAACGTGACCTATGCCGACAGCCTGGAGCATACGAACTATTTCCTGCCCGATATGTCGAGCATACGGCCGGACACTATCTATCTGAATGAGGTGTCGCAAACGCACCTGATCGCACCGGAAAAGGTGATTTATATAGATTACGGCGATACCTGCATACAGGTAAGCAAGGCCGAGAATACCGAGAATATCGTGCGAATGATCGCAGCCACGGGAAAGGTGAAGGAATTTCCCAGGCAGACAAACGTGTCGCTGGCGACCGAAGGGGGGAAGTTCTACACGTTCAACGTGGATTATCGGCAGCAGCCGGAGGCGTTCGTCTATGAGAAAGGGGAGAAACGGCCGGAGAAAAAGGCGAACGTGATCCTGACCGACAACATTATCCCGGCCGGGGAAAGGGATCAGGTCATGAGCCGGGTGTATAACGCAAAAAGGGGGATATTCAACAAGGGGATCGTTCGCAACAAGATCGTTTTCTCCGTGAACAACCTGCATATATATGATAACTTGCTCCTGTTTACCTTTGAGATCGAGAACAAAAGCAAACTGCCTTATGATATAGATTATATCCGGTATTACATCATCGACAAGAAAACGGCCAAGCTGACCGCATCCCAGGAAGTGGATCAGCAGGCTTTGTTCTCGGAGAATTATTCGCCCAGGATAGAGGGGAACGGCCGGATGAAATACGTGATCGCTTTCGATAAGTTCACCATTCCGGACGAGAAAGTTTTCCGTATCGAGATCAACGAGAAGAACGGAGGCCGTCACGTTCTTTTCGATCTGGAGAACAGCGACATCGTGAATGTGGAGGATATTTAGCCTTGCGATCCTTGCGCTGATCCCTGTCGGCCGGGTAGTGGCGCAGGACAAACGTTCGCTGATCGTGGAGGTGTTGCAGACCGCAGGGGATTACGGGGACATCGCCCCGGTGTGGGGGATCGTCCAAAAGGACGGGGATATTTACCGTTTCGTCCCCTCTGTCGCACCCCTGAAAGAGAAATACCGGATCTCCGACCGTTACGGCTACCGGACGCATCCGATAAGCGGTGAAAAGCAGTTTCACGCAGGCCTGGATATGGCGGCGGTGTATGCGGCTACCGTACACGCCGCAGCCAGTGGGACGGTGACGTTCGCAGGTGAAACGCCCGGATATGGGAAAACGGTAGTCGTTACGCACCGTTTCGGATTTCAGACCAGATACGCACACCTGACACTCATTTACACCCGGAAAGGTGCGGAGGTGGAAAAGGGGGACGTGATCGGGTTCGTGGGAAGCACCGGGATAAGTACCGGGAATCATTTGCATTATGAGGTGATAAAAAACCAAAAGAGAATAAACCCTTTAAATTTCATTTATGGAACTAAGTAATGAATTGAAAGTAGAAAGGATCAGGCTAAGCCTGACGGCGAAAAGCGTCGCCGAGGAAATGGGGATCAGCCGCCAGCAGCTTTGCAACATCGAGCAGTCGGAAACCGCCCCCGTGGTGGTGAAATACATCGCTTTTTTAAGGAGCAAAGGGGTGGATCTAAACGCCCTGTTTGACCGTATTATCGTGAACAAATAAAATAAATCGTATGAAAAAATTAGTTACCGCCTTGTGCGCTTTGGTCTTTTTGTCGTCTTGCGACGACGAACTGAAACTTGTCAGCCGGGATTTTTCCGTGACGCTGAAAAGTATAGACGTGGGTACGGCCGTAGTGGGGAAGCCCGTTAATTGCACCCTTACGATCTCGGATCTCGATCCGGACAACGGGGATCAGATATTGACACGCTTTGAGGTCAGGGACGGGGACGGCGTTATCCTGGTGGATAACAACGAATACAGCCCCGGAGAAACGTTTGAATATGATTTCAAGGCAAACAATCGGCTGGATTTCGATTTTATCCCGGCAACCGAGGGAGAGGCGTATATCGTCATGGGGGTAGCCAGCGAACTGGTGACACGATCCGACAGCATCAAGCTGAAAGTTTCCAGCCCGGAGATAAACATACGCTTCCGAAACGTGCCGGATCTTATGCTGGTATCGGAGGAAGCGGAATTTTATTTGCAGCTTGATACGGAACTTTACGGGGTGAAAGCGTCGGCCAGGTTCGTAAAGGGAAGCGGCCGGGTATATATTTCCGGGTATGATGCGACAAGGGGCGAGGGCGTGGCACTGGAAAAAAACAACCTGGTGACGTTCCGGCCGGATGCGACCGGACAGGCGGTGATCGAGTTTACCGTTTCAAGCCGTTACGGTCTGCCAGTGAAAGAGAATGTAACGATACAAGTAAATCAATGAGGTTATGAGAAAAATTGCCGTATTATCGCTCTTTTTGTGCCTGGTGGCCGTGTGCAGGGCACAATATATCGGAAGCCAGTATATGAACGTGAAGCTGGGCTATATCGTGGATGAAAGTCAGGTGCAGGGGACGTTCGGTTTTGGAAAGGTGTACAAGGCTTTCAAGGTGGGGGCAAACCTTAATTACCGGAATCTAAACCGGGATCTGGTAAAGGCAAACACCGTGACGGTCGGCCCGGAGCTGGCCTATTACGCCCTGAAAGGACGGAAATTCTCGCTCCTGGGGATCGCAGCCGGGACGATCGGCTACCAAAAAGCCAAGGCGAAAAGCGATCTTGTGTACCTGGCGAAAAGCAAGGCTTTCGTGTATGGATACGAGGTCGGGATAAGGCCGGAAATGTTGCTAAGCCCGAAAGTGGCTCTTTTTGCCGAATACAGGTTTGAAATGTTGTTTAACTCTATTCTCCGGAATAACAACCATGTCGGTCTGGGGTGCGTGATCTATTTATAAACTTAAATAATTGAAGGTATGAGAAAGTATTTGTATTTGTCAGCCGTATGCGTGTGCATGGCATTGTGTTTCGTCGGTTGCAGCAAGGACGACGACGAACCGGGAGGAAAAGGGGCGATGTATGAGGTAACGATCGAGCAGTCGGGAGATTTCCGCAGCTTCATTAAGTCGGTCGTGGTAGTCGCCAACGGTACGCGGTTGAAAGACGGGGCGACGGGGGAAAGCCTCGCAAGCCCGTTGATTCTAAGCGATGAAGAACTGGCCGTCGAAAAGGTGACGTTAACCACGACGGGAAAGGCGATCGAGTTCGCCGTTTCCGGTAGTGTCGTGGACGGGGAGGACGGTGTCGTGAACGAGCCGATGCAGTGGGTTGTGACCGTTTACAAGAACGGAAAGGAGATCGAGAAAAAGAGCCTTTCTTTCCGGGACGGGAAGGAGATCGGTATGGATGATCTTAATCTGTATTATAATTGACGTGACGACCTGAATGTCCCCCGGATGAATGTTCGGGGGATTTTTTTTCTTTTGGGCGTTCCCGTGGGACGGTCGGGCTTTACGTTTCAAGTCCTCGCCTAAAGGCTGTGGGCTTTACTCTGCAATCCCTAACGCATGGCTGAAAACTCCTCTTGCCGGTGGTGTTCTTCTTCATACAGCCTCATGCGTTCTTGTAATGCTTCTTTTAAATTGTCGCTTTTTTTCAGTCCGAGTTTGGCACGTATGTTCGCTCGTTGGCTGGTTATGTTTCCGCTACTCCGATGTAATAATTCGCATATTTGGCTGACGGTCTTGTCTTGCAGTATTAAACGGCAGATGTTTAATTCGGACGGGGATAAATTGGGATATATTCTCCTGATTGTATCAAGTTTACTTTTTTCCTTTTTCTGGTATGCGGCAAGGGCTGTAAAAAGATTTTCTTTGGATTGTTCCCCTATTATGTTTAACAGGGAGCTTGTCTTTTCTTCCGGGTTATTCTCGCTTAACAACTCGGCGAACGCGAATAGTTCTTCCTTTTTCATTTGGAGACGTTTCAAAAGCATTTCCTCTTCCTCTTTTAGCAAGTTGCTACTTTTTAGCAAGCTGCTGATATTACTGTGTAAGGATCTTCCTAATAAGGGGATCATGGTGTATATGATGATGATCAAAGGCAGATAACTGTATAGGAACGGTTCGTCGGTGATAAGTGTGCAGATTGTATAGGAAGCTATGGTAAGGGAGGACAATAGGATGGAGATATTACTCATATAGGCACAGATGGAAAGCATGGTAAATAAGAGAGAGATAGTAATGTTACTCATTATCAATGCTCTTTGATAACTATATTCATATCCGCTACATATTGAGCAATAAATTATTTCGATAAAAATCTCGATATGTATGGCTATCAGTATAATGGAAAAGGTCGTGGTCAGATTTACTCTCTTTTTAAAATAAGCGAGAGTGCACATAATGATAAACAGGAATAATACGCTGTTAATATAATAAAACTGTTCATTGGGAAATGGAACTGAATATATGTATATGGGTGCGCATAAGACCAGCATGAGCAGGGATAGATGAAAGACTCGTTTTTGTTGATACGTTATTATCATTTCTCTTTCTTTTTTGTCGTAAGTTTGAGTTTTTATTGAACTTAGAAAAGAGGCGGCTTTTGTGCTGAATATCATGTATTTTATTGTTTTAAGTGTTATTAAGTATGATGTTTCTTGCAAAGATAACTGTTTTTTTTGTATGTTTAAGTACTTTTCTTTATGATGTTAAGTATTTTTAGTTGTTGTGTAAGCATGATTGGCTGCTGTGGTAAGTGTTGTAGTTGTTGTGTGGTCGTCTTTTTAAGTATTTATAAGTTTAAAATGTTTGTTTTTTGCTTTGGAAGCTGGTTTATAAGTGTGTATTTTTGTGGTCGAAATTCAAGGGGGTGTAAAAGCCTGGGTTTGGATTGTCATATTAACAAATGATTAAATGACGAAAAGAGGTTTTTATATTAAATGTGTATTGTTCGTGCTCGTGTTGAGTATAAGCGGAGAAATATCCGCTCAGGAGAAGCGTGATTCGGTAAGGATCTATTTTCATCAAGGAAAGGTAAATATAGATACATGTTTACTTGACAATGGGAACGAGATGGAGCGGTTTGCTAAAATCTGTTCCGCATTGAACGACTCCGTCCGTCTTATCAGGAAAATTCAAATAATAGGAGGAGCTTCCCCGGAAGGAGGGGGGCTGTTGAATGGAAGGCTGTCTGAAAAACGAGCAGAGGTTTTGTGGCGGTATATATCACCTTATATAAAGATTCCGGTATTGGAGAGGGATTTTCATTTTTCGGGAAGCGACTGGAACGGACTTATAACGATGGTGAGAGCGGATGTGAATGTTCCGGAGAGGGAGGATGTCCTTCGTTTGTTGGAGAAGATCGTCCGTTTGGAAAACCAGGACAGCCCTTATTGGGGGGGGGAGAACTGAAAAGACTGAAAGGGGGGAGGCCATACTCATATTTGTATAAATTCCATTTTCCGAAACTTCGTTCGTCGATGGTGAAAATATGCTATGATAGTGATCCGATAAATCCCGTCAGAGATACGGTATATATACATACACGTGATACGTTGTGCATCCGTGATACCGTTACCGTCATAGCTCCGGTAAAGAAACGGCCGTTTTGCATGGCGGTGAAAACAAACTTGCTTTATGACGCTGTTTTGATACCTGACATCGGGGTTGAGTTCTGTTTGGGGAAGAACTGGTCTGTGGCCGGGAATTGGATGTATGCCTGGTGGAAAAGTGATCGGA